>WBZP01000876.1_pt1 | contig 39454 bp, 33 predicted proteins | sample 5204301 | NCBI WGS metagenome assembly WBZP01 (sample SAMN12412401, study PRJNA552823) | activated sludge metagenome | isolation source: activated sludge from nitrification reactor of wastewater treatment plant... | place: USA: Pennsylvania | collected 2017
TCACACCTCGTGTGCGAAAGTAGGTCACCGCCAGGCTACCCAATAAAAACACCCCTTGAGCACCCCTCAAGGGGTGTTTCGCTTTCAGAGCGTCAATCCCGAAACCCAGTCGCAGCAATGTTTTTCGCGCCATTCGCGTTCGGAACACCGATGGCTTGTGGTACGATGCGTCGTGGCGGGTCTCCCCGCATTGCAAGGTGGTGAACCTGGTCAGGTCCGGAAGGAAGCAGCCACAGCCATTGTTTGCAAGTGCCGGGGGTCAGGCTCGCCACCCCTCCACCTCCTCTACGGCAATCTGCCGTTTTGAGCCTCTGTCGCAATGCCTGCTGCGGTAGAATTCGCCGATGAGCTATCAAGTACTCGCGCGTAAGTGGCGCCCCAAGTCGTTCTCAACGCTGGTTGGCCAGGAGCATGTCGTACGCGCTCTGACACACGCGCTTTCCGAGCAGCGGTTGCACCATGCTTACCTGTTTACCGGGACACGGGGCGTCGGGAAGACCACTATTGCCCGGATTCTCGCGAAATCGCTGAATTGCGAAAGTGGTGTCAGTGCAAATCCTTGCGGTACCTGCTCGGCTTGCCTGGAAATCGATAGCGGTCGCTTCGTCGATTTGCTGGAGGTCGATGCTGCAACGAACACCCGTGTCGATGAGATGCGGCAGTTGCTCGAAAACGCTGTTTACGCGCCGACAAGAGGGCGCTACAAGGTCTATGTAATCGACGAAGTTCACATGCTCTCGAACTCGGCCTTCAACGCAATGTTGAAGACGCTCGAAGAGCCGCCTGAACATGTGAAATTCATTCTTGCGACGACAGATCCACAGAAAATTCCGGTAACCGTACTGTCGCGCTGCCTGCAGTTCAATCTCAAACAGATGCCTCCGCCTACGGTGAGTGGGCATCTGATGAAGATTCTTGAGGCAGAATCGGTCCCATTCGAACCTGCGGCACTCAACCTCATCGGGCGTTCAGCCGCTGGTTCGATGCGTGATGCCCTGTCGCTGCTTGACCAGGCGATCGCCCATGGCTCGGGACGCGTGGAAGAAGCGCAAGTGCGCGAAATGCTGGGGACGGTCGATCTCGATTATCTCTTCGAGCTGCTTGATGCCCTTTTGGCAAGCGATGCAGTCCGGATGCTTGCGGTGGCCGACGACATGGCGGGCCGCAGCCTGTCGTTTGACTCAGCGCTTCAGGAGCTGGCGAACGTGCTGACACGTTTGCAGGTGGCGCAATTGGCTCCAGGTGCAATTGCGGACGATGTGCCTGAGCGCACGCGACTGCTCGCACTTGCAGCCCAGTTGTCGCCGGAATTCGTGCAGCTTGCCTACCAGATTGCGATTCACGGTCGGCAGGAACTGGCGTTGGCTCCCGACGAATATGCCGGATTCGTGATGACATTGCTCCGTCTCCTGGCGTTTTTCCCCGCTGAATCTGCAAAGGCGCCTGTTGCCAGCGATGCACCCAGGCGGGCTGCGCCTCTCGCACGGGCACCGGAGGCCAGCTATCGTACCGCCAAGTCCCCGGAGACGACGGCAACATCCGTTGCGGCGCCGTCTGCTGAAGTGCGGGCAATGCCAACGGAGCGTCCGTCCACCGCTGCGAAACCCATCGAATCGGCTGCTGGCACCCCCGATTGGCACGCCTTGATCGCTGCGCTGTCCCTGGGGGGCATGGCGCGTGAACTTGCACAGCATTGCGAGTTGAGAGGGCTGGATGCTGGCCTGGTGAGTCTTCGGCTTGCACCCGTTCATCGTCATTTGCAGATGAAGCCGGCGATCGACAAGCTGCAACAAGCGCTGTCTCAGCATCTTGGGCGCGCGGTTCAGCTTCGTATCGAGCTTGCAGAAACGGAATCACAGACACCTGCCGCGACGGCGCAGCGTGTTCGCGAAGAAAAGCAGGAAAGTGCGGTCGCAGCAATCGAACAGGACGGCTTTGTGCGCGACGTCATTGAGATGTTCGATGCACGCCTCATTGAATCATCCATCAAACCGATCTAAGGGAACAGAACCATGATGAAAGGCGGAATCGCCGGCCTGATGAAGCAGGCGCAGCAGATGCAGGAGAACATGAAGAAGGCACAGGAGCAGTTGGCTCAGTTGGAAGTCGAGGGCCAGTCTGGTGCCGGCATGGTCAAGGTGACCATGACCTGCTCGCACGACGTGCGTCGCGTCAACATCGATCCTTCGGTGATGGACGACAAGGAAATGCTTGAGGACCTGATCGCAGCCGCCTTCAACGACGCAGTCAGGCGGGGAGAGCAGATTACCCAGGAGCGTATGTCGGGTTTCACGCAAGGGCTGAACCTGCCGCCCGGTTTCAAGATGCCGTTCTAAGTAGTTTCCGCTCTTGAACCCCTCCAGTCTCGAAGGCCTGATCGAGGCGTTGCGCTGCCTTCCCGGTGTCGGGCCAAAGTCAGCGCAGCGCATGGCCTACTATCTCCTCCAGCATGATCGTGCGGGTGCCAAGCGCCTCGCCGAAGGGATCGATACGGCGCTACGGGCGGTACAGCATTGCGTACGCTGCAATACCTTCACCGAAAGTGAGACTTGCGATCGATGCACGTCGTCAAAGCGCGATCCGACACAGCTCTGCATCGTAGAAACCCCAGTCGACATGAACATGATGGAGCAGGCGCATGCTTACAGCGGCCTCTATTACGTTCTAATGGGGCGGATTTCTCCGCTTGATGGTGTTGGGCCGCGCGAACTGAAGCTGGATCGTCTGCTGGCAAGGGCAGGTGACGGGATCGTCCGCGAAGTCATCCTGGCCACCAACTACACCAACGAAGGTGAGGCGACTGCCCATTACCTGAGCGAGCTGCTGAAGAGCCGCGGTATTGCCGTTACTCGCATTGCCAGGGGGGTACCCGTGGGTGGCGAGCTCGAGTATGTCGATAGCGGCACCCTGGCCCAGGCAATGCGCGAACGCCGCCCACTTGTCTGATCAATCGTTGATGCTACGGTTTAAACGGCCCCGGGCGTTTAAAAGGCCTCTCGAATTGGGTATAATTTCGCGTTTTGGTTTTACCCATTCATATTCGTCCTAGGGATCAAGCGCTATGAGCAATGAGTGCAAAGTGGACTGTGGCCGGCGACGTCTCGTCGTTGCGACCGCGGCCGTCGGGGGTGTGGGCGCGGTTGCGGCGCTTGTGCCCTTCGTTTCCAGCATGCTGCCTTCGGAGCGGGCCAAGGCTGCCGGTGCTCCGGTCGAAGCCGATATCAGCAAGCTCGAACCTGGTCAGATGATGACCGTCGAATGGCGTGGCAAGCCGGTGTGGATCATCAACCGCACGCCGGAAATGCTGGGCACTCTGCCGAAACTCGACGATCAGGTTGCCGATCCCAAGTCCGAAAAGAAAATGCAGCCGGACTACGCGAAGAACGAAAACCGTTCGATCAAGCCGGAAATCATGGTCATGGTCGGCATCTGCACCCACTTGGGCTGCTCGCCGTCCTCCAAGTTCAAGAAAGGCTCCGAGGAAGGCATGTCCGGCGACTGGCTCGGTGGCTTCCTGTGCCCGTGCCACGGCTCGACCTTCGATTTCGCCGGCCGCGTCTACAAGGCGAAACCGGCACCGGACAACCTCGAAGTTCCGCCGCACTACTACATCGCCGACGGCCGCATCCTGATCGGCGAAGACAAGAAGGGGGCCTAAGTCATGGCGAACACCAATTTCGAAAAGTACAAGTCGGATGGTTCCCTGCAGGGCAACGTGCTGGAGTGGGTTGATGCCCGCTTCCCGCTGACCGCCAGCATCAAGGGCCACCTGACCGAATACTACGCACCGAAGAACTTCAACTTCTGGTACTTCTTCGGCTCGCTGGCGCTGCTAGTTCTGGTCATCCAGATCGTCACCGGCATCTTCCTGGTCATGCACTACAAGCCGGATGCCTCGCTCAACGCCAACGGCGTTCCCGTCGCCTTTGCTTCCGTCGAGTACATCATGCGTGATGTGCCGTGGGGCTGGATGATCCGCTACATGCACTCTACCGGTGCCTCGGCGTTCTTCATCGTCGTCTATCTGCACATGTTCCGTGGCCTGATGTACGGCTCGTACCGCCAGCCGCGCGAACTGACCTGGCTGTTCGGCGTCGGCATCTTCCTGTGCCTGATGGGTGAAGCCTTCTTCGGCTACCTTCTCCCCTGGGGCCAGATGTCGTTCTGGGGTGCCCAGGTCATCGTCAACCTGTTCTCGGCGATCCCGCTGATCGGTGAACCGCTGTCGATCTGGCTGCGTGGTGACTTCGTCATCGGCGATGCGACCCTGAACCGCTTCTTCTCGTTCCACGTGATCGCCTTCCCGCTCGTGATCATCGGCCTCATTGCCGCCCACATCCTGGCGCTGCACGAAACCGGCTCGAACAACCCGGACGGCGTCGAGATCAAGGCGAAGAAGAACGAAAAGGGCATCCCGCTCGACGGCATCCCGTTCCACCCGTACTACACGGTCAAGGACATCGTCGGCGTCGTCGTCTTCCTGATGGCCTTCTCGGCGATCATGTTCTTCGCGCCGGAAGGTGGCGGCTACTTCCTGGAAACGCCGAACTTCTATCCGGCCGATCCGCTGAAGACCCCGCCGCACATTGCACCGGTCTGGTACTTCACGCCGTTCTACTCGATCCTGCGCGCCGTCGTGTGGCCGATCTTCGGCATCGACGCCAAGTTCTGGGGCGTGGTCGCGATGGGCGCTTCGGTTGTCATCTTCGCCTTCCTGCCGTGGCTGGACCGCAGCCCGGTCAAGTCGATCCGCTACCGTGGCCCGATCTACAAGACCTTCCTGACGCTGTTCGTGATCTCGTTCTTCATCCTGGGCTACCTCGGCACGCAGTCGCCGTCGTACTGGGGCGAGAAGATCTCGCAGCTGTGCAGCCTGATCTACTTCGGCTTCTTCCTGCTGATGCCGTGGTACTCCAAGGTCGACAAGTACCGTCCGGCACCGGATCGGGTTACGGGTTAAGGGGAAGAACAACATGAAAAAGATTCTCGTCGCAATGCTCTTCGCTCCGCTTATGGCTTTCGCCAGCGGTGCGGCGCTGCACCTCGACAAGTGGCCGGGTTCGGTCGCCGACAAGCCGGCGCTGCAGAACGGTGCCAAGCTGTTCGTGAACTACTGCCTGAACTGCCACGGCGCCTCGTACCTGCGCTACAACAAGCTGACCGAAATCGGCCTGACCGAGCAGCAGATCAAGGACAACCTGATGTTCACCGCCGAGAAGATCGGTGAGCCGATGCGTGTCGCTGCGCGCACCGACGAACAGAAGAAGTGGTTCGGTGCGGCGCCTCCCGACCTGACCATCATCGCCCGTGCCCGCGGTTCGGCCGATGGTTCCGGTGCCGACTGGCTCTATACCTACCTGCGCCAGTTCTACCGTGATGACAACCGCCCGACCGGCTGGAACAACGTTGTCTTCGAGAACGTCGGCATGCCGCACATCCTGTGGGAGCTGCAGGGCCAGCAGGTGATGAACAAGGATCACAAGCTTGAACTTGCCGTCCCCGGCAAGCTGTCGCCGAAGGACTACGATAAGGCCGTCTCCGACCTGGTCGGCTTCATGGTCTGGATGGGCGAGCCGATGCAGGAACAGCGCAAGTCGCTGGGCTGGATCGTCCTTGCCTTCCTCGCCGTGCTCTTCGTCTTCGCCTACAAGCTGAAGAAGGAATACTGGAAAGACATCCACTAAGCGTCCTGTCCAGATTACGGCATCGCCGGTGCGGAACCTCCCGCACCGATGCGATGCCGATTCGTTTTTTGAGGGTACCCAAACATGATGAACCTCTACTCCGGAACCACCTGCCCGTTCAGCCACCGCTGCCGCATCGTCCTGTATGAAAAGGGCATGGATTTCCAGGTGATCGACGTCGACCTGTTCAACAAGCCGGAAGACATCGCCGTCATCAACCCGTACAACCGTGTGCCGGTGCTCGTCGAGCGCGACCTCATCCTGTACGAGCCGAACATCATCAACGAGTACATCGATGAGCGCTTCCCGCATCCGCAGCTGATGCCCGGTGACCCGGTCATGCGTGCCAAGGCTCGTCAGCTGCTCTCCGGCATGGAGCGTGAAATTTTTGCCCATATCGAAGCACTCGAAAAGAACGCCAAGACCGCCGACAAGGCGCGCCAGGTGATCCGTGAGCGCCTGATCGAACTGGCTCCGATCTTCACCAAGCAGAAGCACATGCTCGGCGACGAGTTTTCGATGCTCGACGTGGCGATTGCGCCGCTGCTGTGGCGTCTCGATCACTACGGCATTGATCTCGGCAAGCAGGCAGCGCCGCTGATGAAATACGCCGAGCGGATTTTCTCGCGTCAGGGCTTCATTGACGCGCTGACCCCGCCCGAAAAGGTCATGCGTCGCTGACCTGTTCCCACTGGATCCGGGCCCGCTGCTTGCGGGCCTGCTCCAGGAACCTCCCTCAATGACACTCCCCTCTACCAAGCCCTATCTCATCCGCGCCATTTACGAATGGTGCAGTGACAACGGCTTCACCCCTTATCTTGCCGTCAAGGTGGGTCGGGATACGCGTGTCCCGATGGAGTTCGTCAAGGACGGACAGATCGTCCTCAATGTCAGTGCCGACGCCACCAACCGGCTGACGCTCGGCAATGAATTCATCGAATTCCAGGCACGTTTTGGCGGCATTGCCCGCGATATTTCTGTGCCGCTCGCTAGCGTCGTTGCCATCTACGCCCGCGAAAATGGTGGCGGCATGGCCTTCGAGTCGGACGATGAAGCGAACGGGGGCGACGGTGCCAATACTCCCTCGGCGGCAAGCCCGGAAGCGCCGCCCGAGCCGGAACCGCCGCAACCTGCCGGCGGCCGCCCCAAGCTGCAGCGCATCAAGTAGTTCCGCGTGCGCACCGCGCTGGTGTGCCCGCTGCTTCCCCTCCGCACCAAGCTGATGCGTGGTCTCCTGGGTCGATCCCGCGAGATCGTATAACTCTTTGATTTTTCAATGTGGCATGTCTGTTGCTCGAAGTGGTGCAGGAGCGAATGACATGAACACCGAAACGAAATCTACCTGTTGCTACTGCGGTACCGGTTGCGGCGTCATTATCGACAGTGACGGCCAGCGCATCACCGGTGTTCGCGGCGACAAGCAGCACCCGGCCAACTTCGGCCGCCTTTGCGCCAAGGGCGCCTCACTCGCCGACTCGGCACGCCTCGATTATCGTTTGCTGCATCCCCAGTTGCGCACCGACCGCGCTGCACTGCGCCGGCAAGTCTCCTGGGACGTCGCACTTGAGCACGCCGTGCAGCGGTTTGCCGACACCATTCGCGCCCACGGCCCCGATTCCGTTGCCTTCTACCTGGCGGGCCAGTTGCTGACCGAGGACTATTACGTCTTCAACAAGCTGGCCAAGGGCCTGATCGGCACCAACAACCTCGACACCAATTCGCGCCTCTGCATGTCCTCGGCTGTCGCGGGATACAAGCAGACGCTCGGCGCTGACGCGCCCCCGTGCAGCTACGAAGACATCGATCACACCGACTGCATCCTCATCGCCGGTTCGAATACCGCGGTAGCGCACCCCATCGTCTATCGCCGAATCGAGGATGCCAAGGCTGCCAACCCGAACCTGCGCATCATCGTCATCGATCCGCGCCGCAGCGAAACCTGCGCCCTCGCCGATCTGCACCTGCCACTCAAGCCGGGCAGTGACATCGCGCTGTACAACGCGATGCTGCACGTGATGCTCAAGGAAGGGCTGGTCGATCGCGACTACATCGCCGCGCACACCGAAGGCTTCGATGCGCTGGAGAAAATCTCCGAACGCTACACGCCGGCGATGGCGGCTGAACTGACTGGCCTCGATCCCGAGTCAATCGTGCTCGCCGCGCGCTGGTTCGGCAGCGCAAGGAGCGCACTCTCGCTCTATTGCCAGGGCCTCAACCAGAGCTGGCACGGTACGCACAACAATGCCGCGATCATTCACCTGCACCTTGCCACTGGCAAGATCGGTAAGCCCGGCAGTGGTCCCTTCTCACTGACCGGACAGCCCAACGCCATGGGGGGGCGCGAGGTCGGTGGTCTTTCAAACCTCATGTCGGCCCATCGCGAACTTGGCAACCCGGAACATCGGGCGGAGATGGCTCGTTTCTGGGGCGTGCCCTATGTCTCGCCGAGACCAGGGAAGCCGGCGGTCGACCTGTTCCGTGCGCTCAAAAGCGGTGAGATCAAGGCGGTCTGGATTGCCTGCACCAACCCGGCGCAGTCGATGCCCGATGTCGCCGAGGTGCGTTCGGCCCTCGAGACTGCAGAGTTCGTGGTGCTGCAGGAAGCCTACGGCAATACCGATACCGCGCAATACGCCGATCTGCTGTTGCCGGCGACTTCGTGGGGGGAAAAGGAAGGCACTGTGACCAACTCCGAGCGGCGCATCTCCCGCGTGCGGGCTGCCGTGTCGCCGCCGGGCGAGGCGCGTCACGACTGGCAGATTGCGCTCGATTTCGCGCGCCGCCTTGGTCTCGAACTACACGGAGAGGCGCAGGGCCGTCCGCTCACTGAAAAGCTATTTCCCTACACCACGCCGGAAAGCATTCACGCCGAACATCGTGCCTCGACACGTGGCCGAGATCTCGACATCAGCGGGCTCAGCTACGCGCTGCTCGAAAGTGCGGGACCGCAGCAGTGGCCTTTTCCAGAGGGTGTGGCCGAGGGCAGGGTGCGCCTTTATGAAGATGGTGTCTTCCCGACTCCTTCCGGCCGAGCGCGCTTCGTCGCCGTCGACCACAAGCCGACAGCCGAGTTGACGGACCCCGCGCGTCCGATCAGCCTGCTCACCGGTCGCCTGCTCGAACAGTGGCACGGCATGAGCCGCACCGGTACCGTGCCGCGCCTGTTCAACGGCGAGGACGAGCCAATTCTGAAGATGCATGCCTGCGACCTCCGTCACCGGGGTCTCGAACCGGGTGAGCTGGCGAAAATCAGCAACGGCCGCGGCGAGATCGTCGTGCGCGTTGACACCGATGGCAGCATGCCGCGCGGCCGTGCCTGGCTGCCCATGCATTGGGGCGAGCAGTTCATGAACGGCTATGGTGCCAATGCTCTGATGCCGTCAGCGACCGACCCGTATTCCTTCCAGCCGGAACTCAAGCATACGGCCGTCGCCATCGAGAAAGCCGAGTTGCCCTGGTCACTGGCGGTTGTCCGCGTCTGCAGTGACGGCCTTGATCCTCTCGCACTGCTGGCGCAGGCCCGCACGCTGCTCAAGCGCTTTCCCTATGCGACGGTCGGCCTGCGTGGTGGTGTCGAGCCGCTGGTCGTGCTGCGCGCTGCTGCCGCTGCAGCGCCACCGGCGGAGCTCCTTGCCGAAATCGATTCCGTGTTCGACATGGCAGGTGACGAGGGCGCCATCGTCTATGTCGATCCCAAGCGCAGCATCGACAAGCGCGCCATTGCCCGCGATGGCCATCTGCGTGGCGTGCGACTGGCTGGCGAGACGCTGGCGATGGCCTGGCTCAAGGATGCCATGGCTGACGATGCCATCGATGCCACGCTGATCCGCTTCGCGCTCGCCCCGATCGCACAGCCACCCAGGCAGGCGCCGGCAAGATCGCCGGTCGTCTGCAAGTGTGCCGGCGTGACCGAAGCACAGATCGGCAAGGCGCTGGCCGCAGGAGTGTCGATCCAAGGGCTGCAGGACACGCTAAAATGCGGAACCTTCTGCGGCGGTTGTCTGCCGGATTTGAAGAGGATGGTCGCAGCCACGGAAGCTGTGCCCGCATGAAACCCCACTGGAGTCCTCCGATGAGCTACGCCTCCATCATCAAGGAAATCGGCCGCGGTGCCGAAGGTTCGCGCGACATGACGCAGGAGGACGCGAAGTACCTCTACGGTGCAATGCTCGATGGTGGCGTCCCCGACCTCGAAATGGGCGCGATCCTCATTGCCTTGCGCATGAAGGCGGAATCGATCGACGAGATGATCGGCTTCCTGGCCGCTGCCAACGAACGCGTCAATGCACTGACGCCACCTTGCGTCGGCATTCGCCCGGTCGTCATCCCGACCTACAACGGTGCCCGCAAGAGCGCCAACCTGACGCCGCTGCTGGCCCTGTTGCTGCAGCGCTTCGGCGTCCCGGTCGTCGTTCATGGCCTGCTCGAAGGGTTCGGACGTATCACCAGCGGCCATGTTTTCCGCGAACTTGGCGTCATGCCTGCTGCCAGCCACACGCAGGCGCAGCAGGCGCTCGATGAGCACAAGCTGGCCTTCGTGCCGCTGCCGGTGATTGCCCAAGGGCTTGCCGACCAGCTGGCGATGCGGGCCCGACTCGGCGTCCGCAACAGCGCCCACAGCCTCGTCAAGATGCTCGATCCCTTCAAGGGCGAGGGCGTGATCATCGCCGCTGCAACCCATCCCCCGTACATCGACACGATGCGCGAGGTGCTCGGCAGCCAGGGCGCGCATGGCCTGCTGCTGCGCGCAACAGAAGGTGAGCCATACGCCAATCCCAAGCGCCGTCCGCGTATCGAACACCTCCATGACGGCGTTGCCGACATCCTGTTCGAGGCCGAGCACGACAGCCTGCGCAGCCTCCCGCACCTGCCCGATGAACCCGACGCCGCGGTGACGGCCGCCTGGACCCGCAAGGTGCTTGATGGTCAGCTGCCGCTTCCGCAGCCGATCGCCAACCAGCTCGCCGCCTGCCTCTTTGCGAGCGGTTACGCGGCCGATCTCAACAAGGCCAAGGCCTTCGTTGCCATCGAGGCGAACGGCCACCTCGCCGCCGCTTCCTGAGTTTTCCCCGCCACAAGCCGGGTTCCTGCATACGAGGGGTCTTTCCTCCTGCGGGGCGTCCCCGCCGGAACGATGGTTCTGACTTTCGTGGTCAATGCCGGCGGCCCTGCGACGCTTGACCCTGAGCGGACCCCGGGAGTAAAAGGGAAGAACGAATCGGCCCCAGCCGGATCCTCCTCCCTCATGTCATCCCCGTACCCGATCCCCCATGAAGATTGCTGACCGTCACCTGTGGCAGCGATTCCTGGCGATTGCCACACCCTACTGGCGCGAGGACGAACGATGGAAGGCTCGCGGCCTGCTGCTCCTGCTGGTCGTCCTGCTGCTCGGACAGACCCAGTTCGCCGTGCTCTTCATCCGGCAGACCGCCGAATTCACTTCGGCGCTCGCGGCCCGCGATACGGCGCGCTTCTGGGAGGCAATCCGCTACTGCCTCATCCTCCTCATCGTGGCCGTTCCCATCTATGCGTTCTACTACTTCGTACGCGACACCCTGGGCATCCAGTGGCGGCGCTGGCTGACGGGGCGCTTCCTGCGCGGCTACTTCAGCCACCGGCATTTCTACGAGCTCAACGCCAACGCGGAAATCGACAACCCCGACCAGCGCGTTGCCGAGGACATCGCCACCTTCACCCAGCGTTCGCTCTACTTCCTGCTCGTCATCATCGGCTCGATCGTGCAGATGGTGCTCTTCAGCCGCGTCCTCTGGTCGATTTCGCACGAACTCGTCTATTTCCTCGTTTTCTATGCCACGGCCGGAACCCTCGTCACCATCCTCGTTTTCGGCAAGGTGCTGATCGGGCTTAACTTCAACCAGCTACGGCGCGAGGCGGATTTCCGCTTCAGCCTCGTGCGTGTGCGTGAGAACGCGGAATCGATCGCCTTCTATCGCGGCGAGGCGCAGGAACTGCAGCAGGTCAGCCGGCGATTCACGGCGGCATTCAACAATTTCAAGCAGTTGATCCGGCGTCAGCTCGGGCTCAATTTTTTCCAGCATGCCTACAACCTGCTGACCATCGTGGTTCCGAGCGCGATCATCGCGCCACGCGTGTTGTCCGGCGAACTTGAAGTCGGCGCCGTGGTTCAGGCGGCCGGTGCCTTTGCCGCAGTGCTCAGTGCCATCTCGCTGATCGTCGAGAATTTCGAGGGGCTCAGTCGCTTTTCGGCCGGTATCGATCGCCTCAGCACGCTCTCCAAGGTTCTGCCCGCAAGCTCGGCGCCTGCCGAGGCGGGCGATGGCACGATCAGCCTGGTCGAGGGCGATCAGCTGCGCCTGGAGCGTGTGACCCTGCAGACGCCACGTCGGGAGCGCGTCCTGGTGCGCGATCTGTCGCTGGTGGTTGAGCCTGGCGCGGGCCTGATGATCGTCGGCGAAAGTGGTAGCGGAAAGAGTTCTCTGCTGCGCGCGATCGCCGGTCTCTGGTACAGCGGCAGCGGCACCATCGTCCATCCACCGCCCGGCAGCGTCCTCTTCCTGCCGCAGCAGCCGTACATGCTGTTGGGTACCCTGCGTGCGCAACTCCTCTATCCGCAACCCGAGCGCATCGTGTCGGATGATGAGTTGCTGCAACTCCTGGAGCAGGTGAACCTGCCCGATCTTGCCGAGCGTTTCGGCGGATTCGATATCGAGTGCGACTGGGAGAAGGTACTCTCCTTCGGCGAACGCCAGCGCCTGGCGTTTGCGCGCGCACTCCTGATCCGTCCGCGCTACGCAATCCTTGATGAAGCCACCAGCGCCCTCGACGTACCGAACGAGGACTGGCTTTACCGGCAGCTTGCCGAGACGGGCGCAACGCTCGTCAGCGTCAGCCATCGTTCGAGCATCCTGAAGTACCACGCTCACGTACTCGAACTGACGGGCGACAGCACCTGGCAGACCTACCCCGCCGCCCACTATCGCTGGGCACGGTAGCCCGGCAGCAGGTGCATTTCGCCGCACCGTTCTTGGGTGCAACGCACCATTAGTGTGCGTCATGCCGTGATTAAATTTTTGAAAAACGAATAAAAACAGCGTGTTGCTCCCTTGGCACGGCTGTTGCGATAACAGGCTTGGAAACATCAACGCACTGGAGTCGCAACATGAGCAAACCCAAACTGGTGATGGTCGGCAACGGCATGGCGGGGGTCCGCACCCTCGAGGAACTCTTCAAGATCGCGCCGGAGATGTACGACGTTACGGTCTTCGGCGCCGAACCGCACCCCAACTACAACCGCATCCTGCTCTCGCCGGTTCTTGCCGGCGAGATGAAAGTGCAGGACATCATCCTCAACGACCACGACTGGTATCGCGAGAACAGGGTCAACCTGCACCTCGGCAAGAAGGTCGCCAGGATCGACCGCGTGAAGCGCGTCGTGATTTCGGAGGACGGCACCGAGGAGCCGTACGACCGCCTTCTGCTGGCCACCGGCTCGACGCCGTTCATGCTGCCGATTCCCGGCAACAACCTCGATGGGGTGATCGGCTACCGCGACATCGCCGACACCGATGCGATGATCGAGGCTGCGAAGAAGTACAAGCACGCTGTCGTCATTGGTGGTGGCCTGCTCGGCCTCGAAGCTGCCAACGGGCTGAAGCTGCGCGGCATGGATGTGACCGTGGTGCATCTCGGTGCCTGGCTGCTCGAACGCCAGCTCGACGAAGTGGCTGGGAAGATGCTGCAGAAATCGCTGGAAGATCGCGGCCTGACCTTCCTGCTCGAAAAGCAGACCGAGGCGCTGATCGCCGGCGAATCCGGCCGCGTCGCCGCCATCCGCTTCAAGGACGGCATGCAGATCCCCGCCGAGCTGGTGGTGATGGCCGCCGGTATTCGCCCCAACACTTCGCTGGCAGAAGCCTCCGGCATCTACTGCAACCGTGGCATCGTGGTGAACGACACGCTGCAGACCTACGACCCGAAGATCTACGCCGTCGGCGAATGCGTGGCCCACCGCGGCATCGCCTACGGTCTCGTTGCACCGCTCTTCGAGCAGGCCAAGGTTGCCGCCAACCACCTTGCCAACTACGGCATCGGCCGCTACACCGGCTCGGTCACCTCGACCAAGCTCAAGGTCACCGGCATCGACCTCTTCTCGGCCGGCGACTACATGGGCGGCAAGGGGACTGAGGAAATCGTCCTCAACGACGCCGCCGGCGGCGTCTACAAGAAGCTCGTGATCAAGGACAACAAGCTGGTCGGCGGCGTGCTCTACGGAGACACGGCGGATGGCCCGTGGTACTTCCAGTTGCTCAAGGATGGCAAGGACATCCACGAGATCCGCGACACGCTGCTCTTCGGCCAGTCCATGGTCGGCGACGTCGGTCACGCCGGCCAGAGCAAGGCCGCCGCGATGAGCGACGATGCCGAGGTCTGCGGCTGCAACGGCGTCACCAAGGGCACCATCGTCCGGGCGATCAAGGAGAAGGGCCTGTTCACGCTCGACGAAGTGAAGAAGCACACCAAGGCGGCTTCCTCCTGCGGCTCCTGTGCCGGCCTCTGCGAGCAGATCCTGGCCTCGACGCTGGGCGGTGCCTATCAGGCCACGGCATCGGACAAGAAGCCGCTGTGCGGCTGTACCGACCACTCGCACAAGGACGTGCGCGAGGCCATCGTCGCGCAGCACCTCACGACCAAGGAGGCCGTGTTCGCCTTCATGGACTGGAAGACGCCAAACGGCTGCGACAAGTGTCGACCGGCGGTGAACTATTACCTGATCTCCACCTTCCCGCACGAGGCCAAGGACGATCCGCAGTCGCGCTTCATCAACGAGCGCTCGCACGCCAACATCCAGAAGGACGGCACCTACTCGGTCGTGCCGCGCATGTGGGGTGGCCTCACCACGCCGGATGAACTGCGCGCCATCGCCGATGCAGCGGAGAAGTACAACGTACCGACGGTCAAGGTTACCGGCGGCCAGCGGATCGACCTCCTGGGCGTGAAGAAGGAAGACCTGCCGAAGATGTGGGCCGACCTCAACGCGGCCGGCATGGTCTCCGGTCACGCCTACGGCAAGTCGATCCGCACGGTGAAGACCTGCGTCGGCGCCGAGCATTGCCGCTTCGGTACGCAGAAGTCGATGACCATGGGCGTCAAGCTGGAAAAGATGCTGTTCGACATGTACGCGCCGCACAAGGTCAAGCTGGCGGTGTCAGGCTGTCCGCGCAACTGCGCCGAGGCCGGCATCAAGGATGTCGGCGTGATCGGTGTCGATTCCGGCTACGAGATCTACATCGGCGGCAACGGCGGCATCAAGACCGAGGTCGCGCAGTTCTTCTGCAAGGTGACGACCGACGAGGAGGTGATGGAGTACTCCGGCGCCTTCCTGCAGCTCTACCGCGAGGAGGGCTGGTACCTGGAGCGCACCTGTCATTACATGGAACGCGTCGGCCTCGAATACATCAAGGGCAAGATCCTGGAGGACGCCGAAGGTCGCAAGGCCTACTACAACCGCCTGCTCGATTCGCTGAAGGGCGCGAAGGACCCGTGGGAAACCTCGCGCGAGGAAAAACCGGTCAAGCAGTTCATCCCGATCCGGCTCGAAGCCTGAACAACGAATTCGAATAGAGAGGAAAGCATCATGAGCAACTGGAAACTGGTCTGCCCGCTGGAAGACATCCCGCAACTGGGTTCGCGCGTCGTGCAGCAGGCCACGGGCGGTGACATCGCTATCTTCCGCACCTCGGAAGACGAGGTCTTCGCCCTGCACGACAAATGTCCGCACAAGGGCGGCCCGCTCTCGCAGGGCATCGTGCACGGCAAGCGCGTCACCTGTCCGTTGCACGGCTGGAACATCGAGCTGCAGAGCGGTTCGGCGGTAGCGCCGGATGTCGGCCACTGCGGCAAGTTCGAGGTCAAGGTCGATGGCGGCAACGTCTATCTGGCGGTCTGACCGGCAAGCAATCCATTACTGAATACCAACAAAGAGGGAAATACTCATGGCCTACGTTGCCCCAACCGAATTCGTCACCAAGATGATCGACGCCGGAGAAGCGAAGATCTTCATGTCTACCCGCGATACGCTCATCCGTGCCTACATGGCCGGCGCCATCCTGGCCCTTGCCGCTGCATTCGCCGTTACCGTCACCGTGCAGACCGGCCAGCCGCTGGTCGGTGCGATGCTGTTCCCGGTCGGCTTCTGCATGCTCTACCTACTTGGCTTCGACCTGCTGACCGGCGTGTTCACGCTCTGTCCGCTGGCGGTCTGGGACAAGCGCCCGGGCGTCACCTGGGGTGGCGTGTTCCGCAACTGGGGGCTCGTCTTCACCGGCAACTTCGCCGGTGCGCTCACCGTGGCGGTGATGATGGCGATCATCTTCACCTTCGGCTTCACCGAAGCGCCGAACGCCATCGGCCAGAAGATCGGTACCATCGGCGAAGGCCGTACGGTCGGTTATGCGGCACATGGGGCCTCCGGCATGCTGACGCTCTTCATCCGCGGTGTGCTGTGCAACTGGATGGTGTCCACCGGCGTCGTTGGCGCCATGGTCTCCACCGACGTCACCGGCAAGGTCATCGCCATGTGGATGCCGATCATGGTCTTCTTCTACATGGGCTTCGAGCACTCGATCGTGAACATGTTCCTGTTTCCCTCGGGCCTGATGCTGGGCGGCAACTTCTCGATCTACGACTACCTCGTCTGGAACGAGATCCCGACCGTCATCGGCAACCTCGTCGGCGGCCTCACCTTCGTCGGCCTCACGCTGTACGCCACGCACGTCCGTACTGCGCCGAAGCGCAAGGGCCTGTAATCATCCGCTTGTAGTACAGTCAAAGCCCCCGGCCATGTGTCCGGGGGCTTTCATCATGATGACCGAACAACTCAGGATCACCGTCGGCCAGTACTCCGACAAGGGGCGCAAGGAAACCAATCAGGATTTCCATGGCGTCTATGTGCCCAAGGAGCCCCAGCTCGGCGCCAAGGGCATTGCCATCGCCATTGCCGACGGCATCAGCAGCAGCGATGTCAGTGACGTCGCCGCGCAGTATTCCGTCACCGGCTTTCTCGAAGATTACTTTTGCACCTCGGACGCCTGGTCGGTCCGCAAATCTGCCGAGCACGTCCTCACGGCAACCAACTCCTGGCTGCATTCGCAGACGCAGCAGAGCCAGCACCGCTACGATCGCGACCGCGGCTATGTCTGCACGTTCAGCGGCATGGTCCTCAAATCGACCACCGCACACCTCTTCCATGTCGGTGATGCCCGCATCTATCGCCTGCGCGGCGACAAGCTGGAGCGCTTGACGGAAGATCATCGCGTCCGTGTTTCCTCCCAGCAGAGCTACCTCGCACGCGCACTGGGCATGGACCGCAAGGTCGACATCGATTACCAGTCGCTGCAACTCCAAAGCGGCGACATCTTCCTGCTCGCCACCGATGGCGTGTACGAATACACCGATCCTGCCACCGTCATCGCCACCATCGCCCGGCATGGCGACGATCTCGATGCCGCCGCCAAAGTGATCGTCGACGAAGCGCTTGCACGTGACAGCGGCGACAACGTCACCCTCCAGATCCTGCGCATCGATGAGCTGCCGGCACCCGAAGCCAACGAACTCTACCGGCAGGTTTCCGAGCTGCCGTGCCCGCCGCTGCTCGAAGCGCGCATGAACTTCGACGGCTACCAGATCATCCGCGAGATCAAGGGCAGCAGCCGCAGCCATATCTACCTGGCGACCGATCTGGATTCCGGCGAGCGCGTCGTCGTCAAGATCCCCGCCGTGGACATGCACAACAATCCGGCAGCGCTCGAGCGCTTCATGCTCGAAGAGTGGATCGCCCGCCGCATCAACAGCGCGCACGTGCTCAAACCCTGCAAGCGGACGCGCAAGCCGAACTACCTCTACGTCGTCACCGAATACATCGAAGGGCAGACCCTGGCCCAGTGGATGGTCGACAACCCGCAGCCGGACCTGCCGACCGTGCGCCGCATCGTCGAGCAGATCGCGCGCGGCGTGCAGGCCTTCCACCGCTTGGAGATGCTGCATCAGGATCTCAAGCCCGACAACATCATGATCGACACCAACGGCACGGTGAAGATCATCGACTTCGGCGCCACCCGCGTCGCCGGCATCGAGGAGATCGATACGCCGATCGCCCAGATCAACATGCTCGGCGCCGAGCAGTACGCCGCGCCCGAGTACTACCTTGGCGAAAACGGCAGCCCGCGCGCCGATATCTTCTCGCTCGGCGTCATCGTCTACCAGATGCTCTGCGGAAAGCTGCCCTACGGCGCCGCCGTACCGCGTACCCGTACCCGCGCCGCGCAGAAGAAACTGCAGTATGAATCGCTGCTCACCGAAGAGAGCGAAATTCCAGCCTGGATCGACGACGCCATCCGCAAGGCCGTCGAACCCGATCCTGCCGACCGCTACGCCGAGCTCTCCGAGTTCATCTACGACCTGCACCATCCGAACCAGGCCTTCCTCAACAAGACCCGGCCGCCGCTGATCGAACGGCACCCGGTGATGTTCTGGAAGATCGTCTCCTTTGTGCTGCTGATGATCGTGATCGTGCTGGCGGGGACGAAGACGCTCGGATAGGGCACGTAGATAACGCACGCGATCCATGGGGGAACTGCACGCAAGATGAAACTGCTGTAGCAGCATGCGTTTGACTTGGTGTGGAGGGCACAGCGATACTTGTCCGGAGGCGCTCGAATTTCCTGTCCTGTTCGCAGATCCTCAGCCCACCTTACTCGCTGGAAGGGAATGGCAATGATCAGAGTGCTCTTGCTGCTGGCGGCGATGACTATCGCCTCGGGGGTGCATGCCGAGATTTTCAAGTGCACGACGCCGAGCGGCGAAACGGTGTTTTCGGACACGCCCTGCAAGGCAGGCAGCAGCGCGGAGGTTGTCCCGGATCGCGATCATGTGAGCAAGGAACAACAGGATGCGGCCCGCGCGAAGCTGGATGAGCAGAAGCGGGAGCTGAAGGAGCTCGAAGCACAGCGCGTTGCTGCGGAGCCGCCGAAGACAACGCCGGAGGCGCCGCCGCCTCCCGTTGTCGAAGCAGTGTATGGCGTCGGCTGCACTGATACCGTCAGGGGGCGTGGCACGAATTGCGCAGAGGATCCCTATCGCAGGCCGCCGCCTGACCGACCGATCATCCGGCCTGGTCCGAGAGTCGCACCGAGGTAGCTCGCCATCTCCCGGGCAGGCGCGCGCGATGACCAAGAAATTCCCGCTACACCCCAAGCATCCCGAACGTATCTGTTGGGGCTGCGACAGATATTGCACAGCCAAGGACCTGCAGTGCGGTAACGGCTCGGGACGGACACAACATCCGGCAGAGTTGCTCGGGGAAGACTGGTACCAGTGGGGGGACTGGGGGATTGAGGATGCCCCCGATCCGTCAGCCGATGCCTAAGATCCTGCGCGGTCAGAAGATGGGTGAACCGGTTTCGGTTTCCTGACGGAACCCCGTTATTGGAATCGTGACGCCGTTTCCCCGCCGCGCTTCCTCAGCCATTGCAGCAGTGTCGCGAACAGGGCGTCGGGGACGATGGGCTTGGATATGAAATCATTCATGCCTGCCTCGAAACACGCCGCCTTGTCCTCTGCAAAGGCGTTGGCCGTCATAGCGAGGATGGGTGTGTGTTCCTTGCCGGCAAGTTTGCGAATCTGGAGGGTTGCCTCAAGCCCATCCATGACGGGCATCTGCATGTCCATCAGGACCAGGGCATAGGTGTTTTCCTGCACCAGCCTGACGGCTTCTTCCCCGTTTTCCGCAATGTCGGCGGCCAGGCCGACATCATCGAGCAGGGCGAGTGTCACCTCGCGGTTGATGGGTTCATCCTCCACCAGCAGGACTTTCGTGGCGCGATATTCCTGCCGCAGGGTTTCCTCGATGCTGGTTATCGCGTGCGTTGATACGGCTCCAACAACGCCAATGGGGTCTTTCTTCAGCCGAACTGTCAGCCAGAACGTGCTGCCTTTTCCCAGCGCCGTTTCCACACCGGCATCGCCCCCCATCAGCTGGGCAATCCTGCGCGTAATGGCTAATCCCAACCCGGTTCCCCCGTACTTGCGGGTGATGGAGTTGTCGGCCTGCTCGAAGGCGGAGAAGAGTCGCGGCAGCGCTTCGGGCGCGATGCCCGGACCACTGTCCCTCACCTCGAAACGTAGCAGCATGCTTGTCTCGCCGTCTTCCAGGACATGGGCGTTCAGCACGATCTGGCCGTGCTCGGTAAATTTCACGGCATTGGTCGCATAGTTCAGCAGTGCCTGCTGGAGGCGGGTGCGGTCTCCGAAAAGCGCCGCCGGCAGCGGCGCGATTTCCAGGTCGAGGCCGAGCCCTTTCTCCTTTGCCTTTTCGCCGACGATGCTGGCAACGTTTTCCAGTATTTCGCCCGCGCAGACCAGATCTTCCGTCAGCGAGAACTTGCCGGCCTCGATCTTCGACAGATCCAGCACGTCGTTGATGACGCCGAGAAGATGCTTTCCTGCTGCTTCGATCTTGGCGAGCTTGTCCGCTTGCAGCGGCGTCAAGCCGGAGCGATGGAGGATGTAGGCCATGCCGAGGATGCCGTTCATTGGCGTCCGGATTTCGTGGCTCATGTTGGCCAGGAAGGCACTTTTCGCGATGTTCGCCGCTTCGGCCGCTTCCTTCGCGACCAGGAGCTCGGCAGTACGCTCCCTCACCAATTCCGCAAGCTGGTTACGGTGGCGTTCGAGTTCCTCTTCGTCGAGTTTCCGCATCGTGACGTCGGTGTGTGTGCCGCACATGCGCAGCGGCTTCCCGTCCGCATCGCGCTGGATCACGCTGGCCTGGTCGAGAATCCAGCGCACGCTGCCATCCTTGTGGAACATCCGGTATTCGAGTCGATGTGAACTGCTGCGACCTTCCAGAACGGCATTGATGGAATCCCATGCCCGGCCCCGGTCGTCCGGATGGATGAAATCTGTCCATTGCTTGGCGGTCCGCTGGAGTTCGGCATAGGTGTAACCCAGCATCTCGGCCCATCGCTCGTTCCGGTCGACCGTGCCCGCCGCGATGTTCCAGTCCCAGTAACCAAGTTCCGAGCCCTGCAGGACAAAACGCAGCTGCTTTTCGCTGTCGCTGAGGGCGCGTTCAGCGCGCTTGCGTTCGGTAATGTCATGCCCGATGCCAAGAACGCCAATCAGATTTCCCTGCACATCCCGCATCGGGATCTTGGTGGTTTCGAGAATTTCACTGTGGCCATCGGATGCGAAGCGTACCTCTTCCTCGTTGATCGATCGACCATCCTTTTCCATTGCAGCGCGATCGTTGGCGCGGAAGAAATCGGCGAGTTCCCGGTCGACGAAGTCATAATCAGTCTTGCCGACGATCTCCGCTTCGCGGGCCCCGAAGAACTGCTCGAAGCGTTGATTGCAACGGAGATAAACGCCCTCGCTATCCTTCAGCCAGATCAGATCGGGAACCGTGTCGATCAGGGTGTGCAGCATGCTGCGCTCGTTGGAGAGCGTTCGCTCGGCCCGGGCACTCTCGGTGATGTCGCGAGCAATCTTTGAGGCACCAATCACCTTCCCCTGCTCGTCGAGTATCGGGGAAATGGTGGCGGAGATCTCGATGACGCGACCATCCTTCCGGATCCGTCGGGTTTGAAAGTGATCGACTGTTTCACCGGACTGTATTCGGGTCAGTATGTCTGCTTCCTCGTTCATCAGGTCCGGGGGCGACAATACGCCCATCGGCTTTCCGATCGCTTCTTCGGCGGTGTAGCCAAAGATGGCCTCCGCACCCCGGTTCCAGCTGGTGATGATGCCGTCAGGAGTCTTACCGATGATCGCATCGTCGGAAGAATTGATGAGCGCGGCAGCTTCGTGAAGTGCCTGGTTGCGCTCCTGCATCTCGCGCCGGGCCAAACCCATTTCTCCCATCACCTTGGCGAGGCTGGTCAGAAAGGCCGTGATGGCTTCCGCTTTTGCGCGGGAAAAGATCGGGGCCCGATTCAGCGCCTCCAGATAGGCTTCGCGGTCGAACCCGAATTCCTCCGCCTGCCGGGCGAAAAGCGCCTTGTCGGGCTGGGAAAAGAAGAACTGCCCGGTGAACAGGTTCGCGATATGTTCCCCGCCGACCACAATCGGTACGGCGACGTCGACAAGGCCGTTCTTGCATTGATAGACGTTGTAGGCTTCGCCTTTTTCAAGCTGGCCGGCAAGGATCGTGTCGCTTTCCTGGCACCGCTTTGCCGTCTCGGGGTTGCAGCGATGGAACTTGGTACAGATATCCTGCCATCCGGTAGCCACGAGAATCTCGCCGTCGAGTTCAAGGATCGCGGTGACGGCGCCAGTCGCTTCGGTGAAATTCTCACAGAGAATTTTCAGTTCCTGGATATCGACCAACTCAGCAAATTTCATGGATGAAATTCCGTGCCTGTCAGGTAGTTGCACTCTTGATCGAGTGCCGGTTGAAAACGGGCAATCAACGACGCTCACCTCTGTTTCATCATACTCTCGCGGCAGCCTGGCGTTGAAGTGCGCTCCTGGCCAAATCATCAGGCCTGGCGCGGCCTCATCAGGTCTTCCAGTCCGTATCCGGCATATCCCTGCCTGTCGTTATTTTCGTGGCGACGCACCGGAATTGCCCATCGCGCGCGAAATTGGTGCGCCGAATCGGAAAGGTGTCACGGAAAAGTCAAAAAATTCATATGGATAAGCTGCTGGCACGGTGATTGCGAACCTTGTTCCATCGCAATCATCTACCGGAGCTCCGCCATGAACAAAAAATCCTTCCTGCAGGCCGGCCATACGCCGACGCTGCTTGCCGCCTTCCTCTATTTCGACCTCGCCTTCATGGTCTGGGTCATGCTCGGCCCGCTCGGCGTCGGCATCGCCAAGGATCTTGGCCTGACGCATGCCGAGAAGGGGCTGATGGTCGCGGTGCCGGTGCTGGCCGGTGCGTTGCTGCGCATCGTCATGGGGGTTCTGGTCGACCGCCTGTCGCCGAAGAAGGCGGCGATCATCGGCCAGGTCATCGTGCTCGTCGCGCTCAGCTATACCTGGCTGGCCGGCGTGCATTCGTATTCCGAGGTGCTGATCCTCGGTGGGTTCCTCGGCGTTGCCGGCGCGTCGTTCGCCGCTGCGCTGCCGCTGGCCTCGCGCTGGTATCCGCCGGAGCATCAGGGCACGGCGATGGGCATCGCCGGGGCCGGCAACTCCGGCACGGCCTTCGCCGCGCTGCTGGCACCTGGGCTCGCGGCCGCCTATGGCTGGACCAATGTTTTCGGCATCGCGCTGATCCCGCTGTCCATCGTCTTCATCGTCTTCCTGGTGATGGCCAAGGATGCACCCGATGCGCCGCCGCCGAAGTCGCTTGCTGAATACCTGAAGGTGCTGAAGGACAAGGATGCCTGGTGGTTCATGTTCTTCTACTCGGTCACCTTCGGCGGCTTCGTCGGGCTCGCGTCGTCGCTGGTCATCTACTTCAACACGCAATACGGGCTGGACCCGAAGATGGCCGGTTTCTTCACCGCCGGCTGCGTCTTCGCCGGTTCGCTGGTGCGGCCGATCGGCGGCAACGTGGCGGATCGCATCGGTGGCGTGAAGTCGCTGTCGGTGATGTACGTCTTCGCCGCGATCTTCCTCGCCATCGTCAGCTTCGGCTTGCCGGAAGCCTGGATGGCACTCGCTGCCTTCATCTGCGCCATGCTGGCGCTGGGCATGGGCAACGGTGCCGTGTTCCAGCTGGTGCCGCAGCGCTTCAAGAAGGAGATCGGCGTCATGACCGGGCTGGTCGGCATGGCCGGCGGGGTGGGGGGCTTCTACCTGGCCTCGTCGCTCGGCTACTCGAAGCAGCTCACCGGCAGCTACCAGGCCGGCTTCCTGATCTTCGCCGCCCTTGCCGTGCTGGCACTGATCGGCCTCACCGGTGTCAAGACGCGCTGGCGCACGACCTGGGGCGCGGCGCACCTGACGGCAGCGAAGATCTGACGTAGAGTTTCGCCGGGGGAACCGTCGTTCCCCCGGTTTTTCCTTCTGGAGTTGCAATGCCCCTGCAGGTTGATGTCGGCCATTCCTCGCTCACCGGTCCGCGCGAGCGGAACGAGGATTTCTGCGGGGTGGTCACGCCCGAAGGGCAGGAGCTGGAGAACAAGGGGCTTGTCGCTGCGCTTGGCGACGGCCTCGGTGGCCACAAGGGCGGCCGCGAGGCCTCGGAATACACGGTGCGTGGCCTGCTCTGCGATTACTACGCGACGCCCGATACCTGGGGCGTCCACCGCGCGATCGACAAGGTGGTCACGGCACTCAACCGCTGGCTGCTCTCGCAGTCTGCGCGCGATCCCGAACTTGCCGGCATGGCGACGACGCTGTCGGCCGTCGTGCTACGCGGGCGGCGCTGGTACTCGGCGCACATCGGGGATTCACGCATCTACCTGTTGCGCGACGGCGTACTGCAACGCCTGACGACCGACCATCTCTGGGATCACCCGGAGTTGAAGAACGTGCTGTCGCGCGCGGTTGGGCTCGATGCCCACCTGCTGCTCGACTACGCCGAGGGCGAACTACAGGAAGGCGATCGCTTCGTGCTGCTCTCCGACGGTGTCTGGGGCGTGCTGCCGGAAGCGGCGATGGCGCAGGTGCTGCTCGACAACCCGGAGGCGCAGGCCGCGAGTGCTGCGCTGACCAGCCTCGCGCTGGCGCAGGGCGGGCAGGACAATGCGTCGGCGGTGATCGTCGAGCTACTCGCATTACCACCTGAAAAACTGCGCGACAGCCTGGAAACGGTGACGCGCCTGCCGCTGCCGCCACGTTTGAAACCGGGGCAGGAGCTCGACGGGCTGCTGGTCGAGGCCGTGCTGCACGACTCGCGCGTGACGCTGCTCTACCGCGTACGCGACGCGAAGAGCGGGCGCTTGCTGGTGCTGAAGACGCTGCAATCCGAATGCGCCGGCGATAACGACGAGATTGCCTCCTTCGTGACCGAGGAGTGGCGTGCCCGCCGCGTCGTCTCGCCGTTCTTTCCGCAGATCGTGCCGGCCGAGGAGCGCAGCTGCCTCTATTTTTTGATGACCTGGCATGAGGGCGCCACGCTGCAGCAGATGCTGGACACCGACCATCACTTCACGGTGGCCGAGGTGGTGCAGCACGGCGTGCGGCTGCTGAAAGGCATCGCCGCGCTGCACCGGCTGGATATTGCTCACCGCGACATCAAGCCGGCCAATGTGCATCTCGGTCAGGACGGTCGACTGCGCATCCTCGATCTCGGCGTCGCCGTGAGTTCAGGCGAGAGTGCCAGGCACGAGGGCAATCCGGGGACGCCGAGCTTCATGGCGCCGGAACTGTTCGACGGCGTTGCCGCCGGGGTGGAGCACGATCTCTATGCGGCCGGCGTCACGCTCTATCACCTGCTGACGCGCAAGTATCCCTACGGCGAGATCGAACCCTTCCAGCACCCGAAGTTCGGTGAGCCGGTGCCGCCGACGCGCTGGCGCCCGGAGATCCCGGCCTGGGTCGAGAACCTGCTGCTGAAGGCGGTTGCGCGCGATCCGAAGCAGCGCTTCGAAACTGCAGAGGAGTTCCTGCTCGCGCTGGAACGGGGCGCGGCTCGCCCGGTGGCGGCGCCAGCCCGCAAGCCGCTCGCCGAACGTAATCCGCTCCTGTTGTGGAAGATCGTTGCCGCGGTGTCACTTGCAGTCAATCTCGTGCTGCTGATGTTTCTCCTGCGCTAAACTGCCGACATGGAAAAAACAGCCCTGATCCTCTTTGCCCACGGAGCCCGCGACCCGGAGTGGGCCAACCCGATGCGCCGCGTACGTGCTGCCGTGATGCAGCAGGCGCCCGCCTTGCGTGTTGAACTTGCCTTCCTGGAATTCATGTCGCCCAACCTCGGTGATTGCGCCCGAACGCTGGTGCAAGAAGGCTATTCGGCGATCAGCATCGTGCCGATGTTCATTGCCCAGGGGGGGCACCTCAAGCATGACGTCCCGGTGCTGATGGAAGAATTGCGCAATGCGCATCCCGAAGTCCGTTTCGTGCTCAGCCCGCCGGTGGGTGAGGCCGAGCCGATCGTGCAGGCCATGGCCGGCTATGCCCTCGGACTGGCCGGGTCTTTTTGATTATCATCAAGGACTAATATTCCGGCCGGGGCAACACTGAGTGCCATGAAACGCTGCCCTGAACTGCAGAATCTCTCCCGCGAGCACCACACGGCCCTGCGCCTTGCGTTGCAGTGGCGTCGTGCGGCGGAAAGCGGCGACGATCAGGCGATCGTCGCGGCCTCCGCGCACGCTCGCGAGGCTTTCGACGCGGAGCTGTTGCCGCATTTCCGCGAAGAGGAAATCTACCTCCTGCCGCGTCTGGAAGCAGTGGGCGCCAGTGCCGTCGTTGCTCGCACCCTGATCGAGCATCGCGCCATGCAGCGTCTCGTGCGCGAACTCGAAATCCCCGACGGCGAAGTGCTGCTCCGCTTTGCCGACCTGCTGACGGCTCATGTCCGTTTCGAAGAGCGCGAACTCTTCGAGGATGCCGAGCGCCTGCTTGGCCGAGAAGTCCTGGCACGCGTGCTGCGCCACGAATCGATCGCCGCCTGATTTTTCCCTCGCGGCCCTGCCGCACATCAATTCCAAATTCGTGCGCATGCACTGCATTGCTGCACTGCAATAGTGCAATTCGCATATAAATCACGCCGTGATTAAATATTGCAAGTCCATGAAATTGAATCGATAAACGTGTTTTCCCCGTGCTGGCACGGCGGTTGCGATAAGTGGTTTGTCGCACCCTAATCGCCAACAGAAAGGAAAACACCATGGACAAGAAAAACGAACGCTTCAGCCGCCGGGATTTCGTCAAAGCAACTGCCGGTGCCTCGTTGCTCGGAATGCTGCCGGGCCTGCAGGCCGCTGCCTGGGCGCAGGGCTCCGACGCGCCCGAGAAGGCGGAGGTGAAGATCGGCTTCATTCCGCTGACTGATTGCGCTTCCGTGGTCATGGCCGCGGCCAAGGGCTTCGACAAGAAGTACGGCATCAGGATCGTGCCTACCAAGGAAGCGAGCTGGGCGAGCGTGCGCGACAAGCTGGTCAACGGCGAACTCGATGCGGCGCACGTGCTCTACGGCCTGCTCTACGGCGTGCAGCTCGGCGTCGGCGGCCCGAAAAAGGACATGTCGGTGCTGATGGGGCTGAACCATAATGGCCAGGCCATCACGTTGGCGAACAAGTTGAAGGATGCGGGCGTCACCGATGGTGCCAGCCTGAAGAAGCTGATCACCGCCAAGCCCGGCGAATACACCTTCGCCCAAACCTTCCCGACCGGCACGCATGCGATGTGGCTGTACTACTGGCTGGCGGCGAACGACATCAACCCGATGAAGGACGTCAAGACGATCACCGTGCCGCCGCCGCAGATGGTGGCCAACATGCGTGTCGGAAACATGGACGGATTCTGCGTCGGCGAGCCGTGGAACAACCGCGCCATCATGGACAAGATCGGCTTCACTGCGGTGACGACGCAGGATATCTGGACCGACCACCCGGAGAAGGTGCTCGGCACGACCGCTGATTTCGTCGCCAAGTATCCGAAGACGGCCGTCGCCATGATGTGCGCGATCATCGAAGCCGGCCGCTGGATCGATGCTTCGCTCGCCAACCGTCGCGAGACGGCGGAGACGATCGCGCAGAAGGCCTACGTCAATACCGACACCGACGTGATCCTCGAACGCATGCTCGGCCGCTACTCGAACGGCCTCGGCAAGAGCTGGGACGACAAGAACCACATGAAGTTCTTCAACGACGGTGCGGTGAACTTTCCCTATCTCTCCGACGGTATGTGGTTCCTCACGCAGCACCGGCGCTGGGGGCTGCTCAAGGATGATCCGGACTACCTGGCCGTGGCGAAGAAGGTCAACCAGGTCGAGCTCTACAAGCAGGCCGCGGCGCGCGTTGGCGTCAGTGTGCCGAAGAGCGACATGCGCACGAGCAAGATGATCGACGGCGTGGTCTGGGATGGCAAGGACCCGAAGAAGTACGCCGCCGGCTTCAAGGTCAAGGCCTGAGAGAGGAGCGATCATGAGTGCAATCACGTATGACAAGGCGTTCGACCGGGCTGTGAAGCCGGCGGTGACGATCGAGGGAACGGCAGCCGCGGCGCGTGGTGGGGAGGCCGCCGCGACGGTGCCGGCAGCGGCAAACGACAGCGCTGTGCCGGCAGCGAAGCCGACAGGGCGCGGCCGCGAGTGGTTGCGAGGCTTCGCCCGTGCCACGCTGCCACCACTGATCGGCATCGCGGTGATGGTCGGCATCTGGTACCTCGCGACCCTGAAGGCCGGCGGCCGGTTGCCCGGCCCGGTGCAGACCTGGAATGCCGCCGTGGTGCTCTTTTCTGACCCGTTTTACTCGAACGGGCCGAACGACCAGGGCATCGGCTGGAACGTGCTCTCGTCCTTGCAGCGCGTCGGCATCGGCTTCGGCATTGCGGCTGCGATCGGCATTCCACTCGGTTTCATGCTGGGGCGCTTTGCCACGCTGTCGGCGATGGTCAACCCGATCATCAGCCTGCTGCGTCCGGTGTCGCCGCTGGCCTGGTTGCCGATCGGCCTGCTCGTGTTCCAGAAGGCTGACCCGGCGGCGACCTGGACGATCTTCATCTGCTCGATCTGGCCGATGATCCTCAACACGGCGCAGGGTGTGACGCGTGTACCGAGCGACTACATGAACGTCGCCCGCGTGCTCAACCTATCGGAGTGGAAGATCTTCACGAAGATCCTGTTCCCGGCAGTACTGCCCTACATGCTCACCGGCATCCGGCTCTCCATCGGCACCGCGTGGCTGGTGATCGTCGCGGCGGAGATGCTTACCGGCGGCGTCGGCATCGGCTTCTGGGTGTGGGATGAATGGAACAACCTGAAGGTCGAGCACATCATCATCGCTATCTTCGTCATCGGCATTGTCGGCCTGCTGCTGGAGCAAATGCTGGTCACGATAGCGAAACGTTTCAGTTACGAGTAAGCAACCCCCTGGGTCATTCCGGCCCTTCGGCAGGCTCAGGATAAACCGGGCGCTGTCTTAGGCGGAATCCAGTACGGCGCGTCTGCGGGTAAACAACGGCAGCAACTGGACCCCGGCTTTCGCCGGGGTGACGGACGGAAAACGTGAGAGGACATTCGAAATGAAAAAGTTCGTACAAGTCGAAAACGTCGGCATGCGCTTCGACACCAAGAAGGGGCCGTTCATCGCCCTGCGCGATATCGACCTGACCATCGAGAAGGGCGAGTTCATCGCACTGATCGGGCATTCCGGTTGTGGCAAGTCGACGCTGCTCAACCTCATCGCAGGGCTGACGACGCCGACTGACGGCGTCCTGCTCTGCGACGGCCGCGAGATCGGCGGGCCCGGTCCGGAGCGGGCGGTGGTCTTCCAGAACCACTCGCTGCTCCCGTGGCTGACCTGCTTCGAGAACGTCTACCTAGCCGTCGAGCGGGTGTTCGGCGCGAAGGAGGGCAAGCCGAAGCTCAAGCTGCGCACCCATGAGGCCTTGGCCCTGGTTGGTCTGACGCATGCCGAGCAGAAGTATCCGCATGAAATCTCTGGCGGCATGAAGCAGCGCGTCGGCATCGCCCGCGCGCTGTCGATGCAGCCGAAGGTGCTGCTGATGGACGAGCCCTTTGGTGCGCTCGATGCACTGACGCGGGCGAAGCTGCAGGATGAGCTGATGAAGATCTGCTTCGCGACAAAGGCGACGGTGGTGATGGTCACGCACGATGTCGACGAAGCGGTCCTGCTCTCCGACCGGATCGTGATGATGACCAACGGACCGGCAGCGACCATCGGCGAAATCCTGAAAGTCGATATCGAGCGGCCGCGCAACCGGCTGGAACTCGCCAACGACCGGCGCTATGCCGAATATCGCGCGGCGGTGATTTCCTTCCTCTATGAGAAGCAGGCGCATGATGAAAGGGTCGCGGCGTGATGTAAATGCCTGGTTTTTATGCGTTTCGTGTGCTGAAGCGGTCGCTGGCGAGAGCGAAAAGCGGTATAAATGAACGCTTAATCGCGCCAGCAAAATCGCCACCGACGGGAAAGGGAGCCCGGGCGGGATGAGCGGTCGGCGCAGTCAATGCAGTTCTCGTCAAAAGGGGCGGGTACGCATGCGGTTGCAGACGAAAATCTGGTTGTCGTCACTGGCCGTGATCCTGCTGATCACGGCCAGTGATTTCTATCTCGGCCGTGCTGCCATCGAGGGCACGATCCGCAGTGAACTCGAGCGTGATGCGCATGACACACGCGCCCTGCTGATGGCGGTGCGCCGCGTCTACCACGAGCAGTTCATCGCCAGTGGCCTGCCGGTCACCGAACAGACGATTGGCTTCCTGCCCGCCCATGCCTTGAGCCGGATCTCCGCCGATTTCGCCAACTGGAGCAATACCGGGCTCTTCTTCAACAACGTCACTGACCGGCCGCGCAATCCCCGCAACCAGGCCGACGCCAACGAGTTGGCTGCAATGGAATGGTTCCGCGCCAATCCCAAGGAGACGGAGCGGCTGACCGAAATCATCGGCCAGAACGGGCAGCGTTTCTATCATTACACGGCGCCGATCTGGATCGAGCCCTATTGCCTGCAGTGTCATGGCGAGCGATCGGCCGCGCCAGATTCGATCGCCAGTACGTATGACACCGCCTATGGCTACAAGCTAGGCGACTTGCGTGGCGTGATGAGCATCAAGCTGCCGGCGGAAACATTGCGCGCGCACGCCTATGCCGAATGGTCGCAGCGCTTCACGCTGCGACTGGGCGGCTATCTGCTGCTGCTCATCCTCCTTGGTTCGGCGGTCAGCGTGCTCGTGACCCGCCGCCTGCACAGGCTTGGCGAGGCCGCGCAAGCGATTTCGGGGGGCGACTATTCGGCCCGTTGCTCGGTGGCGGGAAACGATGAAGTCGGCTCGCTTGCGCGTTCGTTCAACCAGATGGCGGAAGCCATCGAGCGTGACAACGCGGAGTTGTCACTGCATCGCGACCGTCTCGAGGAAAGGCTGCGCGAACGAACGCAGGAGCTGTTGACCGCGAATGAGGATCTGGTTCGCGCGCGGGATGCCGCAGAGGCCGGCAGCGTTGCGAAGAGTGCCTTCCTGGCCAACATGAGCCACGAAATCCGTACGCCGATCAACGCCATCACCGGCATGGCCTACCTGATGAAGCGGGCTGACAAGCTGCCGGCGGATCAGGTCGATCGCCTGGAGAAAATCGACACCGCCGCGAAACATCTGCTGGGCATCATCAACGACATCCTCGATCTGTCCAAGATCGAATCCGGCAAGATGCTGCTCGAATCCGAGCCGCTCACGCCGGGCGCGGTCATCAGCAACGTCGCTTCCATGCTTGGTGAGCGAGCCGAGGCCAAGGGCCTCCGCATCATCACGGAAGTCGAACGGATCGGCGTTCCGTTGCGGGGAGATGCAACGCGTCTGACGCAGGCCCTGCTCAACTACGCCGGCAATGCGGTGAAATTCACCGAACGTGGCTCGATCACGCTGCGCCTGATTCGCCTTGAAGCCGATAACGCCTCGATGCTGCTTCGCTTTGAAGTGCAGGATACCGGCCCCGGCATCCCGCCGGAAACCTGCGCCCGCCTGTTCGCCGTGTTCGAGCAGGCCGATAGTTCGACGACGCGGAAGTTCGGCGGGACCGGTCTCGGACTTGCCATCACGCGTTCCCTGGCGGAGCTCATGGGCGGTAGTGCCGGCGTCGATAGCGTGCCTGGGGAGGGCAGTACCTTCTGGTTTACTGCCAGGCTCAGGATCGGTGAGTCCTTCCCCGACAAAGCGATGGCCGCAGACGAGCTGTCCGCAGATCTGGTGCTCATGCGCAAGCACACTGAGTGCCGACTGCTGCTCGTCGAGGACGACCTCATCAACCGTGAAGTGGCGCTGGAGCTGCTAAGCGACCTGGGGCTTACCGTCGATGTCGCGATCGATGGTACGGAAGCGGTCGCGGCGGCCGGGAAGAACCGCTACGACATCGTGCTGATGGACATGCAGATGCCGAACATGGATGGTGTTGAGGCGACACGCCGTATCCGGAAGCTGCCGGAGGGCGCCTGTCCGGTCATCATCGCGATGACGGCGAATGCCTTCGCCGAAGATCGCGCGCGCTGCATTGAAGCGGGGATGGATGACTTCATCGCCAAGCCGGTTGATCCGGATCTCCTGTACGCGACGCTCCTCAAGTGGCTGGATCGCCAGTCCGGCAGCGCTCAGTAATCGCCTGAAGAGGCGCCGGCAACACGTTCGCGGAACAGCGTGTAGGCCCGGTAGCAGCGCGCAGCATCTTCGAGATTGCCACACTCGATGGCGCAGTCGGCACAGCGCCGCAGCGCCCGTGCCAGTTGAGCCCTGCCTTCCGCCGATTTCAGCAACTCGCTCCCCAACTCGGCGGCGACGATGGCCGGCACGCCCTGATGTCGTGCCAGCAGATCGATCTCATCTTCACTCAAGCCGCAAAGGTCGATGCATTGATCCAGAGAAAGCATGCCGGGCCTCCGTTGTCTTCACGTCACATGGTCGTGAGGTAGAACACAGCGTGTCGCCAGGGGTTCCCCACCCGCGGTATCAAATTATTTTCTCGCACGACGTGAAGTGGGAAGCCAGAAACAAAGAGGGCTCCCGAGGCCGAAGGGGCGGCCAACGGGAGCCCGGCCGGCTTGGGGCCGGCGCAGGTCCTCAGAGGGAGGAGGCTTGGATTCCGTGCAGGGGGTGGGCGCCGCGGAAGCGCCGGTAGGTGTCCGCCAGTTCGTTGGCATGCGCGACGTGGCCATGCTGCAGCGCGATCTGGATGTCGTCGAGCATCATGACGTGGAGGCGGGCAACGCCATCGTCGCTCTTTAGCAGTTCGCAGCCCATTTCGGCGGCAACGATGGTGGGAATGTGTTCATGTTCGGCGATGGCCTCGACTTCGTCAGCCGAGAGATCGCAAAAATCGAGACAGTCTTCGAGGCAAAGCATGGGCGTTCTCCTGAAGCAATTTATTGGATTTCGCCCGCTTTGTAAGGTGCGCCGATGATTATCGTTCGTCGATCTCTGGCGCTTGTCGGTGCGGCTTCAGAGGATGATAGACCACACCTGCGGAAAGGCAAGGAAGAAAAGCAGGCCCGCTGGCTGCCATAGAATTATTCCATCCCGCGGCCGGATTCAGAGTTTGAGGGTCTCGCCTGGCAGGGATTTTGCGAGCTGCAGGCGGGTGATCGTCGGCGCCAGATCCAGCCCCGTTTCAGCCTTGAGCGCCGCCGCCCGGCTGCGCAGTTCCTTGAGCCCGACGGCGACCGGATCGCCGTCCACCGCCAGGGCGATGGCGTTGCCGCTATCGAGGGAGGGGAAAACGAAGCTGCGCCCGTCGAAGCTTTCGTCAATGCGGGAGACGCTGGCCTTGAAGCCGCGCGAGCGCCCGAACAGGTTGGCGGCGAAGACGCCCCGCGCCGTCAAACGAGCCCGGCAATTGACGTAGAACGCCTGGGTGTCGAGCACGCCGGCACGGGCATTGTGGTCGAAGCCGTCGACGAGGATCAGGTCGTAGCGGTGCCGGTCGCGGATCACGAAGTCCGCTCCGTCGGCGATGCGGATCTTCAGGCGCTCGTCTTCGTCCGGCAGCTTGAAGAACTGCCGTGCCGCCATCGGCACCTGGGGATTGATCTCGACGACCGTCACCCGGGTCTGCGGCAGGTGGCGCCAGATGAACTTGGTCAGTGAACCGGCTCCGAGGCCTATCAGCAGCGCGCTCTTCGGCCAGGGGGCATCGTGTAGCAGCAGGCCCGCCAGCATCTCGCGCGTGTACGCGAGTTCGAGCGCGAAGGGGCGGCGGATGCGCATGGCTCCCTGCACCCATTCGGAACCGAAGTGCAGGTAGCGGACGCCGGCGTCCTCGCTAACGTCGATCGAGTGGTTCGCATGGCGTGGCGGCGGGGTGGCTGGCATGTAAGTTCCGGGTTTGAAAGCTTGCGCAGGGGCGCGCAGGATTGTGCGAGAATCCTTATATAGGCGTGACACTACAAAATCAATCATCGCGGTAGCGCCAGCCGCACCAGCAATGGAGACAAGTCATGGGAAGCCTTTCTCTTCGCGCGAAAATAGTCCTGCTGGTGCTAGTCGCGCTGCTCGGCATGGCCATCATCAGCGTCTTCTCGATCACCGCGACCAAGCGTGATCTGACCGAAGGCCGCAAGGAAGTCATCAAGTCGCTGGTCGAGGGCGGGCACAACGTGCTGGCCTACTACCACGGCCTCGAGAAATCGGGCGCGCTGTCGAGGGAAGAGGCGCAGAAGCAGGCTGCCGAAGCAGTAGGGGCAGCGAAGTACGGCGGTGCCGACAGCAAGACTGAATACCTCTACATCTGGACGAACAAGGGCGTCGGCGTGATGCACGTCAAGCGCGAACTGATCGGCCAGGACATGCTGGAAAAGATCAAGGACGGGCAGGGTCGCTTCACCCTCAAGGACATCATGGCCGCGGCGCAGTCCAGCGCGCGCGGTGCCTTCGTCGATACCGCCTTTCCCCGCCCGGGCGGCAAGGAGCCGTTGCCGAAGCTGCAGTTCGTGATGGCTTTCGAGCCGTGGGGCTGGGTCGTCGGTACCGGCCTCTACATGGACGACCTCGACACCGAGTTCCGCAACCGCATGACCCGTGACGTGATCATCGCACTGGTGCTGCTGGCAGCTATCGGGGGGGTCGGTTTCTCGGTTTCGGGCAGCGTCCTGCGCCAGGTCGGCGGCGAGCCGAGCGAGGCGATCGACCTGATGGCGCGTGCTGCCGCCGGCGATCTGACGGTTGACGTCCGGACAGCGCCCAAGGGCAGCATGCTGGCTTCGTTCGGCGAGATGCTCGTCTCCCTGCGCAGCATGGTGACCGAAATCCATTCGGGTTCGAACAAGCTGATTTCGGACGCCGAGCGCATCAATACCGCCGCCAAGGAAGTGGCGACCGCATCGCAGCACCAGGCGGACGCGACGTCGGCGATGGCCGCCGCGATCGAGGAAATGACGGTCAGCATCAACCATATTTCCGACACCGCTACCGATACCGAGCGCGCTTCGGAAGCGGCGGCCAATGATGCAGCCTCGGGCGAGCAGCAGGTGCTGACCGCGACCGGAGAGATCAACAAGATCGCCACTTCGGTAGGCGAGGCGTCGCAGCGCATCCGTGAACTGGCGCAGCGTGCCGATCAGGTCTCGTCGATCGCCGGCGTGATCAAGGAAATCGCCGGTCAGACCAACCTGCTGGCGCTCAATGCTGCGATCGAGGCGGCGCGTGCCGGCGAACAGGGGCGCGGCTTCGCGGTGGTTGCCGACGAGGTGCGCAAGCTTGCCGAGCGCACCTCGGCAGCGACGGTGGAAATCGAGCAGATGATCGGTGGCATCCAGTCGGATACGGAGTCGGTCGTCGCGGTGATGGATGCCGCGCTGCCACAGGTGGAATCCGGCGTTCAGCTTGCGGAAGGTGCCGCACAGTCGCTGCGCGACATCCGTGAAGGTGCGTCGGCGACGCTCAGCCGCATCCGCGAGGTGGCCGACTCGACGAAGGAGCAGAGCATCGCGAGCACCAGCATCGCGCAGCAGGTCGAGCATATTGCCCAGATGGTCGAGGAGACCAGTGCCGCGATGAATTCGACTGCCGCGACGGCGAGCGACCTGGAGCAGTTGGCGAGCGAACTGAACCGGTTGGTGGGTCGCTTCCGCTGCTGAGTCCTGCCGCCGCAGCGCGGTTCAAGTGTTAGGAATAATGGCGCGGCATCTGCCGCGCCATTATTTTTGGATGCCCGTCGCTCGGCGCTGTGCCGGTCGCTTAGTCGAATTCCCCGTGAATCGCCGCATCAGCTTCCTCGGCCAGCGTTGCGATCATCTCCGGTTCGATCCCGAGCAGGCGGCAGCCATCCTCCGCGATCTTGTCCCATTCGCAGGTCTTCGACATGCCGGTGCGCAGGTAGATGAGGTGTTCGGCCAGTTGTGCGATGGCGATCATCGGGAGCACGACAGCCGGGAATTCCCGGCTCTGCCGGCCGAGAATGCCGGTGACGTCATGGTGGTAGCGGATGGCTTGCACGATATCGTCCGGCAGTTGCCACGATTCCGCCAGCATGGCGCCAACGTCTGCGTGATTGACTGATAGCAGGTCGTTCTCGACGTCGGTGAAGCGGCGAACACGCTCGCTGTTCGCGACGCCCAGCATCGCCCGGTAGTCGGGGAAGGGGCCCATCAGGACGGGAATGCCGCAATCGCGGAACAGGCCGAAGGTATAGGCATCCTCCGGCCGCACCCAGCAGCTGCGGTGAAGGCGTCGCGCCAGCCAGCCCGAGACCCTCGCCGTCGATGCGGAAGCATCCCAGAAGCGCTCCATGTCAGGGACGTGGCGGAATGCCTGGCGCAGCGACATGCCGGCAATGGTGCTGGTGACGAGCTTCAGTCCGAGGACGAGCAGGGCCTCTTGGATGCTGCGCACCTTCTTGTCGAAGCCGAAGAATGGCGAGTTGACGCTCTTCAGCAGCGCGGCGCCCAATGCCACATCCGAGCCGAGAATCCTCGCCAGATGGGTGAAATCCGGTTCGTGCTTGGCCATCTCCTGATCGATGTCGTTGAGGATTGACGGGCGCGGCGGAATGCCGATATCCCGCAGGGTGATCCCCATGCGGGTCTCGATGTTGTTCGTTTGAGCGTCCATGATCGGCAGAGTCGGAGGTCAGGCTGAATCGGGATGCCTATGCTGACGTTGTTTTTCGGCGGTCCCATTGATCCGCGTCAAGTTGCGGTATGCATCACTCGCGGGGCCCCAGCAGTTTGTTGATCGCACCGCCGATGCCGCTGGCGGCTCCCGCGCCGGCACTGCCGATGCCGCGTGCCAGCCCTTCGAGGCTGATGCCGAGCACGTTCGCCGTCGCTGTCCCGATCTGGCTGAGGAATTTTTCGTTGAGCGAGAATTTCGGGTCGTCGATGTTGCCCTCGAGTACGAAATCCGCCGTGATCTGCCCCTTCTTGTCCTTCATCATCGCGACCACCGCTTCGCGCGGCATGCCCATGAAGGTCTTGCCAGTCGTCAGTTCGAGGCCACTCAGCGTAACCCGGCCCGGGGCATGCAGGCGGTTCTTCTTCACCGTCGATTTCAGCGACAGGTCGAGCGTCCCCTTTTTAACGCCCGTTTCGGCAGCCTTGATCAGGTACGGTTGAAAGGCGACCAGATCGACGCCGGAGAGTGTCGTCTGCATCTCCGAGTCGCGGGTCGCAATTTCCGCCCAACCCTTCAGTGCGACACGGCCGTCCCGCCGGACGCCCTTGATCACGCCGTCGACGGCGATGTCGGTGCGGCCGGTGAGTGCCGGCAGCCTGATGGCGCCGAGCGTCACTGTCGTCTGCTCAAGGCGCAGCCGATGCGCTGGCTGGCGGATCGAGGCATCGTAGAAGTCGACCGCGGTATCCGAGAGCAATACGCGGCTGACAATGATTTCGGGCAGCGTTGTGTCCTGACCGGACTTGCCGTCGGCCGCGGCTCCGGCACCGCCCGCCCGTGCCTTGTCTTTTCCACCGAGCAGTGATGGCAGCAGCGCGAGATTGCCATCCTTTCGCCGAAGCATCGAGACATAACCACCTTCCACCTGGATGCTGGCGATGCGAACCGTGCGCGACACGAGGGCACCCCAGTCGGGACGGACGACGACACGCCGCGCTGCCAGTTCATCAACTGCAGGCCAGTCCTTGTCGGCCTTGATGCGGATACCGTTGAGCGTGATCGAAGAAAATGCGGTTTCGATGCTGGCGACCTCGGCATTGGGGCCGAGGGCACTTTCGACAGCCTGCCGCAGTTTTTCGGTAGCGAAATGACGTGCAATGACAGCAAGCGACGCGAGCAGCAGCAGGGCGATGACGATGCGCCACAGCCATTTCCATGGGCGCGACATGCCGGTGGTCATGGTTGATGTCTCCTCAGGTTCGTCATTTGTGCCGATTGTGCGCCGGTCTGCCCGGTATGTGTACGAGTTGGTTGGTGTTCCCGATTTCCATGGGTGCTCGCGCAATGAGGCTCGGTGCCGACGATGTCTGCGCAGGATGCCAAAAGAAAGCCCGCGCGAGGCGGGCTTTATGCATTGCAGTCGATGGGGGTCAGTCGGCGATGACCAATGCCGGCGGCTGCCAGGTGCCTTCGCCCGGCGGCAGCACGGAGGGCGCTTCCGTCTTCGGCCAGTAGAGGCGCATGGCGAGGTAGATCGGACCGTCCGGTGCCGGCAGCCAGTTTGCTTCCTTGTCCTTGCCCGGCGAATCTTTCTGAATGTAGATGGTCAGCGAACCGTCGGCATTCTTCTTCATGCCGGGCAGCATTGGTGAATTGATCAGGTAACGGTTGATCGGGTTCTTGATCAGCAACTGGGTCTTCCCGTCATACATGGTGACCGACCAGAATGCATTGACCGGCGGGAATTGATCCTTGGCGAAGGTCAGCGTGTATTTGTGCTTCGACCCGTCGAGAACGGTCCCGTCAGCCAGCGTCTTGGCCATCGGGTAGGTCGCCTCGGCCGCGTCGTTGCCGTAGATGCCGGCCTTTGCCGCCGCAGCACGCAGCAGCCAGTCGCCCTTGTAGAAGTCGCGATTCCCGAAGCTCGATGCGATGTGCCAGCCATTCACCTGCTTGCCAAGATGGTCCGCCTTGTCCTCGACCCGCTTTTCGCCCTCGCGCATGCCGAGCAGTATCGCGGCCTTATGCTCAAGCGAAAGGTCCTTGAAGTTGAACGTCTTGCCAGGGCCGACGCCAATGCTGGCAAGTTTCGCGCGGATCGCCTGCTCGTCCGGCGTCGCCGGGGCAAATTGCAGCGCAAAATCGAGGTACTCGAAGAAATTGGTCTTCACCATCTCCTTGTCGATCTTCGGCCAGGCGATTTCCGCAGCTGGCGCAGGCGCCGGCTTGCCCTGGTAAGCAGACAGTGGTTGTGCCTTGTAGCCGGCCTGCACCTTCTCCACATTGGGCATGTCGTCGGCGTTGAATAGCTGGGTGCGGAAGGCAGCCAGCGAGAAGGCGGTTGACGCGCGGAACACCTTCTTGATGCCCGGCGGGGTTTCGCCCTGCCAGTCGGGACCGACGATCATGTAGTCGCCTGCTTCCGTGCCGGTGGCGCGGCTGCCGATGTAGCCATAGTTGAAGGTGTTGCCGTCGTTCAGCATCACGGAGTAGTAGCGGCCCTTGTCGACCGCGGGCACGGAAAGCACCTGCGGCTCCGCGCGCAGGTCCATCCACATCAACGAGTACGGGGTGTCGCTGTTTGGCGTGATGATGGTCGTGTCCTGGTAGGTGAAGACACGATGCTCGTTGAAAATGGTATTGATCGGTGCCTTGAACTGGCCGGAATTCCTGTCGATCACATAGTCATGCATCACGGCATAGTTCATGACGATCGGCAGGCCGAAGACGAATCCTTCTGCAGCGATCGACTTCACTTCCTCGATGCCCGGCACGGCCTGTTTCGTTGCCCGCTCCTCCTTGGCAGCCTGCGTCACAGGGTCAGCCGGTTTGCCGCAGGCGGCCAATGCGCCGATTGCGCACAGGATCAGGACGCGCTTCATGAGTATCTCCCTTTGCATTTACGAATGGACTGGTTGCTTGCAGTGCCCGCAGGCGAATCGACTGGCCAGCCGCCGAAAACCCTGCGTTTCGTGGGGACAATATCAGGTATTGCGGGATTCCTGAACAATGCGCGGGGTTGAGGTTTTTGCACGCTGTGGGCACGTGCCGAGATCCGTTCAGGCGGGGTAGGGCGCCGGGATGGTCCCCTCGACAGGAATCGAACCTGTAT
>WBZP01000878.1_pt1 | contig 39336 bp, 28 predicted proteins | sample 5204301 | NCBI WGS metagenome assembly WBZP01 (sample SAMN12412401, study PRJNA552823) | activated sludge metagenome | isolation source: activated sludge from nitrification reactor of wastewater treatment plant... | place: USA: Pennsylvania | collected 2017
GCGGTAGACTATCGGTGACATCGGCGGTGTCCACAGGTTGGTGACGGGTTGGCGCCTACACTCTACCTGAGGACCTCGTCGATGTCATTCCTTTTGCCCCTTTTACGCGAAACTAAAGGTGTACAGTCTCGGTTGTGGCTTTTCGCCTCATTCCTCTGGGCGCGCGGGGAAGGGGGCGGGCGGGCTGTGCTATACTGGCAGGGCAGTAATGCCGTGTCCCGCTCTGCGGGCGCAACGCTCCCAAGCATTTAGGTTAACGCGAGGAGGTCGCGCCGATCTCCTCTTGCAGGCCACTTCGCCGCGCAACCATCCCCGCTCCACCAAGCCATCAGGGAGAGAAGCCATGAGTGAAACAGGCGCCGCAAGCGCTGCTCCTGCCGATGTCACTGCCGAACTACCGATTGGGCGCTTTACCGAAATGCTCTCGGCGCAGACCTCTACGCCGGGCGGCGGCGGCGCGGCCGCGCTCTCGGGCGCGATGGCCGCTTCGCTGGTGAGCATGGTGATTGCCTTCACCGTGGGCAAAAAGAAGTACGCAGAGGTCGAGTCGGAGTTGCGCGCCCACGCCGCTGCCACCGAAGCGCTGCGCATCGAGCTGCTGGGGCTGGCCGACGCCGACGTGCAGGCCTTTGTCGCCGTCACCGCCACTTATGGCATGCCCAAGGAGACGGATGAGGAGAAGGAGGCGCGCACGGCCGCAATGCAGGTGGCGCTGAAGGGCGCGGCGCGCATCCCCTTTGTGACGGCGGAGCGCTGTCTGCAGGTGATCGAGCGCGCCGAGCCGGTGGGCGCAAAGGGCAACCCCAACGTGGTCAGCGATGCCGCCACGGCCGTCTACCTGGCGCACGCCGCGCTGCTGGCGGCGATTGCCAACGTCAACATCAACCTCAAGAGCATCAAGGACGAGGCGTTTGTGGAGGAGTGGTCGGCCGAGGTGGCCAAGCTGCTCGCGCGCGCCACCCGCGCCACAGAAGTGGCGCTCGACGCCTGTTCAAACACGCTGGGGGTGGCGTTGTGAGCGCGCAGCTGCTGGATGGTTCGGCGCTGGCCAAAGAGATCAAGGCCGGGCTGAAGGAGGAGGTCGCCGCCTTTGCGCAGGAGTACGACGCCACGCCGACGCTGGCCGTGTTGCGCGTGGGCAGCGACGAATCGGCCGCCGGCTATGCGCGCGCGATCGAGAAGAACTGCAAGAGCGTAGGCGTTGCCTTCCGCGCCGTCGAGCTGGGCGATGAGGCCACGCAGGCCGGCGTGCAGGAGGCGCTGGCCGCGCTCAACGGCGACCCCGGCGTGCATGGCATCATGATCCTCGAGCCGGTGCCGAACGGGATTGACCACGGCGCGCTGGTCGATGCGCTCAACCCGGCCAAGGACGTCGACGGCGTCCATCCGCTCAACGCCGGGCGGCTGGCGCAGCAGAAGGGGCCGGTCTTTGTGCCCGCGACGCCCGCCGGCGGCATGCGCCTGCTCGAAGTGGCCGGCGTGACCTTCAAGGGCGCGCACGCCGTGATTGTGGGGCGCAGCGACATTGTGGGCAAGCCGATGGCGCTGCTGCTGCTCCACCGCCACTGCACGGTGACCATCGCGCACAGCCGCACGCAGGATCTGCCCTCCGTCTGCCGCAGCGCCGATATCCTCTGCCTGGCGATTGGCCGCGCCGAGATGGTGAAGGCCGACTGGGTGAAGCCGGGCGCGGTGGTAGTGGACTTTGGCACCACCTATACCGAGGCCGGGCTGAAGGGTGACTGCGACCAGGCCGGCGTGGCCGAGGTGGCGGGCATGCTGACGCCCGTGCCCGGCGGCACCGGCCCCGTCACCAACGCCATCCTCATGAGCAACGTGCTGCAGGCGGCGCGCCTGGCTGTGGAAGCCGGAATGTGACGCCCCGCGCAGGAACCAGCCGTACGCAGCGACAGAGCACGAAGAACGGGCAGTGGCGTATCTGGGCGCCACTGCCCATTTACCTTCTGCTCACCTGTGTGATGACCTGGCCGCTCGTCACGCGCCTGGGCGAGACCATCCCCGGCGACAGCTTCGACGGCTGGCAGAACTTCTGGAACCTCTGGTGGCTGCGCGTCGCGCTGGTCGAGCGCGTGCAGTCCCCCTTCTTCACCGACCTGCTCTTTGCGCCCACGGGCGTGGGACTCTACTTCCACACGCTCAACCCCTTCAACGGCGTGGTCACGCTGCCCGTGCAGTGGGCGGCCGGCGCCAACGAGCGCGCGCTCTTCCTGGCCTACAACAGCGTCGTGCTCGCCGGCTTTGCGCTGGGCGGGTATGGCGCGTTTCTGCTCGCACGCTGGGTGCTGCGCCCGCACGCGCCGGGCGACGCGCTGGGCAATGTGCTGAGCAATTCCGCGCGCTGGTGGGCGGCGCTGGTCGCCGGGGCAATCTTCACCTTTGCGCCCTTCCACATGGCGCACCTGCTGGGCCACATGCAGGTCTTTGCGCTGCAGTGGGTGCCCTTTGCGGCGCTGGCGCTGCTGCGGGCGAGCCACGCTGCCGCGCAGCCGGGCAACTCGTGGCGCAGGTGGCTGCGGCCGGCGCTGCTGGCAGGCGCGTTCTTTGTGCTAATGGCGCTCTGCGACTGGTATTTTGCGCTCTACCTGCTGCTCTTTGCGCTGGGGGCGCTGTTCTGGCGTGTGGCCGTGCTGCTCTGGCGGCGCGAAGGGCGTGCAGCGGGGCGAGTGGTTGCCGCCAACGTCGCAGCCGGTGCGCTGGCGCTGCTTCTGCTGGCGCCGCTGCTGCTGCCCATGGTGCGCGAGGCCGCCCGCGACGACTACATGGTGCGTCCGGCGACCGACCTCTACCTCTACAGCGCGAGCGCGCTCGACTTTCTGATCCCCAGCCGCATGCACACGCTCTTTCGACCGGGCAGCCTGCAGTGGCCGGGCAACCAGGTCGCGCCTATCAGCGAGCGCACGCTGGCGGTTGGCTATGCGGCGCTGGCGTTGGCGCTGGCCGGCCTGCTACTGGATCGGCGGCGGGCAGGCGGCTGGCTGGCGGCGGCGCTGCTCTTTGCTGCGCTGGCGCTGGGCCCGCGGCCGACGCTGGGCAGCATCACGGCCGAGAGCATCCCGGCGGCGTCGGCGCTGCAAGAGTGGAGCCCCTACAACCTGGCCAACACGCTGATACCCTTCATGCGCATCAGCCGCAGCGTGGGCCGCTTTGCGCTGATGGTGCAGTTGAGCATGGCAGTGGCGGCCGCGATTGGCCTCGCCGCGCTGCTGGGGCGGGTGCGCACGCCAAAGGGTGTGGCTGTGGCGGGTAGCGTGGCGCTGCTGCTGGTGCTGGCCGAATTCTGGGTCGCGCCCTATCCCCTGAGCCCGGCCGATACGCCGGAGTGGTACCGCACCGCCGCCGCGCAGCCGGCCGACCCGGAACGCGCGGCGCTGCTCAACCTGCCCATGAACTACGACCGCCCCGGCTATCTGCTCTACCAGACTGTGCACGGCCGCCCGCTGACGGTGGCCTACATCAGCCGCGACGACCCGCGCACCCTTACCGAACGCGTGCCACTGTTGCAGCAGTTGCGCCACCTTGGCCCGGACATTGTGGAGGCCGACCTGGCCGCCGCCGGGCCGACCATGCTGCACGACCTGCAGGTTGGCACGGTGGTGCTGGACCGCTACAAGATGCCCGGCGGCCCCGAGCGCGAGGTGACCGAAACCGTGGCAGCGCAGCTCTTTGCCGGCGCACCGCCGCTTTACGAGGACGAGCGTATCACCGTCTACGCCGCGCCTACGGTAGAGGCGCCGGTGGCCTATCTGCGGCTGGGGCCAACCGGCTGGGGGCCTCTGCAGGAGACAGAAGGTGCGCCTGCGGGCCGCGCGATCGGCGCTGAAGGCGCGCTGGTGGAGCTGCTGCACGGCGCAGGGGGCGAGACGCTGCAGGTGCGCTACGCAGGGGACGGCGCCCTGAACGCCAGCGATGCCGCCGGTGCGCCGCAGGCTGCGCTGGAGAGTGCCGACGGCGTCGCCACCTACGCCTTCCCCGCTGATGGCCGGCTGATTTTGCGCGCCGACAGCGGCGAGCTGCTGGTGGAGCAACTGGCGATCGACTGACACTGCCCGCAGCGCACAAAGAGCGGGAGCCGCACTCGAGCGCGGCTCCCGTTGTGTCGTTTCGAAACTCACTCTTAAAGTCGCTGAAGTCCGTGCGGCGTCGCTACGAAGCGGAAGCCTCGATGTAAGTTTCGCTCCGGTTTCGCTCGATCGGGATGGCGAACCGGCTACGGGTGCGCCTCGAGGTAGAGCTTGAGGCGGGCGAGCGCGTCACCCCAGTACTGCTTGAGGGGGGCCACACGCTCGGCGTCGGCCAGCTTGCTGTGCTGCACGGCCACCTGGCACTTGGCGTCGTCCTTTGGCGTCAGGTAGACCTCGATGCGGCCGCCGCCGTCGCCCTGCCAGGTGGCGCGCACGACCTTGGCCGGCGTGCTGGCGGTGACGGTGAGCGGGGCGTCGGGCAGCCATTCGGCGCGCTGGGCTGCGTCCACCCATGCGGCGTTGACGCGCGCAGCGGACACCAGCATGGTCTTGCTGGCGTTGGCGCGGAAGCCGTCGCTCAACTCGTACCTGGCGCGCAGCCCGCGTGCGCGCTCGTACTCGACGGTGATCGACTGCGCCCACCAGCCCGAAACGCCGTACTTGTCGTAGGCGAGCGAGGCGATTTGGGTGTGGGGCAGCAGCTGCGCCTGGTCGGCGTCGAGCAGGGCGAACCACTCGTCCCAGCTGTGGCCGGTGGCCTTGGCGACTGCGGAATTGCTGATGGTGGGCTGCTCGGCTGCCATGCCGGCTCCTGGTACGCGCATCGAACTGTGAGTGAGGGGGAGCTGCATTGTGTAGCTGTGGAGCTACGATGCTGAGCTTCTGGGCTAATGACCCAAGTCGCGCACGCTGTTGCTGCGGTCGTGCCATTTGAGCGAAAAGCCACCCAGCGGGGCCAGCAGTTTGCGCACCTGGGCGCAACGCGCGGCCATGCGCTCGTCCTTGCACTTCCAGTTGCCCAGCACCTGCTGGATGACGAGCTTGGAATCGCCGCGCACTTCGACGCGCGCGCTATCCAGCGCCGCGCCGGACTGGTGCAGCCGCTTGTGGACATCCTCGAGCGCGCGGATCAGGGTGTCGTACTCGGCTTCGTTGTTTGTATAGTCGCTGCCGAACTGCAGGCGCGTCAGTTGCGGGGGCGAGCCGGGCCAGCGCAGTTGGTAGCTGCCGTAGCCCTCGCCCGGGTTGCCGCGGCTGCCGCCGTCGAAGACGATGCCGATTGCACCTTCGGGCGCCTGGCCGGGCAGGGGCGCCATTTCGCTCGCCGCCTTGTCGGCCGGTTTGGGGGTGCCGATGACGACGCGCCCTGTCGGACCGGCGGGGGCCATGGACGCAGGCGCGAGCCTTGCCGGCGCGGCTGCGGGTGCAGCGGGCGGTGCAGCAGACTTGCTTGGCTCGGGTTTGCTCGGCTCGGGCGCGGGGCGCACGAATTGTGGCGCAGCCGGCGGCGCTGGGGGCGGCGCGGCAGTCGGCTCGGGCGCGGCGTCGAAGATCGAGGCCTGGCGCGGGCGCACGGCGCCGGGCAACTCGGGGTCGCGCACGGCCGTGGCCACGCGCAGCCGGTTCTGGTCCGTCACCAGCTCTTCGGCCACAAAGATCCCCGTGGCATGCAGGCGCCGCTGCAGGTCGCGCCGCTGCGTCGGCGTCAGCGCCTCAATTGCGGCCAGGATTGGCTCCAGGGCCGCACTGCCGGCAGAACGGCTCATGCCGGCGCCCCATCACCGGCGGCGTTGGCCAGCGCTTCGTTCGCCTGCGCGGCGCGCTCGAGCGCCGCACTGCGTGTGCGCTGGCGTTCGGTGCGCTGTTCGGCGCGCGCCTTCTCCCACAGGTGCAGCAGGTTGTTCGAGTGGAACTGCTGCACCAGACCGCCCAGGGGGATGCGGCTGCGGCCAAAGCGCTCGATGTCATGCTCCAGCAGGTCGTGCTTGGTGGCGCCGTCGGCGATCAGCTCGTGGACCAGCTTCTGGATGTCGTGCAGGTACTGCAGGCTCGAATCGATGCTCGTGCTCACCTCGCCGCGCAGCAGGATGTCACCGTGCCCCTGCACGATGCACTCAAGGTTGTAGTCGTGCAGATTGGCGAGCGACAGGCTGAAGGCGTCGATGTCGCTGAAGGGGGTGGCGATCAGCGGCACCGGCATCATCAGGTCGCTGGCAAAGAGCACCTTGTCTTCGCGCACGTGCACCACGCAGCATTCGGGGCTGGGGCCGGGCGAGTGGATCAGGTGGATCGTCTTGCCGCCCAGGCGCAGCACCAGCCCTTCGTTGAAGACGATGCGCGGCAGCCGTAGCTGCACGGCGCGCAGCTCGGGCGTGTGCTCGCGCGCCTCTTCCAGGCCGCGGTAACCGTACTCCTGCAGCATCTTGCGGCAGAGCTCGTGGCCGATCAGCTCGGCCTTGGGGAAGAGCCAGGAGCCGTAGACGTGGTCGGCGTGGCTGAGGGTGTTGATGACGTAGCGAATGCCCTGCGGGCAGATGCGCTGGGCAAAGTCGATCAGCTGGCGCGTCTCGGAGGGGAAGGGGAGCGTGTCGATGAGGACGCCACCTTCGGGGGTGACGACGAGGCCGGCGTTGACTTCGACATAGAGTGAACTGGTGAAGACCCAGGTATCGTCGGCGACACGGGTGCGGATGATGGCCATAGCGGCTCCTGCAGGGGATGCGGTTTATCGGCGCAGAGCGGTGCCGGTGCGCGGGCACTGCGGCGCGCTGCGGACTTCCGCCCACACACGTGGCGGATCACTACAGTTTACCATGCCGGGCCTGCAAGCGTCAAAGAAGTTGACATAACGCACCGACGCGTGCGCACTGCCCGGGCCGTTCCGCCCAACAAAGAGCCGCCGCACACTTCGGTGCGACGGCCCTGCTTTCTTCTCGCTTCTTGCTTCTCGATTGCCCTACACCGCGTTCATCTCCGGCTCGATGCGTTCGGCTTCCATCGCCACAAAGCGCACCACCTCCTGCAGCCAGGTGATGCCGATCACGAAGCTCACCACCTGCAGGCCCACGGTGTTGAAGTAGCCGATTGCCGCGAAGATCAGCGTGAGCACCAGCACCACTGCCACCGCGATCGAGAGCGTATTGAGCTCGGGCGGGGTGTTGGGCAGCGCCCGCGACAGGCCGATGAACCAGAGGCCGAAGAGCAGCGCCAGCGAGTAGGCGGCCAGGTTGTGCACCCAATGCGAGATGACGCCGAGCTGCGTGGGGAAGAGCCCCACCAGGCCGATGCCGATTGCCAGCCAGAGGATGCCGCCAATGAAGTAGGTGCGCGCGAAGGGCGTTGCTCGCTTACTCTCGATCAGCACCTTCACGTCGCGCACCACAAAGGTGAGCCAGACAAGCATGAGCAGCGCCGCCAGCACCAGCGCAATGGTGAAGAGGTACCAAACCGAGCTCATCATGCTGCCCAGGTGGCTGAAGGCGATGCGCCACCACTCGGGGTTGTCCATGCGCGTGGCGGTTGCGTACAGACCCACCGACAGTGAAAGGATGGTGAGCTGCAGCGCGCGACCGCCGTTCATCTTCATCGCATACTTCACGAAGGTTTGCGTCAGGGCGCCCGTGATGGCGGCAGTGATGAAGGCAGCTTGCGCCATCGCCATTTCGAGACCCTTGAACATGTTGTTTGAAATCTCGAGGCCGAGCGAGACCAGGAAGCCTGCAACCAACCCCATGCCCAGGCCGACGGCGATGCCGCCGATCTCCCATTCGCGCCCATAGCGCTGCGCCACGCGCCGGTTGAACTCGCGCATGCCGAGCGCGTAGCCAATACCACCGAAGATCGCCACGGTGAAGGGGGTGATATAGAGCGCGAGCGAGCCAAAGCTGGTGCGGTCGGCTTGCAGCGGGACGGGGTTGCGCCCCCAGTTGAAGATGATCACGGCGAGCAGGCCGATCGCAGCCGCCGCCAGTGAAAAGCGCAGCGCGATGCGCTCGACGTACTGATCGAACGTTTGCGCTTGAATGGCGCGGGCAGGGGCGGCAGCCTGCTTGCCTGCGCGCTGGGGCGCCGGCTTGTGTGCGCCATGGGACTTCGCGCCGCCTTGGGGCGCCGGCACCGGTTTGGAACTCATTTGGCTCTCCTGTGCGATGTTGCAACAATGGCCATCAACAACGGCCGGCCGCATTTGCGAACGGTTGGCCGATTGTAGCACAGAGACGCCCGCGCCAAGGGCTTGCCATCGGCGTGCGCAGCGTTGGGGCGCAACAGAAAGCCCGGCTGCAGGAGGGCAGCCGGGCAGTTCGGGGCAAACAAGACTCCGCAGTCACGTGTGGCCAGTGGGTACGAACCTGCATAAGCAGGTGGGCAGCGGCTGGGCGCTTCAGTCTTGCCTGAGGCCAGAGGCCAAGGCTATCACGTCCACACCACGTTGCCGGCCGCCCAGTTTGATGGTGTTGGCTCGCCCCGTGTGCTGACCGAACCACAGAAACCGCAGAGTCACCTTCTTTATACCACGTTTGGCGGGGCGTGTAAACCCTGCGCAAAGTGCCGCTGCACAGCGATTCCACGATGCGCAGCCGACGCCGGGAGCACCGCCGGGCGACGTTCAGCCCACGCTGCGCGGCGGCGCGGCGTGTTACTGCGCCGCCGCGGGGCTCTGCGTCTTGGCCGGCGGCAGCGCCACAGCAATCGAAAGTTCGCGCAGCTGCTCGTCCGAGGCCACACTGGGCGTGTCCAGCATCAGGTCGGTGCCGGCCGCCGTCTTGGGGAAGGCGATCACCTCGCGGATGCTCGGCGTCTCGGCAAAGAGTGCCGTCAGGCGGTCAATGCCCAGCGCAATGCCGCCGTGCGGGGGTGCGCCGTACTGGAAGGCTTCGAGCAGGTGGCCAAACTTCTCCTCGCGCTCGGTGGGCGCCATGCCCAGCATCGCAAAGAGCCTGTCCTGCAGGTCGCTGCGGTGGATGCGGATGCTGCCGCCGCCCACCTCCCAGCCGTTCATCACCACGTCGTACGCCTTGGCGAGCACGGCGCCCGGCTCGGCCTCCAGCCGCGCCCAGTCTTCGTCGCGGGCGCTGGTAAAGGGGTGGTGGACGGCGTACCAGCGCTTGTCTTCCTCGTGGTACTCGAGCAGCGGAAAGTCGACCACCCAGCAGAAGGCGTCGACCGTGGGGTCGATGAGGTTGGCGCGCTTGCCGATCTCCATGCGCAGGTTGTGCAGCGTCTGCGCCACCACCGCGGCCTTGTCGGCGACGATCAGGATCAGGTCGCCCACGGCAGCGCCGGAGGAGCGCACCAGCGCGGCCAGTTCGTCGGGCGTCAAGAACTTGGCGGCCTGGCTGCGGATCGCCTCGGGCGCGTAATGCCCGTCGGCGCCCGGCTCGCCGGCCACGCCAATCCAAACCAGCCCCTTGGCGCCGTAGCGCTTGGCGCTCTCGGTCAGCTCGTCCAGCTCGCGGCGCGTCAGGCTGTTGCCGCCGGGCCAGACGACGCCCTTGACCTCGCCGCCGGCTTCAACTGCGTTGCGGAAGAGGGCGAATTCGCTCTTCGCCGCCGCCTCGCTCAGGTTGAAGAGCTGCTGGCCAAAGCGCAGGTCGGGCCGGTCGATGCCGTAATGCTCCATGGCGTCGGCGTAGGTGATGATGGGGAAGGGCGTCTGCTGGATGCGCTTCTTGCTCACCGTGCGGTGCAGCTCGATCAGCAGCTGCTCGATCAGGGCGCGAATGTCGGCGGCCTCGACGAAGCTCATTTCCAGGTCCAGCTGTGTGAACTCGAGCTGGCGGTCGGCGCGCAGGTCTTCGTCGCGGAAGCAGCGGGCAATCTGGAAGTAGCGTTCGATGCCGGCCACCATCAGCAGCTGCTTGAGCTGCTGGGGGCTCTGCGGCAGGGCGTAGAACTCGCCCGGGTGCAGGCGGCTGGGCACAACGAAGTCGCGCGCGCCCTCGGGCGTGGTCTTGAGCAGAATCGGCGTCTCGACCTCGAGGAAGTCGCGGTTCGAGAGGTGTTCGCGGATGAAGCGCACGATGTTGTGGCGCAGCACCAGGTTCTGCGCCATGCGCGGCCGGCGCAGGTCCAGGTAGCGATACTTGAGGCGCACCGATTCGTCGACCTCTTCGGGCGCGCCGCCGATGGTGAAGGGGGGCGTGATCGACTTGTTGAGGATCATCGCTTCTTCGGCCTGCACCTCGATAGCGCCGGTGGGCAGGTTCGGGTTCTCGCCGCCGGCGGGGCGCGCCTGCACCGTGCCGATCACCTGCACAACGTATTCGCTACGCGTTTGGGCGATGACGTCGTGGGCAGCGCCCTGGGCGCCGACGGTGATCTGCGTCATGCCGAAGCGGTCGCGCAGGTCGATGAAGATCAGGCCGCCGTGGTCGCGGCGCCGGTTGACCCAGCCGGCCAGCGTTACGCGCGTGCCAATGTCGCGCTGGGTGAGTTCGCCGCAGGTATGGCTCTTCAACATGACGAATCGGTCCTTCGATGTGTGCGTGCCGGCGGCACGTCCGGAGGGTGGCGCTGCACAATCAGCGCCGGCAACTTGCAGGGGAGGGGCTGCACAGGACTTGACGCGCCCCGCCGATCGCCTAGAATGAACAAGAGCCGCACACGCACCGGCTGGTTCGCCGGCTGCCTGCATCAGGCATGCTCCTTGCATCGCCTGATTATACGCTTGCCCGCGAAGCGTCGGCAACTCCTTCGCCTTGCCGTCCGCTAACCGAGCGCCCACGCACGCGATCAGATGCCCGCGAGCAGAGCCACGCACGTCGATCTGCTCGACCAGAACTGCACGCGTTCTCCACCGCAGCAGACGAACACCGCAGCAAACCAGCAGCGCAGCAGCCATCGCTCCCCGCGCAGAAGGGCCTTCGCCATGGCACGACCCAAACGTGAGCCCATGACCAATGTCGACAAGGCATGGCTCGACATGGATTCGGCCACCAATTTGATGATCATCAACGGCGTCATGCTCTTCGAGGGGGTCATCGACTTTGCGCGGGCGGTGGAGGTGCTCGACGAGCGGTTGGTAAGCCGTTTCAGCCGCTTTCATCAGCGGGTGGTGAACACCTTGGGGCCGGGGATGGCGTGGGAGGATGACCCCTACTTTGACCTGCGCCACCACGTGCGCCACCTTGCGCTGCCCGCCCCCGGCGACGTTGCCACCCTGCAGCGGCTGGTGAGCGAGATGATGAGCGAGGGCTTCGAGCCAAACCGGCCGCTCTGGCGCTTCTACATCATCGAAAACGTGGAAGGTGGCAGCGCCGTCTTTGGGCGGCTGCATCACAGCATCGCCGATGGCGTGGCGCTGGTGCAGGTGCTGCTCTCGCTCACCGACGCCTCGCCCGATGGGCCGCGCGAGCTGCCGCCTTCGCCCTTTGCCGCTGCGCACCGAAAGCGCGCGCCGGGGCTGCTGGGCAGCATGCGCAAGCTGGCGAGCAAGGGAGCGCGGCTCGCACTCGATGGCGCGAGCATCGTCTATGACGAGGCGACGGCGACGCTGCAGCACCCCTCGCGCATCACCGACGGCCTCTACCAGGTTGGGCTTGCCTCGTTGACGAGCGCGGCGATTGTGGGCAAGCTGCTGCTGATCCCGCCGGACAACGACTCGGTCTTCAAGGGCGAGCTGAGCGCACACAAGCGGGTGGTCTGGTCCGAGCCGGTGCAGTTGGCGACGGTGAAGGAGATTGGGCGCGCGGCGGGCGCGACGGTGAATGATGTGCTGGTGGCGGCAGTGGCTGGTGCGCTGCGCACCTACATGATCCAGCACGGCGGCGCGGTGGACATTCGCACCATGATCCCCGTCAATCTGCGCGACTTGCGCAAGCCGATCACCCGGCTGGGCAACCAGTTTGCGCTCGTCTATCTGACGCTACCGCTGGAGGCCGAACGCCCCGAGGCGCGGTTGAAGGTCGTCAAGGCGCAGATGGATGTGCTCAAGCAGTCACCCGAGCCGCTGATCGTCTATGAGATTCTCACCGTACTGGGCATGGCGCCGGGCGAGATCGCCGACTATGCCACCACCTGGTTCAGCGGCAAGGCGTCGGTCGTGCTCACGAATGTGCCCGGGCCGCGCGAGCCGATCTACTTTGCCGGGCTGCCGCTCAAGCGCATCCTCTTTTGGGTGCCGCAGTCGGGGCGCATTGGGCTGGGCGTCAGCATCATCAGCTACAACGGCGAGGTGACGCTGGGGGTGATGGTGGACGAGGGTCTGGTTGACCATCCCGAGCACATCCTGGCCTCGTTCCATGACGAACTGGCGTCGATTCATGCGGCCGTAACGGTGCAGAAGGGCGATGGAACAGACCACGCGCCGTCGGCTGCCGACGGCGGGCCCCTTGCCGACGGCGGGCCCCTTGCCGGCGAGAGCGGCGCAGAGGGTGCTGGTTTCGTCGCACAGCCGGCACAGCCGGCACAGCCCGCACAGCCCGCACAGCCGGACTTCCCGCCGACACGATCTGAGTGATGCGCTCCCGGCGCGGCGCTTGCTCCAAGGCATGCGCGCGGCCGACCGAGGCGGTGCGCCATTCGCAGCCGGCGCCGATGCACCCAATTGCGAGCGCCCATTCTGCATGCAGCCATTCCGGCGCAGCGCAAATGGTCTTCCCTGACTTCTGGAGCAGCCAACTCACGTCTGCGCCGTACCCCACGCCGGCGCAGACGCAGCTTGATCGCACATGAAAATCTGCCTTCTGGGTGATCCCGGCGTGGGCAAGACGAGCCTGGTGCGTCGCTTCGCGTACAACACGTTCGAGCGCCACTACATCCCGTCGCCCGGTGTCACCGTCTCGAGCAAGACCGTCGTCGTCGCGCGTGATGGGCGCCCGATTCCGCTGACCCTGGTGCTGTGGGACCCTGTGAGCGCGCAGAAGACGCCGCTGCCCTACGCTGCTTTTCTGGACAGCGCGCAGACCGTGGTGCTGGTGGCCGATGCCACTCGCCCGCAGTCGGGGCTGTCGCTGCCCGGCTATGTGGAGCAGGTGCAGCGCTGGAATCCCCAGGCGAAGTATGGTGTGGCGGTGACCAAAATCGACGCCCTGGCCGCCGTCACCAACGCAGACCCGCAGCTGGCAACGGCGCTCGAGGCGCACGTGCAGAGGCTGCGCGCGCTGGCAAACGCGCTGCAGTCGACCCTGCACATGACGAGCGCCCTGCTCGATGTTGAGGTCAACGCCCTCTTCCGCTCGATCGCCGTCGGGTCGGCACTGGAGCGCGCAAGTGAATGAGCTGAATGCAGCCCCCCCTACACTTGAGGAGTGCAACCATTCCCCTACGCCCAGGGCAGACTGCGCAGACTGCGCCGCGCGCTTTGCGCTTGCCCTCGCGCGCATGGAGATGGCGGCGCCCTTCCTGGCCGGGCAGTCGGTTGTCTGCCTGATCGCAGATGGCGCGCTGGTGGTGCGTGGCGCAGCCGGGGCGCTCCAGCTGTTGGGCGACGCGGCGCTGGGCGACCCGGCAAGGTTCAACGGGCGCCCCCTGCTGGAGGTTGCGCCCGGCGCGCTGAGTGTTGCACACCATGTGCCCGCGCTGCTGGACGGCTCGCTGTCGCACGTGCAGATCGGCATCGTGCCAAGCGAGCCCGCGAGCAGCGCGAGCAGCAGCATGCAGGGCGGTGGCGGCGCGCCGCTCATGGCCCAGTTGGCGCCGCTGATCGAGGCAGGGGCGATTGTGGGGCTGCTCTACCGCGCCGTTGCCGCGCCGCACACCAGCGCGCTGCAAGAGCGCAACGAACGCCAGCGGCGCGAACTCTTCGAGCTGCGCCAGCGGCTGGCGCAGATGAACCTGGACCTTGCGCTCGCCAACTCCGAGCTGCGCCGGCTCGACGACGCCAAGTCGCAGTTCGTCTCGGCGGCGGCGCACGAGTTGCGCAACCCGCTCGCCTCGCTGATCGGCTACATCGAGCTCTTCACCGAAGAAGACACATCGAACCTCAGCGCCACGCAGACGCAGTTCCTCGCCAGCATCAACCGCAGCGCCCAGCGGCTGCGCCAGCTCACAAATAACCTGCTCGACATCACGCGCCTCGACTCGAACCGGCTCGAGCTGGTGATGACGGCGATCGACCCCATCGACCTGCTCGAGATGGCGCTGGCCGACCTGCAGCCGCTCTTCGATGCCAAACACCAGCGCGTGGTGGTCAAGGCCGAGCGGCTGCCCGCGATCTGGTGCGACAAGGCGCGTGCGTTGCAGATCCTTACCAACCTGCTCTCCAACGCGCACAAGTACACGCCCGACGGCGGCACCATCACCATCCAGGTCAGCCGCCAGCGCGGGCGCCCCTTCGTCACCTTCCGCATCAAGGACAGCGGCATTGGCATCCCGCCGGACGACCAGTCGCGCCTCTTCACGCGTTTCCATCGCGCCAGCAACGCCACCGCCGCCGACGGCACAGGGGCGGGCCTGGGGTTGGCGATCACGCAGAGCCTGGTGCGCCTGCACGGCGGCAAGATCTGGTTCGAAAGCACGCTGGGCAAGGGCGCCAGCTTCTATGTGACGCTGCCCGTAGCGAACTGAGCAGCCGGTGCGCCGTCCAGAACCGGTGCGCGCAATGCATGCGGTGCACGCAATGCATACATTGTGCGCGCCAGAGCCGGCGCGCACAATGTATAACGTCACGGCGCGGCGCTTTTTTTGTTCGCAGTCGGTGCGGGCGATACAATACTCTTTATGCCCGTAATCCTCCACGCAGCCTGGTTGCGTTCTGACCCGCAGGTTCCTGAAGGTCTCCTCTTTTTCTGGGCCGAAGATCAGGACGGCGAAGCGGCCGTCGCACCGGCTTCAAGCGGAGTGCGCACCGGCAGCAGCGGGCGCAGCCGCTCGAGCAAAGTCCCCTCACACCCACTCCAAACTCCGGTTTCGCAGCTGCGCGAGCTGCTGATCGAACAGATGCCGGCGTTGAGCCGCGCCGCCCTGACGCCCGCCAGTGCGTCGGTTTGGGCGCCGACACATGCCGGCCAGCCCGTGCTGCAGCGCACGCTGCTGGCTGCGGCTTCGGAACGGGTGGAGCGCGAGCGCAGCGCGCCGCGTGTGGCTTGGGGGCGCGCCCATTCCGAGCTGGCCGCGTGGCAGGTTACCGGGCTGGCGCTTTCGCCCATGGCGGCGCTGGCCTGCCTGGCGCACCTGAACAACGGCGCAAGCGAGAAATCAGCCGCGACGGCCACCATTTACCACCGCCTGCGCCTGGGCAAGGACATGCTCTACTGGAGCCATGTTGCCAAATTTGCGCTCGAGCTGCTGATCAACCAGCACTACCTGCCCGCGCTCTACTCGCACGCCGACGGCTATCTGATCGCCGCCTGGCAGCCCTTTGTGAGCGACGAGCGGCTGCAGGAGCGCTTCGACCATCTGGTGCAGATGATGCCGCCGGTCTGCCGCTCGTACAACCTGGCGGCGCTTGCCGATGCGCCCTCGGCTGGGCAACTGGTAGAGCACTTTGTGGCGGCGGTGATGGACACGGCGATTCGCCAGTGGGGCGCGCCGCTCTACAAGCGGGTGACGGGGCAGAAGGACGCGGGTGAGGCGCCGGCAGCACAGCGGCCGGCAGGGGCAACCGGCGGCGCGGCAGCAATTGGCGGCGCGCCCGCACGCTGGCTTGGCCAGCTGCTCAACGGCCAGCGCCAGCTGAACCTGCCGCCGCAGCAGGCCTACCAGTTCTATCAGCAGTGGCAGGGCTGGACCGAGCAGCTCCAGTACACCTCCGAGACGACCTTCCGCGTCTGCTTCCAGCTTGAGGAGCCGGCGCCGGCCGCGAGCCGTGGCGACCGTGCAGCCCCACTCTGGAAACTTTCGTATGCGCTGCAGGCGCGCGACAACCCCGAATGGCGCATTCCGGCGCACGAGATCTGGTCGGCGCAAACGGGCAGCCTGCGCATCGGCAACCGGCGTGTGGACCAGCCACAGGAACGTATGCGCGCCGGCCTAGCCGCTGCGGCGCGCATCTTTGAGCCCGTTGGCCGCAGCCTGAAGAGCACCAGCCCCGAACAGGTGCTGCTGACCACGGACGAGGCCTACCGTTTTCTGCGCGAGGCAGGGCCGCTGCTCGAAAGCAGCGGCTTTGGCGTGCTGCTGCCCGACTGGTGGCAGAGCGATCGGCGCACCGGGCTGGGGCTGCGCATGCGGCTGCTGGCCAACGGCGAGCAGGCCGAGGCCGCGCACGAGCGGCAGAACACCCGGCTGCGCGCCGATGCGGGCCTCAACAGCAAGGTGCGCTTCGAGTGGGAGCTGACGCTGGGCGGCCGCAGCCTGGCGCGTTCGGAGTTTGAGCAGATGGCCGCCATGCGCACACCGCTGCTGCGCCTGGAAGACCGCTGGGTGGAGCTGGACCCGGAGCAGGTGGCGGCGGCGCAGCGCTTCATCAACGAGAAGCGGCCGAGCGGCTTCATGTCGCTGTTGCAGGCCGTGCGCGTGGTGCAGAGCTTCGACCGCCCGGCGCAGGCGGTTCCCCAGGCGCCCGAGGCCGCCGAGCTACTGCCGGCTGAACTGCTCGACGTGATGCCCGCGCTCTTCCCCGTCGACGACGTCAACGTGGAGGGCTGGCTGGGCGAGGTGATCGCGCGGCTGAAGGATCAGCACTCGTCGGCAATTGTGCGCGAGCCGCCAGGTTTTGTGGGTCGGCTGCGCCCCTATCAGCGGCGCGGCGTGGGCTGGCTCTGGTACCTGCGCAAGCTGGGGCTGGGCGCCTGCCTGGCCGACGATATGGGGCTGGGCAAGACGGTGCAGGCGATTGCGCTGCTGCTGCACGTGCGCGCGATCGAGGCGGCGCAGGCGGCCGAAGCGGGCGATAAGGCGCCCAGGCACCAGCCCGTGCTGCTGATCTGCCCGACGAGCGTGGTGGCAAACTGGCGGCGCGAGGTCGAACGTTTTGCTCCCGAGTTGCGCGTGCTGGTGCACCACGGCGGCGCACGCCTGGCCGACGAGGCCTTTGCGCAGGCGGTGGGCGAGCACGACATCATTATTACCAGCTACGGCACAGCCAGGCGCGACATCGAGGCGCTGGGCCGCTGGCAGTGGAGCGACCTGATCCTGGACGAGGCGCAGAACATCAAGAACCCAACGGCCAAGCAGACACAGGCCGTGCGCAGCCTTGGGGCCGATAACCGCATCGCGCTCACGGGCACGCCAGTGGAGAACCGGCTGTCGGAGCTCTGGAGCATTGTCCAGTTCCTGAACCCCGGCTACCTGGAAAACCACGAGCGCTTCCGCCAGCGCTTCATCGTGCCCATCGAGCGCTACAACGACGACGAACGCGCCGGTGAGCTGCGCCGCCTCGTCCAGCCCTTCCTGCTGCGCCGCGTCAAGAGCGACCCCTCGATCATCTCGGACCTGCCGGAGAAGAACGAGATGGTCGTCTACTGCTCGCTGACGACCGAACAGGCGGCGCTCTACGAGCAGGTGGTGAAGGAGACGCTCGACGAGCTGGACCGCAGCGACGGCATCCAGCGGCGCGGGCTGGTGCTGGGGCTGCTCACCCGCCTCAAGCAGATCACAAACCACCCGGCCCACTATATGAAGGAAGAGGGGCCGCTCACCGGGCGCAGCGGCAAGCTCGAGCGCCTGACGGAGATGCTGGAAGAGGCGCTGGCCGTGGGCGACCACGCGCTGGTCTTCACCCAGTTCGTCGAGATGGGTACGCTGCTCCAGCGCCACCTGCGCGAGGTCTTCGGCGTCGAGGTGCTCTTCCTGCACGGCGGCACGCCCGCCATGCAGCGCGACCAGATGGTGCAGGCCTTCCAGGAGGAGGACGGCCCGCCGATCTTCATCCTGAGCCTGCGCGCCGGCGGCGCCGGGTTGAACCTGACGCGCGCCAGCCACGTCTTCCACTACGACCGCTGGTGGAACCCGGCGGTAGAGAACCAGGCCACCGACCGCGCCTTCCGGATTGGCCAGCGGCGCAACGTGCAGGTGCACAAATTTGTGGTCGCCGGCACGCTCGAGGAGCGCATTCACGCCATCGTCGAGGGTAAGCAGAGCCTGGCCGACACGATTGTGGGCAGCGGCGAGCAGTGGCTGACGGAGCTGAGCACCGAGCAGCTGCGCGACCTGCTGACGCTGCGCCGCGAGATGATCGACGAGTTGTAGGGTCTGGTCTGGTATCCTCTGGCTCATCGCGTCGGCAGATGGGGTACGCCTAAACAGGACGGTAGCGAGCCTTTTCGCTCCGAGACGCGGGGTGCCGGGCGTGTCCGTGGGCTGAAGCCGCACGGCTAAACAACCACAAGTCGGCTCAAGCCGACTCACTTCAGCGTGCGGCGCGACCGGATGGAGTCAGCCGGTCTTCAACCGGCTTGTCTTTGTTTAGCCTGGGGGTTTCAACCCCAGGACCCGGCCGGCGCAACGAGGAACGTGCCATTCACCGGTTCGATAAAGACAACTTATCAGCCGTTGTTGGCCGGTTTGCGCCGAGAACGAGGGCTGAAGCCGCCAAAGGTCGATACTGACTTTGCAGGCTTGGGTACCCTGAATGCTGATCGGTTTGCAGGAAGCAGGGAAGAGAGATGACGGCAGCACACACATGGTGGGCGCGACGCTGGGACCAATTGCGCCAGGAGCTTGGCATCGCCGCCGAAAGTGGGCGCGCCACAGCGGGCGCAGGCGCGGCGCGCGTCAAGCGGCTGGAGGTGCTGCCGGGGCTGATCAGCGCTGTGGTGCAGGGGCGCGAAGCCGGCCCCAGCACGATTGAGGTGCGCGTGGCCACGCTGCGCTCCGAGCAGTGGGAGCGGGTGGGCGAGCGGCTGAGCAACCTGGCCATGGTCAACGCCCAGATCCTTTCGGGCGCGATGCCGCCGGAGATCGAACAGGTCTTTACCGAGGCCGGCGCGCAACTGCTGCCGGCGCGCGACGAGCTGGAGGTGCAGTGCAGCAGCTGCCCAGCGGGGCAGTGCCGCCACCTGCCGCAGGTCTTTGCCCTCTTTGCCGAAATGCTGAACGACGACCCAGGGTTGCTCTTTACGCTGCGCGGGCGCGACCGTCAGCAGTTGCTGCGCGACGTGCGCGAGGCGCGCAGCGCGCCCCAGTCGCCGGCGGCGGCAAGTGGGGCAGCGACGGCTGCGGCGGGCGCGCCGGCCACGCCGGGCGCAAGCGGCGGCGATGGTGCGCAGATTCAGCCGGGCGCCGCCCACCTCTTCGGCGGCGGCCATGTCCACCCGCCTGCGCCCTCGGCGGCCGGCGCCGCCCCCAAGCCCGCCGGCCTCGACGCCGAGGGGTTGGGCGCGCAACTGGACCAATACTGGGGCAACCGCAAGCTGCTCAAGCAGTTCCACCACCACATCGCGCCGCCCCTGGTCGAGCTCTCGCTGCTGCGGCGGCTGGGGCCGATCAACACTTCGGACGACGCCATGGCGCTCTACGAGCAGATGGTGGCGATCTACCGGCGCATTACCGAAGACGCGCTGGCGCTGGCGTACGCCACCGACGAAGAGAGCGCGGCGCCGACCGCCCCTGCCCCGGCGAATGGCGCGGCCAACGGTGCGGCGAATAGCACTGTGAACGGTGCCGCGAACGGCGCAGCGAACGGCACGAGCCACAGCCAAGGCGAGCAGTAGCACCGCCGCAGTCGCCCGGCTGGCACGCCGGCTGAATCGAGTTTGCACCTGCGCCGCGCGCGGGTAGAATTGCGCGCCACGGGCGCTGCGCACGTGCAGCCGGCGCCACCCGCGAGCCTAATGGCAACCCAACCCAGCCTTGCCAAATCAGCCTACCTGCTGCACGAATTCAAGCGAGAGTGCCACGCACTGCCGCTGCGTCTGCGCGCGCTGAACATGTTCACCTATTCGCTGGACATCCTGTTTATTCAGGGCGCCGCAGAGTTGGTGCGCGAGGCCGAGAGCAGCCATGCCGCCGTCGCCCGCCTGCGTGCACTTTCGGCTGCGGCGCTCGAGCTGCTCGACGAGGCCGCCGAGACCGTGCGCGTGGATGTGCTGCCCTTGATGGCCGCACGCGGCGTGCTCCTGCGCAGCGTGGAAGAGTGCTCGGCAGCCGAGCGGCAGTGGCTGGCGGCGCACTTTGGCCAGCGCGTGCGGCCGCTGCTCACGCCGCTGGCTGTAGACGCCGGCCACCCTTTCCCGCAGATCAGCACGCATAGCCTCAACCTGCTCGCCGTGCTGCAGGAGCCCATGCGCTTCGACGTCGAGATGCCCAGCTTTGCGCGCCTGAAGGTGCCGCGCTGGGTGCCGCGCATGGTCGAACTCTTCGGCTCTGAACCGGCGCGGCAGGGTGCGCAGCCGGGCGGCCAGGGTGCGCAGCCCGCCCGGCGCCGCTTTGTACTCTCGGAAGATATGGTGCGGGCGCACGTGGATACGCTCTTTAACGGCATGACGGTGGAAGGCGTCTACCAGTTTCGCATCTTGCGCGGCGAGCACACGGGCAACGAGGGACCGGTGGGGCGCCACACCGCGCTGGCGCGCCAGAAGGCGTGGCCGGTGGTGCGGCTGGATGTGGAGCGCAACACGCCCGACTGGGTGGTGCAGTGGTTGCAGCAGAACCTTGGCGTGCAGGAGGCGGTGGTGCTGCGCCGGCCACCTCCGCTGGGGCTGGGCACGCTGGCGGTAGACTGGGCCGAACGCACCAGCATCCGTGGGCCAACAACCACTACGAAAAAGTACACGGAAACGACGGAAAAAACAGAAACAACGGGAACAGCGGGAACAGCGGGAACAACCAGTTGATTTGGCTGAGCAGGTTCGGTGGCATGGCCTGCCCGCCAATTGCTTTACCCGTAGTTTCCGTAGTTTCCGTGTACTTTGCGTTTTTCGGCTTGCGCCCTGTTCCTCTGCTGTGCTAGGATGGGCGCAGTTGATATCCGATGCCACGACGCGGGCATCGCGCTGCAGAAGTCCCGTACAGAGAGCTGCCGGTGGGTGCAAGGCAGCCGGGCTCCGCAGCGCCAGCACCCGCCGAGCACCCGGCAGGCAATGGCCGGGCGGTTCCGCCCCGTTATGGCGCAATGAGGCGGCCTTGCACTGCCGGTGGTCCACACCGGGCGCAGCCGCAAACTCAGGTGGCACCACGAGCTCTCTCGTCCTGATTCTGGACGCGAGGGCTTTTTGTTTTCGCCGGTTCCCGTGCGCGGGGCGGCAATCCGCAAGGAGGAGAGGTCATGCTGGACATTCGCTGGATGCGCGAACACCGTGACGAGCTGGCCGAGGCGATGCGCCGCCTGAACGCCGCCGACGCGCCCTGGGAGCTGGCGCTGGAGAAGGACGAGGAGCGCCGCCGGCTGCTGACGCTGGTGGAGCAGCTGCGCTCGGAGCGCAACAGCGGCTCCAAGCGCATGGGCGAGCTGATGCGCGAGAAGAAGAGCGACGAGGCCGCCGCGCTCAAGTTGCGCATGTCGCAGGTGGCCGACGAGATCGCCGCGCTCGACGAGCAGCTGCGGCACGTGGATGAGGAGTACGAGTGGGCCATGCAGCGCGTGCCCAACCCGCCCGAACCCGACGTGCCCATCGCCCCCGACGAATCGGGCAACGTGCCGTTGAAGGAGGTGGGCGAGAAGCCGACCTTCGACTTTGCCGTGCTCCCCCATTGGGAGATCGGCGAGAAGCTGGGCATCCTCGACATCGAGCGGGGCGCCAAGGTGGCGGGCAGCCGCTTCTACGCACTCTACGGTGCGGGCGCACGGCTGCAGCGCGCCCTGGCCGACTGGTTCATCGATGTGCACGTGGGCGAACATGGCTATGTCGAGGTCTACCCGCCCTTCCTGGTGCGCGAGTCCAGCCTCTTTGGCACCGGCAACCTGCCCAAGTTCGGTGATGCGCTCTACCACGATGCCGAAGAGGACTACTGGCTGATTCCCACTGCCGAGGTGCCGCTGACGAACCTCTATCGCGAGGAGATCATCGAAGCTGGCCGGCTGCCCATCAACCTGGTCGCGCAGTCGCCCTGCTTCCGGCGCGAGCGGGTCTCGGCGGGCAAGGATGTGCGCGGCATCAAGCGCGTGCACCAGTTCCAGAAGGTGGAGATGGTGAAGCTTGTGGAGCCCGCCGCCGGCCGCGCCGAGCTTGAGATTCTGACCGAAAACGCCGAGGTGCTGCTCGAGCGGCTGGGGCTGCCCTACCGCCGGCTGATGATCGCCACGGGCGACCTCTCGTTCACCGCCGCGATCAAGTACGACCTCGAGGTCTGGGCCGCCGGTTCAAGCGAGTGGCTCGAGGTGAGCTCCTGCTCGCTCTTCCGCGACTTCCAGGCGCGGCGGGCCAACATTCGCTACCGCCCCAGCGAGGGGGCACGGCCCGAATACGTCTACACGCTCAACGGCTCGGGGCTGGCGCTGCCGCGTGTGCTGATTGCGATCCTCGAGAACTTCCAGCAGGCCGACGGCAGCGTGCTGGTCCCGCCCGTGCTCCGCCCCTACATGGGCGGGCTGGAGCGGATCGCGCCGCCGGCATAGGCGGCAGAAGAAGCCAGGCAGCACGCGGCCGCTGCGCCCCGGCGCGAGCAATGGGGCGCAGTGGCCGCGATTCGATCTGTTCGTTTCACGGGGGCAGCGTCAGCGCTGCCCCATTCCTGCGTTGCGCACACGGATGATGGCCTGGGCGCGATCGGCCACCTGCAGCTTGCTGAAGATTTCGGTGATGTAGTTGCGTACGGTCTTTGGGCTCAGCACCAGCTGGTCGGCAATGGCGCTGTTGGTCAGCCCAAGCGCAATCAGGTTCAACACCTCCTGCTCGCGCGCCGTCAGTTCGGGAAAGGCAACGTCGCCACTGCGTGTCGCAGCGCCCATCAGCGAAGGGGGCGCTGCGAAGTAGTGGATCAGGCGCTCGGCAATCCCAGGGCTGAAGATCGCCTCGCCGTCGGCTACGGCGCGGATTGCGCGCAGCACTTCGGCCGGCTCGGCGCCCTTTACCACATAGCCGCGCGCGCCGGCGCGCATGGCCGCAAAGACCGAATCATCATCCAGCATGGTCACCATCAGGACGCGGATTTCGGGGTTGGCTTCGCGAATCCTGCGCGTTGCCTCAATCCCCCCCAACCCCGGCATGTGCACGTCCATCAGCACCACATCCGGATGCACGCTCTCGGCCAGGGTGATGGCGGCATCGCCCGATGTCGCCTCGCCAACCACTTCGGTATCGGCCATGGCATCGAGCAGGGCGCGCAGGCCAAAGCGAAACATGGGGTGGTCGTCGGCGATCAGAATGCGGATTGGGTTCATCTATTCTCCTCTGCCACGGCTCTCCTCTGCCACGGGCAGCTGGGCGCAGACCGTCGTACCCGCGCCCGGCGCCGACCCAATGCTGAAGGCGCCTCCCAACTCGGCGCTCCGCTCGCGCATCGAACGCAGGCCCACACCCGTGCGCACACCGGATGTGAACCCTTTCCCGTCGTCGCGCACTTCAATCGTCAGTTGGTCGTTCAGACCTACGCGCACCAGGCAAGAGCGCGCCTGCGCATGGTTGACGACGTTCGTCACGGCTTCTTGCACGATGCGATAGGCGGCAACCTCAACCGCCGCCGGGAGCGCCGGCAGCGCGTTTGGACCCTCGAAGGTGACCTCCAGCCCATGGCGGCTGCTGCGCTCGACCAGTTCGCGCAGCGCGTTGAGCAGCCCCAGGTCGTCGAGCGCCGGCGGCCGCAGCCCGTAGATCACGCGCCGGATATCAGCCACGGCACCTTGGGCATGGGATGCCATCTCCTGCAGCAGGTGATCGGCCGCCTGGGGGTCGGTGCCCATGACTTCGCGTGCGGCCGCCGCCGTGAGCGTCAAGCTGGCAAGCTGCGGGCCAAGGCCGTCGTGCAGGTCGCGACGCAGGCGGCGCCGTTCCTCCTCACGCGCCGCCACCAGCCGTTCGCGCGAGCGCTGCAGGTCGCTGTTCAAACGCATCACATGCGCGGCGGTGCCTGCCTGCATGGCAATATCTTCCAGCAGCCGCTGTTCGCCATGGGTAAAGGATTCGGCCGGAATGCGCGGCGCAACCAGCAAGCAGCCCACTGTCTCATTCTGGTAGATCAGTGGATAGCGGAAGGGGTTGGTAACCGTCTGCCCATAGACGGCGGCCACCTCGGTTTCGCTGCCGTTGGGCAGCGCCAGAGCGACGTAGGGCAGTTTGAGTGTCTCGCCGATGGTCTGCACCAGGCTTGGCAAGAGATCGTTGGGAAGCACCGTGAACTTCATCTGCTGGCTTAACCTGGAGAGCACGGTATAGGGGTCGTCGCGTGCGCCGTACATCCAGCGATTGACGAGCCGCTGCAGACCCGTACGCAGCGGTTCGAACAGAACGGCGCCGGTGGCGGCCGCAACCACGGCAAGCGCAAGGCTTCCCGACGAGCCAACCAGCACGCCGAACGTTGTCACCAGCAGCATATAGAGGCCCACAATCGCGGCGCTCAGCGAGCCGTACACCAGTGTACGGTTGAGAATCAGGTCGATGTCATAGCGACGGAAGCGCAAGATGCCGATGCCGGCGCCCACCCCCAACAGGGTGATGCCGAACCAGATGCTGCCCACCTGAACGGCGAAAGCAAGCGGATGGTCCGAGTAGGCTGCAGCCCATGCGGTGCAGGCAATCACAATCGCGATGCCTGCCAGCAGACCCAGCACCAGCCATTTCATTTGGGCGCGTTCGGCGCCGCGCGCACGCCACATGCGCAGCCCAACACTGCAAAACGAGGCAATGATTGCACAGGCCAGCAGCATGCCGCCGCCGGTCTGGGCTGCGTCCAGAATCGCGGCCGCGCCGGCAATGCCAAATGGATTGACCTGCTGATCCGGCGCGACGTTGGGCTGTGGATGGAGAGCCACACCCAGCGCGATGAGTGCAAGGCCAAGACCCGCGCCCCAGGCAGCCACGCGCCAGCGCGCCGAGAGCAGGTGGCCATTCGGATAGATCAGCAGAAGCCACGTATAGGGCAGCGCCGTGGCGGGAATCCACAGCCAGAGATCAAGCCATGTGGCAAGTGCGGCCAACGGTGGCGTGGCGCCCAGGGTCACGCTCAGGGGAAGGTAGACCGGCACAGTTGCCGTCAGCCCAAACAGAATAGCCAGCGCCGCAAGGAGCCAGCCAAGCGGATTGCCGGCGCGACGTGCGCTTACCAACAACCCTACCAGTGCATACGCAATCGTGGTGATGGGGCTGCTGAGCCCAACAAAGAAGTGACTTGACATCGGCTGCCCGCTGCGCCGAAGCTGCATCGCCAGGACGATGTTCGCCATCAGGGCGCCGAAGGCCAGCAAGAGGGCGACACTGAAGAGCGTCCAGCTCAGGATACGCGCCCCTGCACCCACGCGGCTTGGCCGACGCTGCCCCTCCAGCAAGATTCCCTCCACTCTCTCCATGGGTGCGCCCTTGCCCCTCTGCCCTGTGCCCCGTCCGGTCACAGAGCCAGCATCACCTTCGGGATAGAGCCGGAGTCTGCGTGGCAACCACGCTCCATGCGGCCGCCACGCAGACTCCAACCAATCCCAGGTTCGACGTCAACATGCTCGCGTACACGACGAGATGACTGTGCGCCGCTCGCGTTGCGCTCCGCACTGCGCGCCGTCAGTTGACGGTGAGTGTACGCACCATGCCATGCGTTGCATGGGGCGCCATGTCGCCCTGCAGGTCGGGCAGGAAGCAGATGACCGTGTATACGCCTGGCGCAAGGTCCACTTCGGCCCACGCCCGGGTGCCCTCGGCCAGCACAACATAGCCCCAGTTGATTTCGAAAGGCATCGGCCCCACCGGCGGCCCCTCGGCAGGCAGGGCGGCCAGGACCTCCTCCACCGTCATCTCGGCCGGCTTGGTGATGACGACAAGCTCGTGCCACTGGGTGCCGGCGTTCGTAATCTCCCACAGCTGCGGGCCGGCTGCGATACTGTCGGGCATGACGAAGGCAAAGTCCTGCAGCATCACCGAAACATCGGCAACAACCGCGCCCTCGGCCGCGGCATCTGTGACGATGAAGGGCTGCACCATCGGCGCTTCTGCCAGGACGGTGGCCACGTGATGCCCAGGTTGCAGGTCCCAGATCAGCCGTGCTGTGGGCGCAATCGCCGTGCCATAGCTCTTGAAGAGCTCCAGCATCGGCATAGGGTTCTGCATGGCGCTGGGCAGCACCGCCATCAGCTCTTCCAGCGTGGCGCCGTCGGCCAACCGTCCCACGTCGGGGAGCACCGGCCCGCCTTCAGGACTCATGGCCCCAGTCGCGTTGACAAGGTTGATGCGGGTTGGCCCCGCCGGCACCTCGGCCGGCACCTCAATGCCATCGGCTGTGACGGCAATCGTGAGTTCGGGCAGGGCGTCTGTGCTGCCGGCGGCCGGCGCCGAGGCCGCGGGCTGCAGCGGCTGGCAGCCCAGCGCCATGGCGCCCACCACGGCCAGCACCATCCCAATCGAGGCGAGGCGCGCTCCCCCGGCGAGCGCCCGCCCATTCTGCGCTCCAAACGCGCGCACTGTCAAGAGCAGCCCAACCACACAGACCGCCGCCACGGCCAGATAGTAGAGAGCGATATTCCTGTCCAGCACCGCGACAATCGTCAGTGCGATCGGCAACAGCCAGGTTGCAGCCCACGCCCAGGGCTCGAGGCGGCGGAACGGAATGCACAGAACCGTCAGGTTCAGGGCGTTCAGGCAGGCCCAGCCCACAAATAGAATCGGGTTGTCAAAGACGAAGATCAACACGAAGTGGTTCAGGGTCATCAACCCTGCGCCGGCCAGCAGCAACCCATAACCCACCTTGAACGCGACGCCAGAGACTGCAGGGGTTGTAGATGCCATACCAGTAGTTCTCCTGTCATGAGTGGTGCGCAAAGGTCATGCAAGAACAACAGCAGTCGAGGACGGTAGGCGCTCGATGCGCAAGTCGGCGCCACTTCCCGGTCTGTGGGCGCCCTCAGCCGGCGCCCTGTTCTACATGCGCAGCAGACACAGCCGGCACACGCCACGAACGGCGCACTTCGGCGCTTGCCAGTTGCGCCACGTTCACAGCCAGCCAGAAGAGCACCAGTGCCAGCACCGGATGCAGGGCCGCGGGAAGCGGCATCGTCGCACGGATGACTGCGAAGAGTTCGGCCTGCACGGCGTAGACTCCCAGCGTCAGCCACGCATTCCGCCGCAGTGCATACGAGGCATTACCCACATAGGCAAGGATCAGCATTCCCAGCGGCAGCACCATCACCATGTGGCCCAGGTCGCGATGTGCGGCCCACATCGGTATGCTGGCCAGCAGGCTCAACCCCGCCAGCAGAACCTGAATGAGCAGCAAAATCACAAACAACCAGGCCAAGCCTGCAAACCCAATACGCCCCCACAGAATCCTGCGCGTCATAATTGCCCCTTCCTCTAGCCGTCGGCGGCCCGCTCTCCGGCCTGGCGCCAACCGCACAACCCCACGGCCAGCCATACGCAGCTGCAAACAAGGAGCCACAAGAGGTCGCTCTGCCTTCACGGCGCTTCTTGCCAGCCAAGCAGCCGCAGCCCCAGCCAGATTGCCCATACGGGAAAGCCGAAGTAAGGAACTGCCGCAATGCTCATTGCCATGCTGCCGGCCATTTGGCCCGTTGCCTTGGCCACCATGCCCGTGATCACCAGCCACGGACCAACGCCGCCGAACATCGCCAACACCACCCAGCCAACCTGCCGCTCGAAGGGCAAAAGACCAAGCAGCAGCGCCGCCTGCAGCAGGACAAGTGCCACCATTCCTGCGATACCCAATACAGTTGCAATGCGCATCCAGGGCGGGTTGTAGGGCAGCAGCAAGCGGTGCAGCACCAGCGCCAGCACAATTGCGAGCCCATACTGGATTGCCACGCAGAGATCGTTGAGCGAGCCGAAGGGGATTCCCGGCGCGAGCGCAGGTCGCGCAAAGGAGGCGAACATAGCGAGCAGCAGCACAACCCCGACTGCCGAAATGGCTCCGGTGGCAAGTGCCACCACACCAGCGGCGCGAACTTGCATTGCGGGTAGCGGTTGTGCGGCATTGAGCTGTGATAGCATGGCGCCTCCTCTGGTTAGCGTGCGGTGCACGAAGGAACTTGCACGTATGCTACAGCGCACAACATGCGGGCGTCATGGGAGCAGCGCCCTCTTTTGAAGGGGACATTATGTCCTGCCGCTTGTCCCTACCCTGCGGGTGCCGCAGGGCAGCATTGCTCGGCAGCCGGGGGTGCATTTCGGTTCGGTGGCCGCGCACGCGACCATCGGACTGAAATGCACCTGGCAGCCGGTGCCGGTTTTGACACGCGCCTGCGCCCGTGGTACTCTTTCGGCTCAGGGTCAACCGTGCCTGACTTGCCAGCGGGAGAGGCGAGCGGGTGTGGAGGGATGGCCGAGCGGACGATGGCGGTTGTCTTGAAAACAACTGTGGCAGTGATGTCACCGGGGGTTCGAATCCCTCTCCCTCCGCCTGCACAGGAGTTTTCGGCTCTGCCGTTGCACCGGTGAAGTACCCTTGGGGAGGTCGCATAGCCCGGTCGAGTGCGCCCGCCTGCTAAGTGGGTAGGGGAGTAATTTCTCCCCTCGAGGGTTCAAATCCCTCCCTCCCCGCCTGAAGTTGCCCGAAGTCGCGTTGTAGACAGTGCGTACGGCTGCTGCGAGGCGCCCCGTCGCACAATCGAGTCCCCGTAGCTCAGTGGATAGAGCGTTTGGTTGCGGACCAAAAGGCCAGAGGTTCAAGTCCTCTCGGGGATACTGCAAGGGCTCCGGCATTGCCGGGGCCTTTTGTATTGGGCGGGCCGCGGCTTCTGCGGCACCGCAGCTGCGTGCAACGGATGCTTGTGAAGGATTGCGCAGACGCGTGGCCAATTGCTTGCGCGTTGGCGAGTGTGATACACTGGGCGCGTACGCAATCGGCAGGCATGTCTGCTTTGCTTGCCGGCGTGCAGCGCAGCGCACGACGCAGCGCATCGTGCAGCGCACAGTGCGCATGAAACTACCCAGCTTCCACACCAAGACGTCGCCCTACCGGGAGGACTTGATGACGTTCCAGCGCACCGGCCGGAATGCGCCGGCGATTGCGGTTGCCCTCTTTGGGCTGCTCCTGATCCTGCTGCTTGGCGCGTGCGCACCCGATGCGTCGGCGGCCATCCTCTCACCTGCGCTTGGCGATGTGCTCGAAGCCGAAGCGGCGGGCGAGGTTTACGTTGCAGCCCCGGCGGTCGAGCTGCCCAAACTGGCTGACCTGCCGCCCGAAGAGGTGGCCGAAGGCATGCCGGCCGATCTGGCCGAGGCGGTGGCAAACGGCAACGTCGACAACGCGCTGACGCTGGTCGCGTCGCGCGGCTGCATCGGCTGTCACCAACTGGACCCGGCGAATCAGCTTGTGGCCCCCACCTGGCACAATGTGGGCGACACAGCCGTCTCGCGCATTCCCGGCATGAGCCCGGGCGAGTACCTGCACCAGAGCATCCTGAAGCCGAACGACTTCATCGTCGAAGGTTATCTGGCCAACATCATGCCGCAGACCTATGGCGACCAGCTGACGACGCAGGATTTCGGCGACATCATCGCCTACCTGTTGTCGCAGAACGGCCAGCCTGAGTGAACGCACAGCCTGCGCTCAAGCGCAGGGTGAAGGGGCCATTGTAGGAGGCCATACAGCCGAGAGTTCAAGAACCGGGGCACCCTGCAGGTGGCCCGGTTCTTCTTGCCGGTATTCGCTCGCACACAGCAGGCTGCCTGCTCCAGACCTGAGCAGACGCGCATGGCGGCGACCGCCATCTCCGTGCTATACTCAGCCCATGGCGCAGGACCAAGTCAGCAAGCCCGTTGCCGAACGCAGGTGTCCAAATTGCGGAACGCGTGTGGCACGCGAGGCAGAGAGTTGCTTCATGTGCGGATACGACCTGCGTCGCGAGGGCAGCCGGCGCAGGTCGATCTCGTGGGTGGATGCGCTGCTGGTGCTGGCCGTGCTGGCCGTGCTGCTCTTCTGGTGGCAGGCCGGCAGCCGCCAGCAACTGCCCGAAGCGACTGAAGCGGCGGCAGTGGGCATCCCGCCCGAGCAGGTGCCCTTCCTGCCGCCCACGCCAACCGTCACCCCAACCATCGAACCGGCCGCCGTGGTCGACGACGCCCCCGCACCTCTGCTTCCCAGCGGCACCGTGGAGCACGAAGTGACGGCGGGCGAGACGCTGCTCTCGATTGCGCTCGATTACGGCGTCACCGTCGAAGAGATTCGTGCTGCCAACAACCTCACGGGCGAACTGATCCACATTGGCGACAAGCTGACGATCCCCAACCAGCAGGCGGTGGTGGCGCCGCCGGTGGGGCAGACGCCGCGCGGCCCGGTGCAGATCTTCGACTACGTGGTGCAGGAGGGCGACACCATCGCCAGCATTGCCGCGCGCCTGGGCAGCAGCGTCGAGGAGATCCGGCGCGCGAACAGCCTCGAATCGAGCGACCTGATCCGCCCCGGCCAGGCGCTGCAGGTGCCCGTGCGCCGCGTGCCGCAAGAGGTGATCCAGAGCGGGGCGAGCGGCGCCGCAGCGTCGGTGCCCTGGCCCGCGCCGCAGCTCACCGCCCCGGCCGACGGCGAAACGCTGCCGCGCACGGACCCCGTGCTGTTGCGCTGGGTGAGCGTGGGCATGCTGGCCGAAAACGAGTGGTACGTCGTGCTGCTCTACCCGCAGAGCTCGGGCGCGCGTCAGTACCCCAGCGTCTGGACCAAGGCCACCAGCCACCGTCTGGAGTTGGAAGAGGCGCCTGAAGCCGGTCAGGTTGCCACCTACCAGTGGCAGGTCTCGGTGGTGCGGGTGACGACGACGGCGGCGGGCGGCAGCGGCCTCGAGCCGGCCAGCCCCGGCAGCACCCTGCGCACCTTTAGTTGGCAGTAGGCCGGCAAACGTCCACAGCAAGACAGTACACGGAAACGACGGAAACAACAGGAAAAAGCAACCAGATTGCAGGGCAGGTTCTTTGCCCAAGCGCGCCTGGTCGCCAAATCCTCCCTGTTGTTTCCGTCGTTTCCGTGTACTGTCTTTGCTGTGGGCGGTTGACACGCGCCGTGGGATCCGCTAAACTTCAGAGAGCGATTTATCCCGCAGGCGGAATAATTCGTCGCCGCCGCGCGGTTCACACTGTCCCCCCCGCCTCAGTCCCTCACGGTTTGCGCGCTCCGCGCCTGGAAGCCGGGCATTGTCATGCCACACCTGCACCAAGCAGCCCGCATCGGCGGCAATGCGCTCGCCCTCAAGGCAAACAACATGCGTCTGCTGCTGCTCACGCTGCTGCGCCGGCAGCCCATCGCGCGCGTGCGGCTTGCGCGCGCAACACAGCTCAGTACGACGACGGTGACGAACCTGGTGGCCGAGCTGATGGAAGAGGGCATTGTCGACATCTGCGGCCTGGACACGGAGGCGCAGAGTGCAGGCGCAGGGCGGCCGCCGCTGGCGCTGCGCCTGCGCCCCGAGAGTCGGCTGGCCATCGGCGTCCACATCGGGGTGCGCCACGTGCGCGTTGCCCTCATCGATTTGCAGGCCAACCTCTGCGAGCATACAAGCTTCGGCATCGTGCCCGAGGAGGGGGCCGCCGGTGTGGTCACGCGCACCTCGGCGGCGATCAGCGAGATCGTGCGCCGGGCGGTGACTGCGGCGCGCGAGCCGAACGGCGCGCTCGGCGAGAACGGCGCGCACAGCGCAAAAGGCGCAAGCGTTGGCCAGATTGTGGGCGTGGGCGTGGGCGCTTCGGGGCTGGTGCAGAGCGAGAGCGGGCTGAATGTGCTCGCGCCCAACCTTGGCTGGCACAACGTCCCGCTGCGCGATCTCTTTGCCGCCGAGCTCGCCGCGCAGTTGGGCGACCTGCTGCCGGCGCCCCTGCCGGTGGTGGTAGACAACAACGTGCGCTGCATGGCGCTGGCCGAAAGTCTCTTTGGGGTGGGGCGCAACGTGCGTGCACTGGCGTACGTCTATGCGCGCGTCGGCGTCGGCGCCGGCCTGGTTGTGGACGGCGAGATCTATCGCGGCGCCGACTATGGCGCGGGCGAGATCGGCCACTGGGTGATGACGCCGCGCGACGGCGATCTTTGCAGTTGCGGCAACCGCGGCTGCCTCGAGACCTACATCTCGGAGCGGGTGCTGATGCAGAAGGCCGAGCAGGTACACCCCGAACTGACGTTGGGTCGCAGCGACCCGCTCAGCGTGATCTTTGACGCCGCGCGCGACGGCCATTTGGGGCTGATCGAGCTGCTGGAGGAGCGCGCCTTCTATGTGGGGCTGGCGCTGGCCAACCTGGTCAACGGCATGAACCCGCAGCTGATCATGCTGGGCGGCTGGCTGCACGATGCGTTCGACCTGATCGAGCCGGTCGTGCAGCGCACGATGCGGCGCCATTCGTTCGGCGGCATCGGCGAACATGTGGACATTCTGCCCACCAGCTTTGGCAACTACGACGGCGTGATTGGCGCCGGCGCGCTGGCGCTGGAGGCCTTCTTCTTCGCGCGCTGCGCGCAGACGCAGCTCCCGCTCGAACCGGCGCGCGCGCCCTGGGCGCCGCTGCACGAAACTTCCCTCGGCTGACGCCGCAGCGCCTCGCAGCCATCCCCAATGCGGCGTCCCCTACCTGCAGCAGGAAAGCTGGCCATGCTCAACGTTCCCTCCTCCGGCTCAAACGCAAAGAGCGCCCATGTCGGTGCGCCCTTTGCCGGTTTCCGCCCGCCGATCGTCTTCCACACTAACATCCTCACCCTCTTCGGCGCCTTCCAGCCCTGGAGCCTGCCCAAGATGGCGCACTGGGCGCTGGAGAACGGTTTTGCCGGCCTTGAGGTTGGCCCGGCCGTGGCGCTCGAGTCTGCCGCCTTTCGCAGTGCACAGGCGGCCGGCGCGCGCCTCGTCTCGCTGACCTACGGGCGCAACGTGCTTGCCGGCGACGCCACCGAGCGCGCCCAGCACCAGCGCAACGTTGTCGAGCGGCTGCACTTTGCGGCCGAGGTGGGCATTCCGCTGGTGGTGCTGGCCACAGGCCGGCTGCCGGGCAAGAGCTTGCGCGCAAATCTGCCGGCTGTGATCGAGTGGCTTGGCGAGACGGTGCTGCCGCTGGCGCGCCAGGGTGGCATCACGGTGGCGATTGAGAACTGCCCGGCGGTGGGCAACGTGGCCACCAGCCCGGCCATGTGGCACGAACTCTTTGAGGTCGCATTGCCGGCGCCGGAACTCCAGCTCGGCTTCGACCCCAGCCACCTTGTCTGGCAGATGATCGACCCCTACGCCGCGCTGGCGCAGTGGGTGCATCGCATCGCGCACGTCCACGTCAAGGATACGGTGATCAACCGCGCCGTGCTGGCGCGCGAGGGCATCGACGGGGAGGGCTGGTGGCGCTATGTGCTGCCCGGTTGGGGCGAGCTCAACTGGGCGCAGATTCTGGCCGCGCTGCAGACGGCGGAGTATGGCGGCGCGCTGAGCATCGAGCACGAGGATGCCACCTGGGACCGCAGCGAGGGGCAGGTGCTGCAGTCGCTGCTGATGGCGCGCCGCTACCTTGAGCAGTTTCTGGGCCAGCCGCTGCAAATTCCCGTACGCGAAGACGCGCCACCTGCGCGCACTTCTGGTGTTGTTGTGATGTGACGAGACAACACCGGCGCCGGCGCAGTTCCTCGCGCCTGCGTACCACCCGTGCTGCCGGCCATGCATGCCATGCGTAGATGGACTCCACAGCGAACGGCTTGTGCTCCCAGAGCGGGCGCGCGCTGAACGCTGTTGAGTTCCACATGGTTCGCGCAGCGGAAGGAGTGCTCCCATGACGTTGCATGTTGGCTTCATCGGTGCGGGCCGCATGGCGCACCTGCACGCCGGCTTCGCGCACAACGAACCCGATGTGCAGATCGTCGCCGCCTGCGACAACGGTAGCGGACGCGCCGCCGACTTCACGCAGCTCTACGGCTCGCGCGCCTACTCCAACGTCGAGAAGATGCTCGACGAGAACGAGCTGGACGCCGTCTACATCTGCACGCCCACGCCCACCCACGCCGCGCTGGGGCTGCTCTGCGCCGAACGGGGCATCCACCTCTTCCTCGAAAAGCCGCTCGATCTGGACCTGGCCGCCGGGGCGCGGCTGAAGGCCGTGGTCGATGCGCACAAGCTGCTGGCGATGACCTGCTTCCAGTGGCGCTACAGCCCCGGCTACCGGCGCGCCCGCGACCTGATCGGCGACGACCCCATCGCCCTGGTGGCGCTGCGCTGGTACTGGACGCGCCCTCCCATCCGCTGGATGTGGGAACGCAGCATGGCCGGCGGCCAGATTGTGGACCAGAACATTCATTTGCTCGATGCAAGCCAGGGGCTGGCCGGGCCGGTCGAGTCGGTCTACGCCGCCTACAGCGAGCATCAGGTGAACTTCGACACCGGCTTTGACAATTGGGACGGCTACGCGCTGACGCTGCGCTACAAACAGGGCGCGGTGGGCAGCTGCACGGGGACCTATGGCCTCTTCCCGCAGATTCAGGAGCGGCCCAGCGCCGACTTCATTCTGCGCGACCGGCTGCTGCGGCTCACCGATATCGACCTTTCCCTGATGACGCCCACCGGGACGCAGAGCTGGCTCAACAACGAGCCGCTGCACCGGGGCGTCAACCACGCCTTTCTCGAGGCGTTGCGGCGCGACGATGCCGGCCTGATCGAGACGCCGCTGGCGACCGCCATCCACTCTACGGGCTTGACACTGGCCGCCAACCTTTCGGCGCAGACCGGGCGCCCGGTGTTGCTCGATGACTTTCTGGCCGACGCCCAAGGCACGGAGGAGGGGCCGTGAGCATGGCCGCCACAGCCGACCTGACGGCGGCGGCCGATAGCCTGCTGCGCGACCCGGCCTTCTACGCCAACCCTTATGCTGCCTATGGCTGGCTGCGCGCGCACGCCCCGGTGGTCTGGAGCGACCATCTGGGGGCGTGGGTGGTGAGCCGGGCGGCCGATGTGGAGGCGGTGTTGCGCGACCCGGCGCACTTCTCCAGCGCCGGGCGCATCCACTACCTGCTCAACTCGCTCGCCCCCGAAGTGCGGGCGAATGCGGCGCTGCTCGAATCGCACTACCGCGTCGGCATCGCCCACGTCGACCCACCGGCGCACACCCGGCTGCGCGCACTTGTGGCGCCCTGGTTTCTGCCCCGCCACATGGAGGCGCTGCGCCCGCGCATTGTGGCCCTGACGGAGGAGCTGGTGGAGGCTGCCGCCGCGCGCGCCGAAATAGAAGCCGGGCCGGGCGGAGCGGTGGTTGACCTGATGGAGAGCCTTGCTTACCCGCTGCCGGCGCTGGTGGTGATGGAGCTGCTGGGCGCGCCGCCCGCCCACGCCGCCGCCTACCGCCGCTGGGCGCTCGAGATCAACCTGCTCTTTGCGGCAGGGGGCAGGACGACGGTAGAGGCGGCGGCGCGCGCGCAGCTGGCGCTGGCCGAGATGCGCGCCGCAATCGGCGAGCTGGTGGCGGAACGGCGGCGCGTGCCCGGCGACGACTTGGTCGGCCGCCTGGTGCGCGCCGAAGCTGAGGGCGACCGGCTGAGCGACGACGAGCTGGTCTCGACTTGCGTGACGCTCTTTGTGGCGGGCCACGAGACGACGACGCACCTGATCGGCAACGGCATGGTGGCGCTGCTGCGCAACCCCGACCAACTGGCTCGCCTGCGCGCCGAGCCCACCCTGATCCCGGCCGCGACCGAGGAGCTGCTGCGCTACGACCCACCGGTGCAGCGCTCGTGGCGCATCGCCGGCGAGGAGCGCACAATCGGCGGCCAGGCGATCGGCAAGGGGCAGATGGTGCTGCTGCTGATTGGCGCTGCAAACCGCGACCCGGCGCTCTTCGCCGACGGTGAGCGGCTGGATGTAGGCCGGCGCGAGAACCGCCACCTGGGCTTTGGCGTGGGCATTCACTTCTGCCTGGGTGCGCCGCTGGCGCGTATCGAGGTGCCGGTGGCGCTGGCGGCGATCCTGCGCCGCTGGCCGCAGATCGAGCTGGTGGAGGAGCCGCCCCTGCGCTGGCGGCGCGACCTGGCGCTGCGCGGCCTGGACGCGCTGCCAGTGCGCGTACAACAACATTGACGCAAGGGCGGTAGGGCGCAAGGGAACGCAAGGAACGACACGGAAAAGCAAATAGAGCAAAGAAGAGCAAGTTGAACGACTTGCATGCTTTTCCTTGTGTTCCCTTGCGCCCTACCGCCCTTGCGTCAGATGTTTTCTTCAAGTGTGGGAGTGGGAAAGAAGGGATGGGGGCGTGACCGTGGGGACGGAGAGGCAGATGCAGGGGGCGACGCGCTTTGCCGGTGAGCCGCTGCGCGTGGCGCTGGTGGCGATCGCGCGCCCTACCTTCGATGTGCCGCTGGCGCAGCAGGTGGCCGACGCCGCCGTGGAGGCGCTGCGCAGCGCAGGCATCGAGCTGGTTGGCTCAGCCGAGCTGGTGATGGACGCCGACGGTGCGGCGCGCGCCGGCGCCCTGCTCGACGTGGAGCGCTTCGATCTGCTGCTGCTGCTGCAAGCCAGCTTTGCCGACAGCACAATGGCGCTGGAACTGGCCCGGCGCGCGGCGCAGAGGCCAGGGGTCGCGCCGCCGCCCGTGCTGCTCTGGGCCACGCCGGATGAGCGCACAGGCGGGCGGCTGCGGCTCAACAGCCTCTGTGGCATCAACCTTGCCGGCCACGCCTTCAAGTTGGCCAACCAGCCCTTCGATTACCTGCTCACGCCGCCCGATGACCCGGCGGCGGTGGAGAAGGTGGCGCGCCTGGCGCGTGCCGGCCGCGCCCGCCGCCTGCTGCACGGCGCCAAGCTGGGGCTGGTGGGCGAGCATCCCGCCGGCTTCGACACCTGCCGCTACGACGCGGCCGACCTGCACGCTCTCTTCGGTCTCTCCGTCGAGCGCATCCCGCTGGCCGAACTGCTGCGCGAGGCTGCCGCCGCGCCCGCCACCGCACGCATGCCCTTTTTGGCGCAGGCGGCGGCTCTGGCGCCCAACCTTGACGAGATGGCGCAGGAGCCTGTGCGCGGCACCGCCGGCGTCTATGCCGCGCTCAAAGCGCGCGTCGAGGAGCAGGGGCTGCAGGGGGTGGCCGTGCGCTGCTGGCCCGAGTTCTTTACCGAGCTGGGCTGCGCCGCCTGTGGCGCGATGAGCATGCTCGGCAACGAGGGCTGCCCGGCCAGTTGCGAAGCGGACGTCAACGGCACGGTCACCTCGCTGCTGCTGCAGGCGCTGAGCGGTTCGCAGGCGCTGATCGCCGACCTGGTCTCGATCGAGGCCGGCGCAAACGGGGAGAGCGCGGCAGGTGACAGTGCGAACGGCGACAGCGGGGAAGAGGGCGGCACGGGCGTGCTCTGGCACTGCGGGTTGGCGCCGGCCGCCATGGCCGACCTGGAGGGCGAGGGGATTCGCGCCACGGTGCACAGCAATCGCAAGCTGCCGCTGCTCTTCGAGTTTGCGCTCAAGCCTGGCCGCGTGACGCTGGCGCGCCTGCACCGCCGCGCGCTGCAGGGCGGCGTGGAGGGCTACGCGCTGGTGGTGGGCGGCGGCGAGATGGTGCGCGCCCCGCGCAGCTTTGGCGGCACCAGCGGCGTGATTCGCTTCGACCGCCCGGCGCGCGACGTGCTTGATGTGGTGCTGCGCAGCGGGCTGGAGCACCACCTCTGCCTCGTCTACGGCGACGTGCGCGCCGAACTGCGCACCTTTGCCGAACTGGCCGGGCTGCCCGTGATTGAGCTAACCTAAGCGAGCAAACCGTTCTTTCGTCGACAATTGATTCGAGGAACCGTGCCTTCTTCCAATCCCCTGCTCAAGCAGCTTGGCTACGGCGCCGACGCGCGCCTTGTCATCTTCCACATCGACGACGTGGGCATGTGCCACGGCGCCAACCAGGCCTTCGCCGACCTCACGGCGGTCGGCCCCGTCTCCTGCGGCTCGGTCATGATCCCCTGTCCCTGGTCGCAAGAGGCGCTGCAACTCGCCACCGCCAACCCGGCGCTGGACCTGGGCGTGCACATCACGCTCAACAGCGAGTGGCTCACCGGCTACCGCTGGGGGCCAATCAGCACGCGCGACCCGGCCAGCGGGCTAATCGACGAGGAGGGCTGGTTTTGGCACCGGCCGCCCATGACCTTCCAGCACATGCAGGTGGATGCCGCCATCGCCGAGATGCAGGCGCAGGCTGAACACGCCCGCCGCGCCGGCCTCGATTTCACCCACTTCGACGCGCACATGGGCGCCGCGCTGGGCGAACCGCTGCTGCACGCCTATATCGAGCTGGGCTTTCGCTACAATGTGCCCGTGCTGCTGCCGCGCGCCGAGGACGAATACACGCGCAGTCTGAGCCTGACCACGCTCAACCCGGCCGAGTGGCAGTCACTGGTGGGCGAGGCGGAAGCGCGCGGCATGCCGCTGGTGGATGCCTTCCGCATCACGCCGGGCTACGAGCCGGGCGGCGACGCCGGCGGCCGCGCTGAACTCTATGAGCAGGTTCTGCGCGACTTGCCCGCCGGTGTGACGTTCTTTAGTTTGCACGCCAATGCACCGGGCGATATCGAGGTGATCAACCCGCCGCGTGCACACTGGCGCACCTTCGAGTACGCGTGGTTCCAGTCACCAGCAGTGCGCGAGATCCTGGCGCGCGAGCAGATTGTACCGATTGGCTACCGCACACTGCGCGACCTCATGCGCGCGGGCGTGCGCACGTAGGCGATTGCCGCACCCCAACCAAGCGTTCGGCCGCGTTTGATTGGTTTTGCATCCGGCCCATTCGTGATAGGATGACGGCGCACGCAGTTGTGTGCGCCGCAGAAGCGCGCGGTGGCTTCCCGCCCATCTGATCCCCGCAGTCTCCCAGATAGTCAGGCAGGCAGGTACCCAACCCGTTTGGCCGAACGTTCGCTTCAGGTTGCCCCAAGCCCAGGTGCGCAAAGCTGCTGCGCACTGCCGGCTGGGCGAGCAGCGGACGGGGCCGGCGCAGCGTTCCATTCGTTCCCGGCAAGCAGGCGTTGCGCGCCGGGCAGATCGTTCGCACAACCATTCCCGCCCAGCCCTACCACACAGCTGTTCCCGCCCCAGTGCTGCACAAGAACCTCTTTCGCAGATTGTCCACACAGAGCATTGCTTACGCAGAGCGCAGTGCAGGACGCAGCCGGTATTGCCGCTGCGCACAGAGCCGAACCGTTTAAGAGCACCTAACATAACTGGTTACGCTGCACGAATTTGAAGCAGATCAGCGCACAGCTCAGGGTCAGGAACGCCTGATGGATGTCGGCCCGCCGCTCGTAGCGAATGGTCAAACGACGAAAGCGGTTGAGCCAGGCAAACGTACGCTCCACCACCCAGCGATGACGGCCCAACCGCTGGCTTGACTCGACGCCCTTGCGGGCAATGCGGGGGAGGATGCCCCGCTTGCGCAACGCTTGCCGACAGCGGGGATAGTCGTAGCCCTTGTCGGCGTGCAGCTTGGTGGGCCGCTGGCGGGGTCGTCCCCGCCGCCCTTTCAACGCCGGGATGGCATC
>WBZP01000879.1_pt1 | contig 39306 bp, 46 predicted proteins | sample 5204301 | NCBI WGS metagenome assembly WBZP01 (sample SAMN12412401, study PRJNA552823) | activated sludge metagenome | isolation source: activated sludge from nitrification reactor of wastewater treatment plant... | place: USA: Pennsylvania | collected 2017
CAACCCGAGTACCGCGACCTTACCGAGTTGCCGTTGCGCCTTGTCGACCGCCTCGGGGGGTATGCCATAAATCTCCCCAGCCGCGACCTTGTAAACGTCGCCGCCATTGGCGAAGACCTCGATTAGCTTTTGCTCGCCCGCGAGCCAGGCAAGTACACGGGCCTCGATACCGGCAAAGTCGCAGACTAAAAATCGCGAGCCCGTCGGCGCCGCAATCACGGGGCGTAACGATTTCGATAGGGCGCCCACTACGTCGCCGTAGAGCATTTCGGTAAGCGCCGCATCCTTGGCCCGTATGGCCTCAACCGCCGTGGCGATTTCCGACGCCTTGAAGCAATCCCGGGGGAAATTTTGGATTTGGATGCCGCGCCCCGCCCAACGCCCCGTACGCTCGGCGCCGCAGTACAAGTGCGCGTCGCGTACGCGGTCGTCAGCATCGGCGCGGTCTAGCATCGCCTTAAACTTCGCGGTCGCGGCTCGGCCGAGTAGTTGGCGGATTTCCAGCACGCGCCACACGTCGGCCCGGATCGGCTTATCGCTCGCAAGCGCCGCGGCAATCGTCGTCTTTTGCAAATCGCCGAGATTGCAACCCGCGTCCGCCAACCAATGCAAAAGTTTTTCCACTTGCTTCGCGGTCGTGACGGCGCCGCCGGTCAACTCGCGTAACTCGGCGACTAACCGTTTTGTTAGTTGCGCCTCGACCGCAATCGCCGCCTCGATTGTTTCGCGGTCGATCGGTATGCCCCGTTCGTTAATCCTAGAATCGAGTAACCACGTAATCCGCTCGCGGGGGTGTAGCTCCGCGGTCGCGGCGCTAATCGCCGCCTCGGCGTCGACGTCGGTTTTGCAATAGTTGTAGAGCGTGGCGAAATCCTCTTCGCCGTCGTGCCAAACGGCGTCGTTGTTTTTCGTCGCCTTGCGGGGCTTGCACAACTTAAGCATCGCCCGCCGCCCGTCAACGTTTTTCAGAATCGCGAGCCCGAGGGCTTGGCCCGCTTGCTCCAAGCTTCGCGGTAGCGCCGTCGCCGCGGCTCGCGCCGCCGTGCAATGCCATTGCCGCTCTTTCACGACGGGCCAGTTATGCCGGGCCGTCATCACGTGTCGCCATATCCCCCGCTCGAAACTCGCGTTGTGAGCGTGTAGCTCGGTCTTCGGATCGCTCACGGGCGCCAGGTCGCGGGGAAATGGTTCGCCCCTTCGCCATAGCGCCGTGTCGCGTCCGGGGAGTCGGTAGGCCATACACAACGCGTCGGTTGAGGGGTGCCGGGCGTATACGCTCGCGCCGTGGCGTTTTAGGTCCACTTCGCTACGAGTCTCGAAATCTAGGAATATTTTCAAGGTAGTCTCTTCACGTTGCTGCCGTCCAAAGCCCTGACGTTGCTGCCGTCCAAAGCCCAGACGTTGCTGCCGTGCCGAGCCTCGACGTTGCTGCCGTGCCGAGCCTCGACGTTGCTGCCGTCCAAAGCCTTGACGTTGCTGCCGTCCAAAGCCCTGACGTTGCTGCCGTCCAAAGCCCTGACGTTGCTGCCGTCCAAAGCCCAGACGTTGCTGCCGTCCAAAGCCCTGACGTTGCTGCCGTCCAAAGCCCAGACGTTGCTGCCGTCCAAAGCATTGACGTTGCTGCCGCGCCGCGCCTCGACGTTGCTGCCGTGCCGAGCCTCGACGTTGCTGCCGTGCCGAGCCTCGACGTTGCTGCCGTCCAAAGCCTTGACGTTGCTGCCGTCCAAAGCCCTGACGTTGCTGCCGTCCAAAGCCCAGACGTTGCTGCCGTCCAAAGCCCAGACGTTGCTGCCGTGCCGAGCCTTGACGTTGCTGCCGTGCCGCGCCTCGACGTTGCTGCCGTGCCGAGCCTCGACGTTGCTGCCGTCCAAAGCCTTGACGTTGCTGCCGTCCAAAGCCATCACACGACACGAGATAACCTTTCCTGTCCAATTGCGAGTAAACAGCAATCGGCCGAAAACAAGGCACCTAGTCGGCGTTTCCATCGCCGCACGAAGGATATCCCGCATTTGCTCGAATGCGTCAAAACGGGCGGCGCCGTCGAACCACTCCGGGGTTTCGTGCTCGTCAACACACTCGGCCCATTTCTCTACTTCATTGAATTTCGTGCTAGCGGGCGGGGTCAATTCGAGTCGCACGAAATTTTGAATAGGTGCCGCTGTAGAGCGCTCGGGAATACCATGCGCCTCGATAAGATCGGAGTGCGAATCGGTAAACACGGGTTCGCAGATTAGTTTTCCGCTTCGCAGATAAAGGGCCGAGAGAAACTTGCACACAGGATTGTCCTTTTTATAGGTGAGTGCGACGGGTCGGCGTCGAGCCGACATACCGGGCGTTTTTATCCGCTTCGCTCGCGTTGGCGTACCGTCGCAGAAAAAACCCCGCCGGGGACGTGACCGCAGACCGCCCCGGCGGGGCCAGCAACGAACCGCCGGACTAGCTGAACATGGATTCCGCCGCGGCCAATTCGTCGGCCGCTGAGCCGTCGTCGACTTCGTCGAAATCGTCGTCGGCCGTCGTACGCGAGCTAAAGGGCTCGCCGTCGCCGGTCTTTTGGATATTGCCGAGCCCGAACGCGACGCCCCGGTTGCCGCCCTTGTCGTACGCGTAACACGTCCAAGACACGCGGGCGAAGCAACCAGCGTAGAAACGCCCGCTCGCCTCGGTTATCGGTTGCTTGCGACCGTCGACCACGGCGGGCGCCTGGGGGCTAGAAAACCGAACGTACGTCTTGCCGGCGTACCCGTCGTACTCTTTGTCGTCGCCGGCCCGGAACGGGGAGCGAAGACCCTTGACTTTGTCGCCAAACTTCTCTTTAGCCGCCGCCGCTGCGGCCGCCTTCATTTCGGCAAGGTCGGCGCCGTCGTCAAACAAGAGCGTTACGGCGTATTTCGGGTCGCCGTCGCTGCCCTCCATCTTGCGGGGCTTGTACGCGTCGGGAAACGACACGCGGCCCACGGGGGAAACTTTAGGCATAGGGGTTGATAGCTCCGGGGTGAAATGGAAAGGTAGTTGAGCGCGAAATCTTGTTTAGGGGGAAAGGGGGGTTAGGATTCGATCAACGGAACGCGGCGGGTATGCTTGCCCTTGTTGAGAAGTTTCAACACCGCGTTGGCGCCCCATCGCATCCGCTTTCACTGCGGCGCAGGCGAGTTGTCCAGGCGTAAGGTGGCGCCGCGTAACGTTGGCGCTCCACACGAATGCGACAGGGTTGCTAATCTTTGGCGAGACATATCGCGGTTCAACGCCCTCGGCTTCGCAGGCGCGGTAGCGATTGCGGCCGTCGAGAACATCCCCGTTAAAAAGGACGATAGGGTTTAGTAAGCCGTTCTCCCGAACGTCCGCACAAAGGGCGTCGAAATCGGCGCCCTCCAAGAGCGGGAAAATACCGGCGGCAGGGTGTATATTCATGGTGCTAATCCAAAAAACTCAAATCGTCGAACGTCTCGGCCGCGGATTGGAACACCATCGCCGGCCGCTTATCGGTCACGGGCACAAGCGCCAACCCACGCTCGGGCCGCGTCACAAGGTCCTCGAATCCCTCATGTCCAGCCTTTTCGAGTTGCGTGGGCGACAACAACACGCTTTTCGTCGCCAGTTTCTTACCTATTTTCAGTTTGGCGAGCGCCTTGAGCGTCGCCGCGTCGTCGAATTTCCACGACCGATTGCCGAGGGCCTTGACCGCTTTCCAACCGGGGAACTCAGCGCCCTTTTGCATCGCGTCGAGCATGCGGCCGGGTATCGACTCGATTAGCTTTTTGACCGCGGGGGCGAGTCGCAGAATTTCTAGCCACCGCTCGGCGTTGCCGTCGATTTCGGAGAATTCGAGTTGGGCAAGCTCAACCGTCTTGGCGTGCAAGTGGTCGCACGTCGCGAGCGCCGGACACCACCGGCAATGGTCGCCGGCGCAGAAATGCGCGTGGTTCCGAATCGCCCGAATCCGGTTAGCGAAGATATCGACGGTCGCCCGGTCGGTTTCCCACGTCTCGACCGCGTCACCCGCCGTGCGGGGTTGCACGATCGTCAAGCGAAAGGTTTGCGGATTCTCGACAATCAGGCATTCGGCCAGCAGCACAGCGTAGCTCAGCAGTTGTTCGTTTTGCTCCGCGACAACCGGCACGCCTGCGCCGTATTTGAAATCGACAATATCCACGACGCCGTTTCGCGAGCATTGCCAGTAGTCGGGCGTCCCGCCGAATCCTGGAATCGCTTTCGACTCAATCGTTGTTTCGATTGCGTAGCCGCTCGCCTCGGCGGGGTTTAGCGACATAACGAAATCGGCGAAGACCTTGCACGCCGAGTACATTTCGTCGCTACACGCGGGGAGTTTACGACTCCCCGTTAACCGCTCACGGAGCAAATCAGCCGCGTGGTCGTGCGCCTCGGTCCCCTCGGCCGCGTAGCTCGACCCTGCTCGCTTGGGAACGTCGAGCGTGAGCGAACCCGGGCACGAAAGGATGCGTTTCATCCCCGAGGGCGATAGGTGATAGTGTTTTGTCATATCGGGAAGTAGGGGATTTGGGTTTCGCGGGCTCGCCGTTCGGCGTCTGTCCAAGTGCGACGAATCGCGGCGGTTGCTTGGTTGATCGTTCGGCGTGAAGGGACGTACGTTTCTCCGCGACCTAGCCCCGCGGCTGTGCGAACCGCTTCTACCGACACGTCTCGGCGTCGGGCGATTTGCGGCAACGTCCAACCGTGGGCTAGGTCGTCGCATAGGGTTGTTCTCATGATTTCAACGACTCCAAAAATTCCCCGTACTTGCACGGGTCGAGTTGCGAAACACTTTCGACTCCCCATGCCTTGAGCTTTGCCATAGCGGCTTCTTTCGACGTCTTTTGATAGAACGCCAAAAGTTGCGCCTTGACGTACTCAACGTGGTACGTGTTCTCGGCGGGTTCGATCGTCGGTTTGGGGGTTGCCGTCGTACTGGGCGTGATCTTACGCGGCTCGTCGATAACGACCGTCGCCGATTCGCCGGTTAGGCGTTCAAGAATGCCGCGGGCTTCGTTGATCGAATCGCACGTGACGCCGATACAAATTTGCATAGCGGGGCCTCTGGGTTAGCGGTCGAAATAGTTGCCGTGGTATTGAATCGAGGCGCGGCTAATCGCCGAGGCGGCGCCGTTGTAGTGCGTGCCTGCCGACGTCAAGTGCCGCGTACGCGTAACCCACTTGGGCGGGCGTCCATGCTGGGCGCAACGGTGGCAAGGCACGACCCGGCAAACGCGGTCACAATGGGCGCACACTAGGGCGACGTGCGTATTGGCCGGGAGTCGCCCGGCATGGATCGGAACAATTCGTACGCGTTCGGCGGGCTCAGACCAAAAGTACCCTCCGTACTTCCGCTGCATATCAACAAACACGCGGCCAAGAAATTCCGGCGTGAGGGTAAATGCATCAACGCCCGTCAACGCGGCCAAGCGCAGAGGTTGCGTTTCGTCAATGCCGCCTAGCATCAGTTGGTAAATGCAAAACGCGGCTTCGTCGGATATCTGCGCCATAACGTCGCCGAGGGGTAGGGGACGCCCCGACCGGGTCGCGGGGAAGCCACCACCGCGGCCGAGGCAAATGGCGACGTCGGGAGTCGAACCCGAAACGCGGGGTTATGAGCCCCGTGAGATACCGTTTCTCCACGTCGCAAGTGCCACGATATGCGAGGTTTTGAGCGGGATTAGGCGTTGAACGGCTATGAACGGAAGACGCCGTGAAATGAACGCCGATGAACGAAATTAGCTGATTGCCGATTTGCCGATTTGGCGTAGAAACGAAAAAACCCGCCGGGTTGGGGCGGGTTAAGCGGGCTCGGGTTGCGGGTGGAGTGAGTCGACTATTCGGTGATTTCGGCCACGTATTCTAGCTCAGGGATTTCAACTGTGAGCACGTCCCCCGGGCGCCTAAGTTGACCCCGGCTCCAGTTGACGGCCTCGGTCTTTGCTGTCGTGATTCCTTCCCCCTCTTCGATTTCGATCGTTTTGACGGGCCCAACGGCGCCAGATTCCTGCATCAACCGGAATGTCGCTTTGATGTTTCAGTCCTTGCCGGGGTCGCCCGGCTGTTTGAGTTGCGTGAGTTACTCGCAGCCCGCAAAAACAGTGTCTTTGTCGTGCGTCACGCTCACGATGACGCGGCCCGTTAACGACTCGATGAATTCACAGCACTCCGCGACTACGTCGCCGGAATCGGTCGCGGCCGTGATTCTTTCCGCCCGAATGCCGGTTGGTTGGCCGTCAACGTGGAACTGGAAAACTCCGCGGGTTTCGGCGGCAGTAATACATACCGTAGTCATTTGAATTTGTCCTTTCCCGGCTAGCGAGCGGTCAGAAACGCGATAACCTCATCTAAATTCTCAGTCTCCAGCAGCGGCTCCCATGGGTTTTGGTTTCGGGACCATAGTTCAAGTCCTTGGTTAGGGTTTTCATTCTCCGCTAACCTCACCTTAGCGCCTCGCGAACCCGAGCGCCAGAGAAAAATCAGAAAAATGCGCCGCTTTTTGCGCCACCTTGAAAAATATTTCAATATTCGCCTAGAATTCGGTGGTAGTTCGAGTCTTGTGCCGCCCATTTTTGGCCCTATAAAACACGGGGTTTCTGGAAATCCCCCGGATTCCGATTAGCTTTGAACGCCTTTGATTCGCTTTGAACGCGCCTGATGCGCCGCTTTTCGCGCCGCTTTGGCGAAGTGCTTTTCGGTCACTTGCAGATAGTGCTTTTTGGCGACAATCTGGCTATTGCCGATCCACTCACACACGACGTGGATCGGGAAGACTTCGGCTAGCTCCGTCTCGCGAGTCGCCCGCAAATTCTGAAAGAGTTTGGGCCACGGCGTGAGTCCCGCCCGCGTGACGTAGCGGGCCATTTGTACGCCCAGATTGGCGGACGGGAACCGCTCGCGGCTAATCACGAATTCCGCCGTCGGGTCAAAGCAGTCTTCGAGCCGCGGCCGCAACTCGGGAAAGAGCGGGATAACGCGCTCTTTTGTCTTGTTTTGACGAATTGTGATTTTTGCCGCGGTCCAATCCACGTCAGCCCACCGCAGCGCTAACGTCTCGCTTGGCGTTCGCAGCCCTCCCCAGCGGGCTAACGCAAAGATCAAACGCCATTCCGAATCTGGGCAAGCGTCCAACACTTTCGCGGCGTCGGCGGGAGATAAAAAGTAGTCCCGAGTCCGATTCGCCTTGACGCCGATGCCGCGGAGCTTACGGAACGGATTATCGGCGACTAGCCGGTCATCTACCGCGAACGTAAAGAATTGCCGGGCCAGCGAACACCGGCGCCGAATCGTGGCGTCTTCCAATTTCTCTACGTCGGCGAGCCATTGGCGGAACCGCTCGGCGTCAATGAACGTGATATCCCCGAGGGGCTTATCGGCGCCGAAAAAGGCAATCAGGTTGCGGATTGTATGGCCGTAAAATTTGGCCGTCGCGGGCTTCACCTTACCGCGGATCGTCAGATACGCGGCAAGCATCGCGCCGAGAGTTGTGGCCTTCACGCGGTAATCCATTAGCCCAACGGCGCCTAGCTGCCGCGCCAATCCGTTAGCGCCGGCGGCGATCCAATCCGACGTTTCGACAGGCAACGATTGGCCGGTCTTTTGCGAGTGCAGAATATGTTCGACGTGGTTTTGGACGCCCTCCGCGAAACGCTTCGTAACTTTCCCGAGGCGCAGCGAGTGGCGCCGAGCGTCCCTGCCCGCAAAACTAATTCGTTTTCGTCCGTTCGGGTCGTTCGCGAGCGATGCCATGTATGCTTCCCTAGCGTCGGCCCTTTAGGGTCTTAGCCCGCTTATCCGTAGGCGGATCGGAGATAAACGCGGCGGGGCCCGTCTTAGGGTCCGCCGGTTCGGTGGTCAGTGTTATTTGTTTGCCTTTCATCCACGCGACAAATTCGCTGGTCACGAAAAACGTCTCGTTTCCCGCGGGAACGTGCGGGCAACCCCGCTGGATTGTGTTACGCCGAGCGGTTAGGCGGTCGCACCCGATACGCTTCGTTAGCTCTGTAAGAGTGAAAAATCCATGTTGCCCGGTCATTTCTCCGTGTGCCTTATTGACTGCGCCCGCTGCGCCCATCATCCTGAGGGCGTCAGCGGCCTCGGTATTGTGGGACCGCGGCGGGGTAGTTACTTGCCAGTTGCTCCCCGTCTGCGGTCTTTTTGCGCCCGAATCCTGAGGCGCGTTAGACCGCGCAAACTAGATAGAGAGTAGCGCCAAGGCGCACGCGGCGCAATGGGGAAGAAATCGGATTTCGGGAAATTATTTGGCATAAGTGTGAGATTGCCGATTTTGCCGGTTATTTGCTAGCACGGGGTGTAGTGTACATACGTATATGGCCGAAAGCAAACCCCTTTTTGGGAGATTTTTGTATGGGCCGCAAAAAAGGGTTTTCGTTTTCGTGGAAACGGGCGTCGGGCATTTCGGCCGCAAAAGGGAAACTGTCCCGAAAGATCGGCATTCCGCTCACGCGATCGGGACGGCGCCAAAAAATCGGGCGAATGACGGGCTGTTGTCTCCCGCTCGCCGCTGGTTTACTCGGCGTTCTGACCGCCGCCGCCTTTGCTATTGACCAAGACGCCTTGACCGCGGCGCGAACGGAAGCGCTCTCCAGGCTCTCGGAGACAGATGCGAAAACCGCGGGCATGTTTGCCGCTGTAGCCGAAATTCCCGTACTCGGCGTTGGAATCACGGAGGGTCGCGAGCGCCAAAAAGCGATCCGGAGAAGTGCGTGGGGCACGCTTGATCTCGGTATCATGGGCGAGAAAGGCTCAAACAAATCCTACGCCCGCGTTGACGAAATCGTGGACGGCTCGAATTTTCTCACGCTCGATAGAACGTTGTGGGTCGGGGGCGTCGACGTAACCGGAATTGCTAACGGCGAAATTGTGGAGATAACGGGCGCGGTTTTTTCTGTGGTCGGCAGCAAGAGCTACCCGACCGCGATTGGCGGGACCAACACCGTGAAATACGTGAAGCGCCTCGATACCCCCGAAATTATGACCGCAGCCGCCAAATTGCGGCGGCTTAATTCCGCCCGCGATTGGACCGACGACACCGGCGCCCACACGATAGCGGCCAGCTTTGTCCGGTACGAAAACGGCAACGTCGTTCTCGCCGCGCTAGACGGCACCGAAAAAACCGTCCCGATGAAACGCCTCAGCGATTCCGACCAAAATCTAATCCGCAAGCTAGTGCGAAAACCTAGCGCCGCCGAATTGGCGAAAGAAAAAGCGAAACGGCTTCGCGAAGCGCACAGCCGCTTAGCCGAAGGGCCGCGTGGGCGAGGCGGTTGACTCGCCAACCCGCCCGATTCAACTTCTCTTGCCGCTTGGCGCACCCGCACCCCGGCCGCTGTTTGATCCGCCCGCGGCTCGCCCACTTGATGGCCGCGGCGAGCCAATCGCCGAGCCCCCGCGGGCGACGCGGCGATTTCTGGCAGCCCCGGCGCTTACCGCCGCTTCGCTTGCCGCCGACGCGGACGGCCACTGGTTGCCCCGTTCGGCGCAGTTGTTCGATTAACGATTCCGCCATTGTCATTCCGGGGGACAATGGAATTCGGTGAAACACGGGTCCGGGTCGTCATCTGACGTACACCATGCGCTGCCGTGGAGATCGTGCCAGGTTGTTTCGCCGGCGCACCCCGAATAGGTAACAGGCGTTACCGAAATACAATCGCAGCACGCGGGAGAACAGCCGGCGTCAATGCGAATGCGGATTTCCTCATCCGGATAAACGCACGGCGGGGGCGCCCCGCCGCCGCGGGCCTCGGTGCAGCCCCAATCAACGAGATACAGCCCGCCGGTTTCGCATTCGTCAACTTCCACGGCTGAAAACGTCAACTTGTAATAACACCACTGGTGGCCCCACGTGCACCCGCAAGGGTCGCCGGGGTCGCGGATATCCGTCGGCTGGTCGCAGGGGCCCGGGTCGATCCCGTCAATGTTAGTGTCTTCCGCGAACGTAAAGCCGCCGGCCGGGGCGCAACAGCCGCAGCACGAAAACGGGATGGCAGTTGTGTCGAAACAGCCGCGTTCGTCCATCGCGATAATCGTTAGTTCGCCCTCGAAGACGCCGCACGAATCAGACACGTTAATCGTAATTGTGCCGCCGGGCGCTGAAAATTCTTCGATCCGCCCGCCCCATGAAAGCCAGACACGCTCCACGGGGCAACCGCCCGCCGTGCTTGTGTCGGTCACGGCCACGCGACAGCTTTTCGCAAAAATCTGCGCCTCGATTTCAGGCTCTAGTGAATCGCAGATGTCCAGCAAATTAGCGTCATCGTCAAACGGGTGGCGCTCCAATGACGCCCCGGCGGTTGGCGGGTCCGAGCAAGATTCGTCCACGCACGTACAGGGTCGCCCCAGCAGAGTCACGCTAAGCGCCGTCACGATTGGCCCGTCGGCGCAATCGTGCGGCGTGATGGGCATGGTAAACACGAGCGGCGCACCAACAGAAACCGGAAAAGGATAGTCCTCGAAGAATAAGAACTCAAAGGCGTCGGCAGCCAAGCCCCCACCCGGCGTGTCCGTGATGCCGCTGACCGTGACACGCAACGTGTCGCCTTCTTCGCCAACGCACTCGACTTTCGCCGTCAGAACGTCGAGGCATTGCGGAACAATGCCGCCCGGGTAAACGTCCGTGCAAATCGTCACCAACGTGCAACCGCTATCGGCCGTGCGGCAGAGCGACGCGGCTTGCCAGATTTGGGCGCAGGAATCCCCCGCGGGAAGTGCGAGATAGTCCCCGCTCGCCCGCGTCCAATCACACTCCGGGGGCAACGTGTCCGGGCCATTAGCGAACGTGATAGAAATGATCGCGAGCATGCCTTGCAGGCATGCAACGTCGGCGCACTCGTCTAAGACCGGCGGCGCGGGGTCGCAGCCCTGCTCGCCACACTCGTCTTGCGAACAATCGCCGCTGCAATCGTCGCCCCCCATCACCACCAAATCATTAGTCTTGGCCATTGTTACGCCGGCACACACGTCGCGACTAAAATTTCCGGCGGGTCCGCCGACGGGTCCACTTTCGCGTACCACCCGGCTAAGAATTCACGCGGCCACCAATTGGCGACCGTAACCGCCGGACCATCGTTGACCATCGCGCCGCCGCTCTTTCGTTTGTACTGCACGGTTCCGCTCCCCGGGCCTGCCCACGTCCCAGCGGTTACCGTCGTGACGATTTCCGCCCACCGAAAGGCAGACACGCCGCCCCCGCCGAGTAAAACGACGGCCCACTTTTCGCCCGTGCCGGATTCCTTCCAGAGAATCGTAAACTCACCGGAATCAGCGCTTTGCAAAACAGTTTCATCTTCGACCGCCTCGGCAAATTCGTGGTCCGCGTCGGTGACATTGACCTTCGCCCACGCCGCTTGCCTCACATGGCCGTAGCCCGCGCCGCCGGCCGGAATCGGGCACTTCGTGATGGCGAGCTTATCGCCGTCGCCCGTTGGCGCGTTACAATTGAATTGCAGTCCGCGAAACGGCGCCTCGGGGCTGTCGTCCGGCTCGAAAAGCACGCTCCCCAGGGCGACAACGCTTCCCGGCGGCAAGTCATCTTCGCCCTGCCAGACGAGCCGAACCACGACACTCGACCGCGCCCCCGGTGCGTCGGGCGGGAACATGTTCCCCGCTTTTTGGCGGTCCCGGTTTTCGCCGTCAATCAAGGCGTTGAACGTGTCGCCGGGAAACGGCCCGGTAAGAGGGCCTTTCGGTAGCTTTTTCAGGTTGCCCACTACGGAACGTCAACCCCACTGGCGAACGGGTGGAGCCAGAGCACGCTCGTTGTCGTCGCCACGCCAAGGATCGTGACTGTATCACCGGAGCCGTTGTCACCTTTGGGGCGCACCCCGCCGGCCGTGTCGCTCAACACGTAGATTTCTCCCACAGTCAGCGTGGCGCCAATGCTCAAGAGCCCTTCCGTAATCACGTAGCCGTACTCATTCGTCGCGCCCGGGGTTAGGGCGATTGCCGAGGCTTGCGTGTTTTCGAGCGTCGCGCTGTCGCTATCCGCTTTGTAGTATTTGCCGTCGCTCGCCTTTCGGTAGAGCGCCTGCCCCTGCGTGACCGCCTCGCCATAGCGGACGCGGGAGTTTTCCGAATCGTTATCCACGATTTTGACATTGGCCGCGGTAATCGTCAGGTCTGCCGCGAACGCCGAGGCGCCGCTGAACCAAAACACTAACGCGAAAACAAGTTTAATCGGTCGCATTTCTCCCCCTATGTCATCGCCGGTAGGTCGAGTAAATTAAAATCGCGTTCCTCCCACACACGTTGAACAAACGCCAAGTACGTATATACGTGCATGATGTTAGATTCATCGTTGTATTCTTCGCGTGTACGGGTCCAGTAAATCCATGAGCCGCGAAGCTCGGGAATCACCACGTCGCCAATGGCGATATTCGTCTCGGGCGCTTTGTACCCGAAACCGAAACTCAAATCCCAATCGTCTGGCGTTCGTTCGGTTAGACTGAATCGGACAAGTTGCAATGAGCCCTGCGGGTAGCCGTTCCAATCCTCGTCGTTGAACGCGCCAACGCTGCAAAACTCAGCGATCGTGTCAAGATAGGCTTTTGTGATTACCGTATTCGGAGCGTAGTAATCGAGCGAAAAAACTTCGGCGAGCGGTTCGACTTGCATGCCGCCCACAAGCGACGCTGCAAAACCATTAAGTTTGGCGTTTATGCTCCAAAGCGTATCGAGCCAATCGGCGGTCACGTCGCCAGACGGGTCATACGCCGCGATCGGCTCGATTGGGTTGAACAGGAACTTTCCCTTCGCTTGGAAGCTCGCCCGTCTTACTAGCGTCCCCATCTCGGGGTTCGGGGGGGGGTCTAGCGGCTTGATATCCGCGGGCGTGTATTCGACCGTAACCTTAACGATATGCCGGGCTATTTCCTCGACGCCGATATCGTCGGAAACGGGGAGCATACCGAGAACCGTCGGCGGCGCCACTTCAATTGCGTAAGCGACGGCTTCGGCTGTTTCGATTTGGGCAAAACCATCATCCCACACCGTTATTGGCAGTTGGACAGAGGAACCCGCTTTTCCGGTCAGATTGCCGGTGCTATGCGATAGCGACAATTACCCCGCCCCCACTACGAAACCCCCTGGGCGCCCTTGCAACAGCCGGTAAATCGCTTGCTGGATTTTCACAAGCTGCCCTGTGTTCTCCGCAGTCGCGTCCATTGACTTGCCTAAAACCTTTTCGATCGCGGCGATGCCCGTGGAATCCAGAGATACCGTCGCCGCCGCTTTCAAACTCGTGTGCATAGCCGCTTGGGCTTGCTCCTGCATCGCTTTCGCCGCGTCGCCTACACGGTCTTTTGGGTTCAACGGGACATTAGCGATTTCCAAATCGGACCACTTATTTGCCCAGTCGTCCTGCCGGGAACTCGCCCACGCGAATGCACCGCCAATCGCAATTGCTGCCGCGGCAATTGCATTTAGCCAAATCAACATCGGGTGCGCCATAAGCGCCGTCATGCCGATACCAAGAGCCACGCACGCGCCGCTTACGCCAGCGATGCCAGCCGTCACGGCGGCGGCCCCTAACACAAGCTCGTTGTTCTCTTTAACCCATGCGATTGAAGACGCGAGTACGGGTTGCAACGACGTGAAAAAGCTATCAAGCGAATCGCCAAGCGCCGCACCGATTTGCACGGCAAGCGCGAACGTTTGTTTTTTGAGAATGTCAAACGTATCGCCCAAATGCTCGGCAGCGGCGGCCGTTTCGGCGTCCATCGTCAAACCTAAATCGGACGATTGCTGCATTAGATTGCGCACGCCCGCGGCGCCTTCGGCGAGCATCGGCAGTAGGGCTGCGCCGCTCTTCCCGAAGACAGCCATCGCCCGGGCCGCACGTAACGTCGGGTCTTGGATGCCCGCTATTTCGTCCGCGAGCCGCATAAACCGCTCTTCTGGCGATCCTTCCCCGCCCCTGCCCTTTTTCGCCATTGTGCGCAGAGCGTTTTCGAGTGCGGCTATGCTCGTGCCGGATTGGTCCGCGGCGAATTGCAATCCGCTAAGCGACTCGACGCCAACGCCCGTGCGGTCGCTCATATCTTTCAACGCCGAGCCCGCGGAGATAAACGCGGCCGTCGCGGCGCCGAACCCAGCGACAAGCGGCCCTGTCGCGGCGAGCCCGATCTTGCCAAAGTTTTGTAGCTTCGCGCCGATTCCCTTAAGGGATTTCTGGAATTCTTTATCGTCGAGTACAAATTTAACGAAGGCTTTGCCCGCCTCGATAGGCCCGGTCATTTCGGGTGGTCCTCCGTTACGGCCCAAAGCGCATCAAAACTAGCATCCCGCGCCGCGTCGCTCATTCGTCGTTGTTGCCGCGCGTAGAGATTGAATCGCCGAATCGGCACGGCTTGCCGGGTTTTCTTGGAGAAATTGGGCATACTGTTGACCACGCAATAGAGGGCGAAACTAAGCCTGCTCCAATCATCTTGGCGCTTCGCGTCTAGCGCCGCCGCGGCTTCGCGTAGCGTCCATTTCTCGTTGAAATATCCGAGGATACCGGCGATTTGGGCAGCGGCGGTCCAAGCGCTCGATTCGTCACGTCCGCCAGTTGCGTCGCCAAATCGCTCTGCGCTTTCGCGACCGCTTCGGCGTACCCCGCTTGAATCCCCTGAATCGCGGTCGTTGCTATCTCCCGCCTCAGGGGCCGGGTAAAATTTATGACGGCTTCTCCTAACGCCGAAACGCCGGCCTCCAGCGTGTTGCCGTTCATGGCCTTAAGCCAATCGGCATGCGTCACGTCGCCCGCCGCCGGCTTGACGACGGCCCACAGTGTGGCCAACGCCGTTTCGTCGTCGCTCAACAGCTTCGCCCACGTCTCGGCTAACTTTTCGACGGCGCCCAGGTCAACGTTAGCCGCCGAGCGGATCGCGCGTAAAACGTCGAAATCTAAAACAACAACCCACGTCCGCCCCTTGGCATCTTGGAATTCACTCAACAGAAACCTCGGGTTGGGGTTCAACGCCCAGCGCGATTAGCAGGTGCTCGCGCGTGACCGTGATAAATTCGCTATTCGTGTTTTGGGCGCCTTCGAGCAGCGCCGCTTTCGCTTCGTCTTGCGTCACGATTCCCCCAGGAGTTAGGCCGCGGTATTCCGCGTCATGGCGTAATCGGAATTGGCGTGACGCTTGGCCGTCACCGCGTACTGTGACGGATCGGCGCGATTGGCCGACACGTCGGCAAAGAGTACGCTTTCCATGCGGAAATACTTATTCCCCGTGGTGGCGAGGGGGCCGCGAGATACGGCTAGCTCTTTCATCGTGCCCGCGTAAATCGCCGCGACCAGCGTTTCAACATTTGAGTCCCCTGCGTCTTCAAAAAGCGTAAACGTGAATTGCGGGTCTTTTTCGCCCTGCAAGTGGCCCGTATCCATGCCCCGCTCAGGTACTTCCACGTCGACCGGCTGGTTCGCTACAGCAACGTCGCCGCATGCTTTGATTTCGGCCCACGTGGGCGCACCGTAGGAACCCGTGTTGAGATAAAGGCGATAATCCGAACCCTTTTTATAATCTTTGGCCATGTTAAAGTGGTTCCCTCGAAATTAACTTGCGGAAATTCTCGCCGCCGTCGGTAAACACCGGAGCGGTAAACGGTCTTGGCTTGATATATGCGCCTACGCTTTGCCGTGTCGCGTTTTCTTCCATCACAAGGCGCGCGGCGCGTTCGGTTTGGCCGGGCGTTTCTAGTAGTACGCGATAGAAACCCTTGCCGGTCTTTTTCCGAATCGGGCCGTAATCGCCGATTTCGTACTCGACCTTTTTAAGTTTGCGCAGTTTGACGCGGCCGCCCTTATCGAGCGTTTGGGGCACGTCGCCCTGCCCGGCTTTTTCGGGGCCGGTAACAACCGAGCCTTCGCCAAGATCAACGCGAAACTTAATAAGTTTACGAAGTAGCGGCCCGCGGGGGCTATTTTTGTGCGCGAGCGGGGGCTTACCGGGGGCGCCGTGCTTTTCCGGCTTGGACGTGTAGCGCATAGAACGCGCCATCGTCGTTTTCGTATAGGCGCCCTGCTTGAAAAGCACGCGTTTCCGCTTCGCCTCGACACGGCGAATCAACTCGCCGGGCGTCATTACGACTTTTGTGGTAATGCTGCTAATCATGCGAAGTTGTAAAACGTGGCCCGAAACAAGCTCAAAAATTGCGATTTCTCTTTCAGGGCGTCCGAATCGTAGAGCGTAACCGTTTCGTTTTTCTGCCACCGCCAACCGCCGGCAATCTCGAATTCCCTAAAACCCTCTTTGATTTCGTTAAGCCACGTAAGACACTCGGCCCGCGTACGGTCGCCCTCGATTGGGCACGACACAATCACGTTGACGGTTCGCGCCGCGGCCAGCATATCGCCGCGGTCGGTCGCCGTTTCGTCCTCGGCCCACGGTTGCACTTGAACCGATGGCCCCGCGACGCCGCGGTCCATGATTGGAAAGAGCGGGGGATTCTCGGGCGCAAACGCAATCGTTGTCGTGAGCGTCTTCAATTGCTCAACAACCGCGTCGGCGATTTCGTCACAACTTGTCACTCGGTTGCCGATCGTTCGACAAAATGAACGCGCATAAATTGTTGGGTTTGGTCGGTCCAACGCCAGCAGTTTTCGCCGTCGCCGTACACGACCACGTAGGCGCCGCCGCTATCCGGCAAAAACATATCGCCGATTTGCGGCGTAACCGTGTTGCCGTCAATCTTCAATTCCGCGGGGTCAAATCGCCAATCTCGCAACGACGCCACCGCGGCCGCGTCATCGCCGTAGTCTTCTGACAAATGGCGCAGGGGAATTGCCATGCATTGACAATCCCCTGCGCCGCGTCGGTACTTACCGGGCTCGCCAGCTACCCGCACCGCGGCCGCGTGGCCAATCCGAACGGCGTTGGATAACAAGCTCGCCATCGACTATGCCAGGATTTCCTCGGTATTGGAAATCGCGTCGGACGTGATGATCGGCACGTCGAACGCACTATCGGGGAACGGGGCCGGGGCGCCGTTCGTCGTCGTCGCCGTTCGCGAGTCTTGGAGCATCCGGCGGGCTTTGCGACTCATCAAAAGATGGGTCGGGCCGAACCCGATGGGGAATTTCTCCAAAAGCTGTGCGATCATGTCGTCCGTCAAACCCGTGGTACTGGTCACGTTCGCGATGCGGCCAAGATCGTAGGCCGAACCCAATTGCAACCCGAGCCACGCCGTACCCGGCGTCCAGTACGCGGGGAACGTGGGCGACGCACCGGCCGTTGCGACCAACGGAACCGACACGGTTTCGCCCAGTTCAAACGCGGGGCCATCGCCTTTAAACACACCAACAACGCCGTCGTTGGCGAGCCGCACGGCCCAAACCGACGTGTTGGCGTCGGCCGTGCCTGCGCCGGCCGCCACAACCATCGTGTCGGCCAATGCGTCGACCGCCGTAGAATCGCGGAAGCCCGAGAAGCCCGAGGCGCTACCCGAGGCGGCCGCACTGTCGCTTGCGCCGATGATGCCGTTAATTACCTGTTTTTCAAAGGTCATTAACGCGGAACGAACGTGCCGGGCGCCTTCGCGAGCAATGTAATTCTCGCGACCCTTACGCCAGGCGTTAGCGACCAAGTGGTCGACCGCCCAAGAGAAATCGAGCGCCTTGAGCGTCACGGTAACTACCGTGTCATCGGACGAATCGAAATCCTTGCCGGCGTTCGGAGCCCGGAACGCAACGATCGGCGCCCCCGTCTCTTTCGCGTACTTGTGAGTCGTACCGTTCGATGACGGGACAAAGCTCAGCAAGTTGAGGAACGGGCTTGCCTTGAGCAAATCCGAAACCTCGATATCAGCCAGGTCGAACGCGTCTCCGAGCAAGTCAGCTATCGCGTGAAAATCGTCAGCCATCTAACTACGCTTCTACCCCCGAGGGGGCGTTGTCGCTCGCCGGGTAGGGCGAGTAACGCGAGCGTAGGTTTTCATCCAATCGCGGCGGGGACTACTTGCCCGCGCCTTGCATCCGAATCTTTCCGGCGAAGCCCTTACGCTCGGGCTTTTCACCGGCTTGGAAATCGACGGGCTTTTCTTCGCCCGTGACCTTGCCGGCGCTTAGCCGTTGCTTAAGCTCCGCGTTTTCCGTCTCCAAGTCCTTCACGTGTTGAGAAAAACATGCGTCGAACTCGCGGCCCTCGGCGAACCAAACGGCGCCCTTGTCGCCGAACGTATCCCGAAACCGCTTCGCCTCGGCCCGCGGATCTACCGCCGGGGCCTCGGCAATTTGCGTTTCAACGGCGGCCGGTTGCTCGGCGGCCTCGACGCTATTAGCTTCCGCTTGCAATTCGACGGCCGGTTGTTCGGCCTTGTCGCTCGCGGGTTTCACTTCATCGGCCATAACTGCCCTTTCAATAGGTGTGGCCGAGAATTTCTCGGCGCGGTTAAACTTTGATTCGGTGAACATATCGGCGCCGTAGGGGCACACCGCCACGCCACGCAACGGCCACTCGCGAATAACGATACCCGGCCCCTCGAATTGGTAGCCGTTGACCTCGGCTACTTGCCCTTCGCCGACGATTTCGTATTTGAGCCCGTCGCCGCCAAAGTTTATCGACGCCTCGAAAGGCACGCCCCCGCGGGCTAGGTCGATTAGGTTTAACGTGCGGTCGCCGGAGGCGCGAGTCGGAACCAGGGCGCCGGCGACGTCTAGCCCTTCGTCGCTCGCGTCGAATTTGTTGAGGTATCCAATCGGGTCGCCGTGTTCGTAGTCAACGGGCAACCGCCCCTTGTGCAATTTCATGCCCGCCATATCGTGGACGAGGCGGCCCCAAAACCAGTGGTTAATCGGTTGCCCCGAACGCGCCCGCATCTTGATTGGAACGCTCTTGGCGTCGGCGCCGTTGTCGCCGAATTCGACTTCGCCCCCGAGGGATAGGCACGCCTCGGCGGGGATTTCGTTAAAATCAACCATTATCGCCCCCGGCTTCCCCGTTGATTTCCATCGATGGCGCAAACGCCGTCGAGTCCGCGTAGGTCAACGACACGCCCTTGCTTTCGGCGTATGCCTTGGCCGCGGCAATCTCGTCTATGTTTTCCTCGAATCGCGTACCCGCTTCGCGGCAAGCCCGCTGCGGCGACGTGAAACCCGCGGCGACCGCCATCGCTTGGCCCCGTACTTCTTTGGCCGCGTCCCACCACGGCACGCCCACGGGGACAAATTCCCAATTGAGGAAAGAGAAATCTTTGCCTCGGGGTAGTTGCAACTCGCCGTCGGCAACGGCTACCCCGAGGCGCCACAACGCCCACTCATCGGCGAATTCTTGTAAGTCGTCAATCTCGTCTTCGCACGACTTGAGATATTGAATCAACCCGCCACGCGATCCGTAGAAATTCGTAAACGATTCGTCGAAAAACGAATAAGGGATATCGAGAGACTTTAACGCGACGTGAATCATTAACTTGAGGAACGCCACCGTCTCGGTTGCGGGCGTCGAGCTTTCCAAAATCTCCGCGTCTTCGTCAACGTCAAGGTCGATATTAAAGATACCGCCAGTCAAATTAACTTCGTGGCCGCCGTCGTTGACGCCGTCGCCGTTGTTGTCGGTCGTCGGCTCGGCGGCGCCGTCACCGAAAATGTTAGTCTCGCCCGTGCGTTTGAATTTCAAGCCGAACAATTGGGCAACCTTAGCTTTCGCCAAGGCGTATTCAAACCCTTCGTACGTATCGCGAAATCGGTTAAGCGCCGACGCCAATGGGGAGATTCCGCGTACTTGGTCGAATCGTTCGTAGAATGATCGCACGCAAACGTTTCGCGCCGGCACGATTCGTGAGTTGTCTTTCGACAAGCGGCTACGATCGCCGATAGCGTACGCCAGGCTCGCTCCGTCGCCGCCGAGGCGCACGCCGTTAACCCATTGGTTGGGGTCTTTCAAATTCGTTGGTGTAAAAACGCGGTCGCCCTCGATAGCTTGTACTTTCCCGCGACCCGGCCCGCCCGCTAGTTTCATCCAAAACAAATCGCCGTCTTTCACGGCGCAAGCTTCGGTGAGCCGCAACGCGCGGCGAAAGTTGTGGCGATTCGCCGCGTCGAAATAGTCGCGGTCCATGCGCCGTCGCACGAACGCTTCAAGCTCGGCGTTAAACCCGCGGTCGCCCGTCTTCGCTTGAAAGCTAAACGACGTGACGAAATCCAAATGCTTACGGATCGCCCATGCGGCGACCTCGAAATTGCGGGCTAGGTCGCGGGTATTGGCCGAGAGAATTTTACGCTTGCGCTCGGGGGCGTGTTCATCTTCGGTTTTCAGAACCGTTGAGATTTGGCGCCGCCGGCCGGTATCCTGCGCTCCGTCGTACGCCGACGTCGCCCCAGTAAACCGCGTTGCTTTTCTAAGCGTATCTAGAAAACCCATTTAGCCCCAAGCGCCACCGACGTTCATCTTAAAAACCCGCGGCCGGGTTTGCCCTGCGGCAATCGCCGTCGGGTCTTTCGCTTTCAACTCCGCTAGCCGCTTACGCGCCGCCTCGATACTGATTGAGGTTGAAACGCCGTCAAACGACGCGCTTGTTACGGCTCCGTTGACGATACTCTCCAAGTGCGCAATTTCTTCGCGGTAATCAGCCATCCACCGCCATTATGCGGCGCGTTCGCCCTTAACGGGAAAAAGGATAATAAGAAACTTATTTCTTTTCGGCCGGTAGGTAGGTGCGAACGGTCACGTACTGGCCGCAACCGCACCGGCAATTTTGGTAGCGAATCGCCCGATAGGCGTAGCCGTCTCGCAACACGCCCGAGATTTCCTTGAGCCGGGCGGAAATCGGCAACGCCTTAAGATCGCTGTCGCCGCACTTGGGGCACGCGGCGGGAATCTCAACGGCCGCGGCGTATTCCCGATTCTTGCTCCCCTTCGGCCGCCCCGGACCACGTTTAATTTTCATGCAACAATTCTCCGTTTTGGTTTCTTTTTAGGAACCCGAACACTATTAGTGACGCCGCACAGCGACGCACCAACCATTGAGCCAACGGCACAGTCAAACAAATGGTTGTCGTGCCCCGACCGCAACCCCCACTCAAGAGCCGATCGCCCGTTGCTTTCAACAAGCGTCGGCTTTTCGCTCGCGAGTTGCTCGGCTAACATCCTGTGCGTTTGCGCCTTGGCCTCGAAAAGAGATATCGAGCCCCGCGACCCGATCGGTAGTGCCAATGCGTCGTGAAACCTTTTCTTCCAATAGTTGACGTCAACAATGACGCCGACCAAATGCTTGCCCTTGGCCTCGGTGGGAACCCACTCGGGGCCGCAACGCTTGCCCCTACTTTGCTGCCACTGACTAATCGGTTTTTGCGTGGCGGTTATACCTCGGCCGTAGCTCGGCGTGAGAATCGGTGCGTACTTGGACTGCCGGCAAGCTTCGTTTAGCTTTTCGGAAATTTGCCCGTTACAATCCACAAGCAAGCGGCGCATGCGGAGCGTAGCGCCGTCGCGTCGTCGGTACTCCCGGTCGCATAGAAACGCAATGCAATCTTGCACGCCTTGAAACGCGGCGCCTTCGTCGTCGGTCCCCTTGTACTTTCGGCGAAGAGTTTTGCGGGCATCACGAAGAGTGAAATACTCGCGCCCTTGCTCTGGCCATGCGCCGTAGTCGATAAGGTAGCCGGTAAAGTCGGGTTGCCATGCGGCGGTTAGCCAATACAAGAGCGAACCTTGCACGTCTATAAACGACGTGACGACGTCGCATGCCGCGGGTATCTCGCCGCGTTTGTAGCCGTGTTGTTTCTTTTGAATTTCTGGCGCCGTGAGAATAGCCAAGTTGGCTTGCTCGGGTAGCGGTTCGTTTTGGCATTCACTCGCGAAGACCGATTCGCCTAAGTCAATTCGGATGTTGTACGCGTGTTGGATCGCCGATACCTCGACGGGCTCCGCGTCGCCCCATGCGTACGCCCAATCCCACGTAACCTTGGCGCCCTTGTCGGCTAGCTCGCGGCTTGCTTCGTAGAGCGCCAGGCATTCAACGTGCGCCCGCCGTTGGTCGTCCGGGTCTTCGGGGTTGTACGCGGCGCGGGCCTCGGCGTACTGGCCGAACCAAAACGACTCTTGCGCCTCGGCCGGGGCGTCGAGCATCTTGTACCGGACACGGCGCCAACCGGGTTTCTTAAGATACGTCTCGGCTAGGTCGCCTTCGCATCGAACCGTACATGACATAATCGCGGACATAGAAACCGAGTGCCCGCCGAGCATCATGGCGCTATGGTCAATCAAATCCTCGATTTTCTTAACGGTCGACGGGTTCGCCGCGTCTTCGTCGGTTTGGACGTCGTCGAACAAAACCAAATCGGGCCGCAAGACAACCCCGTCGGGCGTCGTGTGATTGACGCCGCGGCAACTCTTCAGCGGTAACGCGACCAGGACCGAGCCCGAGCCGGGTTCGCCCTCGACGTGCGGAAAGACGATACGGTCGGCGGTCCAAGCGGTGTGCGTTAGCTTGCCGCGGTAGAGTTGCGACGGGCAACGTTGGGGTTTGTTTTCTAGGGCGCGTAGCGGCCAAACCAAATCGGGGAACATCCATAGAAGCAAATCGTTAGAAATTAGCTCGCCTTTCCAACCGGCAATGATTTGCGTTTTCGATTTGGTTATGTTCGACGAAAAGACGGGGACCAAGTGCCGATAGCCGTAGAGCGTCGCCCACAACGACGCGTTTTTTGTGCGGGTCGTCTTGCCGTACCCGCGGGGCTCGGCCTTGCATACCTTGCCACCCTGCAAAATAACCGATTGGTCTTGTGCGATCGAATCGAGTTGTACCGGGCCGAACGGCTTCAGCCCCGTCGAGTTGGGGAATACACGTACGTTGAACTCGCGTAAGTCGTTGCGGCAAAGCTCGCGAAGCTCAGCGCCGATTCGCCGCTGTTCATCCGATATCGGCGGGTCATAAATTTCGGCCGCTTCGCGCCGGTCTTCCCGCTTGCGGCCCGCGTCGTAGTTCGATTCGTCGAACAATAAACCCCTCGGCGACTAGCGGCCACCCTACCCGGACGGAGTTACCCTACGTTGCTCTTCTGTATGGCCAACGGAACGAATTTCAAAAGTAGTACCTACTGTCTCTTCCCAAGATTGAGACACGCCTAGGCGTGAGGCGCCTTGCGTTTTGGTTGAGGGCGCCGCAGTGCGCGTGTGGGGATTGAGGGCGTAGCTATCTCTTTTTGTAGCATAAGCGCCCAACCGAGGTGTCGCGGCTCGACCGTGGGAAGACCTTTCGCAATGTACGTAGGCGCTAGCCGCACTTGCCGCATGGCGTACCGGGTAGCTAGGTCTTGTTTCATTCTGTTACCACAATTTCGACGTCGCCCGACCGTGTACCCCCGCCTTCGCCGTCTTGGTAAGTAGCCGTCATGCGCACCGTATACGTGTCCGCGGTCACGGCGTTAATCGTGACCTTACCTAACGTCTTATCAACGCCAGGGTCGTTATCGCTGTTAGCAAAGGTCAGCCCGCCGGTTGTGCCGTCGACGATCGTTACCGAGTCTACCGATACAAGTCGCCCGTTCGTTGGTAGGTCCTTAGCGAAATCCCACGCAAACGGTTGTGAATCGCCTACGGCAAGACCCTTAGCCTTGTTGCCAACAAGCCCGCTCGACTTCGGGATTAAGTCAAACGTGCGGCTTGGCGGAATTGGCACTTGATTGACGGGGATAGTCCCGCCGGCGTCGATATCCGCTATATCTCCGGCTATAGATTCCACGGGAGACCCCAAGGTAGTAATAATCGACGAAATGCCCGTCGTGTTCGATCCTATAGACCCGCCGAGGATCGAAAATTGCTCGCCGAACGTATTCGCCGTGGGCGACGCCGCCGGCACTAACCATACCGCATTCTGCGCCAGCACTACGTCCGCACCGTCGAACACGACGGGGCCAATGGTAGCTACGCTCCAATCCGCGGCCGTCACGCTTGCCGCGTTCGCGTCGCGAAACACCACGCCGTAATGAGTCCCTGCGCTCAATCCATCCGCGAGTAGTTCCGCACCCGTTGCTTTGTAGCTTCGCGCCTGTAGCCCGGCCCCCTCAACAAGATCGGTCTTTGTGCCGTCGTCCCAAATGACCGACAAAGTTATGCCCGTGTCGTCCATGCGTACCGGCGGGGTATTGCCCGCGAACGCAATTGATGGCCACAGTGCCAAAGCAAATAAAATTGTCCGCATATTGCCCCCTAGTTACGCTTGAACGCGAGCCACCGCGACGCCGTCGAGTCGTAGATAATATCCACAGCTTGATTCGCGGCTAACGTAATATCGGCGCCCGTCGAATTCTTAAACCGATTCGCCGCGGTTGAAGTTACGTCGTGTTTTATGACGATGTTGTTCGATCCGACATTGACTAGCAAATGAATTTCGCCGTCGATTCCCGCCGCGATGCCGGTTAGGTCGCGAGCCGCGTCGCTCGACAACCGTTGAAAGTAAGACGGCGTTGAGCCGAGCGCAAGATTATCTTGGTTCGCCGTGAATTGGGTTCGCGTCGCCTTCGTGAACGCCAGCGTGCCACCGGCGCTACTCGCGCCCTCAACCGTCAACACGCCCGCCGCACCCCGCGTTGTGCGGCAGTCATCGCCGTTTCCATACCACAGATAAGTTTGCTGCAACCGCAAGGCTCCAAAAGACGACGAGAGGGCGTTGCCGTTGGCGTCGCCGTACATGCTCGCACTAATGCGCGTGCCATTAAAAATATACTTTTGCGTCCCGTTAATCGAGATGCTAATTTCATCGGTCGCACTACGATAGAGCCCTGTCCCGCTGCCGTCCGCGTCGGCAGACATAGCGATACCGGGGACCGACGCCGTACCCGACGGAAATTTCGCCGTCGTGGTAAACGTGGGCGACGTATCGAGAACGGGAGCGCCCGTGCCGGTCTCGCCGGTTTGCATCGCCGCGAAATTCACGGCCGATGGATCGCCGAGATACGTCGCCACGCCGCTGCCGAGCGCCGAAATGCCAGTTCCGCCAACGCTCGCCGGAAAAACACCGCTCGATGCGCCGAGCGTGTCCCGCGCCGCGCTCGCGGTCGCGTCATCGACTAGCGAAAGAAACAAAGAGCCGGGGGTTACGCCAAACGACGCGCCGCGGGTGATTGTGCCGCTACTGGTCGACCACACCACGCCGGGGCCAACGGTCAACGTACCGCTTGTGCGCGACAAATGATTGCCGACGCCGCTGACAGTGGTGACGCGGCCCGAAATAAAATTGATCGTTCCGCCCCCGGCCGATACGCCCGCCCCGGTCGCGCCCGACGTGATCGCCGTGTTGATCGCCGTTTCATCCAGCGTCACCGTCCCACTATTACAGAAGACTGCGAGCGCCGATCCGTCGCCGAGCGTGCTCGTTTCCGTGAGCGTTACCCCGTTTATTTTGATTGTCGCCCCGCTGCCAAGGACGCAATAGCACTCTGACAAGAAATCGCCAAGCGTCAATTTCGCCGAAATCGAGCCGCCGTTGACCGTAATCGCACCGGTCGCGCCCCGCACGGCCCGCAATGTTCCGCCTGTATTCGACCCCGTTCCGGTCGTATCGCCGATAATCTGATCCGAATTAAATTCCAGCGTATGCGCCGCCCCGGACGGATAAACCGTGTCGAACATGCTTTGCCAGATTGAACCGTACGACTTCGCCTCTAGCGCCAGGGTGGCCGATGCGCAGTAAAAGCAATCGCTATCGGCGCGAAACCACACGTTACGAAACACAACCCCAGTCGCCGCGTCGGCCGTGTCGCTGTCGTTACCGACAAGCAATTGCGCCGAGCCGTTGGTAAGTGAGCCCCAAAACTGCAAATCTTGAATTGTGTTATCGTCGCCGGGTTCCCACAACACGCCGAGCGCCGACGTGCCTTGCGTCTTAATAATCGTGTTTTGCCGCCCCGCGCCGTCGATCAAACATCGCCGCGGGAATTGCGTATCGCGAATCCGGTTTACGCCAAGATCAAACGTCCCCGCGCCGATAACCAAGGCGCTATCATCGGTCATCGCCGCCGCCGCCGTGCGCAGCGCCGTCCCGCGGGCCGCGTCCGTATCCGCCGCGGGGTAAAAAGCCCGCGTCCGTCCGCTTTTCAGGATAAGAGTGATTGGCGCTTGGGCCACAAAATCCGTACGTATAACTTGGCCGCGGGCCGAGCCAGCGAAGAGAATAAAAATCAGCGCCGCAACTCTTTTCATAAACTCCCCTCGAATCGTTCCCGTAATCGCTCGATTGCCTTTTTGATTTCGGCTAGGTCTTGAGCAATATGAATTAGCTCGCCGTCAACTCGCGTTTCTAGCTTGGCGATTCGTACTTCGTGGGACAGCAAACGCCCCCACACGTAGCCGACAGCGCCAGTTATCGCGGCGCTAATAATCGACAGAATGATTTGCCAAACGTGTTCCATAGAAAAGGCGCCGGCCCGTTGGCGGTATTCCTACCGTTTGTCCGGGCCGGCTGCCCCTGCCCTACCCTGCCCCTCGAAACGCAACAAATACTTTTCGACGTCTTCCCCGCCCGCCCAACCCTCAACCCGACCGACAATCGTTTTACGATCGGTCGAAACAAAAATATCGGTCGGGAACGTCTTAATTCGGAATTGGTTGATTCGGTCGTGCAAGGCGTCGTCACACCAGCACAACGACGCGCACGCGAACCGCTTGGAAGCTTCCACAACACGGGGGTCGTGGTGCATACGCGACACAACGACGCACGGGCCGCAATACGGGGCATCGGTAAAGTGCAACCAGAGCGGGCCAGGCGTCGCCCACGCCTGCGCCTCGGTCTTCCAATCGACGACGTTTTTCACCGGCCCCTTAACGCTCGCCTTGACCACCACAACGGGCGGCGCCGCCGGGGCGCACTCGGCCTCGACCGCCGCGGCGATGGCCTCGGCCTCGGTTTGCACTTCGCCGCCGAACGCGCTCGACAACACGGTTAGAGCGAACGCGACCGCAATAAACGCCGTCGCGAACAACATAAACCGCCAATCTTTTTCGCGCATACTCACTCCGTTTAGGTAGGGGGTTCGCTCGCGTCTTCGGGGTCGTCGGTAGCGCCTAGGTGCGCAAACATTTCTTGATACCCCGTCTCTTCCAAGTACTCGATAGGCCATAGCCCACGCCCCTTGTCGCCCCAACCTTTCCAAGTGTTCGCTAGATCAATGCACCACCCGTGCGATTTGGTCTGTCTGAGCCCGTCGCCGTGGACAGAATGGTTCGCGGGGCCACGCGAAAAGGGGATAACGCCCTCTTCGTCGGGGTCGAAATTTCCGCCGACGTGGACGCCGAATTGCAGAATTCCTCCACGTTCCAAGACCGCGACAGCCTCGGCGGCCGAGTCGACGGCGTAACCTTTGCTAAGTTTGAAGCGGGCCGCCTCGGCGTCGTGTTGCTTGGTATTCTTGCGAAAAATGTTTCTGTGCGCGTCGTCGAGCGGACACGACGTTTCGAGGCACGCGCCAACAGTTTCGAGGGCGTCGAGCGCGTCGAGAATCATCGCCCCTTGGTCGCGGCCGCCGTTAATCAGCGAATAGATAAACGCGCCGCTTAGTAGCTCGAAAGGTTGCCCGTTCAACGGGCGAAGTTTGGAAAACGCCTCGGCCGCCGAGAACCCGACGCACCCATTGCAGTTGAATTGATAAACCCATGCGTTAAGCCGATCGAACAACGCCCGGCGGTCAATCTCACGCCAATTGCTTTCGGGAATCGGCTCGATTGTGGCGCGAGCCGCCGCCAACCGCCGCTCGGGCGGGGTTGGAATTAACCCGAGGCGCCTCGTCTCGCCGGATTTGTCCACGTAGGTAATCACTCGCCCGCCTTTCCATACTTAGCAACCAACCCGTCGGCCCATTGCCGATCCGCGTTGGCGGGAATCGGTTCAACGCCTAAGACCTTGCCAGATTGTGCGTTTTGCACGACAACCGAGGGCGGGTTGGCGACCTCGTACCGAGCCGCGTCGGGGTCGGTTACGTCGTACCGCCGAAAATTGTGGCCATTCGCCCGTTGTACGTCCCAATAATCGACGTCGGTAAGAATGGCGCCCTGCGCCGGCGTGCGACCCTCGAAACGATCCACGGCAACTATCCACAGCTTCGTTGCCGTGACCACGGGCGAAGGGGTTGGCGTGGGGGCCGGCGCCCCAAGCTCGACAACCACCGTGCGCAGGAACGCCGTAAATGCCGCCCTAAGCTCGGGCGTAATCGCTTGGTCTTCGGGGCCGATCGTTAGTTCTAATCGGCGATTGACCTCGGCAACCGCCTTGTTGTCCGCCAGGTTGTAGCGTTGTAAGTGACGGGAGATACCTTGCCGAGCCGTGCCGAGCGTCGTGTAATCGCCCGACTCGACTAGCGCCGCATGCGCCGCATAAATTTCCGCGATCCGGCCCGCGTCGGCGCCCGCTAGTACGGCAAGCGTCTCGACCACGGGCGCCGGCAACGTCTCGACAACCTCGACGATGCCGCTTTCGTCAACGGTTGTAATCTGCGGGCGCCCCTCGACCACGACGGCCGCGGCGCCGCGTACGGTAACGGTGTGCTTTCCCCGTTTGGCGACAATCTCGGCGTCGAGTTGATCCGACGTGACGCGAAAGCTTTTCCGATCGGCGGGCTTGCCGTCAATCGTCCAAGACAAGACCCGCTCGGCCTCGGGCGGGATACCGCAGCCCAACGTCGCGTCGATAAACTGCCCCTCTTCCACGATCGTTGGTAAAGCAAGCTTTACCGGGCCGACGGCGACGGGGCCTTTTGCCAGCACGCTATTTTGAGCGTCGCACGGCGCTACCACCGGCCGCTCGACAAACGGCGTCGGCTCGGGGGTCGTCGCGTAGCCGAGGGCGCCGATTATTGCGACCCCGAGCAAACCGGGTAAAAGGGATTTCGTCATGCGAACAACACCATTAAGAGTTGGATTATGGCAAGAATTTCCTCTTGGTGATTAATGATCCACGTTAAGAATCCAGCCAACCCGCCGTCGGGGTCGTCTTCGCGGAATCGTTCCCACACCGCGGTAACTACGGCGTCGCGAAACGCCGCGTCACGGCGAAACATCGCCGGGGCTTCCAAGTTGTGCCGCAACAAGAGCACCCCAAGAACCGCCGCGGCCGTTTGCCGAAATTTCATTTCAAACCCCCGCCAACGTGAATCGGTAACGATAGAAATTGCTTCGCGCCAGGTCACCGGGCTCGGTCAACGCGTCGGCCAAGTGGGGGACAACGTCGACCCCGCCGGCCCGCTCAGCCTGCGCGCATGCGGCCGAGCAAAACGGGGGTTGGTTTTTCCCCTCAACCTCGATGCGGTCGGAAACCGTGGCGCGGAGAAACGGCACGCGTAACAGGGCGGCCGATAAAATCGCCCGGTATCCGTAATCACAACCGGCGAGCCGCCGCATATACCGATCGGCGGCCGGGCGATCATAGAAGGGGAAAAGCCCGTCAGGGTTCGCCTCGAAAACGTCGATTTGCCCCGGAAACTTTTTAACTTGGCTTTCCAGCGTAACCGCCCGGCCGCCAACCCACTCGCGAACCTCACAGCAAAAAAGATCGCGCCCCCAACGAACAACGCGGGCCGCATGCGTATATCTGCTGCGGCCCGCGTAGCTAATCAGCCTCGACGCCAACCCCCGTCCCCGGAAGAGAAGTAAATCGCCGCTGCAAATCAGTGTTTGCACGTCGGCCATGTATACCGGGTTAGGGTCCGTTGGGGGCAAGGTGACTCCTGAAACCAGATAGATGCATTGTTAACTTCCATACTAGCGCACCCCCGGGCTAACAAAATTAAATAGTTGCAACGCGCCGCTGACGCTTAACTTACGGCGTGTACGTATCCGCCGGCCCTGTCGCAAGAAACGGCGCCTTCGCGTCCGGGTAACGCTTCACCACCGCGGCGGCGCGTTCGTTAAGAGCCTGAACGAAACCCGCCGTACCGGGCGGTCGGTCGTCGACCATTTTCCCACGTATCATTGCGTCGCGAAGAACCGCGAGCGTCGCAATCGCCTTCGTGATATGTGAAAGCCCGCTATCGGGGTCGACGTCTTCGCCTTCCCACCACGCCGATAAGTGGCGAAACGCTGCGTCAAAATAAACGCTCGACCGTACGCCAATAGCCCGGTAGTTGTGGCGCCCGTACTTGCGGGCGCCTTCCAGCATGGCGACGCCGATTTCGAGCAACACAGGCAGTGGCACGGTTGACGCGGGGGCTTTCGCGACGCCAACCGCGTCCTTGGGGTTGGATTCTTTCACCACCGCGGCTAACGGCTCGGGCTCGATAGGGCAAGACGTGTCTTCCCCGTTTCGCCGCCGCCAGTCTTCCAACGCCTCTATCGTGTGCAAGACTGGTATCCCCTTGGCTTTCGCTCGGTCGCACTCTTGCGTGGCGCCAACGCTTTCACCGGGAAGACGCAACACCGCCTCGGCGCACTCGACCCAAGGCAAATCCGCACGCATCCAAACTTCGTGCGGCAAGTCGGCGTCGTGGGAGTGGGGAACAATCATCGACCGCATGGGATTGAGCGGGGCGAAACCAGATAACATTAACTGTTTTTCGGCAACCGCCGCTTGGGCGAAATTGTGGTTGCGATCGCCCTTGGTGATTGGGCCGGAAATATACACGCGGGGAACCCAATTTGCTTTCATCGGCTAAAAATTCTCCAAAGCAAGTTGCGAAATCGTCTTGTATCCAACGCGCCCGAAACGACTATCGAAAAAATGGCACTCGGCCGCGCCTAACGACCGGTAGCCCATGTTGCTATGCCAACGATCGGTCCCGCAGAGCGAAGGCAAGCGCCGGACAATCACGTCGCCAATGGTTTCGCTCGCCCGGTAACGCCACACGTCTTCGCTTTCGCTGTGCAAGTGGCCCAAGTGCCATTCCCGCCAATTGGTCGCGGCCCAATCATCGGGCCATAGGTGCGCCATTTCGTTCGGGAGTTGCTTGAACCGATCGGCCCGCATGTTGTGACCGTGTTGGAAGCCCAAGAGCGTAGAGCCCCACTTGTAACGAACCGACATAGCCGGCGAGTTGAGGATTTTTACCCTAGGGTCGTTTTCATACACGGCGCAGAGAACCACGCCCAACACGAAAGCCCTCTCTTCGTCGTGATTACCTTTCACAACGACGACGTCAACCGGCGCCGCTTCGCGGGCTAGGTTGATTGCGTTACGCGCCTCGGTCGCCCCGGCGATAAACGCCTTTTGCCAGCGGCCCTCGCAATCTTGTGGAGTGCCCGCGGTCGTCGTGTTGGCGCCGTTGTCGACGTGGTAAAAGTCGTTACCGACGACGTAAAGAATTCGCTGCGCCTTTTCGGCCTTCGCGTCGGCAACCAGCACGTCGGCCGCCTTACGGTAACGTTCGCTGGCGATCTTCAAATCGTAATTCTCGCCCGTCTCGGGCGCCCAAGACAACTTGCCGAAATGATGGTCCATAATCGAGACTTCGGCCAACACGCCGTCGACTTTTCTCAGTTGACGGGGGCCGCCAGCGGTCTTCGGTTGCCGCAGCGCCGCCACTAACTCCGCGATCAACTCTTTTGGCGAGTAGCCGCGCTTGCGGACTAGCTTCAACTCAACTTGCCAAAGTGGGGTCTTGACGATTTCGCCGTCGTTGTTTTTGGCGGCCATTTCCCAAGAGTTGATTTTGCATCGGTCGAGTTGCCAAACGTTCGTGTCGATTTCGGCTTTTGCTAAAGCGTCGGCCTCGGTACGCACGGGCGTTGACGTTGTCCACACCACGTCGCGCCCGTCGCCGCGGATATCGTCCGACTTTTGCGACGTCGGCCCCGCGGCGGGATCGGAGAACCCAGGCGCCCGGCCGCGAAAACCGCTAAGCCGATTATTCACGCTAGGCACCGAACGCCCGAGCTTTTTAGCGATCGTTGGCGCCGAGGCGCCGCCTCGGTACATGGCCAACGCCTTTTCGGTTTCAGCCTTCGTCCAATCTTTTTTCATCATTCCCCCGTTCGTCGGTATCCCAATCGCCAAAGCACTCCTGCCATATCCGCGGCCGAGTCCGAAACATGGTCTTCGTCCGCAGTCCAGTTGCACGCGTGTAGCATTTCGTGCAAAAGTGTTTCAAGCTCTGCGGCCCCCCGCAAATCGGCCCGTATACGAATCGTCTTACCCCGAGCCTCAGGGGCGTCGCATGCCCCGTCGTCGCCGTTTCCGCCTTCGCCAAGGCGGGGGACGAACAGTAACCGCCAGCGGCGGCCGAGCAAGGTCACGAATTTTGGTACGGTATTTTTCATCGCGTTAGGATCGGTACGGTACAGTACACCCCTATAGGGGTGTGTACTGTACCGTTCGTACCGACCCTTTTCCTCGGTTCGGTACAAACGGTACTAGATCGGTACAGTACCGTTCGTACCGAATTCTTTGGGGGGCGCCAAACGATACAAAGCTTTGATTTTTCCAGCGCCGGGAAGCTCCAAAACCTCACCCGCGCCGGTCAACAATTCGAGCAAATCAGCGGCCCGTGTCTTATTCATATTCCCGGCCCGCTTGGCGATGGCGTTATGGGATAAATCTAGTAATTCCCCGTTTTCCAAAAGAGCCGAGCGGATACGCCCTAAGTCGCTATCGAGCCTGCGCCGCTCGGCGTCCGCCTTTTTGGTTTCCGCCCGCTCGGCCGCGTCGCCCTCGGCGTCTTCCAACGGCTTGCACGTGACGGCCCACTGGCGTACGGGCGTTTCGTCGGTCACAACCCCTTCGTCAATCTCAATCGCCACGTCGGCGCCGATTCCCGTCGAGCCCCCGATATTGACGCGTAGCGTCGTCCTGCCGGCCCGCCAACGCTCGATAGGTTGCACTAGCCACCATTGCCGCGCCCACTCCCCAAACCCCGCCCACGCGATTTGGTGTAAGCCCAAGTTGCCGCCATCGCGGGCCGCGGCCTTTACGGTGTGATGCAAGAAAAGCGGCGTGCAACCGTGGTCGTGGCAAAGGTCGCCGATCGAACGCAAGAGCCCGCCCACAATCATCATGTTTGCCGCGTCGGCCCCGGGCATTGCCATGTAGAGCGGGTCGAGAATCAACAACTCAATTTCGTAGGCGAAGAGGCACGCGGCCAAGGCGTCTAGGTGCGCCCGCTCGCCGAATTTCGGTAGGTCGGTCGACCAATAAAGGTTTTCGACCTCGGCGAGATTGAGCCCCCGGGCTTTACAAATTCTCCGGGCGTAATCTTGGATACCCGACTCCCCGATTTCGCCAGCCATGAAAAGCACGCGCCGCGGCCGCTCAATCGGGAAGTAGCCGAGAAACCGCGTGCCAGTTGCTACAGAAATCCCCGCATCGGCGGCCAACGAAGTTTTGTAGGTCTTGCTCGGCCCGGCAATGATGCAATTTTGCTTGGCGATTAACGCCCCTTTTATGATCGGCTCGAATTCGTAGGAGCCCGCGTCAAGCTCGGCGCACGATAACAAGCGGTAAGTTACCGAGGCGCCGCCCACGTTCCCGCCGGGGGTAGGCGGCGCCAGAATGCCGAACTCCCGCCCCCGCATCACGTGCGCCTGAGCCGATTTCCATTTGTGGTCAAGCTCTTTTCCACTCCAAGGCGGATCGCACTTAGCCGCGTTGTATTCGTCGAGCATCGCCCGGCCCGCGTCGCCGTCGAGCCCAAGGCGCAAAATTTCGCACGCGGCCCGAAAGCACTTGTCGTGCCCTTGCTCGCCGCTAATTGAATCGGGGAGTTGGGCCAGGCGTTCCCACACTTTAGCCGTAGGGGCGGGCGCCAAATCCGGCGTTGTAGTCTTGCCATTGTCTTCGCCGAATAGCCGCGTGTAGAGTCTCGCGACGGGCTCGGCACGGGCCGCAATCGCACTTGGCGGGGTTGTGCCGATAGGTTGCCCCGTCACGGCAAAATAACGGCCCGCTTGATAAATCTCGACCGCCCCCGATTCGTACGCCGTCCGTTTGCCGTCCGCCGGCAGCGTCGCCTTCGTCCATAACTTCACCCCCGTTTTGCTCGGGCTTACCTCGGCGTAGGTATCGAGAGAAGAAATTAGCGATTGCGCCCACGGTTGAATTTCTCCGGTTTCGGGATTTCGGCAATTGTCGATATCAATTCCAACGTAGGGGTCGTCTTTCGCGAAGACATAGCCGAGCCCGGAATACATTTTGGGGTAAAGTTTCGCGGCGTTAACGACCGCGTTGAACGTGGTCCACGTCGACGGGTTCGTACTCGACGCGGGGGCGCCCGAGATTTGGTAGGGAATTTTCGTCGGCTTGTCGCCCCGTGTTACCTTTTTCCAGAGAACCCATTGCGGGCGCTCGCGTAGCTCGGCGGGGATGTTGTCTAATACGCTCAATTTGTGTCCCTTTTTGCGCCCGTTCGGTATTAACCAATCCGTTTTCTGGACGAAACCACGTTACCTAACCCCCCGTAAGACGGGTTTTATTCCCGAACGGGTCAACGCATAAACTCCAATTGGTTATTAACGTCCGCAATTCGCTAAATGCGCTTCCTAGTTGAGAAATGAAAACGCGGTTAATTCGGATTCGATACGGGACACCGCGATATCGAAATACTCGCGTGTGTATTCGACCCCCACGAATCGGCAACCGCGCCGAACACACGCGACGCCTGTTGTGCCGCTCCCCGTATAAGGGTCTAGAATCACGTTTCCGTAGCCCACTTTTACGCGGTCCAAACACCAATCCATAATGGTTACAGGTTTTTGGTTTGGGTGTACGCGGTTTTTTTTTTGCAGGGAGTTAAGCGACGTATCGCGTCGGCAAAACACACCTTTACCACCCTTTTGCCAAGCTATTTCGGCGTCGGATAGGAATTTGCCAAACGCGGGATCGTTTTTCTTTATCCAAACCAGAGTTGCCCCGACCGGCAACCGTGCGGCGTAGTGGTTGCTGCCCCATAGAATCACTTTCGGGAAATTGAGCCAAGGCGTGGGGTCAAATGGCTTATCGTCGTTCGCGGTAGGCGGGTAGTTTCGTTGGCTAGTAGGCCCGTGTGTACCTCCAGTAAATCGGCGATAGTCATTGTTGTTTTTCATTCCGTATGGTGGATCGGAAACGACCGCGGCGACACCGGGACGAATAACGGGAAATAACTCAACGGCGTCGCCACAATAAAGACGTATGGCCCCGTCTGTACTTTGCCAGTCGGCCGGTCGCGTCATTCTGATCCCTTTATCTGGTTATTAACGTCCGCTATTCGCTCGCCGACCCACTTCACCACGGGCACGGCGAAGCTATTCCCCAACGCCCTGCGCCGCTTGGAGTCGCTAGCGCCTGCAATCGCCGTGTAGCCGTCAGGGAACCCTTGCAATCGTTCCCACTCCGTTACCGTGAGTCGGCGAAAGAGCGTCGGCGAGATTACGCCCACGCCTTCGCCGCCTTGTTGTGCGCGGAGCGTCGGGGAAATTTCGGCGTCGTGCTTTGGCGTCGCGTCGCCCGAGAAACCAATAACACCCCGATAACGGCCGCTTGTGCCGCCACTGGCGCAGAGCGTGGGGGATTCTTCTACGTAATGAACCGATTTAGACGAAGACGATATACCTAACACGCCAACTAATTCGCGGCCCGCTGTCAACGTGCTTACGGCGTCGGGTTCGCCGCTTGGTTTGGCCCGGTCGCGGAAGCCAACCACGCCCGCAGCATCTTGCCCAACAACGTCTTGCCCCGGTTGTACTTTTCGAGGCGCCGCAACATCGCCTCGGCGTGGCGATTCTCCAAATAACACTTCGCTGGCAGGTCGTGGGTTTCCAAAATATCCGACAACGAACACGCGACGGCGGCGTTGGGCGACTCCAAAGAATCGCGCGTCCAATACTCGCCATGCCAGGCCGTACCCGACTTCGGCCAACGCCCCGAGGAACGTTCCGAAATCTTTCCCGCCTCCGCTGGAGAGAACCCCCGGGACGTTTTCCCACAACACCCATCGCGGCCGCGTGGCGTCGAGGATTTCGACGAAACGCAAGGCGAGTTGTCCGCGGATATCGTCGAACCCTTTCCGTTTCCCGGCGGCCGAGAAGGATTGACACGGAGTACCGGCAACCAGCAAATCGACATAAGGGAATCCCTGAGCGATTGTGATATCGCCGAAATTCGGCGTGTTGGGGTAACGGGTCTTGAGTAGGTCGCAACAAAACGGCTCGACCTCGGCGCAGTAGGCACGGCGCCAAGGTAAGTCGGCGAACGCCACGGCGGCGCCCTCGATACCGGAACAAAGTGAGCCGAAACTAAAACTCATTTCTTGCCCCTATCGCTAGACGTGACGACGTTTTCCGTTTGGTTGTCCACCACTTCCCGCCAAGGCGCCGGCAGACTGCACCGGCGAGCGAACGCTATCGCGTCAGTCGTGTAATCAAATCGGATATCGGCGATTTCGCCGCTATCGAGGCGCAGACACGCCGAATACCGGAGTAGGATAGGTTTGCTTTTCATCCGGCTATATACTCCGCGGCCAAACGGATTACCGCCAAGGCGCCGGCGAATAGCGCCGCGTTGATTGCGAGAATGACGACAACTACCGTTGTCGCTAGAAACGAAATGACAAGTTTTTGGAACCGAGTCGGCACTAGGATTTCCCCCATTTGACGTAATTCCAGATATACAGGGCCGAAAAAATCCAGCAGACAACCAACAAGTCGATTTGCTGCGCCCAACCCGCCTTAACGCACCAAAGCAATTCCCCGAGGCACGCGATTAAGAACCCGAGCCGCGCCCGCTCGCCAACAAAACATTGGCCCGCGACCAATAGCGCCGTCCCGATCCAACCGAGGTAATTCACGACGCCCCCTTTCGGTATTCGTTTAACGCGTCGAGTAAACTTTTTTGGTTGGCGCCCTTGTCTTGGAGTCGTTGCCAACTAGCGACGTCAACCGTATTGCGGGCCATTACGTAGTGGATGCGCACTTGCGATCCGACGCCTTGCCGATAGATGCGGCGGTTAAGTTGGTCGTCAATTTCTGGCGAATCGCTCGGGCCGATCCAAACCACGTCGCGCCCCGGGCCGCTTTGCATGTTGAGCCCGTGCGACATAGCTTGCGGTTGGCATAGCAAGACGTGGATTTTGCCCGCGTTCCAATCAGCGACGATTTGGTTACACTCGGCGTCGGTTGGCCCTTTTTCGCCGCCGCGGCGCGAGCCCTTGCCCTTGATAAGCGGCGCCCGGGGGAAGTGCCGGCGTAGGCGTGCTAAGTCGTGGTCGAATTGGTAGGCGACCAACACGGGCTTCCCGCCAAGCTCATCCACGATATCGGCGACCGCTTCTATCTTGGCGTCGTGTACGTGGATCGGACGCCGCTCTGTACCGTCCCCGTCGTCAACGTACGCGCCCCCGTTGGCGATGCCACGGCACAACACATGCTTTGCCCCGGCGCCGCTCGCCGTGAGCGTCTCGCCGTTTGCCAACGCCGCGAATAGCTCCCGCTCGACTTGCTTATATGCCTTCGCGATTTCCGCCGGCAAGTCAACCCAAACTTCGTGTTTCAAGAGCCGAGGCATATCTAAGTGGTCTTCGGCCGCGAGCCGTAACACGAGCGGGGCTATCGCCTTTTCGATATCGCCCGTGACACCTTCGCGTATCAGCCACTCCCGCCCGAGGTAGCCGCCTTGTTGCATGAACCGCGAGCGAAAAAACGTAATCGTTTTCCCGAGGGTCGCCCCGTCGTCGAGCATGTAAATTTGGGCGAACAAATCGGCCAGCGAATTCGGCGCGGGCGTACCCGTGAGAATGACGCGGCGGGGTATCGCCTTAATCAGCGCCTTCGCCGCCTTGGTCCGCTTAGCCCCCCACGTCTTAAACTTGGGTGATTCGTCGAACACGACCAAATCGAACGCGGGGAGTTGTTGCATCGCTAGCCAAGGCAACGCCTCGGGGTTAATCATGTACAAATCCGCGTCGGCAAATAGCGCCCGCAATCGTTTCTTCGGAGTCCCGTGAACGATCATTGCCCGTAGGTCGAAACCCCATTTCGCAACCTCGGCTGGCCAAACCGAGTGAACCACGCGAAGCGGCGCGACGATTAGCGTTTTGCGTACTTCGCCGAACGCCCGCAGCGCCGCAATGGTCGCGAGCGTGATCGACGTTTTCCCCAACCCCGGGTCGAGAAAAAGCCCGGCGCCTTTTTGCTCCTCGGCGTAGAGCCGAGCAAGCAAAAAGTTAATTGCGACGTCTTGGTATTTGTGGGGGGTAAAAATCAAAAGTAACTCCGCACAATTTCTTTCGCGTCGGCTAGGTTGTCGGCCCAACCGCAGTTGAATCCCTTCGCCGAAAGCCAACCGAGCCAATCGTATTGCTTGCGGGACGGCGTTTTCCCACACCGCTTCAATTCGATAAACACTGCTCGCCCGTTCGGCAAAAACACTGTGCGGTCGGGAAATCCCCGCTTGGCGTCCAGTTTCAATTTCTCGCAACGCGCCCCGACGGATCGGCACCACGCTACGAATTGCTTTTCGGTAGTGGCTTCAATTTGCGCCAGGGGTCGCTAGCTCCGTATAACTGACGCGGGGGAACGTCATCGGTTGGTTAAGTGTGATTTGGTAAAGTGGGGCGTCGGGCGGTTTGTAGAAGTAAGCGGCGCCGCCAATTAGCAGTAAGGCTACGGATGCGTAGCCGCTATCCCGCGTGAGGGAGTATTGCAGCATGGCGACAACCGCCGAGCCGAGGCATAAAAAAGATAGGCGCGTCATTTTCGATACCTTTCGCTCTCGAATCCCTCGGCCGCGATGGGGCAGCCGCTACCCCAAGACGGAATCGCGACCATTAGCTGTTCCATTTCCTCGATTGAGCCTTGCCCGTGCGGCAACTCAACAACGATTTCGTCGTGTACGTGAAACGTCACGGGGTAGCCGCCTACCTCAAGTCGAAACATCGCGTCGACTAGGAAATCACGCGACACGGCTTGCGTGACGTTCTCCGCGAGCTTGCCGCCATACGTGTGGAGCCGTTCCCATTTTTTCGTATAGCTGTTAATCCCCATATAGGACAATTGGGGTTTCAATCCGACGGGCGTTTGTTCCTCGGCAACGACCGGGTCGCAATAGGCGAGTCGCCGGCCGCATGGCAATTGCAGGAATAGAAATCGGCCCTCGGTATAGAATTTCACTTTGCCGGCGCGGTAGTCGTGTCCGGTTGCCACGGCGTCTAGCGCCGCGTCGTTCAACGCGTACCAATAGTTGACGATTCGCCGGTTAGCGTTTCGCCAAATGCGAACAACCTCGGCCGCGAAATCATCGTCGAGCGTGATGCCATACCCCGCCGCCGTCGCGATAAACTTTTTCGGCCCCATACCGTAGCCCAACCCGAGTACCGCGACCTTACCGAGTTGCCGTTGCGCCTTGTCGACCGCCTCGGGGGGTATGCCATAAATCTCCCCAGCCGCGACCTTGTAAACGTCGCCGCCATTGGCGAAGACCTCGATTAGC
>WBZP01000881.1_pt1 | contig 39200 bp, 37 predicted proteins | sample 5204301 | NCBI WGS metagenome assembly WBZP01 (sample SAMN12412401, study PRJNA552823) | activated sludge metagenome | isolation source: activated sludge from nitrification reactor of wastewater treatment plant... | place: USA: Pennsylvania | collected 2017
GCTGTTCGGCAGGACCGTCTACCAGCGCGGCGGGATGTTCCTGGTCGAGCTCGGCCGGCTGCTCGGCCAGCCCACCTTCGACCAGCTCCTCACCACCTGGGTGGACCAGCACCGCTTCGGGGTGGCGACCACCGAGCAGTTCGTGGCGCTGGCCGTCGAGGTGGCGGGGCCGGACAAGGGCGCCCAGGTGACGGCGCTGGCCGACGCCTGGTTGCACGCCGAGCGGATCCCGGAGCTGACCCCATGACAGTCGAACCCACGACCGAGTCCACCCCCGCGGCCTCCGACACCGCGCCGGACCCGGTCGCGGCAACGACGGGTCTGACCGTCCGCTACGGCACCGTCGACCCCGACGCGGTCGAGATGCTGGGCTCGTTCCCACCGGAACAGGACGGACCGGTGTGGATGGTCAACCTGATGCGCTACCGGGACCGGGCCGACTACGCCGACGGCCGTGACACCGAGTTGACCGGACGGGAGGCCGACGACCTGTACGCCCCGCTCGACGTCCTCGCCGACATCGGTGCGCAGGTCGTGTTCTTCGGCGACGTGACCGATCAGCTGCTCGGCGACGGACCACCGTGGGATCGCGTGGCCGTGGTGAAGTACCCGACGCACCGGTCCTTCCTGGAGATGCAGACCCGCGAGGACTTCTCCGCCCACCACGTCCACAAGGACGCCGGGATGGAGGCGACCTTCATCATCGCCGGCCAGCCCTTCGCCCCGCCCACCTGGGACGGCGAGCGCCCCGACCCCGACCGGGTGCCGCACCCCTCGACCGACGAGGACGGTCCGGTGGTGGTCGTGCACGTCGTCGCCTTCGACCGAGACTCGGCCGACACGCCCGAGGCGCTGGCGACCAGCATCGCCCACATGGACGCCTACCAGGCCCACGCGGCCACCGTCGCGGTGCCCCACGGCGTGAGCATCGACGGCTGGTTCCGGGCCGAGGCCACCGTCGTCGGCGACGGTCGCCGCTGGGACCAGGTCCGCTTCAACCGGTTCCCGTCGCGGGCCGCCTTCATGGCGGTGGTGTTCGACCCCTCCCGCCTCGAGGTCCAGCACGAGCACCGAGAGGTCGCGATGAGCGACACCTACACGCTGATCGTCCGACCGCAGATCGACACCCTGCCCGCGTCCTGGGAAGGGCTCGTCGACGGGTGAGACGACCCGACGGGAGCACGGGCGACGATCAGTCGTCGACCAGGACCCGGCGGACCGACAGACCTATGCGGTGCTTGGCCGTGTCGACGTTGAGGACCTTGACCATGAGCTCCTCGCCGGGGACCACGAGCTGGTCGGGTCGGTAGCCCGGAACGTCCGACAGCTCCGACATGTGGATCAGGCCCTCGGCACCGGACTCGAGCCGGGCGAACGCCCCGTAGTCGACCACCCGGGTGACCGTCGCCGGCAGGATCTGACCGACCTCCAGCCCGCCGTAGGGGTCGGGACGGGTGCGCTTGAGCGACAGGGACACCCGCTTCTTGGAGCGGTTGACGTCGATCACCTCGACGGTGACCTGCTCGCCGACCGACACGACGTCGGCCGGGGCTCCGAACCGCTCCCATGCCAGCTCGCTGCGGTGCACCAGGCCGCGCAGCCCGCCCAGGTCGACCACGGCGCCGTAGTCCGCGACCGACACGACCCGCCCGGTCACCCGGCTGCCGACCTTCACCGACGACAGCCGGTCCTTCTCCTCCTGGCGACGGCGACGCCGCTGCAGGTCACGGCGGGACACGACCAGACGGTCCTTGGCCCGGTCGGCCTCGGTGACCAGCACCTCGACCTCACGTCCGACCAGGGCGGACGGGTCCGAGACGGTCACCGTCACAGGGGCGGTCCCCTCGTCGGCTGCCGGAGGCTCGGTCTCGGACTCGGTCTCGGCCTCGGCCACGGGTTCAACCACGGGCTCGGCCACCAGCGCCGACTCGGGCTCGGCATCGGCCACGGGTTCAACCACGGGCTCGGGCTCGGGCTCGACCGGCGCCTCGATCTCGATGCCGCCGATCAACGACGTGGGCAGGAAGGCCCGCAGTCCCAGGTCGACGACGACGCCGCCCTTGACCTCCTTCACCACCCGTCCGCTCAACGGGGTGTGCTCGGCGCGGGCCCGTTCGACGCGCTGCCAGGCCAGCTCGGTGCGCGCCCAGCGGTGCGACAGCGCCACCCGGCCGCGACGGTCGTCGTCGCGGCTGAGCACCGCCGCGGGAACCGACTCGCCGACCGACGGTGCGGTGGGGAAGTCACGACGGTCGACCACGCCGGTGCGACCGTCGGCCAGGCGGACCTCGACCTCGGCCCCGTCGACCCGGGTCACCTCGACGTCGACGATGTGCGCGGGCGGCGGAGCGGTCCGGGGCCGGCGCGGGGCCGACGCGGAACCGGCACCCGAAGCACCCGTGGCGCTCGCCCCGTAGCCGGGGGGAGGCGGGATCGGCTGGCCGCCCGTCGGCCGCTCCGCGGCGGGATCCGGGTGGGCGGCGGGTTCGGTTGCAGGGTCATCGGGCACGTCGTTCACCGGCGGGCAAGCGTACCGTCGCCCAGCCGCTGCTCCTGCTCGCCGACGAAGGCGGTTCCGACCGCGCTGTACGGTGGCCCGTCCGATCCGACCGCCGGATCCGGGTGCACAAGGGGGATCTCGTGGAGCCGTACGGAGCCGATGACGCCGTCCGGGTGGGGTCGATGCTGTTCACGCTCGTCGACCCGACGCCCGGCTTCGAGGTCGCCTACAGCCGCTGGTACGAGCGCGACCACTTCTACGGCGGTTGCCTGGTCGGCCCGTGGCTGTTCGCCGGACGACGCTGGGTCGCCACCCGCGAGCTGAAGGACATGCGGTTCCCGACCGACGTCCCGGCCGACGCTGCGGTCGCCGACCCGCTCGACGCCGGGTCGTACCTGGCCACCTACTTCGTGCACAAGGGCCACGAGGCCGAGCACTTCGCCTGGGCCAACAAGCAGGTGTTCGAGCTGTACGCCCACGACCGGGGCTTCGACGAGCGCCGCCACGCCCACACCGTCCTGTACTTCACCACCGGCGACGACCACCGCGACCCCGACGGGGTGCCCACCCACATGGCGCTCGACCACCCCTACGCCGGGTTGGTCAGCGTGCACGTCGACCGCACCGGGGACACCTCGCACCCGGAGCTCACCGAGTGGTTCTCCGAACAGGCGGCGCCCTCGCTGTTCGCGGACGGAGCGGACGGCACCCGCTCCCCGATCGACCAGGTCGTGCACTGGCGACCGATCATCCCCAAGGGCTCCGAGGGCGACGCACCGATGGACCTGGGCAGCGGTCCGGGCACCCGGGCCCGGAGCCTGCAGCTGATGTTCCTGAGCACCGACCCGCGGGACGGCGACGCGTGGCAGCGGGTCCGCGACTACGCGGCGGCGCTCGAGGCGTCGGGTCTGGCCACGGTGCGCCTGGCCGCCCCGTTCATCCCGACGATCTTCGGCACCGACACCTACGCCGATCAGCTCTGGTAGCTCCCGCCGGCGACCGCGACGGCCGCGACGGCCGCCGCTCTGGATCGCTCAGCGGGCGTGGGCGGCCAGGAACTCCAGGGTGCGTTCCCAGGCCAGCGCGGCCGCCTCGGGGTCGTGGTGATCGCCGGCGCCCGACTCGGCGAACCAGTGGCCGGTGCCCGGGTAGTGGTGGACCTCGACGTGCTTGTCGAGCAGGAGCAGGTGCGCCTGCATCTCGACCAGGTCGTCGTCGGTGACCAGCGGGTCGGTCTCGGCGAAGTGCCCGAGCACCGGAGCGGACAGGGCGTCGAAGTCGATGTTCTGCACGCCGTAGTAGGCGACGACCGCGTCGACGGAGTCGGGCTGGCGGGTGGCGGCCCACAGCGCCCACGATGCGCCCATCGAGAACCCGACCACGGCCACCGGCCCGTCGGGGTCGGCGCTGTGGGCCCGGAGCGCCACGATGCTCGACAGCACCAGAGCGGCGGTCTCGTTGGGATCGCTCGCGGCCAGGACGTCGCGGGCCTCGTCGCCGTCGGCGGGCCGTGCCCCGTCGAGCAGGTCCGGCGCCAGCGCGGTGTAGCCCGCGTCGGCGAGCGCCTCCACCACCGCCTTGACCGCCGGGGTCAGACCCCACCACGAGTGGAGCACCAGGACGCCGTGGCCGGGGCCGTCGTCGGGGACAACCAGGTAGGCGTGACCGGCAGCGTCGCTCATGGGTGCCAGGTTGGCACGTCGTGCTCCGGTGCCGGTCACCGGCGGGTCGTGGCAGTATCCGGGGATGCCGACCGCTGCGGTTCTCAACCAGAAGGGTGGGGTCGGCAAGACGACGCTCACCCTCGGGCTCGCCGCTGCCGCCCAGCGTGCCGGCGATCCGGTCCTGGTCGTCGACCTCGATCCCCAGGGCTCGGCCGGATGGGCGATGGGCGTCGAGGCCGACGACGACCACCTGGCCGTCGGCGACGTGCTGCGCTCCGGCAACCCCAAGGTGGCCGAGGCGGCGATCGTGACCTCGGGCTGGGGCGAGGGCATCGACGTGCTGCCCGCCAGCCGGAACCTGATCGACCGCGAGGCCGACGGCTGGGCCGACGACTCGCTGCACCGGCTCCGTCGGGCGCTCGAACCGGTGACCGGTCGGTACCGCAGCGTGCTCATCGACTGCGCCCCGTCGCTGGGGCCGACCACGATGGCCGGCATGACCGCGGCCGACGGGGTGCTGCTGGTGGTCGAGCTGTCGGTGCTGTCGGTCCGCGGGGTCGAAGCGGTGGTCGAGACCGTGGAGCACGTCGGCAAGGAGCACCACCCGGAGCTCGACATCCTCGGCGCGGTGGTCAACCGGGCTCCGCCGGTGTCTGCCGAGGCGGATCGCCAGGAGCTCGAGCTGGAGCGGATCCTGGGTCGAAACACGGTGTGGCGTCCGTTCGTCCCGCAGCGCACCGTCGTCAACGAGGCGGTCGGGCGTCGGGCACCGGTGCAGGACCTCGGCTACCGCGCCCGCGACGTGATCGCCGTGTTCGACGAGCTGTACGCCCACCTGCTCACCGTGCTGCCCGACCCGCCGCCACCGCCGCCGAACTTGTAGCCCACACGCCACCCCAGCGACCACCAGCTACAACAACGCCAGCCGCCGCCGAACTTGTAGCCCACACGCCACCCCAGCCACCACCAGCTACAACATCGCCAGCCCCCGCCGAACTTGTAGCCCACACGCCACCCCAGCGACCACCATCTACAACATCGCCGACCGCCGCGCGACGGTGCCGGGCTGGCAGACTCCCGACCATGCCGCAGCTGCCCGACGAGTTCGCCGCCCACCCCGCCCGCGACGCCTCGCTGGCGTCGATGACCGCGATCGAGGCCGGCGACAAGGACGCCTGGCTGGCGCTGTTCGCCGACGACGCCGTGGTCGAGGACCCGATCGGTCCGTCGCCGTTCAGCCCCGACGGGCTCGGCCAGCGTGGTCGAGACGCCATCGAGACGTTCTACGACTCGGTGATCGGCCCCAACGACGTGTCGTTCCGCATCGACCAGAGCTGGGCGGCCGGCTCCGAGGTCGCCAACGTCGGCACGATAACCACCCGCATGGCCGACGGCACCGTCGTGCACACCGACGGCGTGTTCACCTACCGCGTCGACGACGACGGCAAGGTGGTCGCGCTGCGGGCGTACTGGGAGATGGACCGGCTGCGCTTCGAGGACTGAACGGAGACCGATCGGGAGTCGATCGGAGATCGGGAGGCGCCGGGACCCGGCGGGACCCGGCGGGCCTGGGTTCGTCGGTGGCACCCCGGCGCCCAAAAGTCGGGGAGTCCACGGCCAGGGCGGTGTCAGGATGGATCGATGACCCGGACCGTGATCACCGCGTGCCCGCTCGACTGCCCAGACGCCTGCACCCTCGCTGTCGACGTCGAAGGCGAGGCGACCGGGGGCGGCGAGCGGATCGTCCGGATCGACGCCGCACCGATCACCGACTCCAATCCGATGACCGACGGCTGGATCTGCGCCAAGGTCCGCCGCTCTGCCCGACGTGTGCACTCCCCGGAGCGGATCCTCACCCCGCTGCGACGCACCGGCCCCAAGGGATCCGGCGCCTTCGCTCCGATCAGCTGGGACGACGCTCTCGAGCTGATCGCCACTGAGATCCGCTCGGCGATCACCGAGCACGGCCCCGCGGCGGTCGTGCCGTTCCTCTACAACTCCTCCGCGCCGACGTTCTCGGACCGGCTGATGGTGCGCCTGTTCGCCGAGCTCGGCACCTCCGAGGTCGCCCACACCATCTGCGCCTACACCGCGGCGATCGCCTGGCACTCGACGTTCCCGAACATGGCGTCGGCCGACCCGCTCGACGTCGCCCACTCCGACCTCGTGGTCATCTGGGGCGCCAACCCTTCGACGTCGAACACCCACCTGACCCCGCTGCTCACCGAGGCCCGCGGACGGGGTTCGGTGGTGGTGGTGATCGACCCCCGGCGGACCCCGACCGCGGCCCGAGCCGATCGGCACCTGGCGGTCCGGCCCGGCACCGACGACGTGCTCGCGCTGGCCACCGCGGCGGAGCTCGACCGCCTCGGCCTGGTCGACCGATCCTTCTGCGACGTCAACGCCGAGGGTACCGATGAGCTCCTCGCCGCCGCCCGGGCGTGGACCCCCTCGACCGCGGCCGAGGTGTGCGGCGTCGACGCGTCTGCGATCACCGAGCTGGCCGAGCTGGTCGGAACCCGACGCCCCGGCCTGCTGCGCCTCGGTTGGGGGATGGAGCGCAACCGCAACGGCGGGTCCGGGATCCGAGCCGCGCTCGGGCTGTGGGTGCTGGCGGGCCAGTTCGGCCGGCCGGGCTCGGGCGTGGTCACCTCGACGTCTTCCGCGGCCGAGGACGACACCCTCGACGACCTCCCCGACGCACCGCCCCGCACCCGCACCCTCAACATGAACCGCATCGGCCACGACCTGGCCCACGCGGATCCGCCGGTGGCGGTGCTGATCGTCCAGGGGGCCAACCCGGCGGTGTCAGCCCCGGACCAGCAGGCGGTCCTGGCCGGTCTGGCCCGGGAGGACCTGTTCACCGTCGTGCACGACCAGGTGATGACCGACACCGCCGCGTTCGCCGACATCGTCCTGCCCGCCACCACCTACTTCGAGCAGGGTGACGACGTCGCCGTCGGCTACACGTCCTACGCGGCGTCGCCCCTGCGCCGGGTCATCGCCCCGGTCGGCGAGTCGAGGACCAACGGCGAGGTGGCGGCAGGGCTGGCCGCCGCGCTCGGCGTCGACGGCTACCGCCCCGAGCAGGTTCCGCCGCCGCCGCTGCCCGAGCGGGCGGTGCCGACCCGACCCCAGGGCAGCGTCCAGTTCGGACCGGTGGGCGAACCGGGCACGACCAGACCCGACGGCGGTCGGGCCCGGCTGCTGCTCGGAGCGGGGTCCGACCCGGTGCCGACGCACCGACCGGTCGGCTCGCCGTTCCCGCTGACGCTGATCACACCCGCGTCGAGCCGGCAGATCAACTCGATGTTCGGTGAGTACGACCCGCCGCCGGCGCAGATCTCGGTGAGCCCCGAGGACGCCTCCGCCCGCGGGGTCCTCGACGGCGCCGACGTCCGGGTGTTCAACGACCTGGCCACCCTGGTGCTCCCCGCCCGGATCGACCCGTCGGTGCGCCCGGGAGTCGTGTCGATCCCCAAGGGCCTCTGGCGGCGACACCTGCCCGGCGGTCTGACCGCCAACGCCCTCACGCCGGCCGAGGTGGAGCACACGATCGGCGGGGCGGTCTTCCACGACGCGCGGGTCGACATCGCCCCCGCCTGACATCGCCCGCGCCTGACACGATTGGCCGAGCCTGACACGATTGGCCGACCTGATCGCCGACCCGCCGACCGGACGCGGATCGGCCCGCCCCCACGCAGGGCGGGTGGCGGGCCGATCGCCGATCCGAACCGGTCGGTCCGACCGGCGCGGACTCCGGGTCAGGAACCGAGGTTCTGGGCGACGAAGTCCCAGTTGACCAGGCTGTCGAGGAACGTCGAGATGTAGTTCGGGCGGGCGTTGCGGAAGTCGATGTAGTAGGCGTGCTCCCACACGTCGATGGTGAGCAGGGCCTTGGCGCCGTGCTTCATCGGCAGATCCGCGTTGGAGGTCTTCATGATCTCCAGGCCCGAGCCGTTGTCGACCAGCCAGGCCCAACCGGAGCCGAACTGCGTGGTGGCCGCCTCGGCGAACTTGGCCTTGAAGTCGTCGTAGGAACCGAACGCGCCGTTGATGGCGTCGGCCACCGCGCCCGAGGGCGCGCCGCCGCCGTTCGGCGACATCGAGTTCCAGTAGAAGGTGTGGTTCCAGACCTGCGCGGAGTTGTTGAACAGGCCGCCGTCGGACTTGAGGATCACGTCCTCGAGCGAGGCGTTCTCGAACTCGGTGCCCTCGACCAGCTTGTTGAGGTTGGTCACGTAGGTCTGGTGGTGCTTGCCGTAGTGGTACTCGAGCGTCTCGGCGGAGATGTGGGGCGCGAGCGCGTCCTGGGCGTACGGGAGCGGCGGGAGTTCGAAGGCCATGAGGCGTCCTCTCGAGGAACGGGGATGTTGCTTGCGCCCCGAACCTACCCCGTGTCCCCGCCGGTGGCCGCCAGCCCCCGGGCCCGGGCCCGCGACGGGGCCCGGAACTCGTCGGGCAGCTCGGCCACCTCGCCGCCGTCCGCGGTGACCGGGACGAACTGGATCGCCACCGCGGCGACGACCAGGGCGAGAGCCATCGCCCCCCACACCGATCGCGGCGGGTGGTTCAGGTCGAAGAACTCCGCCGCGACCGGAACCGCCAGCACGACCAGCACCCCGGCCCCCATGGCACCGACCAGGATCCACCGCCACGGCGGCAGGGTCCGGGTCAGGCGCAGCAGCAGCAGCAGCCCCACCCCGAGCAGCGTGACCGTGGCGGTGGAGCGGGCGTCGGTGAGCGACACGTCGGCCGGCCCGCGGGCGTAGAAGTAGACCGACAGGGCGGCGGCCGCGGCGATGACCCCGGCCGGCACCGCGAAGCGCACGACTCGGGCCACGAAGCCGGTGCGAGCACGGCGGGGGTCGGGGGCGAGGGCCAGGAAGAACCCGGGGATGCCGACGCTGAGGGACCGGACCAGGGTCAGGTGGCGGGGCAGGAACGGGTAGTCGGTGCCGACCACGGCGATGACCAGCGCCATGCACGCCGAGTACACCGTGCCGTAGATGAACAGGTTGGCGGCGCGCTCGACGCTGTTGATCACCCGGCGCCCCTCGGCCAGCACTCCGGGCAACACCGAGAACCGGTTCTCCAGCAGGACCAGCTGAGCGACGGCGCGGCTGGCCGCGGATCCGGCGCCCATGGCGATGCCCATGTCGGCGTCCTTGAGCGCCAGCACGTCGTTGACGCCGTCGCCGGTCATGCCGACCACGTGGCCCCGGGACTGCAGCGCCCGCACCATCGCCCGCTTCTGGTGCGGCTGCACCCGGCCGAACACGGTGTGGGCGGCGACCGCGTCGGCCAGGGCCTCGTCGTCGTCGACCGGCAGGTCGCGGGCGTCCATGACCCGGCCGGCGTCGGGCACCCCGGCGCGGGCCGCCACCGCGCCGACGGTCACCGGGTGGTCCCCGGAGATGACCTTGAGGTCGATGCCCTGGCCCGACAGGTAGGCGAGCGTGTCGCGGGCATCGTCGCGCACGTCGTCCTCGAGCAGGACCAGCGCTCTCGGGACCAGGTCGTCCGGGAGCTGGTCGCCGTCGAGCCGGGGCGCCGTTGCGACCAGGACCACCCGTCGACCGTGCACGGCCTGGTCCTGGACCCGGGCGGCCACCTCGTCGTCGCCGGGGGCGAGGATCTCCGGGGCGCCCAGGTAGACCGCGCCCCGACCGTCGAACTCGGCAGCCGACCACTTGCGGGCCGAGGAGAAGGGAACCGAGTCGACCCGGTGCCAGCCCGGGTCGTCGGGATGGACGTGGGCGATGGCCGCCAGGGTGGCGTTGGGGTCGGGATCCGACGCGGCCAGCGCGGCCAGCATCTCGCCGACATCCCCCCCGCCCCCACTTTCTGACGACACTGGAGTACCGCCATTGTCGTGACTTGTCGTCAGAAACCCGGGGGAGGGTGGGGGGAGGGGGTCGATGCCGGCCATGACGATCTGACCGGTGGTGATGGTGCCGGTCTTGTCGAGGCACAGCGTGTCGACCCGGGCGAGCATCTCGACCGACGCCAGCTCCTTGAGCAGCGCGTTGCGCCGGGCCAACTTCACCACGCCGGCCATGAACGCCAGGCTGGTCAGCAGCACGAGCCCGTCGGGAACCATCGCCACGCCGGCCGCGACCGTTCCCGACAGCGCTTCATGCCAGTCGTCGCTGGTGCGCCACAGCCGCCACAGCAGGATCAGCGCGATCGGCGGCAGGGCGACCATCAGGAACTCGAGGATGCGGTTGACGCCGGTTCGCAGCTCCGAGTGCACAAGTGAGAACTCGCGGGCGGCGCCTGCCAACGACGCGGCGTAGGAGTCCGCACCCACCTTGGTCGCCCGGAACGTCCCGGATCCGGCAGAGACGAAGCTGCCCGACATCACCGTGTCACCGACCGCCTTGTGGACCGGGTCGGATTCGCCGGTCAACAGCGACTCGTCGATCTCCAACCCCGCGCTGCTCACCACCTCGCCGTCGACGACCACCTGCGCGCCCGAGGTGAGCACGAGCAGGTCGTCGGCCACGACCTCCTCGACGGCGTGCTCGGAGGTGGCGCCGTCGCGGATCACGGTGGCGTGCGGCGTGTTGAGGACCGCCAGGCGCTCCAGCGCGGCCCGGGCCCGCATCTCCTGCACGGTGCCGATGACCGAGTTGGCCACGATCACCAACCCGAACAGCATGTCCGGACCGATGCCGTCCGCGATGACGACGAGCACCAGGAGCACGCCGACTATCGCGTTGACCGGCGTGAGGACGTTGGCCTTCAGGATCTGGGCGGTGGTGCGCGACGGGTCGTCCGGCACGTGGTTGACGCGACCGTCGGCCACCCGCTCCGCGACCTCCGCGGCGGTGAGCCCGTCCGGGCCATGGCCCCCCGCGCCGACGGTGGTGGGGGTCGCCTCCGACATCGCCGGGAGGCTACCGGGGCGACGACCGGACCATCGGAGAGGGAGCCGGCGGGCGCCCGGCTAGGTTCGGCGCCCATGACGGGCCGGTCGAGCCACCCGCCTCGGATGCACCGCCCCGAGGACCACAAGAGCAGTCGGGCCGGTTGGATCCGGGCCATGGTGCTCGGCGCCAACGACGGCTTGCTGTCCACCGGCGCCCTCCTGCTCGGCGTGGCCGGGGCAGGGGCGACCAGCAGCGCCCTGCTCATCGCCGGCGTCGCCGCCCTGGTCGCCGGGGCGCTGTCGATGGGCCTCGGCGAGTACGTGTCGGTGAGCTCCCAGCTCGACGTGGTGCACGCTGACCGCCGCTTGGAGGAGACCGAGCTGGAGCGCAACCCCGAGGCCGAGACCAGGGAGCTGACATCGATCTACCAGGAGCGGGGTCTGTCCCACGACCTGGCCGAGCAGGTGGCCGAGGCGCTGATGGCCCACGACCCGCTCGGCGCCCACATGCGCGACGAGCTCGGTCACACCGAGGAGCAGCGAGCCCGCCCGTTCCAGGCGGCATGGAGCTCGCTCGCCAGCTTCGCGATCGGAGCCTGCATCCCGCTCGGCGTAGCCGTGGTCCTGCGCGGCGAAGTCCGGGTTCCGGCGATCGCGACGTCGTCGATCGTGGGCATGGTCCTGCTCGGATGCCTGTCGGCATGGCTCGGCGGCGCCCCGGTGTGGCGCGGTGCGCTGCGGGTGGGGATCGGTGGGTCCCTCGCGCTCGCCGCGACCTACGTCATCGGTCTGCTGTTCGGCACCACCACCGGCTGAGGCAACGGTCCGTCGACTCCCGTTGGATCACCGAGTCCCACACGCGCCGCGGCGGCCCCGGAGGGCCGCCGCGACAGGGGGGTTGGATTCAGGTCAGCCGGTTCAGCAACCGGTTCCACGCCAGGCGGAACGGCCGCCGTTGTTGTAGAGCCACAGGGCGACGGCGTCCTGCACGTGCCACGGAGCGTGCGCGGCTCGGGCGTAGCCGGGATGTCCGGAACGCGCCGAGACGGTGCGCCAGGTGCTGTCGAGGAACTGGTATGCGCCCGACGCGGTGCTGCGGGGGTTCTGCGCCGCGTAGTTGCCACCGGACTCGTGCGCGCGCACGCAGGACAGGAACGGATGGGCCTGCACCGCCCGGCGCTGGCCCTCGACGGCCTGGGCGATCTTGGCCTGTTGGTGGTTGATCTCGCTCTGGTCGATCTGACCATCGCCGTTGAAGTCGGGGACCCACTGCTCGACCGGCAGGTTGCAGCCGGTGAGCAGCAGCAGTCCGATCGCGGCACCGGCGAGCACGCCGGCGCCGGAGCGGCGACGGCGGGCAGCCGGTGCGGCGGGACTGCTCGGGACCTCGGGCCGGGGGGCAGTCGATCGTCGGGTCCGGCGGACGGCGAGGTCCGGGGTGGGGGCGGCCGAATTGGCGAGGTGGTTCTGCATGGTGACCCTCCGAAGGTCCGTCCGGTTCGGGCATCGCATCCGACCGGATCTCGAATCGACGTCACGGAATCCGTGACGGCCGTCGTTTTCATGACGACGGTTCAACAGTATGACGGAAATGACGCACGTTCGTAATACTCGCAACAACTTTGTGACAGGAAGCACAAGGCTTGGAATCACCCTCCGATGGGTTGCCCGCGCCCACGCCCCAAGGGTTACCGTGGGTCACCTTCGTGCCGGCTCCCTCCCCGGCACCCACCGAAAGGCCCCCCAAGTGAGTGCCGAACGCCTCCCCCACGGCCGCATCAACCCGTGGACGTCGATCCCGTTCTTCGCCGTGCACCTGGTCCCGCTCCTGGCGATCTTCACCGGCGTGACCTGGAAGGCGGTCGTGTTGTGCCTGGTCACCTACTGGGGACGGATGTTCTTCATCACCGCCGGCTACCACCGCTACTTCTCGCACCGGTCGTACCGCACCAGCCGGGCGTTCCAGTTCGTTCTCGCGGCGGGCGGCCTGACGTGCGCTCAGAAGGGCCCGCTGTGGTGGGCCGGACACCACCGGATCCACCACCGCTACGCCGACACGATCGACGACCCCCACACCCCCATGAAGGGCTTCTGGTGGAGCCACGTGGGCTGGATCCTCGGTGACGACACCTCCGCTCAGCCCGAGGGGTCGATGAAGGACTTCGACAAGTTCCCTGAGATCGTGTGGCTGTCGCGCCACGACTGGATCGGCCCGTGGGCGCTCGCAGTGGCGTGCACCCTCGTCGCCGGGTGGTCGGGCCTGATCATCGGGTTCTTCCTGTCGACGGTGCTGCTGTGGCACTCGACGTTCATGATCAACTCGCTGGCCCACGTGTTCGGCAGCCGGCGCTTCGAGACCGCCGACACCAGCCGAAACAACTTCGGACTGGCCGTGCTGACCATGGGCGAGGGCTGGCACAACAACCACCATCGCCACCAGCACGTCTGCCGCCAGGGCCTGCGCTGGTGGGAGATCGACGTCACCTGGTACGTGCTCGCCGGCCTGGAGAAGCTCCACATCATCTGGGGTGTGCGTCGCCCCCGGACCGCCGTCGACATCGTCGACGTCGCCGACGACCGGGACCAGGTTCCGGCCTGAGCTCGTCGGTCGGCGCCACCGGCGCCGTGACCACGCCACGCGCCGACCGCCCGCCACGTGTGATCCATCCGGCGGACCAGCGAGGGAGAGCGGTCCGCCACCCCGACGGGCGCAGGGACCACGATGGTGTGGTGGTGGAGGAAGCCCGCTCCGGGATCGACGCGGACCGACCTCCGTCGTTGTTCACGCCCGCCGCCCACCACGGCGACCCGCGCAGCGTGTTCGCTCCGGACCGACATCCGCCACCGGGGGGCGCCGGGACCCACGACCTGTTCAGCGTGGCACCCACCGACGAGCCGGACTCCGGCGGAGCTCCCCTGGTCGCACCCGGCCCGACCCCGCGACGGTGGATGACCACCCTGCTGTCCGAGATCGATCTGCGCGACATCGACCTGCGCGACGACGTGCCCCGGGTGGTCCGCCGTCGACACCGGTCCGCCGATGCGCCCCGGCGCCGAGGCTGGCGCGCCAGGTTCCGGCTCCGCCGCACCACCCGGTCGGCGCCGGCGACCCGCCGGCTGTCCACCTGACGGCGACCCCAGCCGCCACCTCTGCCGCGACCCCCGCGAAGCAGCCGCGTCGCTTTCCCCCACATGCGGGAGCACGCCCGACCTAACCTCCGGCGATGGGTTGCGGATGCCTGATCGTGCTCGCGTCGGCGGTGTCACCCCGCTTGGCGCTGTTCCTGGCGTGGATCTTCACCGACAAGATCCCCGCTGCGTTCGACGGGAACTGGTTGTTCCCCATCCTTGGGTTCTTCCTGTTGCCGTGGACGACCCTGGCGTGGGCCGTCGCATGGGCGAACCCGATCGAGAGCGTGTCGGGGTTCGGTTGGTTCATCGTGGTGTTCGCGTTCCTCCTCGACCTGTCCACGCACTTCGGCGCTGGTCGGGCCGAACGGGACCGTCGGGCAACCGTCGTGGCTTGAGCGCAGAGCCCCGGGCGCATCGATCGGCGACCTCGGATCCACCGCACTCGCTCCGTTCACGAACATGATCACCCCCATGGATCCCGACGACGCCACCGACCCCGACCGTGAGGTGCTCGACGACGGTTCGGACGTCGTCCACTTCCATCGACTCCGGCGATTCGTCCGACCGTCGGAGCAGAAGAGCATCTCCCCGGTCCTCGGGATCACGCTCGTGGCCATGCTGCTCAGTCCGCTGTTGACCGAGAACTCCTGGAGCCGCGGGATGGAGGTGGCCCTGATCGGTCTGAGCGCGGTGGTGGCGCTGCACCGTACGGGCACGCGGGCCGTCATCCGCCACGCGGGGATCGCCATCGTCGTGCTCGCCACCGTCGTCGCGGCCGCGATCCCGGTGGCCCAGACGAGCGCGGGCACCCTCACCCAACTCGCTGCGGGCCTGTTCGCCCTCCTGCTGTTGGTGACCCCGGTGCTGGTCATGGTCCGTCTGATGCTGAGACCCCGGATCACGATCGACACGCTCGCCGGTGCACTCACCGCCTACCTGCAGATCGGCATCTTCTTCGGCGCCCTCTACCTCTTCGTCTCGCTGGTCACCGACCCGTCGCCGTTCTTCGCCCAGACCACGGCGCCGGGGTACTCGGACTTCGAGTACTTCAGCTTCATCACCATGACCACAGTCGGCTACGGGGACCTGACCCCCGCCACCCACATCGGCCAGACCCTCGCCACGTTCGAAGCGGTGGGCGGCCAGGTCTTCCTGGTGACGGTGGTGGCGCTCACCGTGTCGAACCTGGGTCGACCCACCCGGCGCAGCCCCGGCCAGACCCCACCCCCCTGACCTCGCTTTGTCCTGCACAGGCGCGGTGATCACCGCGTCTGTGCGGGACAAAGCGGCGGGCCGGGGACTCGTCCCCATTGTCGAGCGGTCGCCGTCGACCGATGCTGACGTCGAGGAGGGGACGGATCAGGTCCGCGACGACCGAGCGGCGAACGCCGGTCGGCGTGGATGGGTCCGTCGATGGGAGGACATCGACGGGGTCGGCGAGAGGAAGGCGCCGGCCTCGTCGGTCGACCCGCCCGCTTTGTCCTGCGCAGGCGCGGTGATCACCGCGTCTGTGCGGGACAAAGCGGAAGGGGGAGGGTGCTCAGGACTTGCGGGAGTCGACCAGGCGCCAGATCAGCAGCACGATCACGGCGCCCACGAAGGACCCGATCAGACCGCTCGGGCGAATCGCGAAGTCCTCGTTCGACAGCAGGCTGGCGAGCGTGCCGCCGACGAACGAACCGACCAGTCCGGCGATCAGCGACTGGGCGTTGGGTCGGGTCCCCATGCCGAGGACGAGCTGGGCCAGCCAGCCGACAAGCATTCCGAAAGCGATGATGGCGAGGATCAGCACGGGCGGGACACTAGCGGTCCACCGTGACCGGGTCCGAGACGCGGACCGTGCCGGTCCGCAGGATCCGGGCGTACACGCCGACGATCTGGTCGAGGTCGGCCACGATGTGGCGCAGGATCGCCCGGTCTCCCGGCACGGAGTCATCGATCTCGCGGGTGACCATGACGCAGCGCGGACACCCGGTCACGACCTCCAGCTCGACCTCGCCCACCGTCAGCCGCGAGCCGATCCAGTCGAGCTCGGGGTGCCCCCCTCGGTCGCCGGTGTCGACGATCAGGCTGGGACGGAACCGACGGACGTCGATCACCGAGTCGGGGACGGCCTCGGCCATCGACCGGAAGGCCGAGGTGGACATGATCATCAACGGGAAGGCGTCGTAGTAGGTGCCGAGCGGCGACTCGTACTCGAGGATCTCGGGCGGGAAGTCCGACAGGTCAGGGAGCGGCTCGTCGGGATCCCGGCCGAAGATGGACTGCAGCTCCTCCAGCAGGTCATCGGAGTCCGGCGCGCCTCGGCGGTAGTGGTCGAGATCGGTGGCCGGCATCCGCGGCCACAGCGTGACCTGGTGTTCGAGCGCCGTGCTCACCGCCTGGTCGGCACCGCCCTCGCCGGCGCGGACCGTGGTCCCATCGGGCAGGGTGATGGCGACCGCCGAGCCCGGGCCGTCGTCGTACGCCGCGGCGAGCCTCATCAGAGCGCCGATCTTCTTGGCGCCCCGGATGCCGCCCCGGACCTCGTCCCGAGCCGCCCACATCCGGTCACCGACCATGCCGTCTTCGAGCAGTTCGGCAGCCTCGACGGGCTCACCGATCATCGACTTGACCGGGTACCGCCAGATCTCGCTCACGTGCACGTTCGGCACGCTACCGCTCGTCCACCGGAGGCATCCCGCCCCCGCCCACCCGGAGTCGGGCGGGGAGGGGCGGGGTTGGTCCAGGGGCGAGACGCCGTTCGAGTGGCCCGAGGTCAGTCGGGCGGGCCCTCGGTGAGGGTCACCGACTCGGTGTGCGATGCCCCGGCCTGATCGGTCCAGGTCAGCTTGACCCGGTCGCCGGGCTTGGCCGCAGAGAGCGCCGTGGTCAACGCCTCGGCCGAGGTGACCTCGGTGCCGTCGACCGAGGTGATCGTGGAACCCTGAGTCACGCCCGCCTTGGCGGCACCGGAGCCTTCGGCCACACCGCCGACCAACGCCCCGGTGGGTGCCCCGGCCGCGGCGCCGAACGGATCGTCGGCCACGTTGGTCACCTGCACGCCGAGGACGCCCCGAGCGCCGATACGGACGACGTCGCTGGCCTTGCCGGCCTTGATCTGCTCGACGATCTCCATGGCGTCGTTGATCGGGATGGCGTAGCCCTCGTCGTTCGTCGACACCTCGTTGGTCGACGCAGCGGCGGCGTTGATGCCGATCACCTCGCCGTCGGCGTTGGCGAGCGGTCCGCCGGAGTCGCCGGGGACGATGTCTGCGTCGATCTGGATGAGGTTGCTCAGTCGCTGGGCCCGGCTGCCCGACTCGTCGCTGGCGGTGATGCTGCGACCGAGCGCCTTGACGTTGCCGGTCACGACCGACGGCGTGCCGCCCTGGCCACCGGCGTTGCCGAGCGCGACCACGGCGTCTCCGACGCGCACCGCGTCGGAGTCACCGATCCTGACCACGTCCAGACCCTTGGCCTGCTGCAGCTGGATCACGGCCAGGTCCTTGGTCCTGGCGGTTCCGACCACCTTGGCCTCGTATCGCTGCCCCGTGTCGGCGTCGGTGACGACGATGCGGGTGGCGCCGCGGATGACGTGGTTGTTGGTGACGATCAGGCCGTCCTCCCGCAGGGTGATGCCGGTACCGGCGCCCTGTCCCTGGGCGGTGAGCGTGTTGATGTTCACCACGCCCGGGACGACCTTGCCGGCCACGGCGTCGGCGTCGGCGGTCTCGGCCGAGCCCGAGTTGCCCGACGGGTCCGACCCGTTCGATGGCGCCGGTTCGGTCGTGGCCCCACCGAAGGGGGAGCTGCCGTTCGCGGACGGGTCCGGGACGGGACGTGTCTGTGCGGCGGTGTCCGAGCCCGACTTCGTGAGCTGCGACAACCCGAGTCCGCCGGCAACCCCGGCCAGCAGGGCGAGGATCAACAGGAGGCCGATCGCGACCTTGGTTCCGCGCCCGCCGCCGGAGCGGCCCGATGCGGGAGCCGGGGGCGCCGCGGGAGGCGTCCAGCCGCCCGAGGGGAAGGCCGCGGGCGCGCCGAGCGGGTAGCCGCCCGGCGCCGCGCCCGGGAAGGTCGGCGGACCGGCCGGGGCCGCGGTCGGAGGACCGAGGGTGGGGACCGACGGGGGCCCGGTGGGCGGACCCTGAGGCGGACCCGACCGCGGCGCACCGCCGGAGGCCGACGCCCCGAGCGGGGGCAACCCCGCTGTGGGCGCCGGGGGCGGACCGAGCGGACCGACAGCCGCGGTCGGAGCGGTGACCGGTGCGGGAGGAGGGCCGAGCGGTCGGGGCGGCCCGGCCGGGGCTCCGGCCGGGGGTGTGGGTTCGGACGTGGGGTCGCCGTGGGACATGGCCGCCATGTCACTCCCGGAACGTGAGGGCAGGGTAAGCGGGACCTGTGAGGACCCTGAGGGACTGTGGTCCGCCTCAGCGTCGCGAACGCGTCGCCGGAACGGACCCGGGCTCACAGCATGGCAAGGTCCGGGCCGTTCGGCCACCCACCAGAACCAGCTTTGTCCCGCCCGAACCGGTCTGCCCCGTACGGACTCGCTTTGTCCCGCACAGACGTCGTGATCACGACGTCTGTGCGGGACAAAGCGAGAGTGGGGGTGGGAGCAAGGGTCGGGGTCAGCTCGACAGCCGCTCGGTGCTGTCGTCGCCGGGGACCGGCAGCTGGGTCACCAGCCGGTGGCCGGGCCACTCCGCCGGCTCGAACGCCTGGTACTCGAAGGTCAGCCGACCCGCTCGGGGGTGGTCGTAGCGGCGCAGCCGGCTGTGGAACCCGGCCACGTCGAGACCGGACCACCAGCGTTCGAACTCCGGCGACTCCCGACGCAACCGGGCGATCAGCTCCTCCAGGTCGGGGTCGCCGCGGAGCAGCGCGGTGGCGGCGCGGAACTCGGTGACCATCGCCCGCGCCTCGTCCTCACGGTCGACCACCAGCTCCCGGGCGGACGGCTCGCACAGCACGATGAACAGCAGGTTCCGGTCCTCGACCGCCAGCGACTCGGCTTTGGGGTAGAGCAGTCCCTGTGCACGGTTCCACGCCAGGTACTCCCAGCGGGGACCGAGCAGGTAGCTCGGCGCCGGATCGAGCGCGTCGAGGGTTCGCACCAGGGCGTCCGGAGGGTGACCGGCGAGGTCGACCGCCTCGACGCCCTCCCCCGCTCGACGGGCCCGACTCGAGGCCTCGACGGCGCCGTCGCCCGCGGCGCGCCGGGCCAGGGTCAGCAGGTGGGAGTGCTCGGCGTCGTCCAGACGCAACGCCCGGGCCACAGCGTCGAGCACCGCCCGCGACGGCCGTTCGGCCCGGCCCTGCTCCAGCCACGTGTACCAGGTGACCGACACGCCGGCGAGCAGGGCGACCTCCTCGCGACGCAACCCGGGGGCTCGGCGACGGGGTCCGCTCGGGAGCCCGACGTCAGCCGGGTCGATCGCTGCCCGACGGGAGCGCAGGAAGTCGCCGAGCTCATTCTCCCGCCCACCGTCCTGACCGCCGACCCGCCTACCGTCCTGCCCACCCCGCGGTCGGCCGTCGGGATCGGCGCCGGAACCGGTGGACATCTCCCCAGTGGAGCAGATCGGGACGGGCCGAGGCAGGTGGTGCCGACACCAGCATCAGCGCACACTCCCACCCGGACGGACCGTCGTGGTCCGATCGACCGATGACCTCGCCCCACGGCCTGTCCGCAGTCGCCCCGCCCGACCGAGGCGGCACCAACTTCAGCCCGGAACGGCAGACCACCGGGTCGGTGATCAGATCGATCGCCGGATCGGCTGACCGGCCGACGACCGGGCGAACCGCGGCGGACCGGATCGGATCGTCGGCCATCCGGGACCTGCTCGCACTGACCGAACGACCCGGTGTCATCTCCCTCGCCGGCGGCCTGCCCGACCTCGACCTGCTCGACCCGGAACGGATCCGCGCCGCGGCCGACCACGCGGCATCGGTCAGCGGCGCCCACGGCCCGGTCGCGCTGCAGTACGGGCCGACCGCCGGTCTGGCGACGCTGCGGGAAGTGGTGGCCGATCGACTGGGCGTCGACGCCGAGGAGGTCGTGATCACCACGGGGTCCCAACAGGGCCTCGACCTGTTGGCCCGCTCCGTGATCGCCCCCGGCGACGAGGTCGCGCTGCAGGAGCCGGCCTACCTGGGCGCGGTCCAGGCCTTCCGGGCCGCGGGCGCCACGGTCGTCGGGCTCCCGGGCGACGACAGCGGCCTCGACGTCGACGCGCTCAGCGCCCTGATCGCGGCGGGGAACGCACCGCGGGTCGTCTACGTGGTGGCCGACCACCACAACCCGACCGGGGCCGTGATGAGCCCGGGCCGCCGGGTCCGCCTCCGCGAGCTGGCCGACGCGAACGGGATCCTGGTTATCGAGGACGCCGCCTACCGGGACCTCCGGTGGGGACCGCCCACCCGTCCGCTGTTCGCTCCCCGGAGTCCGGTCGTGCACGTCGGATCCGCGTCCAAGGTGCTCGCCCCCGGACTGAGGGTCGGCTGGATGACGGGACCGACCGACGTGATCGACGCGGTCCTCCGCCTCAAGCAGGCCGCCGACCTGCACACCCCCACATGGAACCAGCTGATGGTCGCCCACCTGCTCGACGACGGCCACCAGCCGCGACACCTGGAACGCATCCGCACCGCGTACCGCTCCCGAGCAGTGGCCCTGGCCGACGAGCTGACCTCCCGGCTCGGCGACGCCGTCGAGGTGACCGCGCCCGACGGCGGCATGTTCCTGTGGATGACCACCCGGGACGGGACGGACACCGACGGCCTCCTGGACCGTGCGATCGAGGCCGGCGTCGCCTTCGTCCCCGGCTCGGCGTTCCGGACCCGACCGCCAGGGTCCGACACCGAGGCCGACCACACCACCGCTCGGCTGGCGTTCGCGTCCCGACCCGAGGAACAGCTCCGTGCGGCGGCACGACGACTGACCGAGGTGTGGCGGCCCTGAGCGCGATCAGCGGCCGTTCTCGGGCAGGAACGACCGACGACCGGCCGTCGGTGCCCGAGATCCCGGGATCGAGGCTCAGCCCGACTCCGACTCGCGCTCCTGGCGGGCCCTCGTCAGGTCGACCGCGACGACCCGACCCCGGTCCGCCAGGACTGCGACCGGCAGGTCAGCACCCTCCGCCACCAGGTCGGTCTCGGTCTCGTCGAGGGCGACCACGGCGGTCAACTGGACCGACCCGTCGTCCTCGCGCACGTTGAGCACCAACGTGAACAGCTCCCGGCCCTGGTCGTCGCGAAGTCCGGAGCTGCGGGCGTGCACCACGACCGCCCGGGTCGGATCTCCACGCCGGAGGACCTCGTCGGGTGAGGGTTCGAAAGCGATCCCCCCATGGTCCACCCCTCCCGTACGGCGCGGATCGGTGACCCATACGCAATACTCAGCGACTGACCGAGGTCACGACCGCACGCACGATGGCGCCCACCTCGGTCGACCCCAACGCGGAGGACCATGCACAGCCAGTGGCCCGTCAGCGGCCGCTCCCCCGAGCTCGATCACCTCACCGCGCTGCTGGCCGGCGGCGGGACCGGCGTGCTCGTCGTCGGGGAGGAAGGCGTCGGCAAGAGCCGGGTTCTGAACGAGGTCACCGACCGGCTCCGCTCCCAGGGGATGGCGACCGTCGTCGTGACGGCCACCCCGGGATCGGCCGTGCTGCCGCTCGGCAGCCTGGCGTCGCTCCTGCCCGCCGGCTCCACATCGACCGGGCTCCCGGTGCTCCCGGTGCTGCGCGCCGCCATCGAGACGCTGGCCGACGGGCGTCGACCGGTGCTGGTCATCGACGACGTCGAGCACCTCGACGACGCATCGTCCGTGCTGGTCAACCAGCTCGTCGCCACCGGTGACGCCGGCCTGGCCGCGACCCAGACGTCGGGCACCATCGCCCCCGAGCCGATCGCCCGGCTCTGGCAGGACGGGATGATCGAACGGGTCGAGCTGCCGCCGCTGACGCCCGACGAGCTCGCCAGCCTGGCCGAGTCGATCGTCGGCTCCCCGCTCGACGACCGGTCCTTCGACCTGGTCCGCGACATGGTCGGCGGGAACGCTCTGTTCCTCCGCGAGATCCTGATCGCCTCCCGCGAATCGGGGAACCTCGAGGTCGACGACGGCCTGGTCCGCATCCGGGAGCTCCCGGTGTCGGCCCCACGCCTCGTCGACTTCGTCCGCCACCGTGTCGGCGACCTCGACACGGTCGCCTCGGAGGCGCTGCTGCTGATCGCGGTCGGAGAACCCCTCGGCCCCGGCGAGCTCCCCCCGCAGGTCAGCCCCGAGCTCCTGGCCCGCCTGGACGCCGCCGGCCTGGTCACGACCACGCTCGACGGCCACCGTGTCGTGGTGCGACTCGTGCACCACCTCTTCGGCGAGGTGCTCCGCGCTGCGGCGTCGCCACTGCAGCTCCAGAGGGCCCACCGGGACCTGGTCACCGCGGTGCAGGCCCACGGCTCCGCCCGTCGCGGCGACGACCTCCGCCTGGCGCACTGGTCGGTGGTCGGACAGGTCGACGTCGACCCCGACCTGCTCGTCGAGGCGGCGCGGACCGCCCGCTTCAGCCAGGACCTGGAGCTCGCACGCGACCTGGCCGAGACCGCGTGGCGAGGCCACCCCGACTTCGACACCGGAGACCTGCTCGCCGACATCTACTACGAGCTCGGCGACACCGGGTCGGCCGCCGACATCCGGTCGCGATGGCAGGAACTGGCCGTCGACGACGACCAGCAGATCCGCGTCGAGCTCAACGCCGCGGTCAACGGTTTCTGGAAGGAGGGCGACGCCGATGCCGCCACCGCGGCCCTGGACCGCGCCGACGCCCACCCCCCGTCGGTGTGGCGCGACGAGGCTGCGGCGGTCCGATCGGTGTTCCTGGCGTCGCAGGGTCGAGCCGCGGAAGCCGTCGAGATCGCCGAACCGCTGATCGAACGCGACCCGGACCGCGTCCTGATCCAGGCGGCGATGGCGCTCACCCACGCCTACCGGACCCAGGGTCGGGTGGAGGACGCCGTGGCGGTCTGCGACAAGGCCCTTGCCGCCTACGCGGAGCTGGGCGAGCAGATCGCCCTCATCTCGATGCGCGTGCTGGGGGTCGGCCGCACCATCGCCCTGGCCGAAACCGGTCACCTGGAGGACGCCGACTCGGAGGCGGCGAGGATCCTCCAGCTGTGCCGGACCGAGGGCGAGGTCGGCGGCATCGGTCTGGCGGCGCTCGTGCAGGGTTGGGTCCACTTCACCCGCGGTCGCATCCGTTCGGCCCGCCAGGCCCTGCGTCTGGCCGAGGACTCCTTCGCCCGGACCGGGCACGCCGGGATGCGCCAGTGGGCCCACATCGCACTGGCCCTGGTGTGCGCCACCTCCGGCGACGCACCGGGGGCCCAGGGGTGGCTGGACGCGATCGACCGCGACGGCCTGCAGCCCGCTGCCATGTTCAGCGCTGCCCTGGCCCGGGCCCGGGCGTGGACGGCCTGGGGCGCCGGCGACCCCGAGTCGGCCCGCGACCTGCTCATCGCCGGATCGGAGAGCGCCCGAGGAACCGGCGACGCCCAGGGCGAGCTCGCCTGTCTGCACGACCTCGCCCGCCTGGGGGGAGCGGAGGCGGCGCTCGAACGATGGGCCGGGTCGGAGCCCCATGTCCAGGGCGCCCTCAACGCCGCCCTGGCCGACCACATCTCGGCGATGGCGTCGGGCCGCGCCGCTGAGTTGGGCGACGCCGCCGAGGCGATGGCCGACCTCGGCGCCTGGCTGTGGGCCGCCGAAGCCGCCTATGGGGCGGCCGACGCCGCCCGCCGCGAGGGCGACCCCCGCATGGCTGCGCACTGGTCGCGGCGGGCGACGGAGTGGCGAGCCGCGTGCGAGACCGCGGCCACCCCCGGACTGGTGGCCGACCTGGCTCCGGTGCCGCTGACCCGCCGCGAGCGCGAGGTGGCGATCCTGGCCGCCGACGGCCTGGCCGCTCGTGAGATCGGCGAGCGTCTCTACGTGTCGCGCCGGACCGTGGAGTCACACCTGGCGCGGGTCTACGCCAAGCTCGGCATCGGCTCCCGGGCCGAACTGGCGTCCCTCCTGCAGGACCCGCCCCGCTGACCGGCGTGCCCTGCCGGGCCACGGCTCGGCCGGATCAACCCGGCTTGCGCCACCACACACCGGTCCAGTCGACGGTGCGGATCGGTGCGCTGATGCCGTGGTCCCGTCGGTAGTCCTGCACCGCGGCGCGACACGGCTCCCATCCGCCGTAGTCGTCGATCACCACGAACCCGCCCGGCGACACCTTCGGCTCGAGGGCGCTGAGCGCGTCCATGGTCGAGCCGTACAGGTCGCCGTCGAGTCGCAGGACCGCGATCTGCTCGATCGGGGCGTCGGGGAGGGTGTCGGCGAACCAGCCCTCGAGGAACCGGACCCGGTCGTCGAGCAGGCCGTAGCGCTCGAAGTTGGCTCGCACGGCGTCCGCTCCGACCTTGAGGACCTCGACGTGGGACCAGTCGAGTCCGTCGTCGGCCGGGTAGCGGGCATCGGGGACCGGGAGCCCCTCGAAGGAGTCCGCGACCCACACGCGGCGGTCGGGGTCCCCGAGGGCGCGCAGCACGCCGCGCATCAGGATGGTGGTACCCCCTCGCCAGACCCCGGTCTCGATCAGGTCGCCGGGGACCCCGTCGGTGAGGGCCCGGACGCAGCAGCGAACGACGTTGTCCAGCCGGGCGGAGCCGATCATGGTCTCCGCGGTCGGCGGCCAGTCCCGACCCTCGGCGCGGGCATCGGGGTCTCCGCGTCGGACCACCCGCCAGTCGCGCTCACGCAGCAGCGGCAGGACCTGGTCCGCCCCTCCGGGCCAGTCGCGCAGGTCCGCGTCCCACCACTCCTGATCCAGGAACACCTCCCGGGTGAGGCACCGCTGGAGCAGGTCGAGGTACCCGACCGCCGCCGGCTCCAGGCCGTCGAGCGCATCGGCCAGCGGGTCGTCCCGATCGGTGGGCGATGGGTCTCCGGAACGGTCCGGGGTGCGCGACATGGCGGCGACGGTACCCTCCGACGATGGCCGGCACCGACGACCCCGACCCCCGCGGTGTCGTCGTCCGTCCCGGCCTCCACATCCCGGCGGCGTGGATCGACGAGTCGTTCTCCACCTCGGGCGGTCCCGGCGGCCAGCACGCCAACCGGTCCCGCACCCGGGTCGAGCTGCGGCTCGACCTCCGGGGCTGTCCCACCTTCAGCGAGCACCAGCGGTCGCTCCTTGTGGAGCGGTTCGGACCGGAGATCCGGGTGGTCGTCGACGACGAGCGCTCGCAGCTGCGCAACCGCGACATCGCCCGGGAACGGCTGGCGGCGCGGATCGCCAGCGCGCTGGTCCCGCAGCGGACCCGGACCGCCACCCGGGCGACGCGGGCGTCGCAGCGGCGACGGGTGGAGGCCAAGAAGCGTCGGGGCGACGTGAAGCGCCAGCGCCGCCGCCCCGGCCACGACGACTAGCACCCCGCTCACCCCCGCTTTGTCCCGCACAGGCGCGGTGATCACCGCGCCTGTGCGGGACAAAGCGGGGAGGATCGGGTCAGTGAAGGGTGATGACGACCTTGCCGGTGTTGGCGCCGGTGAACATCGCGTTGAGGGCGTCGACCGAGGACCCCAGCCCGTGGTGCAGATCCGCGTGGTACCGCAGGCGCCCCTCGCGCTCCCAGGCCCGCAGCACCTCGCCGATCTCGGGGAACCGCGGGACGTCGTCGAGCGACAGGAACCCGGTCATGGTCGCCCGCTGCTGGATCAGCTGCAGGTAGTTGGCCGGACCGGGGGCCTTGGCGGACTCGTTGTAGATCGAGATCGCACCGCACAGCACCACCCGGGCGTGCAGCGCCAGACGACTGAGCACGGCGTCGAGCACCGCCCCACCCACGTTGTCGAAGAACAGGTCGACGCGGGGTCCCAGCTCCTTGATCCGCGCCGAGACGTCCTCGGTTCGGTGGTTGATCGCCCCGTCCAGGCCGACCTCGTCGAGCAGCCAGGCGCACTTGTCGTCGCTGCCGGCGATCCCGATGACCCGGGCACCGTGGAGCTTCGCGATCTGCGCCGCGATCGACCCGGTCGCCCCCGCGGCGGCCGACACGACCACCACGTCACCGGCCTTCACCTGCCCGACCTCGACCATGCCGATGTAGGCGGTGCATCCGGTCGACCCGTACAGCGACAGGTAGCCGGTGGTGTCGTAGTCGGGGTCGGGGCCCGACAGCCGGGTGGTGAAGATGTCGTCACGGACGATCGAGTACTCCTCCCACGCCGCCAACGAGGTGACGACGTCGTCGAGCCCGTAGGCGCCGCAGTCGGTGGCGACGATGCGCCCAGCCGACGAGCAGCGCACCGACTCGCCGATCTCGACCGGCGGCAGGTAGCCGCGGGCGGGGCTGAGCCAGGAGCGCACCGACGCGTCGATGGCCAGGACCTCGTTGCGCAGGAGCGCCTCTCCGGGGCCGGGCACGGGAACCGGCGCGGTCACCAGCTCGACGTCGTCCCAGGTGACGAGCCCCTCGGGCCGCCGACGCAGCACGATGCGCTGCATCGTCTCCGGCACGGACCCCACCGCGCTCACGAGCCGGAGACCGGTCGCGGCACCTGGAAGGTGGCGGCCAGGCTCTCGCCCCACATCACGAGGTCCGCCGGACGCTCGGGCAGACCGAGGGTGCGCAGCTCATCGGCCAGGGCGCCCTGGCCCAGGGTCACCTCGACCGTGGCGGGGTCGAGCAGCAACGGCGGCAGCTCCATGTCCAGACCGAGCTCCATCGGGATGCCGTCGAGGTAGGCGTAGGTCATGGCCGGCTCCACCGAGGCGTCCACCCCCTCCGACGACGGCCGCGGGAACCGGACCTGCAACGTCGCGGAGCCGGCCGGTTCGTCGGCCATCACCAGTCGCATGGTCACTGTCGCGTCGGGGTCGCCCGGCTCGCCGTCGTAGGTGAAGGTGATGTCCTCGACGGTCTTGGGGACGCCCATGACCTGCCGACCGGCGGCGCAGGTGAACTCCTGGTCGACCGGCATCCGCCACACGAACGCCCCTGCCGCCTCGGGACGACCGACCGGGTGGACCAGGATCCCGACGTTGACCTCGTTGTAGTCACCCCACGGATTGCGCAGGTAGTCGCACAGGGCGATGACGAGCATGGCGGAACCCGGGCCGGCCTCGAGCACCTCGAAGGCGTCGCCGGGGACCAGGGCCCGCGCCGCGTCGAACGGGACGGTGAAGGTCAGCGTCGCCGAGTGCATCTCATCCACCACCAACGGGAAGCGGATCGCCACCCCCTCGACCTCACCCCACTCGACCTCACCCGATCCGTGGCCACCCGGGCCTGTGCTGTCTGTCACCTCTGCGCTCATGCGCGGGACTGTACGCCGCTGACCGGTGCGACTGGGCCGAACCACCCAACAGGCAGGGCCGAACGACCTATCGAGGTACGGCTGTTCGCCCCATGCGCGACCGGTGGTCCCCTCGTCATCATGGACCCATGGTTCGCTCCCGCGCCGAGCTCGATCCCCGCCCGACCGGCCGCTTCCGCCGGACCGAGCGGGCCGCCACACTGGTCGAGTACGCGATGCTCGTCGCGGTGTTCGTCGTGCCCGCGTCGGCGGGCGTCGCGTTCATGCGGGACTCGGCCAAGTCCAAGATGGGCCACGTGGCCACCCAGGTCGCCAAGTCGCCGACCACCACCACGACCGAGGCCGGCGGCGGAGGCGGGGGCGGCGGTTCGTCCACCTCCACGACCGCGGCTCCGACGTCGACGACGACCACCACCACCACCCCGACCACGACCACCACCTCGGCCCCGCCGACGAGCACGACCGTCGCCAAGGTGGCCAAGACCACCGCCCCCACCCTGACCACCTCCAAGTCGGGCTCCGGCAGCTCGAAGCGCTGGAAGGTCGACGGGTCGGTCAAGATCACCGACAACACCGGCGCCGCGGTGAACGGGGCGACGGTGACGTTCAAGGTCGAGGAGATCGACAAGTACGGCAACGTCACCGCCACCACGACGGTCACCGCGACCACGAACTCGTCGGGCAACGCCACGCTGACGGTGTCGAACCTGACCTCGTCGGACATGACGGTGAAGGTCACGGTGACCAACGTGACGGGTCTGCCGGCCGGCACGACCTGGAACGGCTCGTCGACCAACGCGCAGGCCAACCGGCCCAACCCCTTCTGACCGCCCGGGCGGTACGCTCCCGCCCGTGACGTCGAGCACCGCGATCAGCCTGCTGCTGATCGCCGTGGCCGCGGTGCTCGCTCCCGTGCTGTCGGAGCTGCTGTCCCGCTGGCACATTCCGGGAGTCCTGTTCGAACTGCTGTTGGGGATCGTGATCGGCCCCGCGGTCCTCGGTTGGGCCCAGGTCGACACCTTCGTCAAGGGCCTGTCCACGCTCGGCCTCGGGTTCCTGTTCTTCGTCGCCGGCTACGAGATCGACACCGCTCGCATACGCGGCGCACCGTTCAACCGCGCCGGGACCAGTTGGCTGATCTCGGTCGTCGTGGCGCTGATCGTGGCGACGGTCATGGTCGCCACCGGCTTCGTCCTGTCGGAGCTGCTGATCGGCCTCGCCCTGACGACGACCGCCATCGGGACGCTCATGCCCATGCTGCAGGACCGCCAGATGCTGGGGACCCGCTTCGGCGACATGCTCGCCTCGGCCGGCGCGGTCGGCGAGTTCGGTCCGGTGCTGGCGGTCACGATCTTCCTCGGTGCCGCCAGCCCAACCACCGAGACGCTGCTCCTGATCGCCTTCCTGCTCACCGCCCTCGGCCTGGCCGCGTTCATGCGGCGGCCGCCGTCGCCCCGGGTGGTCGAGGTGATGAGACGCCACATGGACACGTCGTCGCAGCTACCGGTGCGGGTGGTGATGCTGCTCATCACCGCGATGATCGTGGTTGCGGTCGCTCTGAGCCTCGACATGCTGCTCGGCGCCTTCGCGGCCGGGATGCTGGGCCGGCTCCTGTTCCCGCCGGAGCAGTCGCCGGCGCTCGGCGCCAAGCTGCACTCGATCGGCTACGGGTTCCTGATCCCGGTGTTCTTCGTGGTGAGCGGGATGGGCCTGGACCTCGAGGCCCTGACCTCGAGTTGGACCGTGGCCGCACGCGTCCCGCTGTTCCTGCTCCTGTTCCTGCTGGTGCGGGGTGCGCCGGCGCTGCTCGTGTACCGGGGCGTCCTCCCCGGCCGCAGCCGCGCCGCTCTGGCCATCCTCCAGTGCACGGCGCTGCCGCTGCTCGTGGTGATCACCGAGATCGGCCTGGAGACGGGGCACATGAAGCCCGAGAACGCCGCCGCGCTCGTCGGAGCCGGGATGCTGTCGGTGCTCGTGCTGCCGCTGTGGGGCTTCGCCGTGCTGGGTGAGGGCGCCGAGCGCTCCGGTTCGTCGACCGTCGTCGACGGCCGGGGCGAGCGCCCGACGCCGTCCGGGCTGCCGTTGACCGAATAGGTTACCGCCGGTAAGTTGAGGGCCCGTGGCCCCCACCGCCGTGCCGACCGGCCCCTTCCGCCCGCTCGCCCGGCTCGCCGCCGTGCTGAGCTGGCCCGCCCCGTCCGGCGCCTACCGGCGCCTGGTCGACCCCCTCGCCCCGGGCGTCGCCGTCCGCGCCGAGGTCGTGTCGGTCACGCCCGAGACGGCCCGCGCCGCCACCGTCACGCTCCGCCCCGGAGCGGGCTGGCAGCCGCACCGACCCGGCCAGTGGGTGTCGGTCGGCGTCGACATCGACGGCGTCCGCCACCACCGCTGCTACTCGATCACGTCGCTGCCCGACGGCCACCGTCCCGCCGACCGGGGCCTGCTCACGATCACCGTGCAGCAGGTCCCCGACGGCATCGTGTCGAACCACCTGGTGCAGCGCATCCGACCCGGTGACGTCGTGCACCTCGACGGGCCCGAGGGCGACTTCACCCTGGACCCGGACCCGGCACCGACCACCGGCACCGAGCACCCGCCGACCGCTCCGGATCGACCGCTGCTGTTCATCACCGGCGGCAGCGGGATCACCCCGGTGATCGGCATGCTGCGAGCCCTCGACTCAGGTACGGACACCGCACCGGACGCCACGCTCGACGACGTCGTCGTGGTGCACCACGCTCCGACCGACCGAGAATCGCTGTTCACCGACGAGCTCGACGCCATGGCCCGACGCCACCGCGGACTTCGGGTCGTGCACGTCCGCACCGGTGCCGGCGCGCCGCCCCCCGAGATGGAGCTGAACGCCGGGCGCCTCGACGATCTGTGCCCCGACTGGCGCGACCGCGAGGCCTGGACGTGCGGGCCCCGCCCGATGGTCGAGGCCGTCGAGTCGCTGTGGAGCGGGCCCGACCACGCGACGACGTGGGCGCTGCACGTCGAGCGGTTCACCCCGTCGATCCCCGACGGCCTGCCCGAGGTCGAGGGCACGCTCACGTTCCGGTCCGCCGGGGTGTCGGTGCCGAGCGACGGCACCCGGACAGTCCTCGACGCCGCCGAGGATGCCGGCCTGTCACCCCTCGCCGGATGCCGGATGGGGGTGTGTCGGCGCTGCGTCGTCCCGCTGCACTCCGGAACCGTCGTCGACCGTCGCGACGGTCGCATCGAGTGCGAACCCGGCGCCCACGTCCAGATCTGCGTCACCGCCGCGGTCGGCGACGTGGAGATCGAGATCTGACCCGCTCCGGCGGGCACCCCCCAGGAGGAGCCATGGTCGCCGTCATGCGAACCGGTCCCGGCGACGAGCCGGAGTCCACCGACAACCAGTCCGACACCCACCCCGCCGGCCCCCTGCGGGTCGTCGACCCGGCGGAGCGCACGCCCGGGCCCGGCCCTTCGGGCCTGACCGCCGAGGAGATGGCCGACTTCGGCGCCGAGATGGACCGTCTCCGCCAGGAGATCCTCGACTCGCTCGGCGAGGACGACGCCGCCTACATCCGCCGGGTGATCGACACCCAGCGCCGGCTCGAGGCCGCCGGTCGCCTCGCCCTGTTCGCCGGGATCCTCCCCCCGGCGTGGGTGGCCGGGACCGTCATGCTCGCCACGGCGAAGATCCTCGAGAACATGGAGATCGGCCACAACGTCATGCACGGCCAGTGGGACTGGATGCGTGACCCCGAGATCCACTCCACCACCTGGGAGTGGGACAACACGTGCCCGTCCTCGCAGTGGAAGCACACCCACAACCAGACCCATCACGTGTGGACCAACGTCCTCTACAAGGACCGCGACGTCGGCTACGGCCTGCTGCGCATCACCCGCGACCAGCGCTGGCACCCGGTGTACCTGGCCCAGCCGATCTACGCCGCGGTGCTCGGGATGCTGTTCCAGTGGGGCGTCGCCCTGCACGACGTCGAGGTCGACCAGCTCCTCAACGGCCGCGCCGACGCCGAGGTGTCCCGCGAGCGTCTCAGGGAGGTCGGCCGCAAGGCCGGCCGCCAGGTGCTCAAGGACTACGTGGCGTTCCCGCTGCTCGCCGGTCCGTTCTTCCTCCCGGTCCTGGCCGGCAACATGGCCGCCAACCTGGCCCGCAACGTGTGGTCGTTCACCGTCATCTTCTGCGGTCACTTCCCCGGCAAGGTGCCGACGTTCACCGCCACCGACGTCGTCGAGGAGGACCGCGACGGCTGGTACGTCCGCCAGGTGCTCGGTTCGGCCAACATCTCCGGCGGTCCGCTGATGGACCTGATGACCGGCAACCTCAGCTACCAGATCGAGCACCACCTGTTCCCGGACCTGCCGTCGAACCGCTACGCCGAGATCGCCCCTCGGGTGCGCGAGTCCTGCGAGCGCCACGGTCTGCCGTACGTGACCGGTTCGCTGCCCCGCCAGTTCGGCTCGGTCATCGGACGGCTCGTCCGGATGGCCATCCCCTGACCGCCTCCGTCCCCGACCCGGGGTGTCGCCGACGGCAGCCCGCCGGGACCCGGACGGGGACGAGGACCGCAGAATCCGTCCGGTAGCGTGTCGGCCCATGCCGACCCACTCCCGCTCGACCGAGCGCTCCGACGCGGTCGTGCTGGCCGTCGACCTGGGCACCGGCGGCCCCAAGACCGCGTACGTCGACCTGGCCGGCAACGTGATCGACCACGAGCACCGGAGGGTGCCGATCCACACCGCCCCCGACGGGACCGCCACCGAGGACGCCACGCACTGGTGGGACGCGGTGGCCGCCTCGGCCCGGGCGTTGTCCGAGCGCGGCGCCGTCGACCCGGCCCGGATCGTGGCGGTTGCGTGCACCGGCCAGTGGGGATCGACCGTCCCGGTCGGCGGCGACGGTCGACCGGTCGGTGACTGCATCCTGTGGCTCGACCAGCGGGCCCACCGCCTGGCCGCCGAACAGCTCGGCGGGCGGACCGCGGTCGAGGGCTACCGACCCAAGGTGGCGCTCGACTTCATCCGCATCACCGGCGGCGCCCCCAGCCCGCTCGGCAACGACCCGATGGGCCAGCGCCTGTGGATCCGCCACCACCAGCCCGACGTCTACGCCGAGACCGTCCACTTCATGGAGCCGGTCGACTACCTCAACCTGCGATTCACCGGGAAGGTCGCCGCGACCCAGGCGTCGATGCTGGCCAGCTTCCTGACCGACAACCGGGTCCTCGACACCGTCGCCTACGACCAGCGCCTCTGCCGCTACGCCGGCACCGACATCGACCGCCTCCCGCCGTTGCAGCCGATCCGCTCAGTGGTCGGTGCGGTCCTGGGGGAGGTGGCCGACGAGCTCGGCATCCCCGCCGGCATCCCGGTGGTGACCGGCCTGCCCGACCTGCACGCGGCCACTCTCGGCTCCGGCGCGGTCGACAACTTCCACGGCCACCTGTCGATCAGCACCTCGGCGTGGGTCGGGGCCCACACGCCGTCCAAGAAGACGTCGCTGATGAGCCAGATGGCGACAGTGCCCTCGGCGTTGGCCGGCCAGTACGTGCTGGTCAACAACCACGACTGCGGCGGGGCGTCGATGGAGTGGCTCCTCGACATGGTGGTCGCAGCGGACGACGGCCTGACCCTCGGGGCATCGCCGACGCTGAAGGACCTCGACCGGGTGGCCGAGAAGGTCGCCCCCGGCGCCGACGGCGTCATGTTCGCCCCGTGGCTCAAGGGCATGCGCTCGCCCAGCGCCGACACCGCGGTGCGTGCCGCGTTCCTCAACATCGGCATCGACTCGGGACGCCCGCAGATGGTGCGCGCCGTGCTCGAGGGTGTTGCGCACCAGGTGCGCTGGCTGCTCGAGGTGTCCGAGGACGTGGTCAAGCACCAGCTGGTCGACCTGCGGGCGATCGGCGGCGGCGCCCAGTCCGACGTGTGGTGCCAGATCCACGCGGACGTGATCGGCCGACCCGTGCACCGGGTGGCCGATCCTCTGGTGGCCAACGTGCGGGGCGCGGCGCTGTTCGCCGGTCTGGTCACCGGGCGGCTGGAGCCGGGCGACGTGGCCGCGGGCGCAACCGTCGACCGGGTGTTCCGGCCCGACCCGGAGGCCTCGGCGCACTACGCCGAGCGTCACCGCGAGTTCGTCGGGCTGCACAAGGAGCTCAAGGGCGTGGCGCGCCGCCTCCACCGCCTCGCCTCCCGCCCCACCCCCTGACCCCCACGCACCTCACCCCAGGTTCTGACGACAAGTCACGACACTGGCGGTACTCAATTGTCACGAGAATCGGAGCCGTCCGCAGAAGTCGGGCTGTCAGGAGGTCGGGCTGTCAGGACAACCGGGGGATCTGCTCCGAGGCGACGGACTGGACGAGCTCCTCGGCCATGCAGCGCTCGAGGAACCGACGCGACACCGCGTCCAGGTGACCCTCCGGGTCGTCGTCGCCGGCATCCAGGCGCACCGATGACAGGCCGAGTGCGGTGTCGGTGGCGACATCGGCCCGCACCGACTCCACGGGGAGATCACCGTCCTCTCCCCACCCGTCGGCCAGCTCGACGATGTCGCCGGGGAACAGCGAGGTGACGAACCAGCGCTGCACCGAGGCGAGGTCCGGAGCCCACGCCTCGTAGAGACCGCCGCCGAGCTCGCGCACGACGCCGCCGAGCTCGACCTCCCGGACGATGGGGAAGCAGTCACGTCGACCCGGGGCAGTGCCGACCAGGTACGCCTGCCGGAGATCGCACGGTGACAGGTCGTGGTCGGGACCGCGCCCGACGATCACCTCACCCCGGTCGGTGACCAGCCGCAGCACCGCTCCCGGCACGGTGTGGGCGAGCACGATCGCCTCGCGAAGCACGGACCGGCTCACCTCATCCCGGGGAGCGCCGCTCATCCCGCCACGGTATTTGTTAGGCATACCTAATAACCTAGAGTCGGTCGCCAGAATCGTCAACCGATTCTCATGACAGTCGAGTACCGCCAATGTCGTGACTTGTCGTCAGAACGCGACGGGTGAGGGGTGGGGGCGCCGGTAGCGTCGACGCGGTGCTGAGCGAACTGGTCCACGGTGTGCAATCCGGGGCGATCGACCCCGTCGACCTGGTCGAGGAGGCGGTCCGTCGCATCGACGCCGGCGACGGCGCGATCAACGCCGTGGTCCGACTCGACGCCGACGCCGCCCGCGAGGTCGCGGCGGGCCACGACCGATCCGGTCCGCTGGCCGGCCTTCCGTTCCTGGTCAAGGACATGGCCCGCTGCGCCGGCTCGGTCACCACCTACGGGTCCGCGATGTTCGTCGACGCCGACCCCGACGACAGCGACGACGACGCGGTCGCCCGGCTGCGGGCCGCGGGAGCGATCGTCCTCGGCCGCACCAACACCCCGGCCTTCGGCCACGCGCCGTTCACCGCCAACCTCGTGTTCGGCGCCACTCGCAACCCGTGGAACACCGACTGCTCCCCCGGCGGCTCGAGCGGAGGGTCCGCCGCGGCGCTGGCCGCCGGGTTCGTCCCGATCGCGACCACCTCCGACGGCGGCGGCAGTGTCCGGATCCCCGCCGCGCTGTGCGGGCTGGTCGGCCTCAAGCCGACCACCGGCTCGGTGGGACGCAACGTGCTGCCCCGCTGGATCGAGCTGTCCACCCAGGGCGTGACCGCGAGCACCGTCGCCGACGTCGTCCTCCAGGCGCAGGTGGTCGCCGGCGCGTCGCCGGGCGACTGGCTGTCGGCACCGACGACCCCCGGCCAGTTCACCCCGACCCGACCGGCGAGCGTCCGGGCCTGTCGGACCTTCCGCGCCGATGTCGACCCCGTCGTCGAGGCCGCCTACGAAGCATCCCTCGACTCCATCGCGGCCGACGGCATCCCCGTCGAGCGGGTGGACTCCCCCTGCGGCGCCCAGGCGATCATCGACTGGTTCTTCATCTCGGCCTGCGAGCTCGCCCACAGCCTGGCCGGGGAACGTGACCGCTGGGAGAGCTTCGACACCTCGCTGCAGGACATCCTGCGGTTCGGCATCGGCGTGTCGATGGAGGACTACCTGGCCGCCACCCGGCGACGCCACGGGCTCGGCGCCCGGATCGACGACACGCTCGGGGGCGACTCGGTCCTGGCGTTGCCGACCCTGAACGTCCAGGACTGGGGGCCCGAGGGCCCGGCCGCTACCGACGCCGGCTCGGTCACCGGAGATCCGTCGATCGCGGCCAACACCCCCGACATCAACCTGACCGGGCACCCCGCCGCGAGCGTGCCGATGGGACTCGGCGACCGGGGCGTGCCGATGGGTCTGCAACTGGTGGCGCCCCGCTGGTCCGACGGCTTGGCGCTCGGCGTGGCCGAGGTGCTGGAGCGCTCGCGTCCCTGGCCGCTGACCGCGCCGGGCTTCACCCCCTTCGGGCTCGACTGAACGGATCCGACCCGTCGGGGCCCGCGGTCAGTAGCCGTTCTTGTGGACCCGCTCCACGTCGATGAACAGGATGACGCGACGGTCCGTCGGCCCCATGCCGTAGTCCCCACCGGTGTACTTGCGCGACAGCTCGTCGATGCTGGCCGCGGCCGCCGCGCCGTCCTGGGTGCGCGCGACCCGACCACGGGCCTCGGCGTAGCGGTACGGGTTGTCGGCATCGAACACGGTCACGGTGACGCGGGGATCGGCGAGGACGTTGCGGTACTTCTGGCGGTCGAGCTGCGTGTTGATGATCACGTGCTCGTCATCGGCGCCCACCCACATGATCTGGGTCTGGGGGTGGCCGTCGGGCATCAGCGTGGTGAGCGCCGCGAAGTTCTTCCCCTGCGCGAGGTCCTTGAGATCGGAATCGAGAGCCATGTCGTCTCCTGGTGTGGGCGGCCCGACGACGCTCGTCGGCTACCGCAGGCGGGACCGGCCGTCGTCGGGGACCGATCGGCCCAGGTCGCGAGGTCGGTCGGACCACCGGAGCCAACCGCAGGGCCCACGCGGTTGTTCCCCGGGCTGAGCAGTCCGGATCATCGTGCTCAACCCGCTCCGCACCGCCTCCGAAGACCCTGCATCAGGTCCAGTCGCCGAGTCGCCCGGAGGATCACCGATGCGTCCGAGCCCACGACAGGTCGCAAGATCCGCCACCGGGGCGGCAGCCGTCGCCGTCCTCGCCATCCTCGCCGCGTGCAGCGCGGCCCCCCGGGCCCCGCAACCGCAGCCGCCGTCAGGGCCGGGCTACCGGCTGACCGAATGGGCGCCGTCGTCGAGCTTCGTCGTGCGGGTCCACCCCTCGGCCGGGTCGCTGACCGACGAGGTCATGGCCGCCGCGGCCGAGGTCACCGCCCGCTCCGGGATCACCTTCACCCTCGGCCCGCCGGCGCCGACCCCGGCCCCCGACCTGATCGGCTCGACCCCCGAGATCACCGTCGTCGTCGGCACGTACTGCTCGGCCGGTGCGATCGGCTGCGCCGAGATGTGGGGCCAGTGGGGCTTCACGCCCGAAGAACGCCACGTGATCCGCGACGTCCGGCTCTCGGTCGTGCCCGCCATGCTCGACGACGCGGGGACCCGACGGGCGGTGCTGCTGCACGAGCTCGGACACGCCGTCGGCCTGGACCACCACAGCGAGACGTTCGAAGCTCGGCGCCAGGTCATGAACCCGTACGTGGAGCCCACGATGTCGCAGTACCGCAGCGGTGACGACGCCGGACTGGCCGCCACCGGAACCCGCGCTCGACCGGCGACCGATCCGGCCGCCGCGCTGCTCCAGCTGTTCGGGGCCACCCCGCCAGCGGCCCGACGCCTACCGTGAGGACCATGACCACGAAGACCTATGTGATCGGCGTCGGCATGACCCGCTTCGAGAAGCCCGGCAGCCGTGACTGGGACTACCCCGACATGGGCCGCGAAGCCGGCGAGAAGGCGCTGGCCGACGCCGGCATCGACTACTCCGACATCGAGTCCGCGTTCATCGGCTACTGCTACGGCGACTCGACCTCGGGCCAGCGGGCGCTGTACGAGCTCGGCCTCACCGGCATCCCCGCCGTCAACGTCAACAACAACTGCTCGACCGGCAGCTCGGCGCTCTACCTCGGCCGCCGCTTCGTCCAGGGCGGCCTGGCCGACTGCGTGCTGGCCCTCGGTTTCGAGAAGATGCAGAAGGGCTCCCTCAAGGGCAACTTCGAGGACCGCACCAACCCCATGGACAAGCACTTCACCGACATGGTGCAGCGCCGCGGGTTCGAGCCCGCCCCGCCCGCCGCCCAGCTGTTCGGCAACGCCGGCCGGGAGTACATGGAGCGCTACGGCGTCACCGCCGAGACATTCGCCCGCATCGGCGAGAAGAACCACCGCCACTCGGTCAACAACCCGTACTCGCAGTTCCGCGACCAGTACAGCCTCCAGGACATCCTCGACTCGCCGACGGTGTACGACCCGTTGACCAAGCTGCAGTGCTGCCCCACCTCCGACGGCGGGGCCGCCGCGGTGGTGGCCAGCGAGCGCTTCGTCAAGGAGCACGGCCTCGAGGACCGGGCGGTGGAGATCGCGGGCCAGGCGATGACCACCGACTTCGACGACACCTTCGAGGGAAGCGACATGGCGATCGCCGGCATCCACCTCACCGAGGCCGCCGCCCGCCAGGCCTACGAGGAGTCGGGCCTGGGACCCGAGGACGCCCAGGTCATCGAGCTGCACGACTGCTTCAGCGCCAACGAGCTGATCACCTACCAGGGCCTCGGGCTGTGCGCCGAGGGCAAGGCGGGCGAGCTCATCCACGACGGTGCGGTCACCTACGGCGGCCGGTGGGTGGTGAACCCGAGCGGCGGGCTCATCTCCAAGGGCCACCCGTTGGGAGCGACCGGCCTCGCCCAGTGCAGCGAGATCACCTGGCAGCTCCGAGGCGACGCCGAGGCTCGTCAGGTCGACGGGGCCCGGGTCGGCATCCAGCACAACCTGGGTCTGGGCGGCGCCGCCGTGGTCACCGTCTACCGCAAGGACTGACCGCTCAGCCGAGGGCGATCAGACCGCGGTACGGCGAGTCCCCGCCCTCGGAGTGGACGTAGCGGTTGCCCGATCCATCGACGACCGAGTCGAGCAGCCGGAGCTCCAGCGCCCGATGTCCGCGTGTGGGATCGACCTCCCGGTGGTCGATCTCGCACGCGAAGGTCGGGGTCGACCGACGCTGTTCAGCCCCACTCAGCCGCACCCGGGACCTCACGATTCACTGGGCGCCCACGGCAGGATTCGAACCTGCGACGCACGGTTTAGGAAACCGACGCTCTATCCCCTGAGCTACGTGGGCTCGGCCGACACACCCGGCGGACGTGGACGCGCCCGCCCGGCCGCAACCGGTGACGGCGCAGCGTAGGGCGGCTGCCTGGAACCCTCAACGCGGACCCCACCCCGGCGTCGGACCCGACACGAGACGGACCACGGCGATGGGAGGCATGTGGCGGACGAGTCCTCAAGTCCGCGACGAAGCGACCGACCGAAGGGATCGAAGGTCGCGCGCCCGCGGCCGCCCTCACGGAGGCACGTCCCAGCATGTCCAGCACCGAGAGCTCACCGACTCCTCCGAACGCACCGCGCATCACCCCGACCCGGGGCGGGATCGCCCTGGCCGTGGTCGGTGCCGTCCTGATGGGTCTGGGGATCTTCGCCAGCACCGGCGCGGCCCCCGAGCCGGTGTGTCCGAGCGGGACCCGGCTGGTCGCCAAGTTCAGCCGCCTGTCCGCCACCGG
>WBZP01000882.1_pt1 | contig 39154 bp, 35 predicted proteins | sample 5204301 | NCBI WGS metagenome assembly WBZP01 (sample SAMN12412401, study PRJNA552823) | activated sludge metagenome | isolation source: activated sludge from nitrification reactor of wastewater treatment plant... | place: USA: Pennsylvania | collected 2017
ATCTACTCGTTCTGGATCGACATCGAGGAACAACACGAACCGTGGATGGCAACCCCGGGAAAGAAATGACCCATAGCCTTCCCCCACAGCGTGGGACACCGTCAGGCTCCGAACGGGTCGACGATTCACAAACAATTCTTGTGGAATCCGTGAGGCCTTCGCATGGCTCGCATCAATAATATAGCCCGTGAGGCTGGCGCCGGCTTGCTCACTATGGATAGGAAGACCGTGATCGAGAAAGGCACGTGGGTACACTTGTGCGATCCGCTCCTTTTCTGATCGCACGGTTGGGTAGTTCAACAATTCCTGGGCATTCTGGCTGAAACGAAATTGGATAGCCGGCCAAGCCAGCGCCGCCTGTTGCACCACTCGAATGATATGCGTGCACTCCGTCGGGGCCGACTTTAAAAATTTTTTCCTGGCCGGCAGATGCTCGAACAGCCCCATGACCTCGATTCTGGCCCCAACGACCGGAGGGGCGTCGGTCACCTTTCCAACGAGTCCCCCTGCAACTTCCAACTTCGTCCCTACCTCGTCCGAACGTGTCGCGGTCAGCAACCGAACATGCGCCACGGCGGCAATGCTCGGCAACGCTTCCCCCCGAAACCCCATGGTGCGGATGGACCATAGATCGGCATCAGACCTGAGTTTGCTCGTGGCATGGCGCTGAAACGCACTGATCGCATCCTGACGACTCATCCCCTCCCCATCATCAGTCACCCGAATCAAGGAGAGGCCTCCATCCTTCACGTCGATCGAGATGGAACGACTCCCCGCATCAATGCTGTTTTCAAGCAGTTCTTTCACGACTGCAGCAGGGCGCTCAACGACTTCCCCGGCTGCAATGCGACCAATCACATCTTCCGGCAATAGGCGGATCTTCGAGCTGCCGTCTGTCTTCAGCACGGCACCAGGCTCCTCACGCGGGATGGGAATGGGAACAAGGCAGGACGTCGAACGGCGTGGACGCTCATCGGAGCTCGGCCAATTTATGCTTGGCCAACTTGGACTCATCCGACGATGGAAACTCCTCGAGCACCCGTTTCAGATTCTTCCTCGATTTGGCAAGATCACCGGTCTCGGCTGTGGCTAACCCAAGCTTGTAGAGCGCGGCCGGCATTTTCTCATTCCCAGGATACTCTGCGACAAGATAATCAAAGGTCTGTATGGCTCGACCGTACTCTTTCAAATTGTAATAGGACTCGCCCAACCAGTATTGGGCATTGGGAGTCAGCGACGTACCGGGAAAGTCCTTGATGAATCGTTGGAATCCGGCGATGGAGAGCTCATATTTACCGCTCAGATAATCATTATAGGCCAAATTAAACGCCGAGGTCGGCGTGATGCCCGATGCCGTCACCACGGCCTCTGTCGGGGGTGTCGACTTCACTATCTTCGCCGCACGCGGTTCAGGTGAGGAGTCCGACCTGGCAGACGCCTGGCTCACCGTCTCCTCCAACTTCGCAAGCCGGCCTTCCAGCTTTTGAATACGGGCCGTCACATCATCAAAGCGAGACTTGGTCACGTCTGGATCCTTGCTCTCCTTGCTTCGCTCGATCGCCTCCAAGCGACGGACCACGGCATCGACCCGTTGATGGTCTTGATCCTGCGTTTTGGAGATCGTCGAAAGCTGGTCGCGGGTCTGCATGAAGTCCGCGTGCTTCGCACATCCGGCAAGAACCATCCCCCATCCCAACCATCCCGCTATGATCGCTGTGGACCTGACGGTACGGGCTCGCATGCTTTACCGCCCCTCCTTGATTTGAACCAACTTATCGGATGCTTTCCCTGCCTCGACACTCTTGGGATAGAGCGTGACAACCTGTTTGAAGGCCGATGAAGCTCGTTTCTTATCCTTCATGGCCAAATACGCGTACCCTTTCTTCAGAATGGCCGACGGCACCTTCGCACTGCTCGGATAGTCGACCTCTACCTTATCGTACGCATCAATCGCCTTCTGAAAATCTTTCTCGCCAAAGTAGGACTCCCCAAGCCAAAATCGAGCGTTCGGCGCAAGGTTCGAATTGGGAAACTCGTCGAGAAACCCGGTGAATCCTTGCCTAGCTCCTTCCAAATCCCCGTCACGGAACAAGGCCAACAGCCGTTCATAGCGAACCCGATCTGGGGGATCGGCTGTCACCTGAACAGGGTCCGACTTCGGCGATTCTTGAGGAGGAGTGATCGTCGTCGTACCGCCTGACGTGTCCTGCCCTCCAGACACTTTTGATGCATCCCCTCCTTCCAGCATCGTCTCATTCGGCCCCACCGACGAATGCTGGGAGGACTTCGTCGCCTGCTGCAATGACACAGGCTTATGTGACACCTGCTCAACGGTCTTTATCAGGGCGTCAATGCGACTGTCTTGCTCATCGAGGCGCGCCGTAACTTTTTTTCCGACGGTTTCAAGTGCCTTCGTGATGGAGACCACACTCCGATTCACGTCCTCTGCATGTGTCGCCGTGGTTTTTGAATCCACTTCGAGCTTGGCGGCAAGATTCTTCGAGACATGTTCCCCTTCACCCACCCGATCGTTCAAGCCGGTGAGGGCTTCCCGAAACCCTGTCAACGCCTGATTAAATTGCGTAAACTTCTGAGAAACCTGCTCCATCCTATTCTGATGATCGGTCAACTCCTTTTGGTGCCCATCCAGCTTGGCATCGACGCGTTTGGCCAAACCCTCATTCGTGCGTTGCACCACGTCGATGACTTCTTTTTTGAGCGCTTCCATCGCCTTTGCCAGATCGTCCAGCCGTGCCGAGACCTTGGCATCTTGCGTCTCAAAGCTCTTCTGCATCCACAGGTATCGCGTGCTGCCGTCGGTTTCCAGCTTCGCCGCCAACTGTTCGAGTTTCTTGGTCTGCTGCTCGGCCTGCGCCGACCGGAATTTAAGATCTTCCTGCCTGGCCTGAAGGTCTTTGGTCAGATGCAGCGCCTTCTCCAGTTCTCCACGCAACTGGGGGATCTCATATTCTCGCAGAGTCGTAATTTCTTGAGTCTGCTTAGCACTCGTCTGCTTGAAATCTTTTTCGGTTTTCTTCAAATCGGACTGCTGTGCGACACATCCCGGCAAGAAAAGCCCGCCCACCGCCAAACCGAGTAGCACGCCATGCGTGGTTCGCAGTTGAGACTTCATACCTTGCACTCCAGTGGACCGATTACGACAAGGAAGCGATCATGCCGACCGCGTGTCCGACATGCACTATTTCCCGACCTTCACGACAAGATGCCCTCGACGATTCATCGAGTAGCACTGTTCCCCATGTTCCGTGCAAAACGGCCGTTCTTTTCCATAGGAGACGACCGAGAGGTGCTGGGGAACCACCCCCAGCTCGACGAGGTAGTTTCGAACCGCTTTTGCCCGCTTCTCGCCCAACACCAGGTTATACGCGGACGTACCGCGCTCGTCACAATGGCCTTCGATCTTCAGCTGAACCTGTGCATTTGATTTGATCCACTCCGCATCGTTGCTGAGCGCGTGGCGCCCTTCGTCTGTGATGGAAAAACTATCATAGGCAAAAAAGACATCCCGCAAACCTGCCGCAGCGGATGCCGTCTGCTCCGCACGTATTTCAGCGAGCTGACGCGTCGCAGCCCCAGGATCGGACTTGGCCATCAGCGTATTATTCGGGCTCACCGTTCCACTTCCGTTGTGACCACCGCTACCGAGCCGTTCTTCTAATGGGTTTCGATCTATTCCCCGCAGACCATTCGCATCATCTTTTCCTGAAAACGAGGTATCGGGGAAGCTCGAACTTGTCCCACCTTTTGCCCCTCCTCGTGCCATCTCTTCCTGTAACGCACGGGTATCGCCTCCCGATTGGACGGCTTTCTTTGAGCAAGCGGGACTCAGCAGCAGGAGCACACCAAGAATTACTGGTAGGGGGGTGACTGCTAATGTTTTCATCGAGTCGATTCCCTTCTCATCAGGTGTTCTTTCTTTTCATACCGTGGAGGACGATTCTCGTCAATGCCTTGCATAAAAATCACGAGGCGGGAGACCATGCCGGTGCGCTATTGTGAGTCCCCGTGAAGGTAATCCGTTCCAAGTCTTTTCCGTCCGTATTAATCATATAGATGTGGCTTTTTCCGTCTGCAGTGGAACTAAATACAATGTGACGTCCGTCAGGGGACCACGAAGGGGAATCATCAACCCCCGGCCCGGTCGTCAGCTGCACGCGTTTCTGCCCATCGGGCGTGATCAGACAAAGCTTGTACTCTTTCCGTGGAGTCCGGCACACATACGCGATCCAATTCCCTCGAGGAGACCAGGCGGGAGCGGCATTATAATCTCCCTCAAAGGTCAATCGGCGCACATTGGATCCATCCGCGCTGATGAGAAACACTTGCGGTCCGCCATTTCGGTCAGAGGTAAAGGCCAACTCACGACCAGACGGTGCCCAGGAAGGGGAAAGATCTCCGCCGGCATTGGTCGTCAACCGTTGCACCGCTTTCGTGTGGGTGTCCATGCGATAGAGTTCCGCATTCCCCTCGGAACTCGACGAATACGCAAGAAAATTCCCGTCCGGAGAGAGTGCCGGCGTGATGTTCAGTCCTCCCTGTGAGACCAGGGTCCAGCGTTTTCCGGTCGCGAGCTCCAGGAGATCGATATCTTGCGTATTCCGATTGCGGTACGTCGTAAAGACCAAATACCGTCGATCGGGAGACCAGCGCGGCATCAAGTTCAAAAATCCGTCGGCCGTCAGTTGCCGCGGGTCGTACCCATCATAGTCCATCAGGAACAATTCCCGCGCCGAGCCCAGCTCCGACACATAGGCGATTTTCGTCCGAGCGATCCCCGGTTCTCCGGTATAACGAAACACCAGCTCATCCGCAAATCGATGGGCCATCAGCCGAACCACTGAGGTTGAGCCCACGTATCGTTTCCCACCGACTACCTCGTTATTCCCGGCGTCATAGACATAGCCGTCCATATTCACATCGGCATCTTTATTCCCACTCTTAATACCGGCTCGTCCCCACACCACGACCGACACGCCGTTCTCAACCGCGTGTTTGAAGGATGGATCCGGCTCAGCTCCCAGCTGGCCGGACTTAATGCCGAGACCATTCACATCGACGAGAGCAAACACCAGGGAGCGACGCACATCCGTTTTGAGTACCTCTTCAATACGGCTGCCGAGCTTCACGCGACCCTCCGGTGACTCCGTACCACCCAGATTCTCAATTCCGGCAATGGCCAATGGAATTTTTTGAAAATCCGGCCTCGCCGCTTCGAGGAATACGTCGGCAGCACCGGATTCGATGATCCACACCAGGCCGACCAGGGCACAGAAACCGGTGATCACGAGCGTTCGTAGCGTCATAATTTATCCTTGGGGCTCGCCCACGGTGAAGGTAAAGTGGGCATCAAAGTATGAATCGGAGATATCGGCCGGGAAGGCCGGCAATGGATTTGCGCTCAGAACCGCCCGCTTCCCCGCCAAATCATAATACTCGTTCCCGGACGATTGTTCGATGGAGACACCCGTGACTTTCCCGTCCCGATGCAGTCTGAATTGGACGATGACCACATACATCTGATTGGTCAGATCCAGCGGTGGAGCACTCCAGCTATTGCTGATGCGCTGACGGACCAGCGCCAGATAGGCATTCGATCCAGGAGCCATTCCGGGAACCTTCAGCGTCGTATCGACGGCCTTGACACTTGGTACTTTTGCCTCAACTTGGGGAGCCGGCTGGGGCGCAGGCCTTACCGGAACATCGACCGAAGCCGCGGCTTTTGGCACTTCCAGCTTGTTGATCTTCTTGAACTCTTCATCCAAGTCTTTCGCAAGATCTTCCGTCAGGGACGAAGACGATTTCTGGACCACAGGCTTCCCCGTGAGATCTTTCGTATCCGACACGACCGGTACATCAGGTAGCTTCATCGCCGATGTCGTCCTCGGCTTCTCCTCAGGACTGATGTCTCCGCGTTTCGGAGCATCCGGTGGTAACTCGATGCCCTTCATGATCTCGCTCATCACATCATTCGATGACTTCGCCCGAGTGACGGGAGGAGAAACCGGCGGGGGAGAAACAGCCGGAGGCGGTACCGATGCCTGCTTCGGGACGGGAACTGCCTTTGGTGGCGCAATCGTCGTGGTACGCTCAATCGGTTTCGGCGAGTCGACAGACTTATTCTGCGGCGTCGGTTTGGGGCGTTCTACGTCTTTCTCTTTCGAAACTGGTTGGCTCTTTTGAGGCTCAAGAGTTTTCACCTGAGGCGCCGGAAGACTGGCCAGCGAAATCTCGACGGACGCCAGCGGTCGTTCACCGTGACGCGGCAAGCGAATCCATGCCACGATGGCCAAGATACCGAGATGCAACACGAGGGAGACGAACAGGGCACGGCTCAGGCGGCGAGCCAGCTTCGCCTGCCACTCATCATCCGATATCATACCGGCTGATGTCCAAGCCTGCACCGTGAACCTTAATCCTACTGGTTAGGCAGAGGAGACGTCGCCTCCGTGATCCGTTCGGGGCCGGTTGTGGGATCGGTCACCATGCCGAGTTTTTCAATCCCGGCCTTCTTGACTCCATCCATGACCTGAACCACAACCCCATACGGCACATCACGATCGGCACGTAAATACAAGGAGACTTCCGCATGTTCTTGCTTCAGGAGATGCAACTTTCGCTCGAGCTGAGCTACGCTGACTTGATCTTTGTCGAGATACAGCCGTTGATCCTTTTCGATCGTCAACACGGCTCGAATTTCCGGTTTGATGGTGTTCGAGGCGGACGTCGGCAGTTTGATGTCCATTCCACGATACAGCATCGGCGCGGTGACCATGAAGATGACTAATAACACCAAAACCACATCGACCAGTGGAATCACATTGATCTCGGCCAAGAACCGACGCTGCCTTGTCTCGAAAATCATCCCTTCGCTCCGACGGCAACTGGATCAACGGACTTGGCCTGAGGTGGGATCAGGGCCAGGAGTTCCACCACAACGGAATCCATCTGCAACGCCGTACGCCTGATGCGCGTCAGGAAGTAATTGTAGGCAATGACCGCAGGAATCGCCGCGAATAACCCGGCAGCGGTGGCAATCAAGGCCTCAGACACTCCAGGGGCTACAGCCGCAATACTGGCCGTGCCCTGGGCACCGATTTCCCGAAACGAATCGATGATGCCCATCACGGTTCCCAACAGCCCAACGAACGGACTGATATTCCCGGTTGTCGCAAGAAAAGGAAGGAAAGATTCCAACTTGGCGATTTGACTCTGAGCGATATGAGCCGCCGTTCGCTCCATCACATGCCGATCAAAGGCGAGCGCGCCGTTCTCTTTCATCTCCGTAGGGATATAGCCGATCCGCTGGACGACGGTATGAAAAATCTTTGCGCAGGGGCTTCCGGTCGTTTGTTGCACCTGCCGCGAGACTTCTTCGACATCTCGGGCCCGCAAGAGCACCGCCATGAAACGGCGGTCTTTCTCGTCGGCGGCACGAAAGCTCGCCCACTTATAGAAAATAACCGCCCAGGAAATGATGGAAAAACCCAACAGTAGCAAGAGGACCACCTTGGAGACGATCCCCAACGACATGATGACTCCCAGTGGGCCAGCTTGAAACATACGAGTCTCGACGTGCCTCCTTAGATTTCAGTCGCTCTGTGCAACGTGGATTGTATCAAACACTGGGGAAAAATGGCGGGGCCGACGGGATTTGAACCCGCGACCTCCAGATTGACAATCTGGCGTCCTAACCAGGCTGAACGACGGCCCCGCAAAATCTAGCTATGGCGGAAGATTGCAAATGACAAGACGCTCTCAGTTTGGTCGCCGATCAAGCCCCGAGCTGAGGAACAAACCCTCCGTACAACATCACTCTCCCTGCCGCTGCTTACCACAATTCCACATTGGTAGGCGGAACAGGGATTGAACCTGTGACCTCTGCCTTGTAAGGGCAGCGCTCTCCCAACTGAGCTATCCGCCCAATTTCCTTAGCAACCTCAGCGGAGCCTATCAAGTCCAAACTGCCTTGTCAACCAGCGTGCACCTCTTTCACTGCTCTTGATGACATCCTACGTATAAAAGGAAGTCTCCCTCCTCAGGCTTTTGTTCCACTCGGCCCTCGTCGCGTAAGCTGTCTCGGAAAGAATTGTTTATGAACTCGCTTCAGCCGGCTTCGTTCTACATGCGTGTAGATCTGGGTTGTCGCAATATCGGCATGCCCCAGCATCGTTTGAACGGCTCGAAGATCGGCCCCCCCTTCCAGCAAGTGCGTGGCAAACGAGTGTCGAAGCACGTGCGGCGAAATCGACTTCGTAATCCCTGCGCGTCGTGCCCGCTGCAGAAGCAGCTTCCAACAGGCTTGTCTGGTCAACCCCTGCCCACGGCGACTGACGAATAACACTCGCGTGGAGCGGCGCTTCAGAAGCGCCGGACGAACGTGGTCAAGGTATTCACTCAATAGATCACGCGCAGTCTGCCCCATTGGGACCATGCGCTCCTTGGTACCTTTTCCGACGACTCGAAGGCAGCCGAGATGTAGATCCACCTGAGCAAGCGTCAACCCCACGAGTTCCGATACACGAAGACCTGACGCATACAACAATTCCACCATCACTCGATCGCGTTGATCCTCAATACGATCCCGCACGGGCAACTCCAGCAGCGCAGTCATCTCAGATCTCGTCAACGTCTTGGGTAAACGAACAGGCCGGCGTGCTACCGTAACTTCACGGAGAGGACTCCCTTCCAATACACGTTCCCGCACAAGAAACCGATACCACCCTCGTGTGGCCGAAAGAATCCTAGCAACAGACGATGTCGCAAGCGATTCCTGTTTGAGAGCGGCCAAAAACGACCGGATCACGTGGGATGAGACGATATCGTTCATGCGAAGTCGATGCGTCAACAAATGTCGCTGCAATCGGAACAGGTCGCGCCGGTACGCCTCGACCGTATTCGTGGCCAACCCTCCTTCAACTCTCAGTTGTGTGAGATATCGTTCAACTAGAGGGTCAAGGAGCGCGGTCGATGGGGTACTCGTGGACATCAAGTACCCGAACTATAGCCAACTCGCACGTTCCGTACAATGACACTCCCATATAGTTCTCCTTGACAGGCCTGCGCCTTTCCGATACTAGTCTGCGTACGGTCTACCATCGACCGAATGGAATGCTCACCTATTCACATCGCCCATTGCCCCACGCTGTCCGACTGTTGCTGGCTCTCACCATCAGCGGGACGTTCACGCTCGGTGAGGCCCTCGGCCTGACTCGATCGGAGGTCACTGGACCAACAGAGTCCTCCAAGCCCATCGTTCCCATCCCACCAGTGTTGAGCCAGGCCAAGCAGTTGATTGAAAAAGGCGCATCGGAATCGGCGGTGACCATGCTGCGTCGATTCTTAACCACAACCCCTCCCCCTGAACACCTTGACGACACCTACTTGCTACTCGGCGCCGCCCTCTACGGCATGAAAGACTATGCGGAAGCCCTTCGTTCTCTCAACCAACTCCAATTGGAGTTTCCTGAATCTGATCTGCTTGAACGGGGCAAGCTCTTGATGGCCCGAACTCATGCGGCAATGGGCAATCTCGATTTGGCCCTGCCGTTATTGGCTCAGGTTCGGACAACCACACAGGACGAGACTACGAAACGTGAGGTACAGCAGCTGACAGCCGAAGTGCTGGCTAACAAGAAAGATTATGTGCGGGCGATCCACACCTTGCTGGAGGGGATGGCTGGCAGCTCAGATGGGCAGATGACCGAGACACGAGAACAAATCCGTCAGTTCATCTCGGACAAGCTGGATAAGCGTGGCTTGACGCGCGTGCGCGAAGCCTATCCTCGCTCGTATCCCGGCGACCTCGCCTCACTTCGTCTCATCGACTATTACATCGGACGGGGTGAAGACCACTTGGCGGAACGGGAAACTCGGCATTTCCTAGCGGCGTTTCCTGCACACCCCTCCGTCCCGAAAGTGCATGAATCCCTGGATCTCATTAAAACCAGATTGAAAGCTAATCAATATCTCATTGCTGCGGTCCTGCCACTGTCGGGACCGCTGTCCACGTTCGCCACAGATGTCCTTCAAGGTATTCAACTGGCGGTGGAACGGGCTCGTGAACAGCCAGGGTCACCACCCGTTGGGTTGATCGTCAAAGACCATGACGCCGACCGGCAGGGTTTTCTGGATGATCTTTCGACACTGCTCCATGAGGATCGCCCGCTCATCGTCATCGGTCCGATGTTGTCAAAGAATCTTCCGGTCATGGCTGAAATGGCCCAGAAGACGAGAATCCCGTTGATCACACCGGCTGCCACACTCCCCAACGTCCGGCGGTTGGGCAATTACCTCTTCAGTACAGCCCTGACCTATGGGATGCAGGCCGAACGGATCGCAACCTACGCAGCCAACGAACAGGGCTATCGACGGTTCTGCATTCTCTATCCCGATACCGTCTATGGACGCGAGTTGGCTCGCCTCTTCGCGCAGGAGGTGCAGCGGCTGGACGGCGAAATTATCGCCATGGAAGCGTTTAAGGAAGGGGACACCAATTTTGCTCCCCAAATCCAGCGGCTCAAGGCCGAGGACCTGAAAAAGTATGGGTTGGCAGTCCCCGTCGAGGTGACCAATCCGACGGGTAAACCCCTGAGCCGAAATGAAAAACGAGTCCTCTACACACCAGGCTTCGACGCAATCTTCATTCCCAGTCGCTCCAAAGAGATCGGCCTTCTCGCGGCACAACTGACCTTCCACGATATTAAGGTTCCCCTTCTCGGGACCAACGGATGGAATTCCCAGGACTTTGCTCGCACCGCAGATCGTGCCGTGGACGGCGCAACATTCGTCGATGCCTTCTTCATTGATAGTCCCAATCCCGGCGTGCAGGAATTTGTCCAACGACACCAGAAACGCTTTGAATCCTCTCCCTCACTCTTCACCATGCAAGGCTACGATGCCGCAAGAATTGCCATCGATGGAATCCGCCATGGAGCCACCTCCGGAGATGCCCTGCACGACTACCTCGCGACCTCACGCAATCTCCCGACCCTGACGGGACCGGCCGGATTCGGGCAGGACGGGGCTCTGCACCGACCGCTCTTTCTTCTTCAAGTAAAACAAGGTAAGTTTGTGCAACTGAACTGAGCGCAGGGGTATGAGTTCGTTGTCACAAATCCTCCACACCATCTCCTACATGGGACTCCCGCTCCTGTTTGCCATGGTGCTCCATGAATATGCGCATGGTTGGATGGCGGACAAGTGCGGTGACTCGACCGCAAAACTGCAAGGTCGCCTCACCATCAACCCGTTGGCTCACATTGACCCATTTGGCACCGTGATTCTCCCGCTGATCTGCTTGATGCTGCCGGGAAGTTTTCTCCTGGGCTGGGCTAAACCGGTCCCGATCAACCCTGGCAATATGCATCAGCCTCGGCGCGACATGGCACTCACGGCGGCGGCCGGACCAGGAATGAATCTACTGCTGGCCGTCGCCAGCGCCTTGCTCCTTGCCTTGATTTTGACGGTCGAACCAACCTTGTCCCTCCGTAACACCGGAGACGCCGAGACGACATCCAGTCTCTTTGGGTCCATGTTTCTGCGACCGATTGCCGTCATGGCGCTCTACTCCGTGATGATCAACGTCTTCCTGGCTCTTTTCAATCTGCTTCCCATTCCACCGCTCGACGGTGGCCGCATCTTGACGGCCGTACTACCCCCTCAACCAGCCATGGCGCTAGCCAGGTTGGAGCCATACGGGATGCTCATCTTGGTCGGACTGATCGTGTTCGACAAAGAGCTGGGCATCCTTCACATGATCACAGGAACCTTTGCCAAGGGCTTGTCTGGAACCATTCTATCCACCGCACTTGGCCTACGCCCAGGAGTGACTGAATGACGGCAGTTCGAAAGCGAGTCTTGAGTGGGATGCAGCCAAGCGGCCTGATGCACCTCGGCAATTACCTGGGCGCACTGGAAAATTGGAAAGCCTTACAAGAGCAGTATGATTGTTACTTCTTCGTCGCCGACTGGCACGCCCTGTCGACGAACTATGCGGATACCAGCCGTATCCGAACATTCGTTCGTGACATGTTGATCGATTGGCTGGCCGGCGGCATTGATCCGGATCGTGCCACGATTTTCATCCAGTCCCGGATTCCTGAACACGCGATCCTCCATCTCCTGCTCTCGATGATGACTCCTGTCTCCTGGCTCGAACGGAATCCGACCTATAAAGAAAAGCAGGAAGAGATCAAGGAGAAAGATCTCACCACATACGGCTTTCTGGGCTACCCGGTTCTACAGGCCGCCGACATTTTGTTATACAAACCCGATTTTGTGCCGGTCGGCAAGGATCAACTCCCTCACCTTGAGCTGACGCGAGAACTTGCAAGACGTTTCAACGATATCTACAAGGCCGCCGTGTTTCCGGAACCAAAGGAACATCTGACGAAGTTTCCCAAGGTGATCGGCACCGACGGCCGCAAGATGAGCAAGAGCTATCACAATACGATCAACCTCTCGGACACCGAACCGGTCGTTCGGCAGAAGCTCAAGACCATGGTCACCGATCCGGCTCGTGTGAGAAGGACTGATCCCGGCAACCCCGATCTTTGTCCGGTCTATGAATTCCATAAGATTTATTCCCCACAGGGAACTCAAGACCAAATCAACAAAGACTGCCGCACCGCCGCGATCGGCTGCATCGACTGCAAGAAACTGGTGGCGGATCGGATGGTGGACCAGCTGACACCGATCTGGGAGAAGCGTGCCACACTCACGCAGGAGCCATCACGTGTCGATGAGATCGTCGATGCCGGCAGCACACGCGCATCGGTTGTGGCCAAGACAACCCTCGCTGAAGTCAATGAGGCGATGAAGATCTAGGAGTCCGTTCGCAGCGTTCAAGAGCCCGTCCTTTGCATGAAGCATGGCATGAACCAACTTCAGTGGATCCTAGTTGTCCTTACTCTTAGTCTTGCCAACACAGCTTCCTCTACATCCGCGGCCGATCCGCCTTGCGACAAGTATCCGCCTGCTCAACAGCCGCGCTGTGCAGAGATCTGGAAAGCGCTGAATAAGGAAGACGGACCTGGCATTGCCCAATTTGGGCTGGATCAGCAGAAACGCCGGGAAGAGGGGAAAATCAACGCCCAGCAACATCTTGCCGAGAACATGACATTCATTAAACAAGCTACCGAGAAACGGATGGAGCGGCTGAAAGAACGAATGGCCAAAGAGTAGCGCAGCTGTTGAAAAATGCCGCCTGCGTTGCTCTCACGTCGCTTAGAGGCTGACCGTACAACCCAACGTATGACTCGCCTCCTCGCTCGCTGCGGCCCAGCAGGACGACCTTTTTGAACAGCTGCAAGTCCCAGGGACGCGCCCACGCTCGTCATTAGACACGCACAAACTGATTCGACTCTTTTTCGAGACCGATCTCGGTCTCCGGTCCATGACCGGTGACCACCGTCGTGGCATCATCAAGGGTGTAGAGTCGTTCTCGAATAGACTCTTCAATCGCCTCAAAGTTTCCACCCCATAAGTCTGTCCGACCGATGCTGCCACGGAAAAGGGTGTCACCTGCCAGTACCAGCCGATCGTTCGGCATATGGAAGCTCATCGACCCAGGTGTGTGCCCCGGCGTATGGAGCGCAACAATCGGCACCTGCCCTAGCATCACCTTTTCCTCATCGACGAGCCAGTAGTCCGGTGAGAGGGCCGGCACATAGGACACCCCAAACATACGGCACTGCAGTTCGAGGTTTTCCCAGAGCTGAAGATCGTCTTGGTGGAGACAAATCGTGGCGCCGGTCACCCGCTTGATCTCGCTGGACGCCAGAAAGTGATCGAAGTGGGCGTGGGTATGCAGGATGTGGGTAACGGTCAATCCGAGCTGCTGCGCTTCCTGGAGAATGCGCTCCGGGGCGCCGCCGGGATCGATGATGACCGCTTGCTTCGTGACGGGATCACCGACAATCGAGCAATTACAGCCGAGCGGTGGGACCGAAAACGTCTTTCTGATCAACGACACCATGACAGGGGCATGCTACAGGGCTCTGGTATCCGATGCAAGCCAGGGCTCTTACGATTCGTCTCCATCTTCCTTGCCACGGATAGTCCAGACGACTTCCGTATCAAGAATCTGCCATACCTGTTCCAACCGATGGAACCACACCAGGAACCCCGCTCCGGTTCCATCCCGACGCCTATTCTCAACGTACACGAGCGCTTGATCGTTCTTCAGCGTTCGCCCCACGCGCGAGAACGCCAGGCGATCGAGCACTGAGGGAGATTCCAACGCCATTCTATGATCATTCACAGCAGGAACCGCTAGGCGTGCCTCCACGTCTTCGTTTTTTTCTCCTGACACGAATCGATAGCGCACGCCGAACTGAAATTGGCCTTCAAGTCGACTTGCTATCTGGTTGGCACCGATAAAATCGTAGGCCAGATCTTGCGGTACCATTCCATTGAAGAATTCTTGCTGCTGAAAAAATGCCAACGTCATGGAATCGGGCTGGTTCGGCATAAGCCGTGAGACCGTCATCCGTTCTAGTAGGACCAATTGGATCTGCGACGTAAGAAATTTGCCCTCAATGATCCGGTCGTACAGATCATAGTCCTCCGGCAGGACAACAGCTGAGACCTGCCCTCCTTCCATCGCCCCCGACAACTCCATGAAAAGCAAGGGCAATAGCATCATAATACAGACAACCATCTTCTTCATCGTTGATGAGCATATCGAGAGACCACTCAGACAATCAAATTTCCGATATCACATTTACAAGTCGAACCGAAGCGTAGATAATCGTACTACCCACTTGGAAGGAGTACACGTGCAGGATAAAACACTCGTCAGTCCACAGTCACTGGGAATTGGCATCATCTGTTTCATGATTGCACTCGGCTGTGCCCCAGATACCAATCGGGAGAATCCCTTCCGCACGGAAAATGAAGCACTCAAGAAGCAACTGACGAGGCAGGAATCCCTCTTAGGCTCGTTGCAAGACGGGAATAAGGTGATGCAGCAACAGATCGATCTGCTCAATCAAGAACTCCGTGATGCCAAGAGCAGCATGGAAGTCACTAAAGCAGACGCAAAACGGCTCAACGAACAAATGGAGTTACAGCTGGCCGAAACCAAACGCATGATTGCCTCACAAATGGCAGAATCCCTGAAAGTCGATGAGAAAGGTGCCCAGTCCGATACCTTACCGCGACCCATGCCGACGGTGGCCAAAGTGGTTGAAGATGCCTTGGCACGCAATGGCTATCACCTGAAAGTCAGCGTCAAGACCGAACAACGCGCGGTCTATGTGACCGAGCGCAAGATTTCAAACCCTGCGACGCTTGAAGTGACAGGTTCACGAAATCAATATCTCGTTTCGCTTGAAGCCCTCCCCGATAGTGTCACGAAGCTTGGGGTGAAAGCAGAGTTCGAACGGGTCGCGCAGGGCGGACGGATCTTGAGTGTGAGTCATGAAGAAACGACGGAAATCGAGCGCCGCCTGATCAGCGAAATCAATAAGGCGCTCGAAAATCCTCAGAAAACCTAACCCACATTCATGTATGCCGCTCCTAGAATTGTGGCTTCGCCGCTATGACAGACTCCTAGCGGGCACACTCGCGGACGGTGTCGCAAGTCCATCCCCCGCCGACAGCGCTTCAGCCCTTCATGAATAGTGTGGACTCAGGCTGAGAAACAGCGCCGGTTCCCCAACAGATCCCGATTGCCTACAGCGGCAGCTGTATATACACACGTTGGCTCACCCACCAAGTGGAGCCCCACGGCTTTACAGCCGTGGTCCCTTTGGTTTCTTCGGCGACACTCGCTCGCATTCCTTCACAGCTGTGGCTTCCTGCGTAGACGAGTGACATTCTGTGGTTTTCTTGGTCAGCGTCGAGCCTCGTGCTAGCATTTTCCTCCGATGGCGCTTTCAACTACCGTCCATGATCTCCGTACACTGATCCGTTCTTCTCACCCCCTTGTCGTTATTGAAACAGTGGAAGAGGAACGGGTCTTGGCCCTTCTGCAATCCGTCACAGCCCAGGAACGGATGCCGCTCTTCGAATGGTCGGTCACCAGAGGGCTCACCCGCGCCGAGGAAGGCCAGACCTTGAGCAAACTCACCGCGACCCCTTTGGCAGTCCTTCAGCATCTCCATGGGTTAACAGTCGACGCGGTATTTTGGCTGAAAGATCTGGGACCACATCTCCAAGATGCTGCCGTCTGCCGTCAGCTACGGGAGGTTGCAGCCATCTATAGTCGAACGCGAGCCACCTGCATTCTAACCGGTCAACCGATCACGCTGCCACTGGATCTCGACAAAATCGCCGTTCGGCTGGACTTGAAGCTCCCGGATCGACACGAATTGCAATCGATGCTGCAAGGTCTGCTGCAGTCACTGGGACCTCGCTTCGGCTCTCGTCCACGTTCAACCACCCTCGTGCATAGCATCCTCCGCTCGATCAGTGAGACCAAGGCAGCTGAAAGAGGCCCCTCATCCGAGGAGTCCGACGCAATCCTCCGTGCGCTCCACGGCTTGACACTCCATCAAGCCCGCCAGGTCATCGCCCACTGTATCGTGGAGCGCGGCACGCTTTCGGCCGAGGACGTGCAAACAATCCTGAAACGCAAGGTCCAAGCGATCAGAGACGGCGGTCTACTGGAATATTATCCCCTGGAAGACAACCGGTTTGAGCTCGGCGGATTCGGTAATCTCAAAGCATGGCTGGACCGCGCCCGAGTTGGCTTTACCCCCGAAGCCAAATCACTCAACCTCACCCCACCTCGAGGCATCATGTTGGTCGGCGTGCCAGGCTGCGGCAAGTCGTTGGCAGCTAAGGCGATCGCGCGCGAGTGGATGCTCCCCCTGCTGAAACTTGATGCCGGACGATTATTCGACAAGTTCATCGGAGAGTCGGAGAAGAACTTTCGGAAGGCCATCGAAATGGCCGAAGCCTTGGCCCCGATTGTCCTATGGATCGATGAAATCGAGAAAGCGATGGTCGCGGGAGGTGGCAATGGCGAGGCGGATGCCGGCCTGAGTCGCCGCCTATTCGGAGCCTTTCTCACGTGGTTGCAAGAAAAGAAGCACGAGGTCTTCGTGGTCGCGACGGCCAATGACCTCTCATCACTCCCCCCTGAACTTCTTCGTAAAGGGCGATTCGATGAGATCTTTTTCGTCGACTTGCCGGACGATACGGAACGCGCGTCAATTTGGAGGATTCATCTTGGCCTGCGCAAGCAAGACAGTGCGCAGTTTGACCTCGACAAAATCGTCAGCGCCAGCGATGGCTTCAGCGGGGCTGAAATTGAACAAGCCGTGGTGGCTGCCCTTTATCGGGCACTCCATCAAAAAACACCGCTCACAACCGATCTGCTCATCGAAGAATTAGCCCATACCATTCCCCTGTCGGTGACCAGGCAAGAAGAGATCGATGCACTCCGACAGACGGCTCACGGGCGATTTGTCAACGTACGGTAGCGAACGGAGGACCGATGCGACAGATCGCCATCATGGTTACCATCGCAATCGTATCCCTGACAGGCTGCACCACACCGGCCAAAAAACCACAGCGAACAGCAATGGAATCCTTCATCCCCGTGCAAAGCCCCGGCGAGACAATGGACCTGTCTCAACAACCAGTCCCGAGCCATCAGCCACCCTTCAGTCCTCACATACCGGCTCCCGCCCCCCTGCTCACGTCCCTGCCCAGTCGATCCGCCATCGTTCACTCTGCCGTACGGTTATTAGGATCAAAGACCATCACCATCCAAGGTCGGCGTATCCACTATGACTGTGCGGGAGTGACACGAGCCATCTTTTTGGAGCACGGGATTGACCTCTATCGAAGTAGCCACCCCGAGATGAATGCGAACGGCGTCCGCCTCATCCACAACCATGTGCGTCAACATGGCATGCTTCACCGAGATAAGGACGTCCACCCAGGTGATCTAGTGTTTTTTGATAACACCTGGGATTTCAATGGAGATGGTCTGCTGAATGATCCGCTGACACACGTCGGCATTGTCGAGCAGATCGAACAAGACGGAACCGTCACCTTCATCAGCCGAGTAGCCGGCGCCATCGCCCGTTACCGCATGAATTTGCGCCAGCCACATCTTCACAAGACAGCCGAGGGGCATCTATTAAATGACTATATCCGTCGAAAACGCCCAACCGATCCCGAGAACACGGCTCGACTGACCGGTGAATTATTCTCGTCCTATGGGAATCTGTTAAATCCTCAAAACAGTGAGCCTTTCCAAAGACAGGCAGATCAGCATCCGTACTACCAAGGGACATCCGACCTCTCATCCTCCACGGTTGCGGAACGGTGATGGACGGTTCATGGCACCATCGATTCTTCTCATCACATCGCAGATGCCCGACCGGCGAAGGCCAATCCTCATTTCACCTATGCGCCTGAGTATGACTACAGAACAATCGGCTGCCATCCGATAAGAATCCTAGCGAGTCACTCACAGCGGGATGGCACCTGAATCCCTAACTTTCAACCGAGCTGCTAAAATAACTATTATGGCTATTCAATCGAAACACACAGATGTCCGAGAAACCAATCCACTGCGGCGAACCTTGGCCGATGTTCGGCATGGACTCTTAGGCTTACATAAAGCCTTGATTGTCGCCGAGCAACTGACCTATGAGCGGATTTATGGCCGAGTGGACTCTACCGGCCAGCTCCTCCAGTTGGTGATGAACGACCCCTGGTTTACCTGGCTCCATCCACTATCCAACATGGTTGTCCGCATCGATGAACTCCTCGACGGGCATGATCAACCAACGGTTGATGACGTCGCGATGCTATTAACAGAAATCCGAGGGCTCATTCGCCCCTCTGAACTGGGCGATGGATATGAGCGGAGTTATTTTGAGGCGTTGCAGCGCGCCCCAGACGTCGTGCTGGCCCATTGCGAGATGAAGAAACTGCTGACACTTCCATCGGTCTAACCCTTCACCAGTCCACGGTTCATGATGAAAAACCGCCGCCGGTCCATCAGGATCGACGGCGGTTCTCCTTTCTGACTACGTCTACAACCACGACTTTCATCGCATAATCGAGCGGCAGTATGAGGCAAGCGCGCCTGAAGACAGCCCAGATCTATTCCCTGTATGATGCAGCATGGCAACGCGACAGACAAACAGCCCTACAAGCAGGATACCGACGGCCCTTTCTATCAGACGCTGGGGTCTCCCTCTCCTACTCGCAGCCGCTCTATGCCCAAATCCTGTCCACGCACAAATCCGCTCTGTCGATGTCCTGATTACAGTCGTAAAGGATAGGGTCGTTGCCCTACCAGGGGGCGGGAGTCCCGTGGAAGAGCCACTGGGAGTTAATGAAACGATCGTCACCACCGCAGCGCACGGACCAGCAGGCTTCGCTCAAACCACCCGCCGACTATTGGGATTTTCTTCAGCCTTACACCGATGGACAGAAGTGCAATTGGGGGTCGAGGAGCAGGTTGAGCAGCACCGGGTATTCCCACGTGTGCTGCTGATTCAGACCAATCGACAGGTCTACGGATTCCAAGAGAGTCGTGGCCATTGGTTCAGTGATGCATTAGGACCAAATGAGTCCGTAAAACAACTGCAGGGGCGCGGCCATGTCGCCGTCGCAATCACGACCGAGCGAGCCTTGGCATTTTCTGCTTTCACGGGAGGATTCTTCTCGATACGCTTCTCGCCGAACGAACAGGTCCAGTCGATCGACCAGACGCACGATGTCACGGTGGTTCGAACCACAGTCCGTCAATTGGCGTTCCGTTCACAAATAGGCCTCTGGACGGAAATGCGATAGACAGAGCCTCGATTACGAACGACTCTGTTGCGTCCAAAGATATCCGGCGAAGACTGTTGCTCAGAGGACACACAGCATGAGCAGACCGAGACAGCCGATCGCCAAAACTTTTGTCCACGCAATCTAAAATCAGAGACGCCCTTCATCAAGTTCAATGACGTCGGCCCAAGTGGTGACGGATGGTAAGGAACTGATCGATACCCCTCGCTTGGTTGCGATCTCTTCAAGCCTCTCGTGAAATCGCTGACGAGCTGCCTCGTCTTTCGGACCAGCAACCAATAGCCCTTGTGACCATTGCGCAACTTCCTGATCTGATGGCTTGCGGCCATTGCCCCTCACCCAAGCCAGCAAGTCTTCATCCGTTCCACCGGCTAATACTCTCTGTTCGAATGCTGTGGCATCGATGCCAAGAAAGTCGATCAGGTACTTGTCGAACCCGACCGTGATGTAGTTGTAGTCCTGAATCTGTCCGGCATGACGCAGCCGAATCTTATCGATGAACCGTCCCAGATGAGCAATACCGCCCAGCAGGACTTTGGCGCTTCGCGGATAGGTTTGATGAGTCATTGATCAGTTCTCCGAGATACAAATTCTTCACAGGATAAAGAATTTCAATAGGCCAAGTCTATAACGAATCAAGCGGGAGAGCACTCTGTTTCAACCCATCAAGTTTTTATCGGCCGTACCGATATAGACACCAGATAGGGATTAGCAAGGAGGCACCTATGAGGCTAAGGAATAGCCCAAGAAGGCATGTGCGGTATTCCGCCAGCATCCAGACCGACAACGGCGCAGCCGAAGGAACCCTCTTCGACATCTCTGCAACTGGCTGCAGAATGCAGAGCAATCTCGCCCTGCCCCCCGGAAGTTATCTCGCGCTGCACTTCGAAGCACCAGAAGCTGAATCTTCCCTTGCCGTCGAAGTCTCCATCGTCCGCTGGCACAAAGACAATCAATTTGGGATCGAGTTTCTTCGCTACGCCCATGGCGATCGCGAGCGCGTCATAGACCTGCTAGAAGGACAAAGGGTCACAGCCGTTTCCCATCATGTTGATGAAGAAGAGTTGGTCCTCAGCGCCGCCTTCGCGTAAACGCGTCACCCTTCTCGCTGTCGTCGACACCGGAATTTGCCAACCTATCGGTTCTGAAAAACACGCCATCAGCCTGGTACATTTCACCGGTAGTCTCATTCGACCAACCATTCTCCAGCTCGACCAAATGGAAACCCATGTGTTCTAAGAATGGCAACATGTCTCGCAACAACAGTTCGCCACGATAATTTTCAACCAGCGACATTTCGAGCTTCAGTCCTATGACGCGTGGCAACTCACTGCCGATGCCGTCAAGCACATTCCGTTCATACCCCTGTGTATCGATTTTCAAAAAGAGGCGATCCCCTTCCGGGTAATATTTCTTCATCATTTTTTCAACAGTGGTAACTCTAATTTCTTCTTGTCGGATGACGGCTTGATCAGGAGCATTCTTCACGACATGTTCGGTCATCGTCAGAAGCGAGCTGGCCCCACCATGTCCGCCGGATACATTGATCATGCAAACGCCCTCTTTTTCACCTAAGGCGAGCTTTTCCACCAGCCACTTTGAGTCCGCCTTGGCATTGTGGCTCAACTGTTGGAATAGATGCGAAATCGGTTCGAACGACACAATGGTTTTGTCATAGCCCATCCATCTGAACCAGGGACCACACTGTCCGATATTGGCTCCAACATCAAACACCATTTCGACCCCGTATTGCGCCAGGAGTGTTTCAAGTTTCGTTTTTCCCCTAGCCTGCTTTCTCCGCACCTCCAAACCAAAGTTCCCAAGCACGGCTTGTATGGGCCTTTTTAAATAATTCATGATGCTGTGTTCTTACATCGTAATTCATCCATTGACCAATACTTTCACGTTTTGCCGTTGCTCGTTGCGCCACCCTAACTAGACCCTCTGCTCGCCGTCGAAGTCTCTATGCTGATCAAGGGAGACTCCCGCTACCCTCGTGCCTCATGACACCCGACCTCTTAGCTGCTGGGCAGGACATGAATGGATAAGAAAAGCGACCGCAAAAATGTTCTGCTAAGCTTTAAAGACAACTTACGAACCACGAAGGAGGAATGAATGGGATCACGAGAATGGGTCATGCTCGGGAGCCTGGCACTCAGTCTGATGACAATTCAGTCGATCGTCTACGCCCAAAGTGGTGGAGCTGGAGGAGAGATGGGGGATTTACGCGAGGGCCGACGTGACCTCCAGCACAATCGACAAGATATTAGGGAGGACAGAAGAGACATCCGAGAAGATCGCCGTGATCTTCGTGAAGATCGGCAAGAACTGCGACACGACAAACAGTCCGGCGCTGGTCCAGGAGAACTGGCGCAAGATCGGCATGACATGCGTCAAGATCGTCGAGACCTTCGAGAGGATCATCGAGATCTAAAGCACGATCGTCAAGATCGCCGCCACGACCGCCGTGACATGCGACCCGATAGGGGCGGCAGAGGTCACCGCGGCCGCTAAACGTGGCCTCGACACAACAAAGCCGGCAAAAGCTGATGCTTCTGCCGGCTCCTCGTATATCAAACGAGATCGAGAGCAAGTTATGAGCCGAGCCGTAAATTGTCAAGTTTCCGCCATTTCTAGCTGAGCGCTGACCTCCCACTTTCAACGCTTTGGTGGTCATAAAAGATTCCCGACCCTTTTACTCAAACCTTGGTGGGACCGCACTCCACCGGCAAGATTGCGGGTAACTGTCAACGACAAAGAACTATTTGCAAAGATAATTAACGGTTCATTGCTACAAGGGATTTGAGCCGAGCTCGGCACGGATAAACCAGTCCATCTCCTCATCGTTGAGGATGTAGCCATGGTAGAGAAGCCAGGAGACCGTAGTTTCTATCAGATACTCGCTTGCTGTATCCATACTCTTAACTAATCAGCTATGCTCACGCCATAGACCATCAATAGATAACGCCCATCCGCTCGCAATATGACCACGGCGAGATGTACGGAGCCGAGCAACATTGAGGTGGTAATTGTTTGCTCCCATCTCCACGACTTTTGCGCCCGCCCCAAGCCATGTTCTGCCTATATGAAGGGTTTGGCTCACGTCATAGCATCGCCTGGCCAACTGCGCCGTGGATGATACGTCGATTACCGGCCGAACAACATCAACTCCTCCAATATCGAGAAGCTTTTTGCGAAGACTGGCATACATTGGAACTGTTTCCAGCATGCTAGCCGTGCGCTGCTTTAGGAACTCCGCTTACGATCTATCCACTGGTTCGAACACGGGCAACTTAAGCTTCGCGATTTGGCTTTACCATTGTCGAGTCATCAGAAAAGCCTCCGATTTATTTGATTTCAGCCCAGAGTATCATTCTGTCGTGCGACTAAGCCTAATACCCCCACAATAGAAATGTATCGCGTCACCTTCGTAATCATAGATTTCATACCGGGTACGATCCCATGCTCTCGAAGAAACATCCTTGATGGCCAAGCCAGAGACCTGGTGTGTCTCCCTGCTCTCAAGACCATGTACCTCCTCGAACTCAAATCTCACGGCTTCAGCATCGTCGTAATCGTGTACGAAACATAAAATAAGGTCGCATCTGAACAACCTTTCCTGTGTCCTCTTTCTGAAGGTAAGTTCCCGAGCCATCGTACCGCCCAGCAATGAATCGCGCTTTAGAATGTCCTCCACTGTATTGAAGCCTGGAAGGTTTGAGAGCTCAATATCTGGTTCAACAGGCTTTGCCATTTTTCCTCCAAATAAGCGCTTATGGAGCTGGTCGCGGCCGTTTTGAGATCAATGGAAGAGCGGGCCCCTTTGATTTATGCTCGCAGACAGCGAAACGGCTTAGGTAATTATGCCATGAGATTTAAAACAGGACGAGGAACTCTCAAATGCTGCTCAAAGAGTATTCCGACAACAAGGCCATAGTGTCAAAAATCCGCTAGAGAAGAGGGGGCCCCATTAAGACTCGCCAAGCCAAGGAGGAAAGCCAGAACTAACTGAGACGCTGGTTTTATTTGGAGCAGTAGAAGGGAATCAGAAGAGCGAAGGCTCTTGGGGGGGGGGGGAAACAGGGACAGCTACTTTCTAAATCAGGTATTGTCAACGACGCGAGGGACACCGGGCGATAGCCCAGACAATCATTCAGGCGATGATCCCATCGCATCCCATTCTTCTTTGCTGAGGAACCGTCTCGGCTTCAAGGCGCCGCTTGCATAGGCTAGGTGCAGGATCTCCTCCAACCAAGCTATCCGCTGCGCCGGAGTAGCTGTCAATGTCGCAGCCAGTAAACTTTGATCCTCGGCATCCCAATCCTCAGGCTGCACCTCGAACGAATTTGAAGGCTTACTGGCCATATTAGCGATTTCCCTTTTCTCGCCTAATCGCTTCGAGTTGCTTAACGTCTGTCAAATCTTGCGGTCGGCCTGCTTGTCGCTTCAAGAGAATGAGATCATCGAGTGAGGCAATTCTAATTTTTGTCTGATTCAACATGACTTCTTGAGAACGGGCGAAGAGCTCTCCGAAGGGCACCTCCGGCTTGAGCAACAAGTCTACCACCCGCATCGGATTGGCTGGATCAACGAGTGAAAATGCTCTCATATGCTTTTCTCGATGCCAGACTTCTCGCACCGTAGAGTCCGCAAATTGCTCGGGAGCAACCGGCACTTGAGGGCGGAATCCTCTCGTCACTAACGCTTGAATCATCTTCGCCGCCTCTTCCGGCGCGAGATCGACGACTAGATCTACATCAGCAGTTGCTCTGGCATGTCCATGCAAGAGGGTCGCAAGTCCACCTACCACGACATAACGCACTTCAGCCGTGTTGAGTATTTGAAATATTGGTTCGAAGACAGACACGAGGCTATTCTAGCCGATACTCATACAATATACAGTTGGTTGAACGTTTCTGATCAGGTGAGTCTAGGAAAGTCGCTACGAGAGATGCATAGGAAGCGGGATAGGCACCAGCTGGGCCTGAGCCAGTCCCTTACTTCATGGATTGCTTCGCTGACTTGCCCGCCTGCAGATACTTATCGATCCCTGCCGCCATCTTACGGCCTTCGGCAATGGCCCAGACGATCAGTGAGGCACCACGTTTGGTGTCCCCGCCGGAAAAAACGCCGTCGAGATTGGTCATGAAGTTGTCGTCAGCTACCACAGCCCCACGTGCGTCATATTTCACACCGAGGCTATCGAGCAAACCATTCCTGACGGGACCGGTGAAGCCCATGGCGAGCAGCACCAGATCAGCATTCATCTCAAATTCGCTGTTAGGCATAGGTGTGAACTTGCCGTTCTCAAACTTTACCCGATTGGCATGGAGCTTGGTCACATGGCCATCGTGGCCTGAGAACTTCGTCGTAGAGACACTCCACTGTCGGTCACAGCCTTCTTCATGAGCATGCGACGTACGCAACTGCATCGGCCAAAGCGGCCAAGGAGTCGACTCGGCTCGCTGCGGCGGCGGTTCCGGCAGCAGTTCAAATTGATGTGCTTCAACACAACCTTGACGATGTGCCGTGCCGAGACAGTCGGAACCTGTATCGCCGCCGCCGATGATGACGACGCGCTTTCCCTTCGCGGTGATCGGCTCGTCGGCCATCGGAATGCCGGCCGTGCGCTTATTCTGCTGAGTGAGGTACTCCATCGCCAGGTGCACACCCTTCAACTCACGTCCGGGAATCGGCAACTCGCGGGCCAGCTCGGCCCCCATGGTCAATCCCACCGCATCGAACTGCCGGCGCAACTGTTCACCGGTGATGTCTTTGCCGACAGCGACGCCGGTCCGAAACGTCACCCCTTCCACCTTCATCTGCTCCAGACGTCGGTCGATCACCCACTTTTCCATCTTGAAGTCAGGGATGCCGTAGCGCAGTAAGCCACCGATCCGATCGGACTTTTCGAAGACTGTCACATCATGGCCTGCCCGAGCCAATTGCTGTGCGGCAGCCAATCCAGCCGGACCGGAACCGACGATCGCCACGGTCTTCCCGGTGTTCACGACCGGGACGATCGGCGTAACAAAACCTTCGTTAAAACCTCGATCGACAATGTTCCATTCAATGATGCGGATGGACACTGGATCTTGGTTAATCCCGAGCACACAGGCCCCCTCACAGGGGGCTGGGCAGAGTCGTCCCGTGAATTCAGGGAAGTTATTCGTGGTATGGAGCGCCTTCAGCGCATCTTTCCAACGGCCACGATAGACGAGATCGTTCCACTCCGGAATCAGATTGACGACCGGGCAACCGGTGTGGCCCTGGCAAAACGGCACGCCACAGTCCATGCAGCGCGCCCCCTGGGTCTTCAGTTTATCCTCAGGGATCGGCTCGTACATCTCCTTCCAATCGAGCACACGCAGCTCGATCGGCTTACGCTTCGGGCCCTCGCGGGCATATTTCATGAAACCTTTCGGATCACCCATGTTCGCTTTTCTAACCCCTTACCTCTAATCTCTCACTCTTCACCAGCTAGTGTACTGCACTCGCTTTCCGCTTCCGTTCCTCGATGACACGTTTGTAATCGACCGGCATCACTTTGACAAACTTCGGTAAGGCGGCATCGAACGCATCAAGCACCTGCTTCGCCTTCCGACTCCCCGTATACATGAAATGTTTGGTCAGCAACCCGTGAAGCAGTTGTCTATCTTCTTTGGTGGTCACTGCTTCCAGTTCGACCATGCCGGTATTGCAGCGACTCTGGAACGTCCCCGCATCATCCAGCACGAACGCCACCCCTCCCGACATACCGGCTGCGAAATTGCGACCGGTCATCCCGAGCACCACGACTACACCACCAGTCATATATTCACAACCATGATCGCCTGTCCCCTCGACAACCGTCTGTGCACCACTATTTCGCACGGCGAACCGTTCGCCCGCCATTCCATAAAAATAGGCTTCGCCCTGCGTCGCCCCATACAGCGAGGTATTGCCGATCAAAATCGTCTCCTCCGGATTATAGAGAATATTCTTCGGCGGAAAGACAATGATCTTACCTCCGGACAGCCCTTTCCCGATGTAGTCGTTGGACTCACCCTCCAGCGTCAATGTGATACCCTTCGCGAGGAAGGCGCCGAAGGATTGACCGGCTGAGCCGGAGAACTTGATCGAGATCGTGTCTTCCGGCAATCCATCCAATCCATACTTTTTCGCGATCTTACTCGAGAGCACCGTGCCGGTCGTCCGGTTGATATTCCTGATAGGGAGATCGACCGTCACCTTCTCACCCTTCTCAATTGCGGCCCGGCAAAGATCGACGAGCTTGTTGTCCAGAATATCCGCAAGACCATGATCCTGCTTCTGCACACAATACCGCGGCACATCCGCCGGAACATCGGGAGCCGTCAGCAACGGCGTCAGATCAAGTCCCTTGGCCTTCCAATGATCGACCGCTTTGGTAATCTTCAGCTTGTCGACACGCCCCACCATCTCGTTGATCGTCCGAAAGCCGAGCTTTGCCATGAGTTGCCGTGCTTCTTCGGCCACGAAGAAGAGGTAGTTGACGATATGTTCCGGCTTGCCGTTGAACTTCTTGCGTAGTTCAGGATCTTGCGTCGCAATTCCGACAGGACAGGTATTCAGATGGCACTTGCGCATCATGATGCAGCCTTCGACAATCAGCGGGGCTGTCGCGAACCCGTACTCTTCCGCGCCAAGCAACGTGGCAATGACCACATCTCGGCCGGTCTTCATCTGGCCATCTGTTTCAACTCGGATACGCCCTCGCAAGTCGTTGAGCACCAATGTCTGATGCGTCTCTGCCAACCCAAGCTCCCAAGGAATGCCTGCGTATTTAATGGATGAGAGCGGCGACGCGCCTGTGCCGCCGGAGTCTCCACTGATGAGCACTTTATCTGCATGGGCCTTCGCAACTCCGGCCGCGACCGTCCCGACACCGACCTCCGATACCAATTTCACCGAGACACCGGCATCAGGATTCGAATTCTTTAGATCGAAAATCAGTTGGGCCAAATCCTCGATCGAATAGATGTCGTGGTGAGGCGGAGGTGAGATCAGCTGCACACCAGGTGTGGCATAGCGAAAGCGAGCGATGTTCTCGTCCACTTTGTGACCGGGCAACTGGCCACCTTCTCCCGGTTTCGCCCCCTGCGCCATCTTGATCTGCAGTTCCCGCGCATTCACAAGATAATGCGCCGTGACTCCGAATCGGGCCGATGCCACCTGTTTAATGTAACTATTCTTGGAATCGCCGTTCGGCAAGGGAATGAACCGCTCCGGATCCTCCCCACCTTCACCCGTATTGCTCTTGCCGCCAAGCCGATTCATCGCGATTGCCAGCGTTTCATGCGCTTCTTTGCTGATCGAGCCGAAAGACATGGCACCGGTGTTGAAGCGCTTGACAATTTCCTTAGCTGATTCCACCTCTTCAATCGGAATGGGCTGAGGATCGAACTTGAAGTCCAGCAACCCACGCAGGTTCGAGCGCCGCTTGCCCTCATCATTCACGACCTGCGCAAACTCCGCGTACGTCTTCGGGTCGTTTGAGCGGCTGGCATGTTGTAGCTTATAGATCGTCTCCGGATTCCAGTTATGATGCTCACCCTGGATGCGGTAGTGAATTTCGCCTCCGAAGTCGAGTTGGCGGATCGCGGCCGGCTCGTAGGCCACGCGATGGCGGCGCAACGTCTCTTCTCCGATTTCGCGGATACCGACCCCTTCGACACGCGACGGTGTGCCGGTGAAGTATCGATCGATCAATTCGCGATTCAACCCGATCGCCTCGAAGATCTGCGCACCGCAGTAAGACTGCACGGTGGAGATTCCCATTTTTGAGAAGATCTTGAGCAGCCCCTTGTTGATGGCCTTGATAAATTTCCCCTCCGCCGTCTGCGCATCGAGCCCTTCGGGCAGATAGCTGTCACGTTCCATATCCACGAGCGACTCGAACACCAGATACGGGTTGATCGTCCCTGCACCATAGCCGATCAAACAGGCGAACTGATGCACATCGCGTGGTTCACCCGTTTCCAAGATCAACCCTACTTCGGTTCTTGTACACTCTCGAACCAGGTGGTGGTGAACGGCAGAGATACCAATCAAACTTGGAATCGGCGCCCATTGCTCGTTCACCCCACGATCGCTCAAGATCAGGAACTTGTAGCCTTCCTTGATGGCGTGCGAGGCTTGCTGACAGAGCTCATCGACCGCCTCGCCAAGCCCATCCGGTCCTTCGGCGACGCGGAACAGCATCCGAAGTGTCTTGCTTTTGAAGTGTGGATCGGAAATACCACGGATCTTTTGCAAATCGGCGTTCGTGAGAATCGGCTGCTGCACCTTGATGCGGCGGCAGGACTCAGGCGATTCATCCATCAAGTTCGGCTTCGGACCGATGTTGGTCACCAGCGACATCACGAGCTGTTCTCGAATCGGGTCGATCGGCGGATTCGTGACCTGCGCGAAGAGCTGTTTGAAGTACTTGAACAGGAGCTGCGGTCGATCGGACAGCACCGCTAACGGAGTGTCGGTTCCCATTGAGGAGGTCGCCTCTTCCCCCATCACGATCATCGGTGTGATGACCATCTTCAGTTCTTCAACCGTGTACCCGAAGGCCTGCTGCCGCTGGCGAATCGTGGGGTGATCCGGCTGCGGAACATTGAGCGGATCCGGCAACTCGTCCAGCGACACACCATATTGCGTGACCCAACTCCGATAGGGTTTGCGACCGACGATTCCAGCCTTAATCTCTTCATCGTCGATGATGCGACCCTGTACCGTGTCGACAAGGAACATACGACCCGGTTGAAGCCGTCCCTTCATCCTGATATCTTTCGCCTCAGCTGGCAGGACCCCGGCCTCAGATGCGAGAACCACGAGACCATCGGTGGTCACGTGATACCGGCAGGGGCGCAGCCCATTTCGGTCTAATGTTGCACCAACCAGTTTACCGTCTGTAAAACACACAGCCGCGGGTCCATCCCACGGCTCCATCATCGCCGCGTGATATTGATAGAACCCACGACGATCTAGATCCATCTGTGGATTCGCCACCCACGGTTCCGGAATCAACATCATCATGGCATGCGGCAGCGAACGGCCACCAAGCAGCAGAAATTCCAAGGCATTGTCTAAACAGGCCGAGTCGCTTTGATCCTCGGAGACGATCGGGAAGAGCTTCTCCATATCCTTCCCAAATAAATCCGAGTGAAGACGGCCTTGGCGGGCCTTCATCCAATTGACGTTTCCCTTCAGTGTATTGATCTCGCCGTTGTGGCACACATACCGATAGGGATGGGCCCTTGGCCAGGTCGGAAAGGTATTCGTGCTGAAACGCGCATGGACCAAGGCCAGTGCGCTCACCATCCGCTCATCGTTGAGGTCCTGATAGTAGGCCGCCATTTGATGGGGCAACAGCAGTCCCTTGTAGATGATCGTGTTGGCCGACAAGCTCGGGACATAGAAATGCTCTCGTCCTTGAATCGCGGATTCTTTGACAGCAGTTTCAACCCGTTTTCTAATGACATAGAGCTTCCGCTCGAATTGCGCCTCATTGAAGGCATCACGCGCGATAAACACCTGCCGCATGAACGGTTCGGTCTTCCGAGCCACCGCACCAATTTGATCACTCTTGACCGGCACATCCCGCCAACCCAGCAGACGCATCCCTTCTTCAACGATGATCTCGGTAAACAGTTTTTCACAGAGACGGCGAGATTCGATATTCGGTGGCAAAAACAGCTGCCCCACCCCATATTCCCCGGCGCCCGGCAGAGACACACCACTGTCTCCTGCTACACGCGTCAAAAAGGCATGCGGAAGTTGCAGTAGAATGCCGGCGCCATCGCCCGTGTAGGGATCAGCCCCCTGTGCTGCACGATGGGCGAGATTTTCCAATACTTGAAGTCCCTTGCGGACAATCTGATGCGATGGCTGTCCTTTAATGTTGACAACAAAACCAACCCCACAGGAATCCTTCTCGTATTGCGGATCGTAGAGTCCCTGTCGGTGGGGAAATCCAGGAATAGTCATAGATCTATCTCGTTCAAACAATGGACGTTTTGTCTATATGGATGGCATGGGGACAAAGCAAGCACGCTTGGAGTGGACGCACCTTGCCATCCGCATCCAGGGTGAACCTCACCCGCGTGGGTTAATATGGTGAGAACTTACTGGATGGGTCCTTCCTCTGTCAAGATTGCATCGGGCCTATACCCCTTTCATTTGCTTGACTTTATTTCCTTGGCTGCCATACCATCCGCGGCATGACACAAGGTCCAGTCATCGCTACTCTACACAGCATGTCAGATGTGTGGGAGTCCTATCGGACGGAGCTGGATGGAGTAGAGGATCGCGTACGCAAGAACCTCGATTCCAGCGTGACCTTGGTCAATACCGTCGCCGCACACATCTTGAGTGGTGGAGGAAAGCGTGTCAGACCCCTTCTCCTACTGCTCTCCGCCCGCCTCTGTGGATATGCGGGAGCTGAACATCACCAACTTGGCAGTATTGTTGAATTCATTCATACCGCGACCCTCCTGCACGACGATGTCGTGGATGATGCCGATCTCCGGAGGGGAAGACGAACCGCGCGCAAGGTGTGGGGCAACCAAATCAGCATTCTGGTCGGCGACTACCTCTATACGAAAGCGATGTGCAAGGTCGTCGAATTTCAGAGTCAGGGGATTAATGAGGTCCTCGCCGAGGCCTGCAAGAAGATGGCAGAAGGGGAAGTGCTGCAGCTCTACTACAATGGAAATCCCTCAATGCCCGAGATCGATTACATCAAAATCGTCGAGCACAAGACGGCGGGGTTGATTGCGGCAGCCTGCCGCATGGGGGCCATTCTCGCAGAAGCATCTGAGTCGCAACAGGACGCCCTGTTTCGCTTCGGCCAGTATCTCGGCATCGCTTTCCAGGTCGCGGACGACACATTGGATTATATTGCGAACGGCGAATCGCTCGGCAAAACGATCGGGCAGGATCTGCGTCAAGGAAAGGCGACGCTGCCGCTGCTGCATTTGTTGCAGCAGTGTTCAGAGCAGGACCGTCAGATGATCAAGGACCGCATGGAGACGCGGACACTGAGCACGACGGACTTGGAGCGTATTCTTTCGTTGATGGCCAATTTTGGGTCGATCACCTATGCCATGGATCGCGCACGCGCCTATATCACAGCTGCGAAGGATGAACTGGACTGCTTCGAGGATAGTACGGCGCGGCGCGCCCTATCCGTCGCTGCGGATTATATGATTACCCGAGACCGGTAACAGTCTTCCCGCCAGTCGGAAAGACGCCTGGCCGTGGGAGCGGCACGGCGTAGGGCGAAAGGACCCCGCTCTCTCCTGTAACCATCAAACCGTCGTCGCGATTACGACCACGACATTGCCAGGGAGTTGCTCATGTCACAGGTTTTTCCGTTCCACGGGCTGCGGTACGATCAGACGCTTGTCGGGGCGATCACCGATGTCATCGCCCCACCGTACGATATTATCGATACAGCCGGACAGAAACAGCTCCATGACCGACATCCCCACAATATCATCCGTATGGAGCTTGGGCTTGACCAGCCCGGTGACAGTCCAACGCACAACCGCTACACCCGTGCCGCTTCGACATTGAAAAGCTGGATCACGGAGGGAATTCTCAAGCGCGATGCGCAACCGACCATCTATTACCACACCATTGAATACCGTCCCCCCTACTCCGCTCCCGATGCTCCGAAGAAGCTGCTGCGTGGATTCCTAACACTGGTCAAATTGGAAGCACTGGACTCGGGGCATATCTACCCGCATGAAAACACCCGTGCCGCAGCAAAGACGGATCGGTTGAATCTCATTGAGGCCTGTCGATCGAATTTTAGCCCAATCTGGTCGCTGTACTCGGATCCACAGGGAACCATCATCCAACGTTTGGAAGCCGAGACTAACGGCAAACCAGCCTGCTATGACTTCCAGGATGAGGCTGGTTGTCGAGAGCGCCTGTGGACCGTGACCGACCACACCGTGCTGAAACAGATTACTGAGGCCATGCAGAGTAAGCCGCTGTTCATTGCGGACGGCCATCACCGCTACGAAACGGCGTTGAATTATCAAAAGCTGCGACGACAACAGGCCTCCACACAGACAGGCCTCCAGCCCTATGACTCAGTCCTCATGTTACTCGCCCCGCTTGAAGATCCAGGTCTGACGGTGTTACCAACGCACCGGGTCACCACCACCCCGTTACCTCCGTTCGAACAAATCAAGCGGATGCTGGGCGAGGTGTTCGAGTTTCGAGAATTTCCCTTTACCCCATCCTCCCATGAACAGGTCCGTACCCAGTTCCTCACCAGCTTACGGACGGAAGGAACGAAGGCACCGGTGTTTGGCCTCGCGAGACAAGCTGATTCTCGCTACATGACCCTCACGTTGAAGCCAAGTCATCGACCTTCAGCAACGGCTTCACCTCGCACCAAACTCGACGTCTCCTTGCTGCAACAACTCATCGTCACCACGCTCTGTCAGACCCAACAGGAGCAGGAAGCGATTCTCTACACCAAGGATGACCTTGAGGCGCTCGATTGGGTGCACCGTGGCACAGGGACCGGAGCCTTCCTGCTCAACGCGACCAAAGTCAGCGAAGTTCAGGCGGTTGCAGCGGCGGGAGAACGCATGCCGCACAAGTCCACGTATTTTTATCCGAAACCGTTGACCGGGCTCGTCATCAATGTGATGGACGGTCAGTGAGGGGTGGTGAGTGGGTAGCAGGGAGTTATCAGCGCGAGAGCATGCACCGGCCTCATTGCTTCACGCGTACCCCATCACACCACACGTCTGACGTATGAACGCAAAGATCCTCATCGTTGACGACGATCCAGACATCGTACTGATGCTGGAGGATCGACTCCAGGCCTCCGGATACGAGACCGTTGTCGCACTCGAGGGACAGCAGGCTCTTGATGTCATTGTGCATGAGTCGCCTCACCTCGTCCTGCTGGATCTGACACTACCCAAGCTCTCCGGCCTTGATGTGCTCAAGCGCTTAGCCCAGATGAAACCGGCGGACAGCCCGCCGGTCATTGTGATGACCGCGCATGCTTCCATTCAGGCCGCCGTCGAAGCCATGAAAGAAGGCGCGTACGACTTTCTGACCAAGCCTCTCGACAATGACCACCTCCTCATCGTCATCCGTAAAGCACTGGAACGAGATACGCTCCGACGGCAGGTCGCTTACCTCCGCTCTGAGGTCGACGGCCGTTACGCGAATATCGTCGGCAACAGCCCGTCGGTGCGCTCCGTCGTTGAAGCAGCACAGCGAGCCGCCAAGTCCGATGCAGGGGTATTACTGCTGGGGGAGAGTGGGACAGGGAAAGAGCTCTTTGCACGTTCGATCCATCAGTGGAGCCCTCGTTGTGCCATGCCGCTCATCGTCATCAACTGTGTGGCATTGACCGAGACACTCCTTGAGAATGAACTCTTCGGCCACGAGCGTGGGGCATTCACAGGAGCGGATCGACAGCAAAAAGGTAAATTGGAAATGGCCGACGGGGGCACGGTCTTCCTGGACGAAATCGGCGATATGCCGCTCACCTTGCAAGCCAAGTTGCTTCGTGTGCTTCAAGACCGGGAGTTCCAACGCGTCGGTGGGTCCAAGACCGTATCAGTCAACATCCGCATCATCGCCGCTACCAATAGAGATCTTCGTCAGGCCGTCAAAGCTGGCCAGTTTCGGGAAGATCTGTATTTTCGGCTCAATGTCGTCACACTGACGCTCCCGCCGCTCCGTGAGCGGCAAGGAGATGTCCCAGCGCTTGCACAATTCTTCTTGGAGCGACATACGCGAGATGCCAAGCGCCCCGGTATGGTCCTCAGTGCGGCTGCCGTGGAGGCACTAACCCGTTACCCATGGCCCGGCAACATCCGCGAGTTAGACAACGTCATCGCGCGAGCTGTCGTCCTGAGCCCCAAAGACACAATCGAGCCGGATATGTTGGCACTCCTGTCGGATGACGCAGAGCTGCGCAAAAATGAAGATGAGGCACTACAATCCTACCTCGACCTGCCTTACCATGAATCCATGGAAGAACACAGCCGCTACATTATCACACGAGCCATGGAACGGGCCGAGGGCAATCAAACCAAGGCCGCCGAATCGCTCAAACTCCAGCGCACCTATCTCGCACGCCTTCTCAAACACCAAAAAGTCTGACCGGACGCTGAAAAAGTCCGCCAGCGGCGTTCTCACATCGCTCAGGGGCTCAACGTACCGAAGCGTACGCCTCCCCCCCTCGCTTGCTATGGTCTTGCTGGACGGCCGTTTTGAGCGTCCTAAGGCTATTGTGGTGCGAGTGCCGCACGGAAATTCAACCGAAAGTTTTGGGAATGGCCGAGCTTGGCACAAGCCGCTGAGCGACCCATCGTATTCGGCCAGACGGCACGCTGTTGACAAGCGTTGTGATCAATGGGATGTGCTGCGAGGGGAACGTTCTTCTAATCGAATCCGCCCGGAACGGGCATCGTGCTCCGCTTGTGTGTAGCGTTCGGGCGTTCCGATGTCCGACCAGTATCCTTGAAGGTCGTAGCCCAGCACGGTTTCTCCGCGCTCGATGGCCGCCACGTAGGGATCAATGATTGAAGAAACAACCCCCTTCGGTACCTGCTGCAGCAGCCGGGGATGAAGGATGTGAATCCCCGCGAACATACGCTGTGCGATCGTCGGCGCCTCGCTGATCCCTCGCCCCGTGATACGCAAGATCCGACTCTGCTCTCCCACCTCTACCAAGCCCCAGCGCTCGGCATCCGGATCTTCCCGTAAGACCAAGGTGGCGGCCGCTCCACGCGAGCGATGAAAGTCCCGCAAGGCTTCAAGATCGAGTTCGACTAACGTGTCTGCGTTCAGGATCAGCACCGGTTCTCCTGAAAAATACGGCTCGGCTTTCTTAATTCCTCCACCGGTCCCGAGGATGATCGGTTCATGGGAATAGATGATCCGTATCCCGAATTTCGAGCCGTCGCCCAAGGCCTGCTCGATCATCGGCCCCAGATAATGCAAATTGACGACGACGTGGTGAAATCCGTGCCGCTTCAGCAGCAGCAGGTTCCAAATAATGAGCGGAGTACCGGCAATCGGAAGTAATGGCTTAGGAATCGTGTTCGTCAGCGGTCTGAGGCGAGTCCCGAGACCCGCGGCAAGAATCATGGCCTTCACAGGATTCAGTGCTGAGAACTGAGGACTGAGTGCTGAGTCAACGATTCGATGCTCAATCCTCAGTCCTCATCCCTCAGTCCTCTATTGCAATTCCGGCACATAGGGGGCGAGGTGTCGTTTCAGTGGCTCGAGCTCCGGATACTTTTGAAGATTTCGTTTGACGTAACTCAGCACACGAGGAATATCCGCTAAAAACTTTGGATTGCCCTTGACGCGATCGATGTAAACAAACCGACCGGCTGCCTTCAGGTTTCGTTGAATACTCGTGAGATCAAACAGTCGTCGGAAGGCCGTCCGATCAATTCGGCTGACACCACGGTCTGTCATTTGGTCCTGGTAGTACTCCACCAACTCATCGACCAGCACTTCGTCTAGCTGGATGTAGGCATCCCGCACGAGTGACGCCAAGTCGTAGCTAGCCGGCCCCAGCAACGCATCTTGAAAATCGATCACACCAAGTCGTGTTCCATCGACCATCAAATTACGAGAATGGTAATCACGATGCGTAAAGATCCGCGGTTGACTGGCCAACTGATCGGCAATATTCTTGAACACTCGCCGAACGGCCTCCGCATCGACATCGGCTAACGGGCTGCCGTTCCGTACCTCGACTCCATACTCCAGAAAATGATCAAACTCCCACATCAGCAACGGAGCGTCAAACCCTCGATGAAACGCAAGGCAGGTGCGATCATCCGCCTTGGTGGCGTCAACCTGCATCTGTACGAGCACGTCAATAGCCTGCCTGTAACGCGACTCCAACTGAGCCTGATCGGCACAACTCACGGCATCTGCTAAGGTCACATCGCCAAAATCTTCCAGATACAGGAGTCCTACCGACTGATCATAGTAGTAGAGTGTCGGCACGGGGACTTTCACCCTGGCCAGATGAGACCGGATATTGATAAACGGCAATTCCGCAATCTGATGTGCCGTCCCACTAACCGCCTCCTCCGACTGTTTGAACCCTTCCGGCTCAGCAAGCTGCATCACGATGACAGAATTCGGGGGTCCTCCCATCAGGGTCGCACGAAAATACCGTCGGTTGGAGGCGTCTCCAGCCAACGGTGTGAGGCTCTGTAGGCCAAGACCTGGTTGCAACTTTGTCGCAATAGCATCGGCCAGGACGGCAGGATCCGGAGACGCTAACGGCACCTTGGAGGAAGTCTGGTTACCCTTGACCATATCGGGGTGAGTATAGCGGGCATCGGGCAGCTTGTCACGAATGCCGTATTGTTCAGCTGACTTTAGGGAGAGGCTTCTGGAACGGAATTCATCGGTCTCAGACTCAAGATCCTGGACATGACACCTGCACCAATGGCTCCACCGATTGTATCGGCTACCCAATCGAGCCAACTGGACTCTCGAAATGGAACAAAGACTTGGTGGACTTCGTCACTGATTCCGTACAGCGACGTGAAGACGATGGCCAACAGCATCGCCTGCCGTCGCCACCTTTCACGCGGGGTCGCGTGAAAAGCCCGGTAACATAACGCACCCAACACCGTGTATTCGAGGGCATGTAAGGCTTTATCACTGAAATGAATGACGAACGGCACCTGCTCTTCAGGGTGCGACTGCGACGACATGTAGAAAATGATCCCAGCATAAGCACAAACCGGCCCCCATAAACGCAGGAACCCCTTCATATCATTCCCCCAGTACTCCAGAGTTTCCAAAACCTATCGGCAGATTGCATGCCTATACCCCCTATGACATACTGAAAAAACGAAAGGAATCAGTCGCGATGAAGCAGGCCCACATCTGTTTTTTCTGGCATATGCACCAGCCCTATTACACGGACCCGGTGACTGCATCGGCCAGTATGCCGTGGGTCCGCCTCCATGCAACCAAGGCCTACTATGATATGGCCTATTTACTCCGACAATTTCCAGAGGTACGCGCAACATTCAACTTTACCCCATCGCTGCTCCTCCAGTTACAAGAGATCGGAACCGGAACGGTGCTCGATCTTTTTCTCGAGCACGCCCAACGACCAGCGGCAGACCTGACGCTGGAAGAAAAGGCTTTTTTGGTTCGGCATTTCTTCTCCGCCAATTGGGCAACCATGGTTCGGCCCTATCCACGGTATCATGAGCTGCTCGTCAAACGAGGGTTGGAGGTCAATGATCAGGATCTTCCTCGGATTGCCCGTCACTTTTCAACACAAGAACTCCTCGATCTTCAAATGTGGCACAACCTAGCCTGGTTCGGATACGGCACCATCAAACAGTATCCTCGCCTGGCCGACCTGCGCCAGAAAAATCGCGGCTTTACCGAGGAGGAAAAGCAGGAGGTGCTGGCACTGCAGCGCACCGTCGTCCAAGAGATTGTTCCCATGTACCGGCAGCTCATGGAACAGGGACAAATCGAGCTCACCACGACTCCCTTCTTCCACCCGATTCTGCCCTTGGTGATCGACACGGACATGACCCGTCGCGCCAGACCCGACCTCCCCTTGCCGGCCCGATTCCGGGCGTATGAGGATGCAGAGGCGCAACTCCGAGACGCCGTCCTCTTTCATCAACACACGTTCGGCCAACCTCCGTCCGGCTTGTGGCCGTCAGAAGGATCTGTCTGCCCCGAGATGCTTCCGCTGGTCCATCAAGTAGGCCTCCGCTGGTTAGCCACCGACGAAGGTATTCTGGCTAGATCCCTCGCCATGGGCGGTCTGCCATGGCACCGATCATCCGACTTGTATCAACCGTACCACATCGGTGAGGCCGAGCAATCTCTGTCCATTCTGTTCCGCGACCGAGAGATCTCCGATGCCTTTGGATTCATCTATCACAAGACAACGCCGGAAGCGGCTGCCGACGACGTCATGCGACGATTGCGAGGAGTCATCCAAGACAGCTCACAAGAACGACTCATCATCGCCATTGTGTTAGACGGCGAAAACCCTTGGGAACATTACCACGATGGAGGAGAACGATTCCTTTCGCTTCTCTATGGAGGCTTCACGCATCGTGCATTGGATCAGACCGGACAACTGACGGTCCAGTCTTCAATGATCTCCACCGCGCTGGCCTCGGTACCACCCACACAGCACCTAGCCGCACTGCATTCGGGTTCCTGGATCAATTCCGACTACAAGATTTGGATCGGACACCAAGAAGACAATGGCGGGTGGGACCTGCTGGGACACACTCGCACGCAACTGCTAAATCGTGTGCCGAGTCTTCCGCCGGATCGTGCTCAAGCCGCATGGCGT
>WBZP01000884.1_pt1 | contig 39099 bp, 30 predicted proteins | sample 5204301 | NCBI WGS metagenome assembly WBZP01 (sample SAMN12412401, study PRJNA552823) | activated sludge metagenome | isolation source: activated sludge from nitrification reactor of wastewater treatment plant... | place: USA: Pennsylvania | collected 2017
CGTTTCATGAGCTGATGTATGCGGGCGTTCCGACGATCTTTTTGCCACAGGAAAAGATCGCGGATGAACAAGACAAGCGGGCCGAGCAAGCCGCGCAGTGCGGTGCCGCGATTCACCTGCGCGCACCGATTGAGAGTCCGCAGTTTGCAGAGCAGCTTGCGCAAGCGGTGACGGTGTTTTTGCATCCCGCGCAGCGAGCCAAGGCCAAAGCGGCGGCGATGGCGCTGGTTCCTTCCAATCACGCACGCGATGCGGCGCAGAAGCTGCTGTCTCTGCTGCTGACAAAGGACCAGATCGATGCGGCGGCGGATGCGGTGGATGACACGCTGCTTTCCGAGCTTGCGCAGACAGACACTCCGCTGGAACAGATCTGCGAGGTGGCGCATGCGCTCGATGCCACAAGTGGCGGAGAGATTCCGCTCGATGAAGCGCTGTCGCTGTATCGCTTGGCGGCGCAGCATCGCTTGCCACAGCCCGCGCTGATTCGTCTGCTAAAGCAGCTACACGGACGGCTGGGCCCAGGTGATCGAACGGAGCGGACGCAGGGTCTGGAAGCGCTGCTGACAACGCTGTCGCAGTTTTCAGACTGGCCGGGTGCGCTGTCGTTTGTGCGTCAGCTTCCGGGGGAACGGAGCCTTCCTGTCGAGCAGTCTGTTACCGAAATTCAGCGGCTTCTGTCCACGCTCCGCGCGCAAGGAAAAGATCTGTATCAAGGACTGCGTGTGCTGTCGGTTGCGCAGAGCGAAGATCACGGCGGATCCCTGCGCGAAGTCGTTCAGTCCGCCGTCAGGATGCTGTCATGAAGCGAGTCGATCCACGACTACTCGGAATGCATCTGGGACGGCCTGTCACCGGACCCGATACGCTGCACATCGACATCACCAATGGCTGCAATACAAACTGCGTGACGTGCTGGGATCACTCTCCGCATCTGACGGTGCCGCGATCTCTCAAGTGGAAACGGCAGCGCATTGATGCAGCCACCGTCTGCGACATCTTGATGGAAGTGAGCGAGCTGGGCGGGCTCCGTTCGGTGATTCTGTCCGGGATGGGAGAGCCGTTCACGCATCCCGAGATCTACGAGATGATTGCCGAGGTCAAGCGGCGCGGACTGTATCTGACGATCATCACCAACTTGGTGGCGTCCGACCCGGATCGGATCATCGCGCTCGATGTGGATCAGCTGCTGATTGGACTGCACGCGGCATCGCAGAAGGCGTATACGGCGTTTCATCCCAGCTTTGTGAGCGACGAGTGGCAGCGCGTGCTGGTGATGCTTGGCAAGTTCCGCGATGCGGGCAAGCGCTACAAGCACATTCACGTCATCTGCCGGGAAAATGCGCACGAGCTGGTCGCGATGATTCGTCAAGCAAGCGAGTATGGAGCCTCGCAGGTGAACTTCAAGCTGGCGAGTCTGCAGAGCGGAACGGAAGCGGTTCGCATCAGTGAAGATCAGCGCAGACAGCTCCAATCGGAGTGGCTTCCGGCTGCGATGGAAGAAGCGGCGCGGCTCGGTGTGGTGGCCAACTTCGATGTGTTTTCCGATCAGCTCCGCGCAGGGGATGCAGCGACGGCTCCGATCGAAGACATCGGCTGCTTCATGGGCTATTCCTATGCGCGCATCTTGGTGGATGGAACGATCCTGTACTGCTGTAGTCCCGATGTGGTGACGGGTCACTTGGCACAAAGCCCGTTTTCAGAGCAGTGGGATGGTCCGCGCTGGAATGAAGTGCGCGCAGCGCTTCGCAAAGGACAGTACTTTTCAGCGTGTCATCAGTGCGGAAAGTTCAACATGAACCACAGCTTGTCGCAGCGCTTTGCACAGGCGTTTGGACAGGAGCGGCTGTACCAAGTCACAGGTCGCAAGCCATGAAGCGTCAGCCGACGATCGAGTGGCAAGTCTGCGGCGTCTGTAACTACGACTGCTCGTACTGCATCCAGAGCAAGGTCTATCGCACCGGACACCCAAGCCCCGAGCAGGTCGAGCAGTTTCTCACGTTCTTTGCCGGACTCAAGACGCGCTTTGAGATCAAGATGACCGGCGGTGAGCCGTTTGCGTTTCGAGGCTTTATGGAGCGCATCATTCCGGGTCTGATCGAGCAGACTCCGCACACGATCAGCGTGCTCACCAACCTGTCTGCTCCGCTTGCGATCATTGAGCGCTTTGCGATGCAGACCCAAGGCAGACTCGGTGTGGTGTCCGCGAGCCTTCACCTAGAGTTTACGTCGCCCGAAGACTTCGTAAAAAAGGCCAACGTGCTGCGCGAAAAGATGGATCCGCGTGCGCACCTGACCATCAACAGCGTGCTGGTTCCGGGGCGTCTTGCGCAAGTTCTGGCTGCCAAGCAAGTCTTGGAACAAGCGGGCCTGACGATGTTTCCGCAGATCATGAAAGCAGACGGAGGCATCGCTTCCTACTCCGCAGAAGATCAAGCGATCATCCAGGACTTGGTCGGGGACTGTCCAACCCCGGATCGCGCAAACATGGCGCCGAGCTACAAAGGAAAGCGCTGTTACGCAGGCGTGGACTACTTTGTGCTGCTGCAAAACGGAGACGGATTTAGCTGTCGCACTGCGCGTCGCCACAAGCAAGGACTGCTCGGAAACGTGTTTGCAGGAACGCTCCGCCGGTGGGATTCCGCGTCGCCGTGTCCGTACGACATCTGTCCGTGTACGGTTCCTGCCAATCGCGGCATGATCGAAGGAATCGCCAAAGCGCAGCGCCGCTACGAAGAACCGGAAGCGTCATCGGACGCGCAGGTCCGTTCCGACATCATTCCGGTTGTGCGACTGCGCAGCAGAGGACCGTCTTCATGAGCGACGCCGCCCCGCCCTGCCCGTCCGAAGGTGTGGTGTCATGGAACATCAACACCGCGTGCAACTATCGCTGTTCCTACTGCACGCAGCGCTTCATGGACGATCGTGGTCGCTGGAGCCGCGATACCCCGCGATTCCTACAGTCCTTTGCGCGCCTGCCGGGACGTTGGGAAGTGAAGATCTCGGGCGGGGAACCCTTCGTCCATCCGACGCTGGATGAGATCACAGAAGGACTCGCAGCGATCGGACACCGGATCTCGATCGTCACCAACTTTTCGGCCAGCGAAACCAAGCTGCGATCGTTTGTGCGCGCCGCGCGCGGTCGCATCGGTGTCTTTTCCTGTAGTCTGCACTTGGACTATGTCGCAGATGTGGATGCGTTTGTAGACAAGGCCCACAGGATGTCCGCAGCACTTCGGGAAGCGCGCGATGAAAGCCTGCCGACTCCGAGTCTGAATGTCACCACCGTGGCCACGCAAGCAGCGCTGCCGCGACTGTCTGACCTGGCCGACCGCTTTGCGCAGCGCGGTGTCACCTTCAAGATTCAGCCGGAAAAGCAAGACGGAGAGCTGGTTTCCTACAGTCCAGAGCAGTCGCAGCAGCTTGTGCAGCTCGGTGGACACAATCGCACCGGACAGATCGCTCATCGCTTCACGGGATCACCGTGCTGGTCGGGCAGCCGCTACTTCATCCTCGACGATCGCGGCGTCGCCTATCGCTGTTATCCGGCACGTCGGCATAAGATGGAAAAGCTGGGCGACTTTCTGTCGGAATCTTTCGCGCTGTTTGAAGGGCCCAGGCCGTGTCCGTATCCGCTGTGTTACTGCACGGTTCCGATCGAACGAGGGCTGATGACGCGAGCGCAGGCGTCTTCGGAACAGCGCTCACCAACGTCATCTGTGTAAGAACGAAAGCGACCAGGGGCTGTCATGAAGTTTACGACCTTTCGCAACCTGATCATCGCGGGCGCAACCTCGGGACTCGTGGGCTCGGTGTACTTTGCAACCAAGAGCCAAGCGGATCCGCCGGCCATCGCCACCACCACCCAGACAGAGTCCGCCGGGACCAAGCCATCGGTGCCAGAGCCAAGTCCTCGCGAAGCAGAGCCGACTGCGCGACCCCTTGCGCAGCTTGCGGATGTCTCTGCACGAGCAGGCAAAACGGACAGTCCTTCGCCCGCCAAAGAACAAGCCGCAGGACAGACCACAGCGAGCGGCAAGAAGCTGTTTGCGATGCGTCCGTTCGACGAAGAAATCATCCGTCTGTTTGAACAGACGCCGTCTAGTGACAAGGTCAAAGACGCCACGCCGAGTCGTCCCTACAAGGTCAACCTGTATGCGGAAGGCGGCAAGTATGTCCGCGCCAAGGTGGACCTGAATCGCAACGACAAGTGGGATGAAAAGTGGTCGTTCGATGAAAAGGGAGGAGAGCGCATCTACAAGCGCCAAGTCTCTCCGAGCGATGACGATCAGAGCTATCCAGACAAGTTCAAGCTACGCAACAAGATGTGGGAAAAGAGCGAGTAGCGCGGACCTAGAATCCGCCTGCATCAGCTACCGTTCCGCTGCGTACGTTCTGCCTGCCGCGCAGACTCCTTCCGCGCCCTGCCATCGCCGCTACTTTGCCGCCGCCCGGCGTGATATCCTGTCTGGCGCAGTTCTCTTTTCTTAGCGCCATACACAGAGGCTTATCATGAACCAGCGTGTCTCGAAGCGGCCTTGGTTCCTTGGACTGTTTGCAGCACTTGGATTTGCGTGTAGTTCCGATTCAAACACCAGTCAGGAAATGATTCCGAATCCGCCCCCGATGGTGGAAGCGCCCAAGGTGGTGTTTTCGGAGATCATGTATAACCCGGTGGATGAAAAGGCCTACGACGACAACCACGAGTTTCTGGAGCTGTACAATCGCAGCGACTCGCAAGTGGACTTGTCGAGCTGGAAGCTGAGCGGAACCGTTCAGTTTACCTTTCCGAGCGGAACCACCTTGGCGCCGGGTGCCTATCTGGTGCTGGCGAAAAACAAGAGCGCGCTCGCGGCTGTCTCGTCCTACCAGATCAGCGCAAGCGACATCGTGGGGGAATACACCGGAGATCTCGACAACAGCGGAGCGGTCATCAACCTGCTCAATGCGGAAAACACGCTGGTGGAATCTGTCGAGTATCACGTCGACTTCCCGTGGCCAATCGGAGCCGACGGACTGGGAGCCGATGATGAGTGGCTGGGACGACTCCCAACCCCGCTTACCACCGCGCCGCATCAGTACAAAGGAATCTCGCTTCAGCGCGTAAACTACGATCTGGCGGCAAGCCTCATCGCCAACTGGACTCCGTCTCCGCTGGATGGCGCAAGTCCGGGTCGCGCCAACAGCACCACGGGACAGCCGCCCACGATTGTCGAGCGCAAGATCGTCGCAGCGCAGAGCGGAAACGTGCTGATTCGGTCCGCAGATACGGTCAAGATCAGCGTGGTCTTTTCCAATCTGAGTCCGTTTTCCAAGCCGCAGCTACAGTGGTTTGTGGATGACCTTCAAGCCACCGGAGAGCCGGTCACCACGGTCGATCTGGTGGCAAACAGTGGCTTCTATGAAGCGACGCTGCCGAAGCAACCGAACAACTCGATCGTTCGCTATCGAATCTTGGTGGACAAAGGAGCGGGGTCGGAAGTGATCTCGCCGCGTGCGTCCGATCCACTTTCGTGGTGGGCGTACTTCGTGACTCCACCGGTCAATACAAACGCGCCTATCTACAATCTGTTTATCAAGAAGGAAGACTGGACGCAGATCTATGACAACGCGAACTGGCCGACTCCTGATGACAAGCGCGTCGCACCGGGAGGAACGCCTGCCAATCGCTGTCTGCTGCGGGATGTCTGGGATGGACAGGTTCCAGCCGTGTTTGTCGCGGACGGAATTGTCTATGACACCTTTGTTCGCTACGAAGGGAGTCGCTGGAATCGCACCAACGGAGTCGGTCTGGACATCAGCAAGACGACCATCAATCCGTTGCCCGCAAGACCAACAACTCCGACGGTGCTGAGCTGGAAGGTAGACTTCCCTGCGTACGCTCCTTATGAAGGGAAGCGGCGCAAGATGGTGCTCAACAAGCTCAATCAAGCGTGTCCGGGTCTGGATGATCAGCTGGGAGAGCGTCTGTACGGAGATCCGAGCGTCAACGTTCCTGTGCAGAAGGCCAAGTACGCGCGCCTCCACATCAACGGCGGCTACTATCATTACATGCTCGACATTGAGCACATCGATGGCGACATGATGAAGCGCTATCGTGCGCCAGGAGAGCGGGTCGGCGACCTGTTCAAAGCCGATGGCAATGCTGGCGCAGTAGAAGGTCCGTGGGGCGTTTCCGATGAGTCTACGCTCACGCTCAACACCACCTGTCCGATGTGGACAATCGACGACCGCTACAAGTTCACCTACGACCGCAAGACGTACAACTGGGACAACAACAGCAAGCTGCGGACCATGATCGAGACCGTCAACTCGCTGCGTGCGACGGCGGTAGCGACCAACAACTTCACGACGCTGAAACAGTATCTGGTCGATAACTTCGACATCCAGAAGATGATCGATTACATCGCCATTCGGAACTGGTCTGAGCCATGGGATGAAGGGTTCCACAATCACTTCCTGTATCAGCGCGCTTCCGACGGAAAGTGGCTGCTGATTCCGCAGGACAAAGATCGTGAGTTTGGCGAGCAGTACGGCTGGGTCGGAGGCCGTTCCTTCTTCGTGGGAGAAGAAGGAAATGGTCAGTACAACCGGCTCAAAGACGCGATGATCAAGTGCTTCCGCAGCGAGATCCGAGCGCGCATCATCGAGCTAGACAAGACCGGCGTGCTCAGTCCGCAGTCCTATCGATCCAAGGTGCTGGATGCGGCCAATACGTTCAGCATTACGGACTACGTGTCGTCGCCCGCAGCGGTGAACATCTGCAACTACTACACCGAGCTAAACAACCTGATGATGTTCGGGAACTACCGACATCTGGATGTGCTGGACTTGGCAGAAGAACAGACCTGCACCGCAACGACGTGTGGACTCAAAGCGGACATGTACCAGACGATGGCTGGCGATCTGACCCACGACTTTACGAAGGCCACGCTGAAGACATCGAAAGTCTCACCGACCGTGAACTTTGACTTTGCAGCGGGAAGTCCCGATGCGCTGGTTCCGGCAGATGGATTCCAGATTCGCTGGACCGGAAAGATCGTTCCGCGCTTTACGGAGACATACACCTTCTACACGCAGACCGACGAAGGCGTGCGCTTGTGGGTGAACGGAACGCAGCTCATCAATCAGTGGAAAGATCAGACCACGACGGAATACAGTGGAACGATCAACCTGACCGCCGGGACTCCCGTCACCGTCACGATGGAATACTACGAAGCGACCGGAGTCGCCTCCGCCAAGCTCCTGTGGTCGAGCCCATCGACGTACAAGCAGATCATTCCGACCAATCGCTTGCAGCCGATGTAAGGCATCCAGCCGCGCGGACGCAGTCTGTTCGCAAGTCCGCGACTTCCCTACGAAAAACACGAGCCGTGATGTAGTGCTGCCGCGCACTCATTTGTCAGACGACAAAGCGCGCGAATCACCCTGGATGTAACAACTTCGTTGCTTGTATAATTGGAGAGTTGTGGAAAGACGCAGCGTTGCCGGGGGGAAGTGGCGACAACTGTTACGGATTGTGTCGTTTTGGTTCCGAACGTGGAACTCGGAAGAGCCCTCGTTCGTCAAATTGAGTCGTACGGTCCGTTGCTTTGTTCCTCGGACACCGTGAGTTGGTGGCTCGAACTACGCGCTTAGGTGATGGATGTGGCTTATGGCTGTCACGGTTGTGCTGGGTCTTTTGTGCGCGGAGTCTGCCGTAGCGCAAGTGGTACAGACGCAGGCACAGGCAGCCGAGCGCGGCGCAAAGGAGTCCTCCGCTGCGAGTGGCTTTGGCGAGGACGAAGCGGTGCTTCATGCGCTGAAACACAATCCTGCGCTGCGCGCCTTTCGCAAGCAGCGAGCCGTGGCCGAAGGAGAGATCGTCAGCGCTTCGGCGATTGAGAATCCGATCGCACAGCTTCAGCTCGTTCACGTTCAGACCGGCGCACAGATGGGCTTTGCGATCACGCTCAAGTGGACGCCCCCGCAGCCAGTGGTCTATTCCGCAGGTCGATCTGCGGCACGCGCACACCTGGAACAGATCCAGTTTGAGATCGCAGAGAAAGAGTGGGAGGTGGCCAACCAAGTGCGGATGGCGCACTCCACACTGCTCACCCTTGTGCAGCAGCGCGTGCTGTACGACCAGATGCTGACGCTGCGCAAGCGCATGCTAGAGCTACTGAAGACACGCATCACACACGGCGCAGCAACCCGGATTGAGCTGAACATGCTTCAGCTGTCCATGCTGTACGCGCAGCGCGATCTGGATGATCTGCTGCTGAAACAGACAGAGTCGCAGTCGCAGCTTCATACCTTGCTGGGGATTCTGTCCGCATCGCCGATTCAGGTGAGGGGCCCGACCGCCGTTCAAATGGAGCCGAGCGCGATTCCTGATGCGGACTCCCTTGCGGAGCAAGCGCTGAGCGCACGTCCGGCACTCAAAGCCGCACAGTCCAAGATCGTGCAAAGGGAACAAGTCCTGCGCAGCGAGCGGGCCAAGCGCTGGCCGTGGTTTGAGCTAAGCGGTCGCTATCGGTCGACAAACTCCACCAACTATCCGAATGAAGGTCTGGTCGGGATTGAGTTTCCGCTGCCCGTTCTCAACTGGAACAGTGGACCCATCAAGATCGCGGCGGCAGAGCTTGACATGGAACAGTCGCTCGCACAGGCGCAGTTTCAGACCTTGAAGCAAGCGGTCTACACCGCCCATGCAGAGCTACAGACCCGTCGCAGCATCGTGCTTCGCTATCAAAAGGAAGTGCTGCCGATCATCGCCGATCACGAGCAGCTGATGGAGCTAGCGCTCAAAGGTGGACAGCTGGATCTGGTCGCACTCCTGAGCAGTGAAGAGAGTGCGCTGCGCGCCCAAAAGGAATACCAAGAAGCGCGCCTTTCCTTTCGCAGAGCGTGGCTGGCCTTGGAAGCAGCCGTCGGATCTCCCCTGTCGGAGGTCGGCAAATGAAAAAGGAAACGACATCCTTTGAGCGCTTCGAGTTCAAGTACTGGCTCACCGATGCGATGGTGAAGCAGATCTTGGACATGACCTCTTCCTATCTGCGCTGCGATGACTGGGCGCTCGGAGGACAGCGGAATACGTCTCTGTATCTGGACTCCAGCGACCATGACTTTCTGGATCTGCACGTACAGGGAGCCCCCGATCGCAGCAAGCTACGGATTCGCGCCTACGGATCACCGCCTTCGGGGCCAGCGTTTTTCGAGGTCAAGCGCAAGGTCAAGCGGGTCACGTTCAAGGATCGCGCGATCGTTCCGATGGAAGCCGTTCCGGCGCTGCTGAAGGGAGAGATTCCGTCGAACCTTCGGCTCAAGTCCGCAGAGGAACAGCGCACGCTCGATCACTTTCTGTACCTGATGCTGATGCACCGCGCCGTTCCGCAGGTGATCATCTCGTGTCGCAGAGAAGCGTTTACGTCGATCGATCCAGCGGAAGAGGTCCGGCTCACCATCGATCGCGACATCATGTATCAGCCCGCACGCGGACCGACACTGATTGGCGATCCCAGCGCGTGGATTCATCTGTGCGGACAAGGGAACTATCAACCGGAAGCCTCCAGCTTGATCGAGCTGAAGTTCCGAGGCAGCGCGCCTTTGTGGGTGGGTGAAGTGATTCAGAAGCTGAAGCTGTCTGTCTCTGCATGTTCCAAGTACGTGATGGCCATGACGATGGAAGAGCTGGGCCCTGACGCGCTCATCGGTCACGACCTCGCACCATGGCCCCCCCTTCACGCAGCCAGGGAGTCCTAAGATGGAAACCCGGATTGGTTGGGATCTCGCGCTCGCCGCGCTGCTTCTGTCCTATGCGCTGTCGATGACCATCTCGTGGGTCTATGTCGCAACGTATAGCGGACTGTCTTATGTTCGTAGCTTTGCAACCACGCTGGCTGTCGCGGGTGTGGTGGCAGCCATCGTCATGCTTGCGATTGGTGACGATGTGGCACGCGGACTGGGTCTGGTCGGCGCGCTCACCGTCATCCGATTCCGTACTTCGCTCAAGGACACCCGCGACCTGATGTTCGCCTTTGCTGCGCTCAGCATTGGTGTGGCCTGCGGCGTCTTGGCCTTTTCCATCGCCATCTTGGGCACTGCGGTGTTCTGCTGCTCGATGGCCTATCTGTCCTTTTCAGAGTTCGGCTCGCGCAAGCTCTACAACGCGGTGCTGCGACTGCAAGTACCGGCAGGAGCAGAAGAGCAGCGCGCGATCAGCCAAGCGCTGGCCAAGTTTGCGCCAAGCTTTGTGCTCATCAACATGCGCGACTTGGGAGGCGGCACGCAGGAGCACGCGTATCACCTCAAGCTCCGCACCGCCGCTGAAAAGGGACAAATCCTCAAATCCGTGAGCGCCATCAGCGGTGTAAGTGGCGCCACGCTGCTGATGCAGGACACATCGATTGAGCCTTAAGGACTCCATACGCTCCCTGATTGGGAGGATTCCGGCCTGGCTGCTGGTGGCCATGGCGGGCGCTGGCTTTTGGGTGCTGTCTCGCGGCATGACACTCGGTCCCGGCACCGCAGTGGGCTACGTAGAAGAGCAGGTGTACTCGGTGGCTCCGCTACAGGCCGGACGCATCAAGGAAGTGCGCGTCACGCTCGGACAAGTGGTCAAGGCGGGCGACATCTTGGTGCAGCTTGATGCGCGACCGCTGGAGCTACGCAAGCAGAAGGTCCAAGCCGAGCTTCAGCAAGCGAAAGCCCAGCTTCTGGCAGACCAGGATCTACAGGCCGCCCAGCTGGCACGCGGTCAGATCCAAGCGGTGCGGGCCAATGCCGACGTCCAGCGCATGCGCGCAGAGCTTCGCGAGGTCGATCAGTCGGTCAAGCGACTGTCCAACCTGACCACGCAGCGACTGGTTCGTGCCGCCGAAGTGGAAGCTGCCCGCAAGCAGCAAAAGTCGCTCTCGGCAGAGCTGTCCGCGCGTCCGCATGCGTCAAACAAAGACCTGGAACAGATGGGGCTGCGGCCACGACCGCTGTCCGAGCAGCAGCGTCGCCTGGAGCAGCGCCTGGGTCCGCAGCACATCGCCATCTCTGTTCATGAAGCAGAGCTGGCGCAGCTCGACTACGAGATCGGCGAGCTGACCCTGCGCGCTCCGGTCGATGGCACGGTCGGGGTCATCTTGCACCGCAGCGGGGATGTCGTCGGTGCCGGTATGCCGGTGATCACGCTGGTCACCAGTCGTCCCGGTCACATTGTCACCTACGTTCCCGAGCGTCAGATCCGCAGCTATCCACCCGGAGCCGCAGTGTCCCTGCGTAAGATTGGCGTCGCGGTGGCCGCGCTGCGTGCGCACGTTGTGGAGCTAGCGCCTATGGTAGAAGAAGTGCCGATAAGAGCCCGTCCAACCCCCTCAGTACCGATGTGGGGTCGGCGCATTGTTGTAAAGCTCGACGATCCGGTGCCCCTTCTGCCAGGAGACGCGTTCCGTGTTAGCACTCATTAGGTGGTTTGTCGCGGCGGCCAGCCTGCTGGGAGAGCCTACGCTCCTTGCGGTGCCAGACGCGCTGCTTCAGCGCACCACCATGCCTGAGCCGTCGGGCCTGGTCTGGAGCCCAGCGCTGTCCCGCTACATCGTGATCAGCGATGACACCGGCAAAAAGGAAAGCGGCACCAACCACATTGCTTGGCTGTTTACCGTGAGCCGCGAAGGTGCGTTTGATGCAGAGCCGCTGCCCATCAGTGGACTCGACAAGCTCAACGATGCAGAGGCCATCTGTCCCGGTCCGTCCCAGACCTTCTTTTTGACCACGTCACACTCCGCCAACAAGAAGGGACAGGACAAGGTCAAGCGACGTCGGCTCTATCAGCTGGCGCTCAGCGGTCGCGCGCTCAAGATCGTGGGCGAGCTGGATCTGGCCGATGCCATCACTGCATCGGGGCTGCTGCCCTCCCCTTCCGTGGACATTGAAGCGCTGTCTTTTCATCGCGACGAGCTATACATCGGGCTCAAGTCGCCCCAAAACGCAGCGGGCGCGGCCTACATCCTCAAGGTCCGCGATGTCCTGAGCGCCCTGAAAAAGGGGACGCTGGCTCCCAGTCAGGTTCAGGTGTTTGCGCAAGTGCCGCTCCAAGTCGAGCAAGGCGGCGCGCAGGTCATCCAAGGCATCTCCGACATGAGCTTTCTTCCCGATGGCTCACTTGCCCTGCTGGCCAACAGTCCCAAGAAGATGCCGCACGATGGGGGCGGAGCCCTGTGGCTGCGCAAGCCGGACGGATCCCTTGTGATGCTGCGCCGCTTTGTCGGGCTCAAGCCCGAAGGCGTCACGCTGTCTCACGATGGAAAGTCGCTGCTCATCGTGTTCGACAACGATCGCAAGCAGCCGCTGTGGATTCACATTCCCTTGCAAGCAGTCCACGGACCCAAGCCGCTCCGCTGACGCCGCCCTCCTCGCCCACGCAGGACCACGAAGCGACCCAGCATCACGGTGATGGCACACCGCGACTACGGAGCCGCGACGCTCTGCCAGCGGAACGTCGGATACCCTGACGATCCCGCTTGGTCGTAGTAGCCCGTAAACTGGAGCTTGTAGTACGCCCCCGCGCTCGATCGCACGACGTAGACCTGATCCTTGGCGCTGAGCACATGCGTCGTCATGTTGTAGTCGTACCAGGTTCCGCCTTGTGTAAAGGCATCGTCCGGCTCTGTTCCATCGTCCGCAGAGTCTGGCAAGTCGGTCACGTAGCCGTCTTTGGGGGCGATGCTCAGCGACGCAAACGGAGTCCCGGTAAGGAGTGCCACTGCGACACTTCCTTGACCACTCACCCCGCCGTTTACTTTGATCTGGAAGCGCTGAAGCGCGATGTCCCAGTCTGTCGAGTGCAGCGGATCTTGTGGTGTCACCTCCTTCCCGGTCTGCAGCTGCACGTACACCCATGCGGTCGCATCCGAGGCATTGACCCGGCTGACTACGCTCCCGCCGGCCTCTAGGGTGTTGCTGATTCGTCCTGATGTTCCCGCCATCACCTGTGGATCTTGCTGCTGTAGCTGCGTGCTCAAATCCCCTTCGCAGCCGACCAGACTGCCGACGCAGCCAAGCACAAGACCAGACAGCCGCAGCGCGCTCCGTGTGTTTTGCATTCGGACTCCCTTTGAAAGACACCATCGGGCCCGGTTCCCACTACTGCCGCTCCCCGCGCACACTGAGCCCGACAAACAGCGAGCGCGGAGCAATCGGTAAGAATCGAACGTCTCCCGCATCGAGCAGGTTCTGTCCCCCAACAAACCCAGCCAGCTGACGAGAAAAGGCAAGCTCCAGCCGCGCATCCCACAGCACGTACGCGGCGGCATCCACGCGCTCACTGACGCCATCGCCCTCTTCATCGCTGTAATACGGACGCGGACCCACCACCGCCAGCCGCGTCTGGAAGTCGATGCCGGAATCGGGATGCCGCAGGCTGAGCGAGATGCTGCCGCGATGCCGTGGTCGCCCTTCGAGCGCACGCTGCTGCTGCACATCCCAGGCGTCGGTCAGGGTGTAGCCCAGCTCCAAGCCAAACTTGTCACTTTGACGAAGCTTGGCCGACAGCTCGACGCCCTGCGTGTAGGCCTCTGCGATGTTGCCGTAGGAAAAGCGCTGCGGTCCGGCACTGCTTCCCGGATCCGTTAGCAGCGGCTGAATCAGGTTGCGCAGGTTGTTTCGAAACAAGTTCCCGGACAGCTGGAGCCACGGAACCGGCGCACTCTCGATGCCCAGGTTGAAGCTATGTGAGGTCTCCGGTCGCAGGCTCGTGTTTCCCGACACCAGGTATCCCGCACCCGCGTTTTCAAACAGCAGCAGCAGCTCTTTGAACTGCGGTGCGCGAAAGCCTGCGCCGTAGCCAAAGCGAGCCGTCAGCGCAGGCAGCGGTGCAAAGCGCAGCGCCAGCTTGGGAGCCCAGTTGGTGCCAAACTGCGAGTCCACATCAAAGCGCAGCGCCGGAACCAGCGACAGACCGACGGCCTTGGCAACCTGCAACTGATCTTGCACAAACACCGCACCACGCAGCCGGTCCCCTTCGCCAGTCGCCAGCCGGGGTGTATACAGCCGCTCGTACAGCAGCTCTCCGCCCGCCGTCAGGAGCTGACCCAGCGGCAGCCGCACGTCCAGCTGCAGGTCGCCGCGCAGCAGGTGTTCGCGCGTCTGCTGATAGGAATCAAGCTGCGTCCCTCGGCGCTGGTCCAGCAAGTACTGATCGCGAAAGTGGCTGTACTGAACGACCCCCTTGAGCGTGAAGCGACCGAGTCGCAGCTCTGGCGTGATGCTGGCATCGATCGTCTCGGTCAGGTTGGTTCGGTCGAGCACCGCGCCGCTGGCTATGCTGTCGACGCCATCCATACGCCGCCGCAGGTAGGAAAGCGCCGTGCCCACGCGAAACGCCGCAGTCGGACGCAGATCAAGCTTGCCCGACACCTGCTGCTCATCAAACGCACCACCGCTCGTCGATGCTGACTGCGGGTCCAGCTGATACGCATCACGACGATGCCAGCCTGCGGTCAGGACAAGACCGCCCACGCCAAAGCGCAGCCCTCCGCTGCCACGCAGATCCAAGGCATTGAGCCCGCCGTACTGCACCTGCGCGCTGCCTTCCAGCTTCCGCTTGGCCGAGCGCGTGATGATGTTGATCACACCGCCCAGTGCATCCGAGCCATACAGCACGGAGCTGGCCCCGCGACTCACCTCCACCTGCTCGATTCGTTCCACCGGAATGCGGGATAGATCGATGACCCCGTTGGTCCGTCCGATCATGCGCTGTCCGTCGATCAGGATGAGGACATGCTGCGGCTCAAGACCCTGAACGTAGACCCCTGCCCCGGCAAACGAGCGCTCAAGCTGCACAGCTGGATGCAGCGCCAGGACCTCCGCCAGATCACGGGCGCCACTGCGCTCGATGTCGACCCGGGTGATGACATCGATGGGTGTCGCCGCTTCGCTCTGCCGCTGCGCCGTACGAGAGGCCGTCACCACGGTGGAAAAGCGCGCGTCCGCTGGCTCCTGTGCAAAGCTCGTCCGGTACGCCGCACCAAGACCCACCAGCCACATCAGCAGCCGAAGGTGCCGGACCCACTGAAGCCTGCTCGCGCACACCTGCTGCAAGGTCCGAGCGGGCGACGCAACTGGGTTCATATTGAAAACGAATATCAAAATCTAAGACAAAAGCCAATGCAAATCCTGGAAGCAGCGGAATGGCCTACGCAAACGGCCACAAGCCCCCAGCGAGGCAGGGCCCCGTGCCTTCATCTGCGCGGGCTCACGCAGCGAAACGCAGCAGGCCCCGCACCACGCAGGGCCAGATCCTGTGTGCGCACGGATTTCGAGCGGACGCGCTGGCGGTGCGCCGCGATTGGCGAAGGAAGAGCCGATGGTGAAAGTGGGTGCAGAGAGAAGCGGAAGCGGCTACTGGACGAAGTCTTTGTTGCGGGTCGGCATGATCTCTCCGCCATGGCGGGTGGCCACCACGCCCGTGATGGATCGATAGGTGCTGCCGACTGTTGGGAAAGCGGTGGCACCGGACGGGTAGTAGTCAGAGTCGTAGGTGTTGCCCCAGTCCGCCGGTCCCGGCGTGGTCTGGAAGCCGCTGCTGGTCACGGTCGAGATCAGCAGCGAGCCCGAAGACGGAGCCAAGGTGACAGACATTCCTTCGTACTTGTTCCAGGTCGTTCCCTTGTGGGAAACAAACTGCGCAAACACAGTCGGATCACTGATCACCGTCGGCGTGATTGTCTGATCTGCGGACAGAATCTCAATCGACTCGACAAACAGCTGATGTTCCACCACGGTCATCGGCGGGTTGTTGTCCACTTCCACAATCAGCCGACCCCGGACCCGGACGTTGTCTCCCTTGCCTACGGTGTTTAGGAGTGTCCCGCTGGTGCTCGCAGAAGGACAGTCCTTCCCGGTTGACGAGGCGCTGGGAGCCATCGGTCCAATCGCCTTCACCACCAGCCCGCAGGGCGGCGTCGTACAGGTCGCATCCTGCACCCAGATCTGATAGCGACACTGCTGGTTGGCAGAGTTTACGTACTTATCCACCTTGGTGACCGTGACCACGCGGTCGAGCACCACGCGGACTCCGTTGCCGTAGGGTCCGTTGCCAGGGTCGGTGTCGATCTGATTGATGGTTGCGGGAACGTAGCTGTACATCAGCGCCATGTCAGGAGTCGCCATCATCGTCGGCGTGTCCGTCGATGAAGAGCATCCAGTCAAGAGCGATGTCGCACAGGCCAGACCGCCGAGCCAGGCCAAGCGCTGCTGGCTACGCAGGCTCTGCCCTGACTGCATGATCCGATTCCGTACCAGGTTCCAAACCCGCTGCACAAACGGTTGACTTGGGGATTGCTTGCTCATGGGATAATAGTCCTAAACAAAGGTAGTCTCCCTCGAGCGTACGGTGCGCTGCGATGGTCGTCAAACTGAAAGTTCTGGCTGCTGCGACAGCACACTGACGACGCAGTACCGGCGCAAGGTCGGACAAAAACGGCGAGGTCATCCCCCCCATGAAATCCACTCCGCAGCTTGGCTTTGTTCACGGAGTCCGTACCATCTCTCGCGCCATCACCGTCCTGCGTGAGCAGCCGCAGATTCTGCGACTCCTGCTGATTCCGCTGGTGCTCACCGCCGTGCTGGATGCCGCTGCTTTTTTTACAAGCTACAGCTGGTTGCACGAGCAGCTGGTTTCCTACCTCCCGGCAGAGGGACTGCTGGGCGCGCTGCGCGGTCTGCTCAGCATCCTGGCTGGACTGTTGGTTCTGTTTGGACTGGCCTGGACGTTCGACCTTGTCTATCTGCTGCTCTGCGAGCTGGTGATAGACCGTGTCTCGGAAGCTGTGGAGCAGAGACTCACGGGGCACCACCCAGATGACGCATCGGCCCGAGATCGGCTAGGAGGCTTGGCGCGCAGCCTTGGACAGTCGGTGATCCTGCTCGGCGTCGGACTCGGCGCGCTCCTACTCGGCGTGATACCAATTGTCGGACCCATCTTGGCTGCGATTCTGTCTATCGCCGCGCTGGGCTACGGATTTTTGTCGATTCCTGCCGGGCGACGCGCAGCCACACTGACCGACCGACTGGACCTGGCGCGGGCACACCTGTCTTCGGTGATGGGACTGGGTGTTCCGGTGTTTGTGGCCAGCTTGATCCCGTTTGGCAACCTGCTGCTCTTGCCGGTCTTTATCGTGGCCGGCACGCTGCTGTTTCTGGACATCGAAGCCCACAGAAGAGCAGACGCGCAGACGACACCGCACACGTAGAAGCCAGCGGACTGACCTGAAAGGGTCGCGACCCGGACTCCGCGACCGAAACAGGGTTCGCCAAGGGTCTGGACCTAAGCCAACGTGGGTCTGACCCCAGCTGCGCAGGGTCGGAACCACTCCCCATGTAGGCGAATGGCAGATGAGCCAGGGTCAAGACCCCAGCCAAGGACCCCATCGACCCCATTCGGAAGGGTCACAGCCCTGCCCAAACTGGGGGCTCCCCCAGCTGCGCAAGGTCAAGACCCTATACCAGCCGCACGGCGAGGTCTTCGCAATGGGTCGCAACCCTTCCCAAACTGGGTCTGCAGGTAGCGCGGGATGGTCCAGACCCTCTCCGCGTAGGGGTAGGAGCCGCAGCGCCAAGGAACGGACGCAGCGGCCAGTCGGAGCGGCGTACAGACTACGGCGCAACCTGGGTGTTCGACTCCATCCAGTTGAGGACGTCCTGGAGCCGAACCTGAATGCCTGCGACATCCTGCGGCTTGCACAGGTCGCGCGCCTCATACAGCTTGATAACGGCCCACGCAGGGAGCGGAACCAGCGGCACACGAACCTGCTGCACACCACCCGGAGGTGCCGTCGTGCCCGACGGTGCTGCACCGCTGCCGCTCTGTGACACCGAGACCGTCTCTTCAATCGGTCCCGGCGAGCCGACCGCAGTCATCGCGTCCAGCAGCTGCACCATCATCGGGGTGTTGCCCGCGTCATCCACCACGGCGTTTAGGTTGCTGCGCACCTGCTTAAACAGGCTGACGCCCGCTTTCGAGTCAGCGAGCGGCACACGAACCGGCGACGCCTTACGAATCAGCGAGATGGCCAGGCGGATCTGGTTGTCGTTGCCTGGCTGCACCGCCCCCTTGCCGACCTTGCGCGGCTGTCCCGCTCGAATGGCCACTCGACCGAAGTTTTCAAACTGCTCCAGGAACGAGGCATACGCGCCCGCCTCACACTGCTGAGGGCGCGGACCCATCGCCGAGTCAACCTCTTGGTCTGCGGCGATCTGCGTCGATGCCTTCGCAGTCGCGCCCGAGATGCGGGGAAAGCCAGCGGCATAGTGCGCCGCGCAGTTCTGGGCTTCCGCCGCAGCAGGAGCCAGCGAGACACCGACGAGGGTTAAGAGCGAAAAAATGGTTGCTTTCATAAAAAACATCTTACTCCAAGAAGCTGAGTGCGCTACCGCCTCGCGCTCCTCGCTGCCGAAAATGTTGCGGACAGTCAGCCAGAGGCTGTGCCACCCTGTGCCGCCATGTGGCTGCTCGCCTTTGGGATTGCCGTCGCCATCATTGCCTGGCTGGCCGTCCTACTGTGGTCTGGCTGGATCCGTCCGCTGCGGCGGCTGCGTGATCAAGTGCTGGCGCTGTCCCGAGGAGAGTGGAACCGACTGCTGCTCAGCGAGCCGCTGCCAGGAGAGCTATGGACGGTGCTGCTGCGGCTTGAAGGTCTGCGGCGGGCACTGCTGGACCGACTGAGGTCGAGCACCGAGCTGAACCTCCAGCTTGAGGGCGAAGTGGCCCGTCGCAGCACCGATCTGGCCCGCCGCAATGCGGAGCTGACCGATGCGCTCCACAAGCTACAGCGTGCGCGGGAAGAGCTGGTCCGTAGCGAGCGCATGGCAGCCGTCGGCAGTGTCGTGGCCAGCTTGACCAGCGAGATCAACAACCCCATCGCAAGCATGGTGTCGCTGGTCGCGCCGCTGAAAGAAGCCCACGCCGAGCTGACGCTGAGCCTGCAGACCCTTTCGGATCCCGGTGCATCCGAGGAAGCCGAGCGGCAGCGTGCGATCATGCTGATGGACGAGCAGCGCGAGATGCTGGCGCTCCTGTTGCGCAGTGGACGACGCACACGCGACGTGGTGAGAGCCATGCGTGGCTACGTCAGCACGGGCTCCCAGCAGCCGTCGATCGTGCCGCTGCTGCCACTGCTCGGGGACCTGTATCACCTGTTTGCGGAGCGACTGACGCCGCGCGTCGTGTCTCAGCTGGGGTCGCAGCCTGTCGAAACCGCGCTGTATCCGCTCGGCCCCGCGTCGCCCCACGTCGAAGTGGTGGTCGTGCGCAGCGAGCTGTCGGTCCTGCTGTCCCGCTGGCTCTTGCGCACGCTGCCTCGCCTTGGGGTCGAGCATCGCTCGCTGCTACGGATTGGGCCAGGACCAGGCCATCCCCGAGAGCCGAGCATCGAGCTGTCGATCGAAGACAGTGGCCCACCGCTCGGGAAAGCGGAACTACAAGACTGGCAGGAGCACGTCGCCACGGCGCAGCTGTCCTTTGCGGTGCAGGCCCACAGTCAGTCCGCTGACTGCCGACCCGACGGCATCACCACCGAGCTGCGCATCACCCTGCCCCTTGCGCAGACCGGGCAGCTTTCCGAGCCAAACGAGTCGCTACTTGGGGACGCGGAAGAGGCTGTTTACGTCGGTGAAGTAGACATCGCCGCCCGACACCGTTAGATACCCGGTGCTGTAGCCTGCGCCATCGACCAGCTCTGGCGATCCGCCAGCCTTGAGGACCTTGGCCAGCGCGTCGTCGTTCAGGCTCGCGGCCCGAAAGTAGTAGACGTGGGAATCCGACAAGGCCAGCCGCGCCGTCGGATTGGCTTGCGGCGCAACCGTCTCCGGCGTACCGCCCCGCTTGGGCAGCCGCGCAATGGCATACTTCCCCGTCGAGCCGATCTCTTGGAAGAAGTACAGGTGCGTGCTGTCGGCAGTCAGCCGATCGACGTTGTTCGATGGCGATGCAGCAAGCAGGCACTCGGCCTTGCCACCGGCTTTGGACACCCGCCAGATGCCGCTGTTGCTGCGGAAGTAGGCGGCTTCGGCATCCACCACCACCTGATCGACCCCGGCTTGGCCTTCGGTCAGCACCTCCGTCGAGCCACCGGACTTGGCCACCCGCAGCAGCGCCCCACCCGGCGACTGCTTGAGGAAGCTCGAAAAGTAGACATGGGTGTCATCCAGCGCGAGGTGGATCGGGCGAGCGGCTTCTGCCACCACCACCGCAGGCCCCCCAATCTTGCTCACCCGCAGCACGGCATTGCCCGACTCGGAGGAAAAGTAGACGTACTTGTCATCAAGCGCCAGCTCACCGCTGAGGACCTGCGGTACTTTGACCAGCGTTTCGACCGCACCACTTGTGGCCCCGATGCGCAGCACGGCGTTGTCTGACTTGGCAGAGCCGCCGGTGACGACGTAGGCATAGTCGCCCTCGACAGCCACCCCTTTGGGATGATCCAGCGGAGACGCCAGCCGACGCGCACGCGCCCAGCCTGTCTTGTCGCTGCCGCCGCCTTGTCCTTGCGTCGTGTTTCCTGCGTTGGCTGACGATGACTGCGTCGTGTCTTTGGAGCGCGCCCACAGAAGCGAGCCCAGCCCAACCGCACCCACAGCAATCCCGATCCAGAGCTTGCGAACTGACATCAAAACTCCTGGCCACAGTCTACATGAGTCCCCCCAAACGTCGTGAGACAACGCCGCACGAACTGCTGCCGATAACCTCTTACAGCCTATCTACAGCCAGCGATGCCAACACTTCATCGGACTGTGTCATTTGGAGGTCCCCGTGTCTGAATACGAAGCTACGCCATACGACGGCCATCATACGCAGGGCGATTCTGAGAACTCATGGCGGACCAACCCCGTAGAGCGCTTTGTGGGCTACGGCAACTGGGCCGGTCCAGGCAACCGGATGGATCACCAGGAAGGCGACTACATCCGCCAGCAGCGGGAGCGTGACGCGAGCTACGACCCGTACACCGATCCGCACATGCTGAACAACCCGCGCTATCAGGCCGTCGACCCGATGGATGCGGCGGCCTTTGAGCACGACCACGGCTACTACAAGCACCTGGGCGCTGACGCGGGCACGATGGACATGTTCACCTGGCAGGGTCTGCAGGCGACGCGTGAAGATGACCGCCGACTGGTGGGCGCCACCCGTGCCGAGATGGCTGCCAACGGAGGCCGCTACTCGGAAGACGCGCAGGGCTTTGCCAAGGGTCTGCAGGGCTTCTTCGGTGCGCGCGTCATGGGTCAAGACGCGGTCGACTGGGCTGGCAACAAGGCGGGAGAAGCCGGCCAAGGCATCTCCAACTTTGTGGGCGGCGCACGCAACTGGAACTCGGTCGGTGACGCGGCGCGCGGCATCGGTCAGGGCGTCAGCAGCGCGGGAAGCTGGCTGGCCAACACCGGTCGCGAGGCCTGGCAGGGTGTGTCGGGCGCGGCGAGCAACATCGGCAACCTCGGCTGGCAAGGTGCGCTCGGTGCCATTGGCGGATTTGCCAACGTCGGTCTGGCTGGGGCGGCTCACGTCGCGGGTCAGGCTTGGGATGGCGCAAAGTCGCTCGGCAGTGCAGCCATCAATGGCGTGTCGAACGCAGCCGGTGCCGCAGGACGAGCCATCTCGAATGGAGCGTCGGCGGTCGGTGGCGCAGTCGCAAACGGCGCACGCGCAGCGGGAAGTGCGGTCGCAAGTGGCGCACGCGCAGCCGGAAGCGCGGTCGCAAGTGGTGCGCGCGCAGCGGGAAGTGCCGTCGCAAACGGCGCACGCAGCGTCTGGAACTGGATGACCGGCTAACCGACCCGTCGTCCCTGCCTCAAGGCCCCACCGCTGGGCTCTCTACACGATCGGCGTGGGGGCGCCCAGCTCTCGCAGCGTCTCCACCACAACCCGCGCCGTTGGACGAGCCGCAGGCTGCTCCGATAGACAGCCATCGACCAAGGCACACAGCCGGGCATCCAGCTCCGATCGCGAGGTCGACAGCTTGGCAATTCGCATCGGCTGCTTCTGCGCGTGGGCAAAAATGGGCGGCTGAAGCGACGGAAGCACGCTCGTCAGAAGCTCAAACGCAATCACCCCGAAGCTAAACAGGTCCGACGAAGGCTGCGCCAGGTGTGAGCCCGAGTGCCACAGCTCGGGCGCCATGTACATCGGGGTGCCAATCAAGATACCCGACTGAGTGACCGGCTCTTGAACCCCAGATGCAGTCGGCTCGACCGATGCAGCCAGCGAGTCCGGCACCGATACCCGACGAGCACCACCAGCACCAGCTGCCGAAGGAGGCTCTGCGCGCTTCGCAATGGCCACTGGGGTCAGGCGAGCTTGGGCCAGCGCCGGGTCGGCATGCAGCGTCACGCTCGCATCGCCTGCCGTGGGCTGACCGCTCGTCAGCATCACACCGGGCAGCGGAGCCGAGTCCGTCACAGGAATGTCCGCCGTATCGGCTTCACCGACCAGCGCAGCCCACTCGGCTTCGGGATCGTCGTTGTCAAACCAGTCAGCCCCCGGTACTGGCATCTCGACGCTTTCTTCCAGCGGATCGGCGGTCCCTTGCTGCTGCGCCGCCGCACGCTGAAGCTGCGCCGTCTGGACCTTCGACACGAGCAGCGACACCCCAAAGTCCGCCAGCTTCACAAACGGCAGCGGCGACTCCGCCCCACCCGCCAGCAGCACGTTGTCCGGTTTCAAGTCTCTGTGAACAATTCCGGCTTCATGGATGGCGGACAGGGCTTCGGCGATTTGACGCAAGACGCACAAGGCCCAGCGAACCTCCCCAAAGCGACGCCGCGTCAGCTTGAGGGAACTACCGACCACCAAGTCCATGACCATGAACAGGATGCCGCCCGCCGTCATATCAACGTCGGCAATCCCAATCAGGTTGGGGTGACGCAGACGAGCCAAGATCTGGGCTTCCCGCATAAAGCGCAGCAGCGACTTTTTGTCCGACAGCTGCGTGACGAACTTGGCGGCCAAGTGCCTTCCGTCGGCCACGCGCTCGACTTCATGGACCACGCCCATCGCCCCTTCGCCAATCTTGCGAACGACTTTGTAGCGCCCGACGACCATCTTGCCGGGCGACAGATCCGGCAGCGGCGTGTTCTTGCCCGCTTGGGTCTTGATGATGACCGACATCAGACGACGCGAGCGCTCGGCAATCTGGCGACGCAGCTCCTCGTTGAGGGTCTGGACCTCTTTGCCTTTGCTTTCCATCTGAAGGACCTTGGTAAGAAGGTCCGTGCGCATCGCTTCCAGGGCTTCCGCCAGGTGGTGCATCGCGCTTCCGGGCGGCACCTGAACCGGCGTGGCCAGGTCGCCCGCAGCCATTCGCACCGCCGCATCGAGCAGGGACCGCTGCTCTTGCATCCGCTTCTGGGTAAGCGCGGCGTCCATCTCGATCCGCAGCGTCCGCGCCGAGACAATGCTGATCGCAATCTGGTGCGCCAGGCCCATCAGCACATCGAGATCCTCTTCGTGCAGGCCCCGACGCTTGACGTCTGCTTCGATGTACAGCACGCCAAGCGGCTGACCGCGAACTTGCAGCGGGGCCGCCATGATGACGCCACGCCGATCGGTCATCCGACGCATCATGGGCCGCTGCGAGGATTGGCACTGCTCGACGAAGGCCAAGTCCGCCCCGGCTGGACTGCTCAGGCTCATTCCCTCGCTGCTGCGACCACTTGCGAACTCAAGCTGTCCGGTCTGCTCACTGCGCAAAAACAGAAACGAACGGCGGGCCGACAGCATCCGCACCAGCTCGGACAGCGCCACCTGGGCCCGCTCGTCCGGCACCAGCACCCGTGACGACGCCAGGCTGAGGTTGAGCATCGAGGTGTAGTTCTGGAGTCGCTGGTGCGCACGCATGACGCGACGAGCCAAGATCACCCCGAGCGTCACAAAGAACAGGGCGTAGCCGATGTGACCGAGCTTGGGCTGCATGCGCGACAGAACGCCGAGCGCCACCAAGACGTCATGCACCGCAATCGAGACCGCCGCGAGGAAGCCGGTGACAAAGATGCGCGCTTCGACGCTGCCGCGAATCGCCAGAAACAGTGACCAGCCCACCGTCACGAGGGCCTGAAAAAACAGCATCATCTGCACGGGAAACAGCGTACGCAGCACCGGCACCAGACCGCTCGCCACTGCGACCGTCGAGCCCACCAGATAGACCCACTGCACCTTTTGCAGCCAGTACAAGACGCGCAGCGGGCCTTCGCCGAACATCTCTCCGACGAAGTAACACAGTGCAAGGAGCGTGATCTGAAGCGACCACAGCTCGACGAACGTCACGTAAAGCGGATAGTCGAACAGGAACAGCCGAAGCTGCGACTGCGACAAGATGTAGACACCGCCGCTCATCGATAGAAAGGCGTAGATGATGTAGACGCGCTCTTCCCGACGCTGCGAATACAGAACCAGGGCCGCCGCTGCCAGCAGAAACATCAGTCCACCGACGATCTGGCGTGGCAGATCCTGCTTGAACAGACGAACCAGAATCTGGCTGTGCTCGCCGAAGTGAATGGAGCCCGCCGGGCCGATGTTGCGATGGTCCGAATAAATCCGCAGCGTGAGTCGCTTTCCACCGGAGTCGGGAGGCAGACGAACGATGTGCCCGCGATAGCCGAGAAACGCTGGCTTGTCCGTCGAAAAGTCGCCCCACTCGTAGACCAGCTTGCCCTCGACGTAGACCTGAAACTCTTGATCCAGGTGCGGAAACAAGATGACCGGATCGACCAGCTCCATCGGCGGCAGCTCGGATCGAAGCCACAGCCATGAGCGACCATTGCGACCCGGCGCTCCGTCGTAGCGACCCAGCTGATTCCATTCCGAAGAGTGCGAAGTAGGCTTGGCCCACTGAAGCTGTCCGGTGGCGTCGCGGGGCGAGTCTCCCCAGCGACATTCCCAGGTGCCGCTGTATTCCAAGGGCCCCAGCGAGCGCAGGTTCGGCGGCGACTCACCGTGGGGAACGGGCTCGCCGGTCGGCAGCGTGACCGAGATCGGTTCGGCGTGACACAGGCCCGTCACAATGAGCGCACAGAGCGCAAGCAGCCAGCGCAGCCGCAGTACGAGGACGCTGCACCGAAGGTGACAGGCAGAAGCAGACAACACAGACCTTTCCGCTTTAGCGACGGCGAACGAAGATTCGTCGACGAGAAGCTAGACCCAGCAGCGACACCGCAGCCAACAGCGCGAGCGCACTCTGACGATCCGGGCTTGGCGTGATTCGGCAGCCGCAGCCCGTGTCGATGGCGCCGCCTTGGATGACCTCAGGATCGGTTGGGATTTCGCCACCGCCGCCGCCGCTGGTGTCCGGGGGAAGATCCTTGCACAGACCCGACGAGCAGGCCTGACCACTTGGGCAGACCGCGCCCGTGCAAGCCGGAACGCAAGAGCCCGAGCGACAGACATCGCCAGTGCCGCAGCTAATGGACTCGCAGCCGGTTGTCACGCACTTGCCGCTCGCCGCCTGGCACGAATAGCCGGTGCTGCACGGAGCGCAGTCGCAGGTGGTGATGCACGCACCGTTTTGACAGACCTGACCCGACGGACAGATCACGCTGGCGCAGGGATCGATGCAGATGCCGCCCGAGCAGACCGTCGATCCCGGACAGACGATGCCTTCGCAGGGGCTGACGCAGCTACCACCGCGACAGACTTGATTGGCCGCGCAGGTCTTGCCAACGCACGCGGTATCGACACAGCGACCCAGCTCGCAGCTCTGACCGACCGGGCACAGCGCTTCGCTTCCGCACGGATCGGCGCAGCGACCCCGCGAGCAGAGCTGACCGACTGGACACGTCGCGTTTTCGTCTACTTGGCCATTGCAGTCGTTGTCGACGCCATCGCACTTTTCAGCGTTCTGGCCGGGGGACACCAGCGCTTTGCAGCTCGTGCCGCCGGTGCCAAGGCACTCGGTGACGCCGTTTCGACACGCGCCGACGTTGGTGGGGATGTCGCACGACTGACCACCACCTTGGCAGGTCAGGCCGGTGAAAAAGAACACGTAGTCGTTGTAGTCACCGTCGTTGCCGAAGCTGCTGGCCGTCGAGTTGCCATCTTCAAAGCCAACGTAGAAGGCGTTCGAGGTGCTTTTCGAGATGTACGTGACCGAGTGAATCCACGGACCGACCGTCGCGCACGAGGTACAGACCGTGTTCCACTTCTTTTCGGTGAACTTGCTGGTGAAGCCGCCGCTGCCGATGAGCGCGAACCCAATCAGGCCGCCTTTGTAGCGGGAGTCGCCTCGGATGCTGGCTCCGGTGATCTTGGTTCCGACGGGCGAGCCAGCGGCAATGACCTGATAGATCTCCGCAGTGGTCGGTGCAGCGGTACGCGCCGGGTCGATGTTGTACCAGCCAACAGCCAGGCTCGATCCTGTCTGACGAAGCACCAGCTCCGCGGTAAACCCGCACAGCGGCGAAAACACGTCCGGCGTGGTGTTCGAGTCCTTCTGCCAGTCCACACCGGGCTCACGGTTCTTGAGCATGGTGTAGATCTGCGTCTCGCCGTTCATCGAGTCGATCGGCACCGCTGTCCCGTTTGGCTGCGTCACCAGTGCCAGCGCGTTTGATGACAGTGCACACAACGCCGCAAGGCTGAGCAATGCGGATCCGGCTCTTCCCATAGAACGTCCCCCCAGTGACCGAACGTGGTCACACGTTGTCATCGTAACAGCCCTTCCTGCCGACGAAAACCCCGCGAGCGAATACGGACACCTACCCACTTGTACCGAAAGGGAATGCGCCGTTTGGTATGCTCCGCGCATGAGCTTCGGTTCGGCTTCGGTTCCGACTTTTCCCGAGACTTTCAACATGGCCGACTACTTCCTCGACCAGCGGATTCGGGAAGGTCTGACCGACAAGACGGCTGTCATCGACGACCACGGCAGCTACACCTACGGCCAAATCGTCGAGCGCTCCGAGCAGGTCTGCGGCGCGCTGTGGCAAGCCGACATTCGACCCGAAGATCGCTGCTTGATCGGCCTGCCCGACTGCGTCGAGTTCATCGAGAGCTTCTTCGGCATCCTCAAAGCGGGCGGCGTGGTGGCGATGGTCAATCCCGAGCTACCGACGGATGACTACCTGTACTACCTGCGCTACACCCGCTGCCGGGCGCTGATTGTCGATGCCGATCTGGCACTGCGGATTGCCCCGCTGCTCGCGGAGTGTGACTGCTTAAAAGCGCTGCTCATCGTCGGGGATTACGACATCGGGCTGCTCGGATCCAGCCAGATCCCGAGCGCGATCTCGGTGATTCCGTGGGACTTGGTTCGCCAAGCGCCGCGTCGAGGCACCTATCCGACCAGCAAAGACGATCCATCGGTCTGGCTGTTTACGAGTGGATCGACGGGAAAGCCCAAGGCAGCGGTTCACTTTCACCACGACTTTCCGTTTAACACCGAGTGCTATGCCAAGCAGGTGCTCGGGATCACGCAGGCGGATCGGACGACGTCGGTGTCTCGGCTGTATTTTGGCTATGCGACGGGTACAAACCTGATGTTTCCGTTCGCGGTCGGTGCGACTTGCGTACTGTTCCGAGGCCGCCCGACCCCCGAGACACTGTTTTCGCGCATCCAGCGTCACAGGGTCACGGTGCTTGCGTCGGTGCCGACCTCGCTTCAGCGGATGCTTGATCACGATCCCGAGGCAGATTTGTCGTCGCTGCGCATCATTACCTCGGCAGGTGAAGCGCTTCCGCCAGAGCTGGGCGAGCGCTTCCGTCGCAACTACGGCGTAGACATTCTCGACGGCATTGGCTCGGCGGAGCTGTTCCACATCTACATCTCGAATCGGCCCGGTCAGGTGCGGCCCGGATCGCTCGGAACGCTGGTGCCGGGCTACCGCGCGCGAGTGGTTCGTCCCGACGGTGTAGATGCTGAACCGGGCGAAATCGGCACGCTGTGGGTGGGTGGCGACTCGGCGGCGCTCTGTTATTTCCAAGCCCACGAGCAGAGCAAAGCGACGCTGCGCGGCGACTGGGTGGTGTCCGGCGATCTGTTCCATCGCGACGCAGAAGGCTTCTTCTATTACGACGGTCGCGCCGACGATCTGCTCAAGGTGGGCGGCATCTTCGTGTCACCACTGGAAGTCGAAAACGTGCTGACCGGCCATCCCGCCGTCGTCGAGTGCGCAGTCGTCGGAGAAGAAAACCAAAACGGCCTGGTTCGCGCGCTGGCCTACGTCGTCGTGCGCAGCGGTCACAGCGCCGATGACAGCTTGGCCGAAGCGCTCATCACCTTCTGTCGAGAGCAGCTGGCCCACTACAAAGCCCCAAGCCGCGTCGAGTTTGTGCCCGAGCTGCCGCGCTCCGATCGAGGCAAGATCCTGCGTCGCGTCTTGCGTCGGATAAGCTGATCTCCGAATGCCAATCGACCTTGCAAGCGCTCCTCTGTGGCGTGGTCTGATTCTGTTTGGAGCTGGAGCGATTGCGTCCGGGCTCAATGCCGTCGGCGGAGGCGGTTCCCTGGTCACCTTTCCGACGCTGATTGCGCTGGGTGTGCCGCCGCTCGTCGCCAACTCGACCAACTCAGCGGCGCTGTGGCCGGGAAGCCTGGGTAGTGCGCTCGGACTGCTTGGACCGCTGCGAGCCGCTCAGTCGGCGCTGCCACGGCTGCTGATTCCAACGATTGTCGGCGCAGCGCTGGGCGCGGCCTTGCTGCTCATCGGCGGAGAGCGCGTGTTTCGCTGGGCGGTGCCGCCGCTCATCTTGGGTTCGACGCTGCTGCTCGCGTTTCAGCCTGCGCTCAAGCGGCTGGGTCAGCAAGGTCGCCATGTCCCGATGTGGGCTGGCATGCTGCTGCAGTTTTTGATCGCGGTCTACGGCGGCTACTTCGGCGCGGGCATGGGCATCTTGATGCTGGCACTGTTCGGCTTGTTCGTCGCGGGAGACATTCACGCGCACAACGCGGTGAAGGCCTGGCTCGGGCTGCTCATCAACTTGGTGGCGTCGGCGGTGCTGCTCAGCCAAGGGCTGGTCCACGTCGTCGATGCGCTGTGGCTGTCGGCGGGCTCGGTCGTGGGCGGCTATGTCACCGCGCGGGTGATGCTGCGACTCGATCCGCAGCGGCTGCGGCGGCTGGTCGTCGTGCTGGGGCTCACGCTGTGTGCGTGGTTCTTCGTTCGCGCGCTGACCGTCTGAGATCTGCTATAAGTCCGCCCACATGTTCGAGTCCCTGCACACCTCCGACAGAGGTGGAATCCTTGGTCTGTGGCAGCGGCTGCGTCCCGGCGCGTTTGCCAGCGGGCTGTCCAAGCTGCTTCTGTCGCTGCGCTTCGCCGATGGTCAAGGCCAGCTGTGGCCCCTGCGCGTGCTGACGCCCGATGAAAAGCTGAGCAAGCCGATCCGATCCGCTGGCTGCGTGGTGGTGGTCGAAGAAGCTGCGACGAGCCAAGGCGCCGATGCGCTGTGTCTGCTCCTTCGCGATGAGCGCACGCTCGATGGACTGGATGCCAAGGCAGCGTGTGTGCGCAGCGGTGGCATGGTGATCCTGTGTAGTCGTCCGGGGCAGCTTCCCCGACAGCAGCTCACCGCCGCATGTCTGCACGCTGGGCTGTTCGATGTGGTGCAGCTGTCCGCCGGTCGTTACCTGCTGACCGCAGGGCAAGTGCAGCCGCGCTACTGACAGCGGCCCCAAGCCAGACCACGTCGATCAGATCGTGATCGCCGCGCGACCGACGACATCCACGAGCAGACCCGTCAGCAGCGTCACCAGTCGACCGCGCTCGACCTGCTGATGCGCCAACCAATCCAGCGCCGTTGCTTCCACAAAGCCAATCCAGCCGCGCACCGCCGCACGCACAATCGGCGTCGGACCGATCGGCAGCGCATCGAGGATTCGCTGGGCAATCGTCGCGCGCGTCTCTTCCAAGATGTTCACGATCTCGCTGTCCGCGCCCAGTCCACCTCGCATCAGCGCCACGTAGGCTGGACCGTGACGCTCGGCAAAGGACAGATACGTCTCGATGCCTCGACGCGCGCGATCTTCCGGCAACATGTCGGGCGGCGGCAGCGTCTCTTCGAGTAGCTGCTGCGCGGCATGCCGAAGCGCCGCCGTATACAAGTCACGCTTGGTCGGAAAGTAGTGATAGAGCAAGCCCTTCGACACGCCAGCGGCCCGCGCCAGCTCATCGATCGACACCTCGTCATACGAGCGCGCACCGAACAGCGACAGCCCCAGCGCCAGGAGCTGAGCCCGTCGCTCGTCAACCAAGAGCCGCGCACGCGGTGGCTTGTCCCCCGGATCGGTCCGCAGTCGCTGCGTCCGTGCCTTTTGCGTCACTGTCCGAGGAGAAACACGCCGATCCATCGTGTGAGGATAGCGTCTATTGACCAGGATTCAATAGACAACTACCGTGATGAGCCAAAGGATTGGCGAAGGAGCATACATGCCTGCCCGCAAGATTGGACCGAACTCTCTGAGCATCATCACCGGCGCTGGCAGCGGCTTTGGCCGTGCGCTGGCCGTCGAGCTGGCCCGACGCGGTGGACGACTCATCCTGTCGGACATCAACATGAGCGGACTAGAGGAAACCGTCACGTTGATACGCGGCGCGGGCGGAGCCGAGCCCAAGACGCTGCGCTGTGATGTCTCGAAGCTGTCCGATGTGGAAGAGATGGCCAAAGCGGCCCACGGCGAGACGATCGATCTGGTCGTCAACAACGCGGGCATCAGCTGCGGCGGTCTGGTCGGTGAAGTTCCGATCAGCGACTGGCAAAAGACCCTCGACATCGATCTGTGGGGCGTGATCTATGGCTGTCACGTCTTTGCGCCGATCCTGCGCAGACAGAGCCGAGGCGCGATCCTCAACGTCGCGTCCGCAGCGGGACTCCTTTCAGCCGGACGGATGGCTCCCTACAACGTCGCCAAAGCGGGTGTGGTGTCGCTCAGTGAGACGATGGCGGCAGAGCTACGCGGCAGCGGCGTCGATGTCACGGTGCTCTGTCCGACGTTCTTCCGCACCAACATCGCGGTCGGCGGACTGTTTACCGATGACCGCACGCGGCGGATGGCTGAAAAGATGGTCGCGCGTGGAATCGCGGTCGAAGTCGTGGTGAAGGCGGCGCTGCGATCCGTAGAACACGGAGAGCTGTACTGTGTTCCGATGGCTGACGCACGCTGGCTGTGGCGAGTGAAGCGCGCACTGCCAGGTGGTTTTCAGACGATGCTCGGAGCGTTTGATCGGCTGATGGCCAAGCGTTCCTAAGCAGAGAAGTCGCAAGCTCGCTACTTGTTGTGGCTCTTGCGGAAGATCATCAGGTTGTCACCGCCTCCGGTTGGGAATGCGCGTGGATTCTGATCCACCAGTTCCCAGCCAAGCTTGCCCAGACAGTCCGCCAGCATGCTGGAATCGTAGCGCCGGAACCGGAACAACGAGAAGCGACGAGGCTCTCTGTTTCGGCCCATCACCGTCGCGACCATCTCAATGCTGTAGCTTCCTGGCGCGCCGCCGTTGGTCAGCAGATCATAGTGAAACTTCACGTCTGTCACATCGCGACAGTGACGCCAAATCGCACTCCCCAACCACTCCTCTCGCGCTTTGTGTCCACGCGGCTTTTCATCACGCAGCAACGGATCGCAGCGCCGCACCGCATCTGGATCCGATGCACTTGCGTAGGCCAGCTGAAAGTCCATCACCAAGAAGTCACCGGGATGACAGCCGATCAAGTTGTACTTAAAAAACTTCTGCTCGTTGTCTAGGTTGCCGATCGTACGACCCAGCATCGTCACCAGTCGCCGTCGGTGAGATCGCTCTGGCGTGTAGTGTAGCTGCGGATAGCGATCCATGTGATGGAAGTTCGCTTGCATCGCAAAGTAGGACACACCGCGCTGGTTACACAGCACATCTGCGGCATGCTTAAACCCTTCCGAAAGCAGCGGCTGACTGATGTCCAGCAGATACAAGCGCAGATCAGGAATCTCCATCCGCGCCACAATGTTTTGCACGAGCCGTACTTCTTCGCGCGCATCGCCAGCGCCGAGCGCGATCATCTCAATGCCGGTTCCGCGTGACTGATCGCAGACCACTTCCGCGACTTTGTCGAGAGAGTAACCCGCTCGAAACGCCGACACATAGTTCGGATCGTTGGCCATCCGCAGATACTGAAGTGCGCTCTGATGTTCCAAATACGCGCTGGTCTGTTCCAGATATCCGCCCGGACCGTTGAGCGTATCGGACAATTCCATCACCATCTTGACCGGCTCATATCCGGGCGCGATGTAACAGTTGAGCGAGGAACCACCAGAAGGACTGCTCGCAGGCTGCGAAAGGAATCCTTCCAGGTTCAGCTCTAGCTCGACCGCATTTTGCAACAGAAGGAGCGTCTTTCGACTCGGTGGACGCACGCCGCGCTCAATCTGTTTGAGCGTGCTCGCAGACACTCCGATCCGCTTTCCCAGCGCTTCCAAGCTCATGCGGAGCGCCAAGCGTCGATCACGCAGCGATCGCGCAAGCTGTGCATACCGCTGCGGAGAGGAATCGCCTCCTCCCAAGCCTTGATAGACCGTATGGAGTTCCTTTAGGTACGTACGCAAAAGCTTCTTTTGTCCGCTCGCAACGCCGACCAGATCCTCTAGTGCGGAGATCGCTTCTTCCAGTCCTCTGCGCGCTCTTTCCGTCGAGTCCGCAACCGGATCTGGCTCCATCAGCGCAGGAAACTCTTCTCCATGGGAAGCGCGGAGCCCTTCCTCGTTGTCCAAAAATGCCGGCGTATTCCCTAACATTTCGTTGTCCTGTCTTGTTGTTATCCACACATGCGAACCCAGCAGCGTGGTGCAGCGGAACCGCGCAAGACATACCGCAAATGAAATAGGGAAAAAGAGGCTTTTTCGGACTCTGTTTCTGATTCCTCTTCCGCACCCAACAGACTCCCAAAGACTACCTGAAGCCGTCGCTGTCTTTGCAAATTGAGCGCTCTTCTTTGCGGAAGTGAGCACGCCTTACGTTCTGCAATGTTTCGCAACGAGCAAAACCAACAGGAGCCCGCGATGTACGAGCAAGTAACGATCGATTCCCATTCCAATCCACGCGCTTCTGCCATTCGGAGTCGCGCACTCCTCAACCGTGCCAGCGCATCCGCATCGGCTTCCGCTTCTGCCAAGGCGTCTGCGGCTCCGCGTGCGTCTGCGGCTCCGAAAGCCTCAGCATCACCGACGGCATCGGCATCTCCGCTTGCGTCTGCGATCGGGTCCGATGCGCCCACGGCGTCCGCAGCTCCGTTTGCATCTGCAGATCCCTTTGCGTCCGCGCAAGATCCCAATGAAGAGGAAGCAAAGAAGCCGCTTCCGCGTGGCTTTGCGGTGCTCGATGCAGAGCGACGTCGCGAGATTGCACGGCTCGGCGGACAGACTGCGCACAAGAACGGAAACGCGCACCGCTTCAATCCCGAAGAAGCCAGCCTGGCCGGAAAAAAGGGCGGCGCCACCGTCAGTGAAAATCGTGGCTACATGGCAGACATCGGACGCCGAGGAGGACTGGCCAAGCGCGGCTACAAGCAGCGGCGCGCGATGGAACAGGGCGAATCCGATTCACAGCCAGCGTCTCTGTAGTCCATCTGGGACTCCCAAGACGCGACAACCGGAATCAGAACGGATTCCGAAGCGCGGAAGGGAGTCCTTCCTTTGGCTCCTCTTGAGGCCTCTCTTTTGGCTTTTCGCCACCGTCGCTGGGCTTGTCTGAAGCCTTGTCTGCTTTCGACTTCCGCTTCTTCGTCTTTACCGGCTCAGTCAGCTCTGCACTCGCAACCACTTCTCGCTTTTCAGCCTTCGCCACTTTGGCTGTCTTTTCGCTGCGCGCGACCCGCTCTTCTGTGTCGTCCTTTTCTTTGACGGACTCTTTCACAGAGACAGGCTCGCCTCCTTTTTCGCTCTTGCACTTCCCGAGCAGTCGCTGTCCTTGCTGTAGTGCAGAGTCTGTCGCACTGTCGGAAATGAAGTAGAGCTTTTCGATCTGCTCGCGAATCTGTTCACACTGCGCAGCAGACAGAGCCGCCGTTGCGACCGCAAGTCTCCTTCGGACAAAGGAGTTGCGCACGTTCATAAACGGATCCCAAGCCTGTGTCCGAAACGGAGAGCCGGGAGGAAGCTCTCGATACAGCGCCACTGCAAGGTCTGCTTGGTCGCGATCTGCGGCGCGCAGAAAGGCTCCGTAGACTGCGCTCACACGGAGCTGTTCGCTCGACTGCTCGATGATCAGCTTGGCCTGTGGATGCTGCGGATGAACGCGCAGGATCAGATCGGCGTACGCGGACGCGCTGCTGTAGTTGTGCTGAAACGACTCTGCTTCCGCTTGATGAAGCAGTGCATCGACATCGCCAACCGAAACCACGGACGGACGAACCGCCGTGAGCGAAGCGCGGGATGCATACTGCACCGCGATCATCGATCCACCGACGACAAGACCGCCCACAGTGGCCCAAAACAGCGGCGCCATCGTCGCAAAGCGAGAAGGCGGAGCCGGTGCCGGACGCAGCCGAAACGATGGATCGGTCGGGAGGATTTGCTGTGGATCGGGACGGCTCGGTCGCGGTGTGATCGGATCACCAGCAGGCCCCGACGAGGCAGGAAGTCCCGCGACCGCGCGATGACGACCGGCGGGCGCATGAGAGCCCGGCTGTGGCACTGCGGGATTGCGCACCGTCGGAACCGCAGAAGCTGGCGGCGCTTTCGCTTCACCGACTGCCGACGCGCGAGCCGCAGACGAACCACGCTGAGAGTCCGGTGGCGGAGGCAGTGGCTCAGGCTGCTTGGGCGACGCTGCGGCAGGTTTTGCGGCGGACTTTCCTGCGGGCTGCGGCGGTCCAGGCGCAACCACTTGTTCGATCTCTTCTTCGATCTGCAGCGTCGGCATTTCCTGGACGTTGCGCGACGGCGGATTCGACGGCTCTTTCTTGCGCGGAGGTGGCGGCGGAAACGACCGCTCGGTCGTACGCGGCTGCGGCGGATTGGAAGCCCCCGACTTGGTCGGCTGCGGTGGTCTGGAGCCATGGCGATTCGCCGTCGGAGCCATGCCTCGCGTCAGGTTGTTGGCCAAGCTCGCTGGCAGATCGAGCAGCGCCGACTGAAGCGCACGCCACAGCGCGTGGACCGTCGCAAAGCGGGCATCTGGATCGGCAGATGCAGCCATCTCCAACACGGCGTCGAGGTGCGCATACGACGGATGGCGAATCGTCATCTTCGGCGGCGTGCCCACCATCGCCAGATACGCAGCCAGCGACTTGGCGTCGAACATCGGCTGACCGATGAGGCACTCATAGACCAGCGTACCGAGCGAAAACACATCGCCGCGCGCCGTCGCAGGAACCGCCCCCGACTCCAGACACTCGGGCGCAATCGAGTGCAGCGGACCGTCCCACTTGACCCCCGGCGTCGTCCGCAGCTGCGCCATTCCGAAGTCACACAGCAGCACGCCGCCCGTCTGAGGCAGCAGGATGTTCGTCGGACTCAGTGAGCCATGCGCCAGATCGCGCTCCGCCGCCGCTTGCAGCGCCGAACAGAGCGGCTCCAGAAGCTCCAGCGTATCGGTCAGCGACAGCGCACCGCGTGAAAGCCGCGCACGCAGCGACTCCCCTTGAACATACGGCGACACCAGATAGAGCGCGCCCGACGGCTCGTAGCCCGTATACAGCACACCGAGCACCGCCGGATGCATCATGTCCGCCGCCGCGTGGCAGACCGACTGAACCCGATCGAGCACGGTGCGGTTGGCAAACTTGGGATGGATCCGCTTGACCACACACTCGCTGCCGCCGTTTAGGTCGGTCGCAAGATGCACCACGCCCGAGGGGCCGCGCCCCAGAACCTTCCCCACCTGGAAGCGCTTATCGAGAACAACCGACTCGGTAGCCATCGTTACTTAACCGAAAATCATACCAAACCATGCGAGCGCGCTGGCGGTCTTTGATCTCTGACGGTGATGCGGGCAAATGGGCCCGTGATACGCTTCGCCCATGTCGAACGCTGAGCAGACCCAAAGCCCGAGCCCCCTTCCAACTGACCAGGCCTCGCCGAACGCTTCGCTGCGCCCGACGCTTCCCGGTCAAAGCCGTGCGCCACAAGAAGTTCTCGCCGAGATGCAAGCGATGCGCAGTCAAGACGCACGCTGGCACGATGGCCGCACGTTCAGCCTTGTCTATCACGACACCGACGAGCACCTTCAGCTTCTGCGCGACGCGTATTCGCTGTTTTTGGCCGAAAATGCGCTCAATCCGATGGCGTTCCCGAGCCTGCGACGCATGGAAACGGAAGTGGTCGCGATGGTCGCCGGGCTGCTCGGTGGCGACGATCAGGTTGTGGGGTCGATGACCTCGGGCGGCACCGAGAGCTTGTTTTTGGCGACGAAGACCTATCGCGATCAAGCGCGCAAAGAGCGACCGCACATCACCGCGCCGGAGATGCTCTTACCGACGACGGCACATCCCGCGCTGCTCAAGTCCGCACACTATCTGGGCGTCAGGCCGGTGCTGATTCCGCCCGGTCCAGACTTTCGCGCTGACGTCGCTGCGATGGAACGAGCGATCACGCCGCAGACGCTGTTTTTGGTGGGTTCAGCGCCAGCCTATCCGCACGGTGTCGTCGATCCCATCGAGTCGCTGTCGGCGCTGGCACAAAAGCACTCGCTGCCGCTTCACGTCGACGCCTGTGTAGGTGGGTTTACCCTGCCGTTTGTGCGCAAAGCAGGCCATCCGGTGCCGCCGTTTGACTTCACGGTGCCTGGTGTGACCTCGATCTCGGCGGATCTGCACAAATACGGCTTTGCGGCCAAGGGTGCGTCGACGGTGCTGTATCGAACGCCCGCGCTGCGTCGTCACCAGTTCTATGTGTACTCAGGCTGGCCCGGCGGGCTGTTTGGCTCTGCGACGGTCCTCGGAACGCGACCCGGTGGCGCCATTGCCGCTGCGTGGGCAAGCCTCCAGTCGCTCGGGGAAGAAGGATTTCTGCGCATCGCCAAGACGATCATGGCGACGACGCAGAAGCTGATGGACGGCATTTCCGCGATTCCCGAGCTGTTCGTCCTCGGGAAGCCGGACTGCGGCGTGTTTGCCTTCGCGTCCCACGGCCCCGATTTGATGGCCATCGCCGATCAGATGGAAGAGCGCGGCTGGCACATCGATCGTCAGCAGTTTCCGACGGCGATTCACCTGACCATCACGCCCGCGCATGCGCCAGTCGCGGATCGCTATCTGTCTGATCTTCGCGAGTGCGTCGCCCACATCGTCGCGCATCCCGAGCTTGCAGCCCAAGGCGTCGCCGCGATGTACGGAATGCTGATGCACATTCCCGATCCGTCGATGGTGGACGAGTTCATCCTGTCCAACTTCGACTCGATGTATCGCTAACGACGCTACGAGCCCGTCGGCAAGCTGATTCGGAAGATGGTTCCGCCCTGCGGTCTGTCTTCGATCCAGACCTTGCCGCCGTGCGCGCTGATGTAGCGACGAACCAGCAGCAGTCCAAGCCCCGATCCTTCGTGCTGCCGCGTCGACGAGTTATCCACTTGATAAAACGCGTCGAACACCTTGTCGTGCAGATGCGCCGGAATCCCAATTCCGTTGTCGCAGACCGAGATAAGCACCCGCCCATCGCCCGCTTCGGACAGACAGGGCTCGACGCTGATCTGCACTTCACCTTCGTCACGCGTGAACTTGATGGCGTTGCCGATCAGGTTTTCCAGCACTTGCCGCAGCTTGTCACGATCGGCCTGTAGCGACGGCTGCGCATCCGACAACAGCAGCTGTATCCTCGTTCGCTTCCGTCGCAGCTGTGGACCCAGCGCACGCACCACATCTTGAATCAGCCCGTTTAGATCCACGCAGGCACGAACCAGCTGAACGCTCGACACTTCCAGTCGCGACACGTCGAGCAGCTTCGAGATCAGCTGATGAAGCTGGTCGCTCTTGGCCAAGATCGTGTCGAGGTATTCGCGCTGCTCGTCGCTGATCGGACCGGCCATGCCTTCCAGCACCATCTCGGTATAGCCAATCACCGACGTCAGCGGTGTCCGCAGCTCGTGCGAGACCGTCGCCAAAAACGACGTCTTGATCCGCTCCGAGTCCTTCATCCGCGCAACGGCCTGCTCCAGTCGCTGGCTCTTTTGCAGAAGCTCTAGATACGACTCTTCGACCTGTAGATGATGAAGCCGTGTCGCAAGCTCTCGTCGGACAGCCGACTGAAGCAGCGTCTCAGACAGTCGAATCAGATAGTGCGCCGAGCGAAGGCTATGCGCCCTGCCCTGCTTGCCGTCGGACATCCGACAGACAATGCGACACAGCTCATCGCCATCGTGGAAAAACGTCGCACCAAGATAGCTGTGACCTTCCGACTCAATCACGCTGGGTGCGCCCGTCTTGACCGCAGAAAGCACCGCGTCGGGAGGACGCTGACCGACAACCGCAACGCCGTCGAGATCGACCAGCGACAGCTCACAGCCCACGTCACTCGCGGCATGCAAAAGTCCCAGCTCGTCTTGCGATAGCAGCTTCGACAGCGACACCGAGAGAAGATCATGTCCACTGACGGCCAAAGATGCGCTCATGGAGTGTCACCTCCCAGCAGCTCATCGTCACGAACCTGAAGTCGCAGACGCAGCCGACCCAGCATCTGCGGAAGATCAAGTCCCAGCGACGCAAGCGACTCATGTTCATGCAGCGCCGTCGGCCAGACCATTCGCATCAGGTGCAGCACCGTCTGAGCAACGCCAGTTCCCCGCTCGGCACAGGCAGGAATCACAGCCACGTCGCTGCGCTCACAGCAAAGAGCCTGCGCCTGTTCGACGCTGGTCTTGGGCGCACTCGCATCGCTCTTGTTGAGCTGAATCACCAGCGGCATCGAGTCCGGCGCTCGACCGTTTTCCCGCAAGCTGGTGCGCAGCTCCGCAAAGCTCTTCTGGTTTTCTTCCTGCGGCAGTGTTCCGTCTGCAACAAACACCACTCCGTCGGCACCGCGCAGCAGCAGCCGTCGCACCGGCTCGTACATTCGGTTGCCCGGCACCGAAATCAGCCGCAGCTTCAGTCGTCCCTGGTCGGTGTCGAGCACGATCGGCAACAGATCGAAACACTGCGTCGACGAATCGTCCCCCGCCGTGCGTCGCACCGGACTATCAACCGTCAGCAAG
>WBZP01000886.1_pt1 | contig 39055 bp, 27 predicted proteins | sample 5204301 | NCBI WGS metagenome assembly WBZP01 (sample SAMN12412401, study PRJNA552823) | activated sludge metagenome | isolation source: activated sludge from nitrification reactor of wastewater treatment plant... | place: USA: Pennsylvania | collected 2017
GCTGCCCGGCACCCACTAGTAGATCGCAAAGGAGCCTCCCATGAGCGAGCAACGGGCCAATGTCCTAGATGGAAAAGCGATTGCTCAAAAGGTCCGAAGCGAGGTGCGCGATGAGGTTTCGGCCCTCACTCGACAGGGTATTCAGCCCGGACTCGCGGTGATTATCGTCGGCGATGATCCGGCCTCGCAGGTCTACGTCCGCAACAAGGGTCGCGCCTGCCACGAGGTCGGGATCTCGGTCTTCGACCACCACCTGCCCGCGCAGACCACCGAGCAAGAGCTGTCCGCGTTGATCGAGCAGCTCAACCAGGATCCACGGGTTCACGGGATGCTGCTCCAGTTGCCGATTCCCGCAGCGCTGCCAACGGGCGAGATCCTCGACCGAATCGATCCGATGAAGGATGTCGATGGTTTGCTGGCGGAAAACGTCGGTCGGCTGTGGCTTGGCAGGCCGCGCTTTGTGCCGTGTACTCCGCTCGGGGTGATGCGGATCTTGGCCGAAGCCGGGACCACGCTCAGCGGAGCACGGGCGGTGGTGATCGGGCGGTCCATCTTGGTCGGGCGTCCGATGGCGGCCTTGCTGCTCGGGGCGGATGCCACCGTGACGATCTGCCATTCCAAGAGTCGCGATGTCGCGGAGCGAGTTGCCGAAGCAGACGTTGTCGTCGCAGCCATTGGCAAACCAGAGGCCATCGCCGGTCGCTGGATCAAGCCGGGGGCCACCGTGATCGACGTTGGGATCAATCGACTCGCGGATGGTCGACTGGTGGGTGACGTGGAGTTTTCTGTGGCGGCGGAGCGAGCAGCGGCGATTACTCCGGTACCGGGCGGCGTCGGACCGCTGACGATCGCGATGCTGCTCCACAACACCGTGCTTGCGGCCAAGCTTCGTCACGGTCTGGTTCGCGACTAACGCGAGGGCAGAGCGCTCGGCGGCACGGCTGGCTGGGGAGCGGGGACTCCTGCCGGAGCGGGGGCGGCGGCTGTGGGCGGCGGAGTCGGTGGCAGCGTCAGAAACGGCGGCGGCGTGGTGGTCGGGACTCGCTGGGGTGCGCGGGATGCGGGTTCGACGATCTCGCGAATCGGCTTGCCGGTGGCGGATGGAAACGAAACCCCAAGCAGCTTGGCAATGGTCGGCGCGATGTCGGTGTGTAGGTAGGTGCCGCGTGCGGTCTTTGTCGGAAGGCCCGGACCCACGGCCAGCGCAAACACGCCGCTACAGCCCGAGCACGGCTTGGTTCGGATCTTTTCGGCGATACAGCGCCCATGCGAGGCCCACTGCGCCGGATCTTCCGCCGTATCTCGTCCATGGTCAGTGGTGACGATCAGGTAGGTATTGTCGCGGTAAAACGGGTCGCCTTGCAGCGCATCCCAGATCCGCCCGAGCAGGTAGTCGTCCTGCCTTAGCGCCTGGTGATAGTGAAAGATGCCGTAGTGCTGCCCGACCTTGCGCTGCACCCGCTGGTGGAGGTGCGCTTCCTCGTCCGCATCGCCAAGGTGAATCACCAGCAGCCGAGGATGGCGCTTTGGCACCTCGCGCAGCACGTCCATCAGCGTGTCGACGTCGGTGCGCGAGTGGGTATAGACCTCGGGCTTGAAGAAAATCGGCGGCTCGGTGGGCGCGGGTACGTTCGACTTGAAGGAACAGCTTCGGTAGAAGTCGTCCTCGGGCAGCATCGGCGGCGTAAACGCGATCGTACACAGCGGTCCCCACGAGGTAATCAGCCCGACGCCATCGAAACCGAGCTTTAGCTGCTTACGCGCCTCCTGCATCAGCGTCGGATAGTGGCTGCGAAAGTCCTCGACCGGCGGGTAGTTGCTGAGGATCTTTTCCTGACGACGACCGGCGAAGATATCGGCATAGGCCGGCAGGCTCACCCCAGCGGGGTTTGAGATCGCGACGTTCGGCATCCACAGCCCGCGCTTGCGGAGCTGGAGCAGCACCGGAAACATCTCGCTCATCCGCACCGGCTTGCCCGCGTCATCGACGGCTCGCCCGCCCCACTCTTGCTGACGGATGCCGTCGATCAGCACCAGCACCACGTTGCGACCAGCGGGCAGCTCAGCAGGAGGCGGCGGTACTGCGGCACGACTACAGGCCACGCCCAGCCCCACCCACAGTGCCAGCACAAACAGAAAGATCCGCATTTTCAATTACATAGTAGGGGAGCGCAACCACGGCTGTCTAGGCAGGCAAGCGGCGAACCGAATCGAAGTTGGGGAGGTCTGGAGCTCAAAAAGACGAAGTGAATTGGGCTCGGGCGAGGTCTAGAGCTCAAAAAGACGAAGTGGATTGGGCTTGGGCGAGGTCTTGAGCTCAAAAAGACGAAGTGAATTGGGCGTAGGCGAGGTCTTGAGCCCGAAAAGACGAAGTGGACTCGACCCACGCCAGGTCGCGACCCCAACCGAGCGCTGGGTTGTGGTACCAAAGAAGGCATGACCACGACCCGTTCCCTCAAAGGTAAGACCCTGTTTATCTCTGGCGCGAGCCGGGGCATTGGACTCGCGATCGGTGTGCGTGCGGCCCGTGATGGCGCAAACGTCGTCATCGCCGCCAAGACCGCCGAGCCGAACCCCAAGCTGCCCGGCACCATCTACTCTGCCGCCGAGGAGATCGAGCGAGCCGGTGGCAAAGCGCTGCCCTGCATCGTCGACATCCGCAGCGAGGACCAGATCCAGGCCGCCGTCGCAAAAGCCGTCGCGATGTTTGGCGGCATCGACATCCTCGTCAACAACGCCTCTGCGATCAGCCTGTCGGGCACGCTTCAGACCCCGATGAAGCGCTACGACCTGATGCACCAGATCAACACCCGAGGCACCTTCGCCTGCTCCCAGGCCTGCCTGCCCCACCTGCTCAAGGCCGAAAACCCGCACATCTTGAACCTGTCGCCGCCGCTCAACATGGAGGCCCGCTGGTTCGGTCCTCACGTCGCCTACACCATGGCCAAGTTCGGCATGAGCATGTGCGTACTTGGCATGGCCGAGGAGTTCCGTTCTGAAGGTGTCGCCGTCAACGCCCTGTGGCCCCGCACCACCATCGCCACCGCCGCCATCAACAACCTTCTAGGTGGCGAGGCGATCATGAAGGGCAGCCGCAAGCCCGAGATCATGGGCGACGCCGCCCACTACATCTTCACCAGGCCCAGCCGCACCTGCACCGGCAACTTCTTCATCGACGACGAAGTCATGGCCGCTGAAGGCATCACAAACCTTGACCACTACGCCTACGTCCCCGGCGAGCCCCTCATCCCCGACTTCTTCGTATAACGAGCCCCAAGCTGTGGGGCCGACCGGAGAGCTTTTTTCGGGCCGCAAAGCGGAACGCAAAAAAGTCTCGCAGGGAAGGGGGGCCCCGCAGCGGAGACGACCGCTACTTCGAAGATTGGAAGATGAACGGGTAGGCGAACTGGACCTCGCCGCCGCCCTTCGGGGCCGGGAATCGCCACGACTGCGCCCGCTCGACAATGCACTTCGCAAAGTCGTCGTCGTGCATCGTGTCGACCTCGATCTCGACGTGGCTGACCTTGCCTGCCTGGTTCACCGAAAAGCGCAGCGTGATCTTGCCTGCCAGTGTGGCGTTCCGCTTCAGCGCTGCCTCATAGCAAGCCACCATCGCGCCCCGATACTGACGAATCTTCGCGGCCACCTGTCCCGGATCGAGATCCCCCGGATCGAGATCCTGCGGCGCGGACTCTTGCACCGTGGCGCGGACCTTCTTTTCGGCCTTTTCGCCCGTCCCGACCCCATCGCGGGGTCCGGTCATCGTCAGTGAGCCGATGCTCTGGCTCGATCCGGTGCCATCGCCACCCCGGACTGTGCCCAGTCCCGCCTGGCCGGTGACCGGACCGACGCCGCCGACCTCGCGGAAGACCTTGTCGGGATCGCCGTCGCCCGAGCCATTCTTGAGCGCGTCGGCAAGCGCCCCGTCCGGGCCTTTCGCGGTCAGCATCTTGAGCACGCCCATCGTCTGAAGCTGCTGCTCCATTTTGGCGCGCTGCGCTGCGGCCCGAGCGGCCACCTCGGCGGGATCTTCTTCCTTCTTCGGCTGCGGCGCAGGCTTGTCGTTTTGTGCCGTCTCGGTCTTCTTCTTGTCGTCGGCCTTCTTGTCGTCGGCCTTCTTCGCCTCGGTCTTCGGCTGCGGTGGCAGCTTCGGCGGCTCGACCTTCTTTGGCACCAGCATCTTCACGAACCGCTCGGGAATTTCCTCGATGGCGGTCGGTTTGGGCCGCTCCATGGCCCGCAGATACACCACAAACGCAAAGTGGGCCACGAACGAGGCCAGCGCAATCTGGGCCAGCCGCATGTCGAGCGTAGTCAGAAGCTGCGGACGCAGCGACGACGGCAGTTGCGGGCGGGGCGCGAGCGGCGGAGCCTTGACGAGCTGGAACAGGATCTTGAGATCCCCGAAGCGCAGCTCACCCTTCGCCGAGTTGGACAGGGGAACATGCCACAGCGACTTGTGCGCGACCGCATCGCCGTCATCGATTAGCTGTTGCAAGCTGACCGGCTGCCCGTTGAGCGCAACCCGGCCTTTGTATTCCTCGCCAAACTGGAGCACCCAGCCCTTGTCACCAGCGACAAACAGCGTCGCGGTATCACCGAGTCCTTCGGTAGGCGGGACGATCAGCGTGCAGGTCGCGTCTTTGCCGAGGCTTACCTCACGTGGGGTGCGAAACAGCCGCTCTTCGAGAGGCTTGCCACCGAGGAACAGGCCGAGCCGCAAGGCATGGGCAGCGTGTTTGTCGGCGTGGTCGTGGTTGTGCGGAGGGGCAGTCATCGTCAGCAACCTAAAATGGCGGAGCCTTCACCGCAGCGCCAATTTTCGGCAAGAAGCTCTTGCCAAGCTCGGCGTAGTCGTAGGGGATGGCGGCGCGGCGGAGGACATAGAAAGCGGCCGGCTTTTGCATCTGGCCTTCGACGACCAGGCCCTCGGTGATGCGAAACAGCTTGGCTCCGGTCGAGGTGCGCTCGACCTTGATCGAAGCCGGGTCGGCGGGCTTGGCCGATGCATCAGCCGGTGTCGTCGCATCGGTGGCCGGAGCGGTCGAAGCAGCCGGAGCGGTCGAAGCCGCCGGAGCGGTCGAAGCCGCCGGAGCGGTCGAAGCCGCCGGAGTCGTGGAAGCCGCCGCAGTCGTCGCTGGAACTGGAGCGGTCGGTTGGGCCGCAGTGCCCGTCAGCATGGTCGGCTCTTCTGCCTGGGCGATGCCGCCGAGTACGAGCCCACAGGTCGTCACTAGCAAGCGGAGCCTGCTCATGGCGTGCCCTCCTGGCTGGGAGTGGTCGCGGTCTTTTTCTTTTGGCGACGCTGCTCGCGTTCGATCGCGCTGCGGGCGTCCTTGATGTAGGCCTCGGCAGAGTCATCGCGGGTGCCACGGCTCGCGTCTTGGTACGACTCCAAATAGCGAATCGCGATCATGCGCTGGCTGATCGGATCAAAGCCCGGCATCGCTGGCGCGTCGAGATACAGGATTCCGAGGTTGTACAGCGCGTCGGCATTCTGCGGCTCGGCGGACACCACCTTCTTATACGCGGTATCCGCCTCCAGGTAGCGTCGCATGCCGCGCAGCGCCGATCCGTAATTGAGCTGCGTCCCTTGCAGACCTGGCAATAGGACCGTTGAGCGCTCACAGGCAAACAGCGCCTGGTCGTAGTTTTTCGCGAGCAGATACATCGCCGACAGGTTGTGCCAAGCCAGCCCCGAAGCGGGGTCGAGCTCGGTCGCTTTCTTAAAGGCCGCCGTCGCCGCGATGCGGTCTTCCTTGGCGAGCGCCAAAAAGCCCAAAATCAGGTAGCCCTCGGCGTTGCTCGGGTCGATGGTCTGCGAGATCCCAACGATCGCCGCCGACAGCTCGCGCTTGCCGAGGAAGTAATACGACGTCGCCAGCACCAGCATCGACGGCACATGATGGTCGTCTTTGGCGAGCGCTAGCTTGCCGAGCACGATCGCGTTTTCGTACTGACCGGAATACAGCGCGCTGCGGGCTTCCTTCGCCAGCTTCGCCAGCTCCGTGGTGTTTTCGGCCTGCACCGGACCCGCGAGGACGAGCTGCTTGGCGACATGCTCGTCCTTGATCAGCGGATAGACGTCCGGTTTGTACGCATTGGCGCGCTGCCGGGCGAGCTTGGTCCACTGGTTGGCGACGCCGAGTTTCTGCGCTTGCTCCAGCGTCACCGAGTAGCGCTGAAGCGCCTTTTCTTCGATCCCGGCGACGTTTTCCTCGATCTTGTTCTTGTAGAGATCGCAGGCTTCAGCTCCGAGCCGACGAACCTCCGGCGGACATGGTGCGGCCAGGAATGCTTTGGCGTACAGCTCGAACACGTAGCCCATGCGGAAGTACGCCGCGAGCGTCTGATTGGCGCGCTTATACGTCAGCACCTTGTCGTAGACGACGACCGTTTCTTGCACCTTCTTGTTAAAGGCGGTGATCGAGGCTTCCAGCTCTTTGCTGCTGCCGCCGATCTTCAGGCGCTCGACCTCTTGCAGCTTCTGTTCAGCCAGGAGAAATGCAGCTTCGGCGGCATACTCCGCCGCATCGCTACCCGGCGGCAGTTTTTGGCCAAGCTGGGCGGCGCGCTTGAGGTTTTCGGTCGCGTCGAACGGGTTGCCTTGCTTTTGCTGGACCCGCGACAGTCGGACGTACGCTTCGACCACCTGCGGCGCATAGCTTCCATTGCCGGCGTAGCGCGCCACAAACTGCCCAAGCTCTTGCTCGGCCCGCACGGCTGGTCCCAGCTTTTCGACCGCCAGTGCGGCGCGGAAATACGCCGTCGCGCTTTCGTCCGGGCTGGTTTTGTCGCTCTGTGCGTATTGTTTCCACAGGTCGATGGCGAGTACGTAGCGCTGGTCGTTTTCCGCGATCAGCGCCGCGTTGTAGAGCGCATCGTGACGGTGCGTCGAGGCCTTAAAGCGAGGCTCCGTCCCGAGCTTCTGATACGCGGCCACCGCTTTGTCGTAGTCAAAGAAGCGCTGGTGATTCACGGCTGCGCGGAACAGCGCCTCGTCGACAAGTGTACTCTGTGGATAGTCGCTGACGATGCGCTCGTAGGTTTCGGTTGCTGCGCCGTAGCGACGGTCACTTTCCTGCGCCACGGCGGCATTAAACAGCGCTTTGTCGGCGTCATTGCCACGCGGATCTTGGTTGACCAGATCGATGAACAGCGTCGCGGCTTCAGAGAAGCGCTTCTGTGCCAGGAGCTGCTCGGCCTTTTTGAACCGAACCTGCTGCGACAGCTTTTTGATGCTGCCTTGCTGAGACTGCGCCACCTGCGACGAGCCACCACAGCCGCGCTCTTTGAGCCGCGCCGTCCATTCCTCGAGCTTTTCGAGATCGCCGTCGATGTTGTACGAAACCAGGATCGCGTTGCCCGCGTCGACGGCGCGCTCGTCCTTGCAGTGCTTTTGAACGATATCGGCCATCCGCATCCGCATCTGCGGGAAGCGCAGGTATCGGAAGTCGATTTCGGCGGCTTTGTACGAAAACAGCGCGATTTTCGGCGAATCCGGCAAAAGCGTCACAAAGCGGTCGTAGGCGAACTGGAGCTTGGCGACTTCGTCGGGCAGCGGCAGTGGATTGACCGGCGGCGTCAGCTTGCCAGTCTGGGGGAGAGGCGGCTCACCCCCGGTCGTTGGACCGCTCGGCTGCTGATAAAACGCTGTGACCACCGACTCCCGAGCTTTGATGGTTCCGTACGCCGAGTCTTCGACATACTTGCCCTTCGGATCGGCGTCGCGGACCTTTTCGTACGCTTCTGCCGCCTCGGGATATTTTTCGCCAAAGAACAGCGACTCGGCCAGGTAGTAGCTGTACTCGTAGCGATCCTTGCTGTTCGGATGTTGCTTCAGGTACGCCTCATACGAGGCAGCCGCCTGCCGATATTCCTCGATCGCCTGTTTTCGCAGCTTCGGATCGTTTTTGGCTTGAGCCTGCTCGCGTAGCTTTTGGGCGCTTTCGTGCCGTCGCAGCACGACGTTCATCAGCGCTGCATCGGCTAGCTGAAGCCCTTCGGTCAGAGCGGCATCGTTGTCGCGGTTCTGTTTGGCCCAGTCGCTGCCCTCGACGTAGGTTCGGGCGAGCTGTTCTCGTTCGCGCAGCGCCTGCTCGAAGTTGCGCAGCCGCTCCATCGCCAGCACCACGCGGTCTTGAATGCGCGGGTTTTCAGCGGCCAGCGGCCACATCGCAATCGCCTGTTTGTAGACCTCGGCGGCGCGGGCGTACTCGGTGCGATCGAACAGGACATCACCCATCCGCTGGAAGACCTCGCGGACGTGCGGCTCGCTTTCGCGACCTTTGTAGTGGAGTTCGGCTCGCGAAATGCCCGACACCGGATCGTCTTTGCCGTCACCATCCCAGTCACGTTCAGAAAACGACAGCGCCAGGTACTGAACCGACTCCGCACGCAGTGCAAAGCCTTCCTTTTTGCCGGGTTCACCAAGCTTTTTCTGGTCTGCGAGTACGACCAGCTCGTCGAAGTGCTTCACCGCATCGAGGAACCGGTCGGAGCGATAGAACGACCACGCCAGCTTATAAAGTGCTTTGTCAAAGTACGGCGAGTCGCGGTGCGGGATCGCTTGCTGATACGAGAAGATCGCCGCGTCGAGCTCGCCTCGGTCAAAGTGATGCTCGCCGAGTCGAGTCCACGTTTCGGCCAGCAGCTTGCCATCGGATTTGCGCGGCTCGCAGCCGTCGTAGGGAGGCTTGTTTTTCCGGCCGACTGGTGGAGCTGGCGTCGCCAGAGGCTCAAATTTGTTCGCACAGACCAATCCGAGGAACGCTTGGCGCGCTTCCTCATCGTGATCCATTTCCCCGAGGCAGTAGCCGAGCAAGTACGTCGCCAGGTGGTTGTTGCGGTACGTCGGGAAGTCGCGCAGCAGCCGCCGATACAGTTCCACCGAGGGGTTGTAGTCGGGAATCGTGACGATTTCGCCGCTCTGGGCCTTCGACTGGCCGATGAAGGCTTCGCTGGTGCGCTCAAAGTGCAGCTCTGCCAAACGGAACATTGCTTCGGGCGAGTGACGTGGGTGCTGCGGATAGCGATTGAGGAAACGCTCCAGCTCGACGATGGCTTCGCTGCGAAGCTGCTTTTCTTTGGCTTCCTCGCGGCTGAGTCGGGCCGCATACTCGTTCTTGAGGCTGCTTCGTCGAGCCTTATAGCCCTCGCGACCGACCTCGTCGAGCACTTGCTTATAGCTGCGGGCTGCCTCGAAATAGCGACGGTAATCAGCAGCAAGCTCGGCGGGGAGATCGCTGGGGAGCGGTAGTTCCTCGGGTTTGGCCGTCGGCGCGGGTGCTGGCGGCGGTGCTGCGCTGATCGATTGGACCATCGGCTGACCGGGGGCCGGGGCCTTGGGTAGCGATTTGGGCTCATCGGTCGTCGGGAAGGCATCGTCGAGCATCCGTAGCTCGCGCTGCTGATCGTGCTGGATCTGAGCGAGTTCGTCCGCTGACCGCTGCCGTCGGGCCCAGGCCACCTCGGCGATACCGGCCTCGGCATGAATGAGCAGCTCACGATACTGTTCTACCGTCTGGGAAAGGCGAGCAAAGGCCGCTTGTCCAACGACCTGAGACGTTTCCGCCTGGAGTTTGTCGAGCGCTTCTCGCTGGCTCCGCAGCGCGTCTCGTTCCGACGCAAGCTGACTTTGCATGTCCCCGACGCGAACATCGAGCAAGCGGTCGAGTCGGCCGATCGTCTCTCGGAGCCGCCTTTCAACGGTCGTCGCTCGGTTGAGCGCGCTGAGCATCTCATCGGCTTGGGCCCGAGCCTGTGGGGAGAGTCGCAGCAGAAGGTGCAGGTACAGCGGACCTGACTCGCCTAGTAGCTCGGCATGATTGCGACGGGCGGTACTGGTGCCGTCGAGAGCATCGTTGCCACCCTTGGGTTCAGCCAAGCCTTTTGCGATCGTTTCTCGCCGCTGGGCGAGCCCGGCGAGCTGCTGCTTTTCCTCGGGGGTTGCGACTCCGGTAAAGAGACCGTCGAGTCGATCGGCGCTGGCGCGATGCAGCGCGACCAGATAGCGATACAGGGCCAGACTGCGGTTGCGTGGCTCGGTGATGTCGGCCGCAGAGACGGGCGTTCCGGCTCGGGGAGTACGCTGTCGTTCAGCACGACCGAGCGCATCCTCTTGTTCATCGAGCGCGGCGCGGGTGGCATATAGTTCACGATCTGCCGCCTGGAGCTGGGTCAAGACCTCATCGCCACGCAGGGCCGCGAGCAGCGATGGTGACGCCATGGACGCCAGCGACAGTGGAGCCTTCACCGAGCCGAGCTGTCCGCGTAACCGTTCGCCAAAGGCTGGGGCTGAGCCCAGGTCAGACTTGGCCTTTTCGAGCAGCGGCGTGAGATCCGCTCGTGTCGATGCAAAGTAATCCGCCGCAGCGTCTGGCTCGCCTCGACGGATGAGTAGATCTCCGAGGAGCAGCTTGGCCTCTGCAACCGGTAGCGTCGTCTGTGGCTCATCGCGATAGGCGATCAGCAGCAGTTTGAGCGACTGCTCGGCTCGTTCGGAGTCAGCCGCTCGCAGCGCCGACCACGATGCTTCGTATATCGCGTCCTTGAACAGGTTGCTCTTTTGAGAGATCCGCAGGTACGAATCGTGAGCCCGTTTGCTGTCGCCGCGCTCGTGATAAATCCGGCCGAGCGCCATGTGGCACAGCTCAACAACCCGCAGATCGTCATCACGACGGGGCAGTGGCTTGTCGACCAGAGACTTAAATACCGTCTCGGCTGAGTCGAGCTTACCAAGCTGAATTTGCGCAGCCCCAATGAGGTAGCGGGCGCGATGGTAAAAACTACTCGACTCGGCAACGGTGTTTAGCAACGGGAGAGCCGCTTTGGCATCACCGCGCAAAAACAGAAGCTTGCCTCTCACATACGGCGCAGACTCGGGCTGATTGGCGGCAGGAATTGCCGCAAGCTGCGAAAGCCAGGTCTTTTCCTGTGGATCGGCGCCGAGTTGAGTCGACAGCGCGAGCAGCCGTAACAGCGCTTGGGCATCAGCAGGCTTGTGTTCGATGAGCTTCGACAGCGAGCGCTTGGCACCGCGCAGATCGCCTTGTTCGGCCAGTGATTCACCGAGTAGTTGCAATGCCTCGGGATTTTCGGCCAGCGCCGGATCGTGCGCGAACTGTTCGGTGAGCAGCGATGACGTGGCTGCGTACAGCCGACGTTCGTATAGCTGACGGGCGCGGTCGAGAATGCTCTTCGGCGAAGCGGGGCTGTTGACGCCGGGTGTTGCGCTTGCCGTAGCCGTGCTGGGCATCGAAGTCTGCGTCGGGAGAGAGCCTTCCAGCGAGGTCAATGCCGATTCAAGTTGATCGAGCGCCTGCGACAGCGGAATGGCCGCCTGTTCACTGGCCTGCACCGGACGCGACGGCGAGACCAGCGGCGTCAACAGCCCGAGAGCGCCGACAAAACCCAACGTCAGAATCCGTTTGGCGTACCCGGAACGTCCAGGAGCTCGAGGAGTTGGTATGCAAGGCATAAGGCGCACGTCAGTTGGCCTTTTTGGTGCTCTCGACCCGGAAGTCGAACGCGGGGCGGTCTTCCACCCGCACCAGCAGCGGGTTGCCCTTTTCAAAGCACACCACTTCCAAGCGAGTCGTCTGACCATCGGTGACGCTGAAGCGATGGGCCGCCTTGGCGGTGAAGGTGTATTGCTCGTAGTAAGAAAAAACCTTGTTGCCGTCGCCGCGATAGGTGACGGCGACAGCTAAGGTGTGATCACCCGGACGGACGTTGCCATCGTAAACATTCTGTTCTTTGGGTTCAGCGGGGTGCCCGGGCTCTAGGCTGCGCACAAATACTTCACGTCCGTCGAGCTGGTAGCTCACCTTGACCATCTGGTACAGTCGTCCCATCTGGTCTTTCTGGACGACGACGAGCTTGGCACCACCCTGGGCGGAGCCGAGCAGCGTTTCGGTCAGCAGCGACAGACGCGCTTTGCTGCGGAATACCTGATCGCGCAGCTCACGGGTTCGCCGGTCCAGGTCGCTGAGCTGGTCGTTGTTTGGCGATGGCGGGATGGGGGTGGGCGTTGTGACTGGTGCAGGTTGAGCCGCCGCTGCGGGCTGTGAGGCTGTGGTTGGTGCGACGGTGGCGGAATTTGGCTCCTCTGCCCAGGCCGGGGAGCTGGCCGACAAGACCACTAGCAGGCTAAATCGCGTAAGCCACCCAATCGCCTGTTGGGCCCAGTGCTCACGGCGACTGCTTGCCGTCGAGCAGTCCTGTGCTCGCAACAGAGCACAAGGGCTCGCGAATTGTCTTCCTGGCTGCGTCGGACGCATAAGCTGAGCCGATTATAGCAGTCCGCCCCATCACAAAGCAGCCCGCTTCATTGCCACAATGCCGGAAGTTGCAGGTTGCTTCGTCAGCGGTTGAGGGCTAGCGATCGTCCGCTAGCTCGCTGGTGGCCGCGATGATTAGCATCGACAGCGCGGTTCGCAGCAGGGACAGCGCCTGTCGGATCACGAAGGCCCATAGCACCAGCATCTTGGCATCGAGTTTGACGGTGAGGGTACGGCCGAGGACGAGCAGGCCGCCGTGACCGATCAATCCCAACACCGCCAGAAGCAGAGCACCGATGAGAACGGGGCGCTGTCCGAGCACATGAAGGCCAGCCCGCAGCGATTGCCAGGCTGAGCGGGTGTCATCGTCGAGGCGTTTCATTCGGGCCAGGGTGAGCCAGATGCTGGCGAGCGACCAGGCCAGGACAAACACCATCACGACCGGAGCGAGTCGACCCATGAGCGACCCCCAAGACAGCTCACCGGCTTTGCTCCAGCCGATGGCGAACCCGGCGGCGGCACCTCCGAGCAAGAGGAGAGGCGTACGTACCGCCAGCCCGAACAATAGCTCCAGTTTCAGCATCGGCGAGGCGGACTCCGCGCAGCGGACCAGGAACTGTCCGGCGGGTACATAGCGCTCCGAAGAGGATGGACTAAGCCGCGAGAGGATGCCTCCGGAGATGAGCGCGTGTAGCAGGAAAAAGCACAGGACGCCGACCGTGATCGCCGAGGTCACTGCCGCCATCGCAGCGGGATTGTCGTTCATGATCTCGATAAGACCAACGTCGTACTCGCCTTTGGCGACCCGCTCGGCCAAGGGTCTGAGCGCCAGCACTTCGCGCAGCATCGCTCGCACCGGCAGCGTCGAGACCAAGGCGGTAAACAGCGACAACATTCCGAGTCCGAGGATCAGCAGCGGACTTTCGATGACCTTGGACAGGCCCTTCTGAAGCGCGGCAAAGCCACCTTGCGAAGCGACGTTGGGGACAGAAGCCTGGTTGTGGATAAGCTGTTGCATGGCGTAGTCCTTTCGTCGCTATAGCGAGATGAGATCAAGCGCGGTCTGGACCCAGCTTTGTACGGTTAAAAACAGCCGTGTCACCGGGCGCATATTTGGCTTCGCGAGGAGCCCGTTGTTTAGCCGCTTCTCGTCGAGGGCCAGCTTGATTTGCGGGTCTACTTCCGCCCGTTCCAGAGCTGCTCGACGATAGAAGCGCACCGTTCGCATGCGTTCCTCGGGGTGCGCATTCTGCTCTGCGAGCGACCACGACACTTGCTCCTGGCTGCCATCCTCGAACTTGACGACGACGTCGACGGGATAGATCAGCTCACCGCGCCGACGGACGACCACCAAGCTATCCCACAGTTGCTTGTCTTTGCCCTTGTCCTTCGCGTTGGCCTTTTTTTCTTTGTCTGTAGGTGGACTTAGCTCGTGACGACCTGCTGGTTTCCCGACACAGGCGGCCTGATTGGATTCGGTGAGGTGACGCAGCCACTCCACGCGCTCGGCGCCCTCGACGTGCTCGGGCATCATCGGGGGCTTCGGTGGGCAGTCCCACAGGCCGTAGGCCAGCTCGTGCTTTTGGTTGTCGACCTGTAGAATTTCGTAATCAGCGACGCGAGTGGTGGTGACGGCTTGGTTCCAAAACCAGCTCAAATCTTCGCCGGCACCTTCGCTAATCGCAGACATGAAGTCGGCGGGACGCGGCTTGTGGAAGCGATAGCGTTCGGCATAGTGACGCATCGCCTGCACCATTCGCTCGGGGCCGAGGTAGTTTTCGAGGCTGCGCATCATCAGCGAGGTATAGGCGTAGGTCATCGCGCCGTAGGTGCGGCCACTCAGCCGGAAGCTCGGTGTCGACAGCGGCATGCGACGTAGCACCCCGCGTGCACTCATCCAGTCGACATCGCGATCACCGAGGCAGAAGTTGGCAACTTTGATCGAGCTACAGCCGTCGGGGAACAGCCGATCCATGGCCTGGCCGGTGAAGGTTTGGTTGAGCCCCTCATCGAGCCAAGCATCCTCTACCTCATCGGAGTTAATCATCATCGGTACCCACTGATGGCCGAACTCGTGGGCGTCGACGCTTTCGATGATGCGGACCCCGTCGGGCATCGGGCTTAAAAAGCTGGTGATGAGCGTGGGGTATTCCATGCCACCGGCACCGTTACTGTCCCGAGGTGGCACGATGACGGTGACGTTCTTGTAGGGATACGAAAAGTAGCGGTGCTCGCCTTCGTGGATCGCGGCGCGGACGCCTTGTAAATGACGAAGGTCGAGGCTACCGAGTCCGGGGCGGTTGAGCACGCGGACCTCCACATCACCGAGCTTATCGGTGACGCGGTTTTTGTATTCGACAAACTTGGGATCGGCGAACCACGCAAAGTCGCGAACGTCGTCGGCGCGGAACGTGAGTTTCTTGCGCCCTTCGCTTTTTTGCTCGGCGATTTGGATGCCGGTAGCACCGACTACGAATTTCTCGGGGACATCGACGGTGACTTCGTAGCTACCGTGGTCGGAAAAGAACTCGGTGAAGCCGTGATATTGGTGGATGCGGAATCCGCAGTGCTCACTGCTTTTGTCGCACTCGAAGACGCCGATCTTGGGGAACCACTGGGTAACGGCGTGAAAGTCGTCGGAATAGCCCGAGCGTGCGAAGGTGCGGGGCAGCTTGGTGGTAAAGGAAAACTCGATCTCGATGGCGCTGCCGGGGCCGACGGGTGTGTCGAGCTTGAGCTTGAGCACCGAGTCGATGACCTGCGCTTTGCTGATGAGCTCGACGCCGCCGATTTTCAGGGAGAACAGATCGATCGCGCCGAATCCGTGTTCCGGCATCTCATCGCCGCGAAGCTGGGCTCCGGCCTCGCGAATGAAGGTGGTCGCATGGTGCTTGAACGCGTTCTGGTAGAGGTTAAACGATAGCTCGCTGGCCTCTTTGCGTTCGAGATTGCGCCAGATGAGGGTGCCTTGGCCTTTGACCTCGTGGGCTTTTTCATCGAGGCGGGCTGTCAGCCGATAGGAGGCGTTGCGCGGCGACAGCGGGCCGGGGACGCGCAGTGCCAGGGTGTCGCTTGGCCACGCAGAGGGCGCGGCCAGAGCCTGCGGGATGGTCGTTGCGCCGGGGGGAACAACGCCAAGGACGACACCGATTGCGGCGTTTGCAGTCCACTGCTTGAAGCGGGAGCTTGGGGTGCCAAGGCGGCGTGGGAACCTAGGGAGCGTGAACAAGACGGACCTCATATCGATTGAGCTAGCCACTGTAAGCTAATAACCAGCCAGAGCGGCTTCTCATTCCTTCACCGACATGACCGTGATAGCGTCGAGTCTTCGTGCGTGGAAGCAGATTCGCCACGGAGAAGCTGCCGCGACTTTTTTGCACAAAGGGAGAGCGTAGTCGGCAATGAGAAAGCAACCCACCCTGATTGGTGTCGGTCGGTTTGGGCGGATGTCCCACCAAGCGTTCGTTTCCGCGCTAGTGGCCGTGGCCGCCGTTTCTGCTCCGCAGACTGCACGAGCGCAGCTCCAGAACGGACAGATCAAAGGAATTGTGACCAGCGACGTCGACGGCAAGCCGCTCGCCGGGGTCACGGTGGTGGTGACGGGTCCAGCGCTGCAAGGAGAGCAGGTCGAGATCACCGATGCGAACGGGCGCTATCAAATCACCGAAATACCGTCGGGTGATGACTACGTGGCGCGCTTTTATCTGGGGGACAAGGTCGAAGAGCGGGTCGGCATCCGCATCACCCATGGCAAGACGCTGACGATTAGCTTTGCGTTTCCCCTGAAGCAAGTCGCACGCGAGGTCAAGGTCATCCGCGAGCGCGCTCCGAACGTTGATACCGCCAGCGCCAACGCCGGTGTCGAGATCAACCAAGAGGTTCTGCGCAATACCGCCGTGCGCGGACGTACTTTCGAGAGCGTCCTGTCGATGGCCCCGGGCACCGTCGATCCGCCACGCGGGCAGGGTGGTGATGTCGGCGTGTCGATCTCGGGATCGACCGGCAACGAAAACAACTTCATCATCGATGGACTCAATACCTCTGATCCCAACACCGGCATCATCGGGACAGAGCTGCATCAGTACTTCATCAAAGAAATCAGCGTCATCACCGGTGGCTATCAGGCCGAATACGGTCGTGCCACAGGTGGCGTGGTTTCGATTGTGACCAAGGGCGGTGGCGACGAGCTGCATGGGAGCGTGTTTCTGTCTGGGCAGCCGTTTCAGCTCACTCCGAAGACCGTGGGCAGACTCGGGGAGGCGCTGGCTTATCGTCGACGCGCCGATGGATTGCTCGGAGACATTGGCTTCGAGCTTGGGGGGCCGCTCAAGAAGGACAAGGTCTGGTTCTACCTTGGCTTTGCACCAACGGTTACGCAGTACCAGACCGATCGTGTGACGCGTCATGCCAACTGGAATCCGGCTTCCGGTGGAGCGCGGATTGATACGAAATATCAGTGTCCGAGCTATCTGTCTGATTCGGCTCTGTGCCGAGGTTCCTCGGCGCTGGCGATCGAAATGGAGGAATCGGGAACCCAGCGTTTCACCGAGCTGCGAACGCTCTACAACGGCATCGCAAAACTCCAGTTCAACATCAGTCCTGATCACAACCTAACGCTGTCCTATATCGCGTCTCCCAAGACGTTTTCTGGGTACTCTCTGCTCGGCTACGGACAGTCTGGTTCCGTCGAAGATAGCGAGTACAAATCGACCGATCAGGTTCACGATGCAACGCTGCGTTACGTGGGCAAGCTGCTTTCGCGCAAGCTTCAGCTTAACGCGATGTACGGATTTCACTTTCAGGGAATCAACATCGCGCCCAAAAACATCGACAAGCCGCTTCAGCTCTACTTAACAGAGAGCACCAATCCGTACTCCCTAGCGGACTTTGAGGACAACCCTGCTTGTCGTCGACAAATGCAGTCCGATGGCATGGGCGGAGCGATCGAGTTCAATCCTTGTCCGGTCACTACCTATCGCCGAAATGGATTTGGTCAGTACAACCGAACCGACTTGCAGCGGCACCAACTTCTGCTTGCAGCGACCTATTTTCTGGAGGCGCTCGGGACACACGCCATCAAGCTCGGGTTTGACTTTGAACACCTTCGCAACAAGAACTTTCGTGCCTACACGGGACCAAACGGAGATCCCAATGACGGGCTGGCCGCCAACGTCATGTATCGCACCAGCGCGGATGGCCAGAGTCTCCGAAATTTTGCGCAGTACTCTACCGTTGGACCTAACGGTGAGACCATCCTCCTTAACAACTTCGAGTCCACTACGTTCACCAACAACTTCGTGCTGTATCTGCGCGACTCCTGGAACGTGGGACCGATTCCGGGACTTGTCATAAACGCCGGACTCCGCTGGGAGGCGCAAGAGATCCACGGCGCGGACGGTAGCAAGCAGATCGGAATCTACGACAACTGGGCACCGCGAGCGGGGGCAGTCTGGGACTTCACGCAGAAGGGACTCGGGAAGCTGTTTGTAAACTACGGACGCTTCTATCAGTCCATTCCGCTCACCATCAACGATCGTCAGTTCGCGGGCGAAGGAGTCTTCACCGGAGCAGAGTCCACCGACTGCGCTACTGCGGCTCTGCAACAGGGGGGGCGGATGGTTCCGATTCCGAAAGCGGCGGGCGCGGGAACGTGCAACCTAAACGATCTGAGCCTTGGGAATCAGAACGGCGGACGATACGGCAACGTCATGCCCGGACTCAAGGGCATGTACATGGATGAGCTCGTCGCTGGCATCAGCTATGACGTCGGCTGGGATCTCGTCCTGTCCGCGAGCTACCTGTATCGCGGACTTGGCAATATCGTGGAAGATATGTCGATCGACGGGGGATATAACTACATCATCGCCAATCCTGGTGTGACTCCCGATCCGGCGCGGCTTGCCGGGCTGCAAACGGACGTAGACAGACTACGTTCTGATACGTCGCTTGTGGGACAAGAAAACCTGGCGCGGGCGCAGGCTCGACTCGACGCCTATCGATCGATCAGCACGCAGTATCCCAAGCCACGAAGGGAGTATCAGGGACTCGTCATCACCGCGCAGAAGCGGCTGTCGAATCGGCTGAGCATCCTCGCCAACTACACCTATGCCCGCATGATCGGGAATTACCCCGGAACCTACGATGGTGTCGTCGACGAGAACCTGCCGAACTTCTCTTCGCAGTACGATCTGCAAGACCTGATGAAGAACCGTACGGGTCCACTTCCTAACGATCGGCCGCACAACGTCAAGATCATCGGAACCTATCAGCAGCCGATTCGCAAAGGCAACCTCACCGTCGGCCTGTCGTTCTCTGCTTATTCGGGTAGACCGATCAACGTACTTGGGACTCACTTCATCTACGGAGACAGCCAGATCTTCATCCTTCCGCGTGGCTCGGGAGGACGCACACCCACGGTGAGTCAGTTCGATCTGCACGTTGGCTTCGATCATCCGCTCAGCCAACGAGTCGCTTTATCGGTCTACGCTGATGTGATCAACCTGTTCAATCAGCGCGAGGTGACCAACGTCGATGATGACTTCACCTACTCGAACGTGGCCCCGATTGTGAACGGCAAGATTTCCGATTTGACGCACCTGAAAGACATCGATGGAAGACCGATTGTGGCCAACGCCAACTATGGTCAACCGACTGGTTATCAGGCACCTCTCTTCCTTCGTTTGGGCGCACGCCTGTCGTTCTAAAAAGGAGTTCCCATGACCGCATTCCTTGAGCTTCCTTGTGCAAAACCCCTGGTGCTATTTTCGGTCTTCTTGGTACTCAAGATGGCTGGGGTGGCGTTCGCAACTGCCAATGCTCGCCGCAAGTCCAAGGTGGTCGTGAATCCTGAGGACACCGGCGTCAATCCCGGCTCTCACGTTGAGTCTCAGGATGCTCCTGCGGTACTCCGTGCCAAGCGTGCCCACCTCAATGATCTAGAAAACATTCCGGCCTTCCTTATCATCGCGCTGCTGTTCACGCTGACCGGTGCTCCGGCGCTTGGTGGTTGGGCGTACTTTGGCGTCTACTTTGCGGCGCGGACGCTGCATACCATCACCTATCTGTCGCAGAAGCAGCCCTGGCGAACCATCTGCTTTGCGATCGGTCAGGTGACGCTGCTTGGAATGCTGGTGCAGCTCCTGATGAAGGTACTTTAGGAGTCGCGCTGCGTAGTTTTAGATACGAACGTTTCAAACCAACCACTCAGCTCGGTCCGTCTCGCAATCGGCTGCAACCAGCCCGCAGGAATCGCATTCAATCCGTGAAGGATTCCTGATAGTCCTCCGACCACGCACGCCGTGGTATCGGTATCGCCTCCCATGTTGATTGCATCGAGCACCGCTTGCGAATAGGTTGGACTTCGCAGCAGCAGATACACGCTTGCTTCCAGCGTGTGCAGGACGTAGCCGCTCGACTGAATCGCGGATCGTGGTTCGCCGGCAATCCGACCCGAGAGGAGTCGACCATACTGCGTAAGCTCGCCTTGCCACTGCGGCGCGGAATACAGCCGATGGATCTGCGCGTTGGTCTTTTCGTAGGCGACGGCAGCAGAGTCTCCCATGAGCAGTCGAGAGATGAGCAGACACGCATATCCGCAGGCAAGCTGTGAACGCGGATGTCCGTGCGTGATCCGAGAAACCAGATGCGCGATCTCGATCAGTCGTTCCGGGGTCTCTTCATAAAAGCGCAGGCCGATCGGCAGAATTCGCATCAGCGATCCGTTGCCATTGTCACGATCGGTGGTGCCCCCGGCCTGTTCAGGAGGGCAGCCGCTGCGGAGTCTGTCGATCGCGTTGGCCGTCGCCATTCCGACATCGAACACCGATCCATACGGAGTCGCGTAGGCCTCTGTTAGGTAGCGAACAAAGCGCTGTCCGATGTCGCGCAGATCCAGTGCATGCTCAGACAAACTGAGCAGCGTACAGAGCATCAGCGAGCTATCATCGGACCAGGTTCCCGGCGGTTGATTGTACGTTCCGTAGCCACGTACTTCCCGTACCGGATCCCGGTCGCGCTCCTCGCGGGTCGAAAACTCAACCGGCACTCCCAGTGCATCGCCGACTACGGATCCCCATAAACCGCCGAGCATGCGTGATCTCAGGGTGACTTCGGTCTCTGTCATGGGCGACCCTCCGGTCGAAACGGTTGGGACTCTGTATCGGGATCCTGTGAGAGCTTCTGCAGGAGTGAATTACGACGACTGGGCAACCTTGGCGGCGGGCGGTGGCGGCAGTACACAGCGTGCAAAGTCGAGTCCGGTCAGGACTCCCTTTAGGTGGTGATGATCAATCGCCAGCACACGTCGTGCACGTGTCGAAACGGTAAAGCCAGCAGCGCGGAAGATCGGCGTGGTGACCGGCAGACAGAGCATCGCCTGGCTCATCGCTTCATCGGTGGGAGACTGCCCCGGACGGTCGCGTGCAGCCAGTGCCTCTTCTTGCGTAAAGATGCCTACAGGAACCCCATTTTCCATCACGACCACGCCACCGATCCGGGCTCTGCTTAGCATCGTGACCGCCTCAGAAAGCGGCGCACTCGATTCCACCGTCATCACCGGTACCGTCATAAGCTCTGAGATCGGCGTTGGCACCTTCGCCTCGATGATCGCCCGCATCAGATCCTTGGTGCTCACGACGCCCAACAGAGTCGACTTGTCGACGACAAAGACGCGATGAATGCGCTTGTCGACCATCTCTTGGGCGGCATCGATCAGGCTGTGGCGGGGCGATACCGCAAAGAACTTCGGCGTCATCAGATCACCCACACACATCGATGGGAGCTGAAGAGCCATCGGGCTTCCTGTCGCATAGACCATCACGCGAGCAATGCGCAGCAGATCAGAGCGTGACACCACTCCTGCTGGTGATCCATCTCGTCCCAGCACCGCCAGGCAAGAGATCCTTTTTTCGCTCATGATTTTGTTCGCGTCTTCCACCGTATCGTCGGCAGAGACGGTACAAACCGGAGAACTCATGTAGTCGGAAGCTGGGCGCTGAAAGACACTCATGGCCAAAATCATATCGCGCCGCAGGGGACGCAGGACAGCAGAATCACCAGCGGAGCCTGGGATTGCTGATCCGGTGCTGGCCCTCACTTGAGGAGCCAATCGGTATCGTGAGTCGAGCGTTTGGTTCGCCCTACTTCAGCCCGCCATACGGGTCGGAAGTGCTCTCTGCTGCGGAGTCCTCGGGGGCATTCTCTTTGGGCTTGTCCTTCGGTTTTTCAGCCGGCTTTTCGGCTGGCTTCTCCGAGGATTTTTCCGTTGTTTTTTCCGGTTTCTGGGCCTTTTCGGCGGTTTCCGGCGATTTTTCGGTCGGAGTCTCGACCGCCTTTTCCGGAGCCTTTTCCGGCGATTTTTCGGTCGGAGTCTCGACCGCCTTTTCCGGAGTTTTTTCCGGAGCCTTTTCCGGCGCTTTTTCAACCGGTTTTGCGGGAACCGCCACCGGCGCAAGCGCCGCTGGATTTGCCGCTGCTGGTGGGACTACCGTGGGCGGAACTGCGGGCGTGGGGGCCGGGATGGCACCTATCGCAGGGCCGGTCGCCGCCGGGATGGTTGGAGCAGTCGCTGATACCGGCACCGTAGGAGTCGGGGCAGCAGCCGGCTTCACAGGTCCGATCGGCCGAACGGTCGGAGTGTTCGGTCGAGCGTTCGTTCCGGGCCGAGTTGTCGGTGACAAAGGTGGCGTGGCGACCGGCGCGGCGGGCGGAGTCTGAACCGGGAGTGGTTGCGCAGTCGGAGCGGTGCGTAGCTGGGCATAGAGCACCCCAAACAGCAGGCCCACCGTGATCGCCGCAAGCACCCCAAGCAGTGACTTGGCGTGACGTTTATAAAAAGGCTCGACCAAGCTGTCGACATCGTCATCGATGATCTCGCGCTGGCGACGGGATGGAGCCGGCTCAAGAGGTGCCGATGGTCGCGGACGCTGGGCGCTGCTGGGTCGCCCTGATTTCGGCCCAGAACGCGGCGTCGGATCGGCCCGACGAGCACTCTTGGGCAGACCCGCCGCGCCACTTGCCGGACGATGTGCCGAGCCGGACTTTGGACGTGGACGCTCTTTGGGGACGGCATCGTCATGGGGACCGCTGGCCCAGGCATCCAAAGAGGGTCCGTCCTGATCGCCATCCTCCCCATCATCCGGCTCGTCTTCGTCGAGATCGTGGTCCTCCGAAGCACGGGCTGCCTTGTCCGATCCGCCCGCTGGTGGTGCCAAGGCGAGCAGCGCCGCCCGTACCTCTTTGGCCGTTTGTGGACGTGCCGCTGGGTCTTTTTCGAGCAGGCTCAAGATCAGCTCGGCCAGATCGTCGGAAATCTTCGGATTGACCTCCCGCGGATCAATCACTGGATCGCGAACCTGCGACAGCAGCACTTGCAGCCCCGCTTGTCCGTCGAACGGCACTCGGCCTGTCGCCATCTGAAAGACGATGCAACCCAGGGAATACAGGTCGGCGCGGCCATCGACCGCTTGCCCCGACGCTTGCTCGGGCGCGATGTAGTGCGGCGTACCGAACACCGTCCCCATCCGCGAGATCGCATCTTCACCGGGTGCGTAGGCAACCAGAATTTTGGCGATTCCAAAGTCGACGAGCTTCACCACATCGGGCTGGCCGCGCCTCTCGCTGATGAGGATGTTTTCGGGCTTCAGGTCGCGGTGGACAATTCCTTGCGCGTGGGCCTCGGTCAGTGCAGCGGCGATTTGGCTGCTGAGCTGCACAATTTTGGCCAGCGGCAGCGGCCTCCCTTTGTCTAGTAGCGCCGACAGCGACCGACCGTCGATGTACTCCATCACGATGAACGGCGCGCCTTCCTCGGTCTGGCCGACCATGTGGACGGTGGCGATGTTCGGATGGCTGATCTTGGCACCGGCGCGGGCCTCACGGATGAAGCGCTTGACGATGTCGGGATCTTTCAGCAGATCGGCGCGCAGCACCTTGACCGCGACTTGCCTCTCCATGCCCGCTTGCGAGGCTCGGTAGACGGTTCCCGTCGCACCTTGCCCGCAGACCGCCTGGATTGCAAACTGTCCCATGAGCAGCCGTCCGACCCAGGGCTCGCGGTTTTCCGTCACAGGAACTACAGCGAATCCGTCGACCGGACAGAAGCGTACTTCGTTCTCATACCGTTTTCGGCAGTGGGTACACTCGGTCACGTCATTGTTTTTAACACTTCGATGAACGACTCGGAAAGGTCGGTCGTCAGACCAACGCAAGTGACCATGCAACTTCCAAGTCGTTGGTCCTGCATCAGGTGGCCCGCACATTGTGTAGATCGGTGTTATCGTTCATTGGCCGCTTGCGCCTGATGCCCGACGATGCCGCGCTGCATATGGCATCGCTCGGCATGGTGTGGTACTTGGAATCGACAGGAGAAATTCGACGATGAGAGCCCTTTCTGCTTCCGCTGCGCTGCTGCTTTTCGCGGCGAGTGTTCCCGCCGGTGCCAAGGCCCCGCCACCGCCTCCCCCGACGAAGTCGGCAGCTTCGCAAGTGACCGCTGATGCGGCTGGCCGTGCGATCGGAGAGTTGGCCGGCAAGTTCAAGTTCGGCACGACTCCAGAAGAGAATATGACCCTCATCGAGAAGGACATTAACGCCAAGTTTCAGCCGAGGATCGAGGCTGAAAAAGAAGCGGCTGATCAGGATCGGGTCCGCAAAGAGCGTCAGGACGCGATCGCTCAGATGCGCGACTCCTATATCAAGTTCAACGGTCAGAAGACCGGCTGGGATGTCTCGATCGTCGACCGCGAGTTTGGCCACCGCAACGGCGAGTCCATGCTGGTGATCTGGGAAAAAGACCAGAAGCGCTTCTTGTTCTTCTGGAAAGAGCGTCTCTACAAGCAGTACATCGTCTACAACGCCGAAAAGTTCAAGGGCATGGACTTTGATACCTTCGTCGGTGTCATGGAAGGTCGTTACGGCAAGGCCTCGATGAGCTTCGCCAAGAAGCAGACCGATGACGAGATGGCACTCGATTTCTACGAGTGGCCCCCGCAGGGCGACTTCATCCTGCGCTGTTACGATGCGACGACGTTCTACAACAACTTTTGTCTGTCGATCATTCAGAAGTCCACTTGGCCGCAGATTGAAAAAGAGCGCGCTGTCAACAGTCCGCCACGTGTTCGTCACACGAACTCGCACGTGATTGACACCGTGACGCAGGGTGACTCGGCGACCGATCCCAACGAGAACGTCGTCGACGCGCTCGTGGGACGGAAGGCGGCCTCCAGCGTCGAGCAGAAACGCATCGAAGAGCGCATCAAGCGTCAGGCGGAAAAAGAGAAGCAGACTCCGCCGGCTGCGATGCCAAAGTAACCGCCAAACAGCTTCCGCTCGGCTGTCAACATCCCGTCTGCCACCGGCCTCGCGTCCGTTCCGTTTTCGTCGCTGCTGGTGGCTTCCTCAAGGACAACCCAATGGCTGGCATTTTCAAAGCGTACGACATTCGTGGCATCTATCCGAGCGAGCTTGATGAGAAGTTAGCTTCTCGAATTGGCTCTGCTGCGGTTCAAGTTCTTGGTGCCAAACGGATCGTGGTCGGTCGCGACATGAGGCAAAGCGGCCCGAGCCTGCGACAAGCGCTCATTGATGCCATCGTGGCCGGTGGCTGCGACGTGATCGACATCGGCGAAGTGGGAACCCCGACGCTCTATTACGCGGTCGCCAGCCTGGCGGCCGATGCCGGCATCATGATCACCGCCAGCCACAACCCGGCGCGCTATAACGGCTTCAAGCTGTGCGGCAAAGGCGCAACGCCGATAAGCTACGACACCGGCATTGCCGACATCGAGCGGTTGGCGCGCAGCGAGACCCCGTTTGCGACGAGTGACTCGCCCGGTCGTGTGACGGAGCAGGGCTTGCTCGCCGAATATCACAAGTTCTTGCTCGGGCTGGTGCCACCGTCGAAACCGTTCAAGTTGGTCATCGATACTGGCAACGGCATGATGGGCGCGGTACTGCCCGGACTTTTGGCCCACCTGCCGAGCCACGTGACTCCGCTGTTTTTCGAGGTCGACGGCAGCTTCCCGAATCATGAGCCGAATCCGCTCGACCCTCGCAACATGCGTGATCTGCAAGCCAAGGTGCGCGAAGTGGGGGCCGATCTCGGTATTGCTTTCGACGGGGATGGCGATCGGGCCATGTTCGTCGATGAGCGTGGAGAACTCGCGCCGAGCGACCAAATTACCGCGCTCCTCGCCGATGAGTTCTTGGCGAAGGAGCCTGGCGCGACGGTGATCTATGATCTGCGTTCGTCGTGGGTGGTGCGGGACGAGATACTTCGTCACGGAGGCAAGCCACTTGAAAGCCGGGTCGGACACAGCTTTATCAAACGCAGCATGCGCGAAACCCACGCAATCTTCGCGGGCGAGCTGTCGGGTCACTTTTACTTTCGCGACGCGTTTTATACCGACAACGCCGAGCTAGCGATGCTGTGGGTGTTGGCCGTGTTGAGCAAACGCGGCCAGTCGCTGAGTCAGGTATTGCGTCCGTTGGCATGTTATTTTGCGACGGGTGAATTGAACTTTGTCGTCACGGACAAAGAGTCCTGTCTGGCTCGGCTGGAGAAGGCCTTTCCCGGTGCCGAGGTGTCGTGGCTCGATGGGATTACGATTCGTCTCGGTGACTGGTGGTGTAACGTCCGGCCGAGCAATACCGAGCCGGTGCTGCGTTTGAACCTGGAAGCTCGGACCGAGTCGCTGCGTGAGCAAATGCGTCGCGAGGTCGAGCGCATCATCGGTGGCTCGCCGGCCACGGCTCATCACTAGCGAATGCACGAGCTGGCGGTGGCTGAGCGACTGGTCGCTCTCGTCGCTGAAGAAGCCACAAGGGCGGCCTGCGTCAAGGTCGAGACGGTGTTTCTTCACCTCGGGGTGCTGTCCCATGTTGAGCCCTCGTCGCTGGAGTTTGCATTTTTGGCGGCGAGTCGAGGCACGATCGCAGAGGGCGCGGACCTGCGGGTCGAGCGCACGGTCGCCCAGGCGCACTGTCTGTCCTGCGAAGCCAAGCTCACGGTCACGCAGCGTGGAGCGCCCTGTCCTCGCTGTGGATCGTTCGAGCTAGTGGTCGTTGGCGGCGATGAGCTGCGGCTGGTCCGTTTGGAGGTTTGGTAACGATGTGCGCGATTTGTGGCTGTGGTGAACCAGGGTCGGCGAATCAGCATCATCCGAAGGACCATCCGCACGTGGACGAAGGCGAGCACGAGCACGTCTTGGCCGACGGGACCGTGCTCCGCCATCACCATCATGATCCGGTGTCTCATGGTCCGCCGATGATTCGCCGGATGATCGAGGTCGAGCGCGATCTGCTGGCTGGCAACGATGCTCAGGCCGCGGTCAATCGTCGTCGCTTTTTGGCGGCACAGACGCTGGTACTGAACCTGATGTCGAGTCCGGGCTCGGGGAAGACCACGTTGCTCGAACAGACGCTGCTTCGCCTTGCTGGACGGTGGCCGGTGGCGGTGATCGAGGGCGATCAGCAGACCTCACTCGACGCGGAGCGGATTCGCCGAGCGGGCGCTCCAGCGGTGCAGGTCAACACCGGCAAGGCTTGTCATCTCGACGCGCAGATGATCGAGCGAGCGCTGGTGGAGCTGGCACTACCCATGGATGGGCTGCTGCTCATCGAAAACGTCGGCAATCTGGTGTGTCCGGCAGGCTTTGACCTAGGTGAGCACAAGCGGGTGGTGATCGCGTCGGTGACGGAGGGTGAAGACAAGCCTCTGAAGTATCCAGATATGTTTGCACGCGCTGATTTGGTCGTCGTCAGCAAGATCGACCTATTGCCGTATCTGGATTTCGACTGTGAGCGCTTCGTCCGCTATGCGCGACGAATCCATCCGGGCGTCGCGGTGCTTGCTCTCTCGGCGCGTACCGGCGAAGGCCTACCGCTATGGTTGAGCTGGCTTGACTCGCAGCGTGCCTCGCTCGGGTAAGCCATGGTCGATCGTCTGCGTGTGCGTGTCCGAGGTCTGGTTCAGGGCGTCGGGTTTCGTCCGTTTGTGCATCGGTTGGCGACTCAGTTTCGCTTGTCTGGTTTCGTGCGCAACGACGCCGAGGGGGTGCTGATCGAGGTCCAAGGCGAGCAGCTATCGCGCTTTGTGACCGCGCTGCGCGAATTGCCGCCGCCGCTATCGCGAGTGGATGCGGTGGATGCGGTCGGCTGTCCGGCGCAGCTCGAGGAAGCTGGGTTTGTGATCGCAGAGAGCTTGCCGGACGGTCCGTCGCAGACGGTGATTGGGCCGGATCTGGCACCCTGTGATGACTGTCTCGACGAGATATACACACCGACGGCTCGGCGCTATTTGTATCCATTTACCAACTGCACGCACTGCGGGCCTCGCTACACGATTACCCGGGCTCTGCCGTATGACCGGCCACAAACGACGCTGCGCGATTTTCCGCTCTGCGCCGCGTGTCGGCTCGAGTATTCCGATCCCCACGATCGGCGCTTTCATGCCCAACCGATGGCCTGTCCCACCTGCGGACCTCGACTGAGCCATCCGCTGTCCGAGATTGTGGCGAGGCTCCTCGCGGGGCAAATCGTCGCACTCAAAGGGCTTGGTGGCTTTCACTTGATCTGTGACGCGACCCGCGAGTCGGTGGTGCAGAGGCTGCGCCAGCGCAAGCATCGGGAAGCAAAGCCGCTTGCGCTGATGGTGATGAACCTCGAAAGTGCGCGACTCTTTGCCGACGTATCCGACGAGGAATCGGCGTTGCTCAGCGACCCGCGACGACCGATTGTGCTGCTGCGTCGCAAGTCGGCGGGGAACCTGGCACCATCACTTGCGGCGAATTTGTCGACGGTGGGACTGATGCTACCGATGTCGCCGCTGCACGATCTGTTGGTGTTTTCGGCCCTTGGTTCACCGTCGGGGTTGGCTTGGCGCGAGCAGGCTTGGCCGCTGGCTCTGGTGATGACCTCCGGAAACCTGGCTGAAGAGCCGATTGTTTGCGACGATGAGGAGGCCCGGCACAAGTTGGCAGTGATTGCCGATTTGGTGGTGACGCACGATCGCCCGATTGCGGCGCGCCTTGACGATAGCGTGGTGAAGCAGGTTGCGGGGCGAGGTCTGCTGATTCGGCGAGCGCGAGGTCAGGTGCCCGAGCCGATCGAGCTGCCCTTCGACGGTCCACCTCTGCTTGGGCTGGGCGGGGATCTCAAGGCCACGCTGTGTCTTGTCCGTGGTCGCGAGGCATTTGTCTCCTCACACATCGGCGATCTGGGCAGCGTCGAAATGGCTCGGTCCTATCACCAAACGCTCGAACACCTTTGCCAGTTTCTCGCGGTGCGGCCAGAGCTGGTGGTGGCCGATCGGCATCCCGATTTTGTGGCGCGTCGTCTGGTCGCTGACCTTCGACTGCCGCTCCATGAAGTGCAGCATCATCACGCGCACCTTCAATCAGTCCTCGCGGAACACGGCGGTCGTGAGTCGGCGATCGGGCTGGTGCTCGATGGATTCGGCCTGGGGGACGATGGCACAGCGTGGGGTGGGGAGCTGCTCCTCACTGAGGGCTCAGCGTGTCGGCGAATCGGGCACTTGCGACCGGTGCCGCAACCCGGCGCGGAGACGGCGAGCCGTGAGCCCTGGCGATTGGCAACGGCGATGCTCGCTTCGTTGGGTCTGCCAGAGGAAGCCATTCGGCGCTTTGGTGCTCGTTGGCCGGTGCCGTCGCTGCTCCGTCTGGTCGATAAGCCGGGGCTGAGCCCACCGACGACCGCCTGCGGACGGTACTTTCAAGTGGCGTCGGCCTTGCTTGGACTGCGCGAGGTGGAACGCTATGAGGGAGAAGCCGCGATGGTGCTGGAAAGCCAGGTTCGACGCCCCACGGTGCTCGCAAGCGGCTTTACGATTCATCCGAGTGGGAGCTGTGGCGAAGACGTGCTCGATCTGGCTCCGCTGTGGCGGGCGCTCCTCGACTGCAATGCGGAGGACGGAGCGGCGCTGTTTCATGGCACCTTGGCGGCAGGACTGGCAGCGCTTGCACTTGGAGCACTCCGTCGTCACGGCAAGTCCGAGCTGGTGCTCACCGGGGGCTGTGTCGTCAATCGTTGGCTCACAGAGTCCCTGATTGCCGAGCTTCAGGCCCATGGGATCAGCGTGCTGCTGCCGCGACGGCTCCCGCCCGGTGACGGAGCGCTCAGCCTGGGACAGGTATTTGTCGCTGCTCTGCGGCGAAGAGAGTGCTAGAACCTGGGGCCATGTGTCTGGCGCTGCCTGCGCGGGTGATCGCGCTTCATGATGAGGATCACGCGACGGTCGATCTTGGCGGCGTGCGGCGGCGCGTCAACGTCATGTTGGTCGAAAACCTGCGACTCGATGACTACGTGCTGCTCCACGTTGGTTTTGCGATCGCCAAGCTTGATCCCGAGGAAGCAGCCCGCACCCTGAGTTTGCTCGAGGAAGCGACGCGCTTACCGACTCCTTAGCTGGGGTGTTCGTACAGTGGCAGCAGCTCGATGCCGGGACGCAGGCTGTCGACCGTCAGGTAGTGCTCGTCGAGATCAATCAACAGGACGGTCTTATGCTCATCGCGCATGCCGAAGCTGGTCGATAGGATCAGCTGTTCGAACCCAATGGTCTGGTAGCCGGTGGGAATGATCGTGTGGCCGTAGACCGCGATTTGGGCGTTGACGCGAGCCAGCAACGACTGAGCCTTAAACGGGGGCAGCACGTGCTCCCAGAGCAGTTGTCCCAAAAGGCGTGCCGCATGGTCGCCGGGTTTGCTGGACTTGGTGGAACGCGGCTTGTCCGTTCGTCGCGGGGCGATATAGCGACGATAGTCGATGGCTTCGAGATCCTCGATGCGGAGCAGCTCGACGGCGGGCGCCGCATGGCTGAAAAGCAGTCCGCAGGGCGCCCAAGCCACGATGGGCAACGATCGAAAGAAGCTGGCCATGTGCAAGCTGGCCTCGATGCCGATTCGCTGCTCAAGTGCGGTGGCTTCATCGCGAGCAAACAGCGAGGTGCGGGGTCCACCAATGTGGGCGTGTTCGTGGTTGCCAAGTAGAACGTGGATGCGACCCGGATAACGCGAAGCGAGGAGCTGTACGCCGAGCAGCACGGCCGGTGACTCATCACGATAGGGCCGTCCTGCAAGCGGGTGGCCGTGTGGGGCGTCTTGGGGCCAGCTAGATGGATCCACATAGGGTCCATGTACAAGATCGCCCAGCAGCAGCAGGTGCGCATCTTCGCCCAGACGCTCAAAGCGATGTGCGATGGTCAAGAAGTCGCGATAGTTGCCGTGTAGGTCGGCCGCTACGAGCATCTTTCCATGCCCTGGTAAGCGAAGTAGCTTTGCGCGATGGGCCATCTGGGGTGTGGCACCTTAGGGGAGCCGGCGCGTCTGCAAGCCAGGCTAAGGTGGCGGGCTATCATAGCATTTTCGCGAACCTAACCCTTGTCTCCGAGGGAGCGGTCGGTTACTAATCTTGACTGCCCGCAAGTGCGACTTAAGCCTAGAAGGCACAAGCATGATCAGCACAATCATTAAGAAGCTGTTTGGCACCAGCCATGATCGCGAAGTCCGGCGCCTCCAACCGCTGGTCGCACGAATTAACCAACTCGAAGAGTCTTGGAAGAAGAAATCCGACGAGCAGCTTCGCGGGATGACCGCAGAGTTTTATCGTCGTCTCGATAACGGGGAACCGCTCGACAACTTGATCCCCGAGGCATTTGCCACGGTTCGCGAGGCGAGTCGCCGGATCGTGAACATGCGGCACTACGACGTGCAGCTCATCGGTGGCATGGTCCTGCACCGAGGGGCGATCGCCGAAATGAAGACCGGCGAAGGCAAGACCCTCGTCGCGACGAGCCCGCTGTACCTGAACGCGCTGCAGCGCAAGGGCGCTCACCTGATTACGGTGAACGACTACCTGGCGACCCGCGATGCGGAATGGATGGGCCGAATCTACAAGTTCCTGGGCATGTCCGTCGGCACGATTGTCCACGGTCAGTCGGACCTGGAAAAGCAGGCGGCCTATCGCTGCCACATCACCTACGGCACGAACAACGAGTTCGGCTTCGACTACCTTCGCGACAACATGAAGGAGTCGATCGAGCGCTACGTGCAGCGTGATCTGCACTTTGCGATTGTCGACGAAGTGGACTCGATCTTGATCGATGAGGCGAGGACTCCGCTCATCATCTCGGGTCCGGCGGAGCAGTCGGCGCAGCTTTACTACAAGGTCAACCAGATCATCCCGAGGCTGAAGAAGGACGTTGACTTTACCGTCGACGAAAAGCACCACTCAGCCGTACTGACCGATAGCGGCGTCGAAAAAGTCGAAAAGCTGCTCGCCATCCACAACCTGTACGACGCGCAGAACATCGAGTGGAATCATCACGTCCAGCAGGCACTGCGGGCGCACTCGCTGTACAAAAAAGACGTGAACTACATGGTCACCGACGAAGGCAAAGTCGTGATCATCGATGAGTTCACCGGGCGATTGATGCCGGGTCGGCGTTGGTCCGACGGTCTGCATCAAGCGATCGAGGCCAAGGAAAACGTCCAGATCGAAGAAGAGACGCAGACGCTGGCAACGATCTCGTTCCAGAATCTGTTCCGTCTCTATAAGAAGCTGGGCGGCATGACCGGCACCGCCGACACCGAGGCGGAAGAGTTCCACAAGATCTACAAGCTCGACGTGGTGGTCATTCCGACGAACCTGTCGATGGTTCGCAAGGATCACCCCGACCTCGTCTACAAAAACGAGCGTGGCAAGTTCCGTGCGGTGATCGAAGAGGTCGCCGAGTGTTACGAGCGCGGCCAGCCAGTCCTCGTCGGTACGGTCAGCGTCGAAAAGAGCGAAGTGTTGTCGGCGATGCTCAAGAAGCGGGGCATCCCACACAACGTGCTGAACGCCAAGGCCCATGCCCGCGAAGCCGCGTTTGTCGCGCAGGCCGGTCGTTCCAAGATGGTCACGATTGCCACCAACATGGCTGGTCGTGGTACCGACATCCTCCTCGGTGGCAACCCCGAGTTTATGGCCCGAACCGAGGTCTACGGCGAGGAAATGGCCTGCCGACCCGGGGCCTGCGACGAGTCGACGCCTGAGTATAAAGAGGCGTATCTAAAGCATAAAAAGGTCACCGAAGAGGACAAAAAGAAGGTCGTCTCCGTCGGTGGTATGCACATTCTCGGCACCGAGCGCCACGAGTCGCGCCGCATTGACAACCAGCTTCGTGGTCGCGCCGGTCGTCAGGGCGATCCCGGCTCGTCGCGGTTCTATCTGTCGCTGGAAGACGATCTGCTGCGCATCTTCGGAGCGGAGCGAATCACTGGACTGATGGAACGACTCGGTATGGAAGAAGACGTGCCGATCGAGCACTCGATGGTGAACCGTGCCATCGAGAACGCGCAGCGCAAGGTCGAAGCGCACCACTTCGACATGCGCAAGCATCTGCTCGAGTACGACGACGTCATGAACCAGCAGCGCAAGAGCATCTACTCGCTGCGACGGTCGGTCCTCGAAGGACGGCTGCCGGGCTTTGATGTCGAAGCGATGCTGGGTGGCAAAGGCATCAGCGTTCCCGTCAAGCCCGAGGCTGAAGACGGTGAAGATCATCATGCCGTCGTCACCGCGCAGCTCGTCGACAAGGTCAAGGCCGAGTACGAAGGCTGGCACAAGCGACTGGAGCCGGTGGTAAAGGTCATCCTCGACTCGTTTTGGGACAACCCCGAAGGCGAGGGCGGCTCCGCTGACGGCTCACACTTTGGCGATAAGCCGGGTGAGATCAAGGCCGAAGGCAAAGGCAAGCTGCGCGATCCACGGGCGCTCACTCACGAGCTGTATCGCCGGTTCGGCGCGGTGATCGAGTTCGACAACGACGAGCAGAGTGACAAGGACAAAGCGGTCGCCAAGGTTGCGCATGAGACCTCGGTGTCGCTGGTGCAGCAGCGCAAGCGGGTCTTCGACTTGGCGTACGACTTGGTTGAAAAAGTCGTGGTCGAGTACTGTCCGGAAGACAAGACCCCAGATGACTGGGACATTCCGGCGCTACAGACCGCGCTCAAGGATCAGTTTGGCGTGGCGGTGACGCTCGCGGATGTGAGCCTGGAGGTCGGTTCGCTCGCGGACAAGGCGTGGGAGCAGGTCGAGAAGCACACCGAGGCGCGTGAGGCCGAGCTGGGCCTGGCATTCCTGTACTTTGCGCGGCACTTCTGGCTGGAGGAGATCGACTCGCAATGGATCGATCACCTAAAGGCCATGGATCAGCTCCGCGAAGGCATCGGTCTGCGCGGCTACGGCCAGAAAGACCCGAAGCAGGAGTACAAAAAAGAGGGCTACAACATGTTCATGCAGATGACGGACACCATCTCGCAGAACGTAGCCAAAAAGCTGTTCTTGGTCCGTCTCGATCAACAAGCCTCGATCGAGACTCCTGAGCAAGAGGCAGAGCAGAAGCTTCCAGAGTTTAAGCTCAAGCCGCGCCGGGTCGTGCTCCAGCATCAGTCCTCTGCCACGTCGGGGGCCGAAGATGAAAAGAGCACTCGCGACATCCGCAGCGATGATCAGGCAGAGGTCGAAGGCGACCAGACCAAGCAAGGGAAGACGGCCAAGCGCGAAGAACAGAAGGTCGGGCGCAACGAACCTTGTCCGTGTGGCTCGGGCAAAAAGTACAAGAAGTGCCACGGCGCAAACGCTGCGTAGGCTCGCTCCCTCCTGCAACTCTCGACGAGCCGACGTTCGGTCGGTTCCGTCTCTTCTCCCCAACTTCTAAGGATTCCTAAGCAACTCTTGATGGAGTCGCCGGATGCCTCGTTCCCAACTGCGAGGAATAAGAGGCATCCTATAGGATTCATATTAGAACGGTCGCGGCTTGTCGGTGTGAAACACGTAGAACAGGATCGCGAGCAGCGTGACCACCGCGAGGGCCAGTGCTGCGATCTTGGCGGCAGAGTGGGGCGCGGTTCCTTCCACTTCGCCCGTCTGACCGTTCACCAGGAAGCGGTGGACCTTGCCTCGGTATTCATAGGCCGCGATCCACATTGGAAGCAGCACGTGCTTGAATCGGACGCGCTGAAACTGATGGTTGGTGCGGACTTCACGCTGGCTGTCACCCGGAATGTCATGCACGCAGCGTGACACCTGGCTGTCCGCGATCTCGCTTTTGGCTTGTTTCCAAGCTTCCCGCAGTCCGACGGCGTAGCGCTCTGCAGAGAAGCCGAGCAGATACTCGCTGCTGTAGGGAAGGAGTCCTTCGGTATCGAAGCGGTGCACGTCTCCTGATAGCTCCGTCGCGAGTCCGCGTGAGGCGCAGAGCAGGTGATCTTGATACTGATCGTGGCGCTGTCCGCTACAGGGTTCCCAGCGGGTGTGCGCGATGCGCTCGGTGACTTCACCGCGATCGGTTTTCTTGCGAACCGTTTCGTAGTGCGTGTAGCCGGCATCGGCGCTCCAGCGTGTGGTGACCTCGCACCCAAAGGCCCAGTAGGGAATGTAGACACCATGCAGCGTTTGCACCGATGCGGCGCTGCGGAGGTTGCGTGGACGTAGCCACAGACCCCGTAGCCAGCGCTGAAACGCTCGTTCGGCTCCGGTGCGATCGATCGCAAACGGAATCAGAGACTCCGGTTGATAGTGATCCTCACTGGCGGTAAACGGCACCACCAAAGGAGAGCGACAAAACTCGCAGCGGGTGGCCTGAACTTCATCGGGAAGCTCTACTTCGGCCAGACAGGTTTCGCATCGAATCGGGCGCGTTCCCTGACCGAGCGGACCGCGTACCTTACGCTCCGATTCCAGATCGTGATCGAGAATCTGTCCGTCTTCCGCAGCCTCGACGGCTTGCAGATCGCCGCAGGTTTGGCAGCGGAGCCGACCCGCCGCCGCGTCCCATTCCACTACAGAACGACAGTTCACACAGACGCGCCTTGGATTCGCTGCGGTCGACATGTCTGCCAGTATATCGTGCTACGATGATTTGAGAGGCAATCAGATGACAGCCGACCAACTTCCCCCTGGATCCCGGAACAAACTCCTGAACGCGATTCAGTATCTGGCGAATCCGTATCGATTTTATGAAAAGGCCTTTGTCCGCTACGGCGATACGTTCCTATTTGTGGGTCCGAACGGTCCGGTGGTGCTGACCCGCGATCCGGAGCATGCCAAGGTGATCTTTACGCTGGACACCTCGCAGATCGAAATCTATCCCGAAGAGGGCGTCGATTTTGTGATGGGCAAGCACAGCGTGCTGGTCATGACGGATGACCGACACCGTCGCGAGCGCAAGCTCTTGTCGCCACCGTTTCACGGGGCGCGGATGCGTGCGTATGGAGCGACGATGCAAAAGGCCACTCGCGAGGAAATGAAGACCTGGAGAGTGGGCGAGGTGGTCGACTTTCAGCGCGCCATGCAACGGATTTCTCTGTCGGTGATTGCCCAGGCCGTGTTCGGTCTGTCGGATCCGGAGGAAGCCCAGCGCGCTCAGCGGCTCAGCGTATCGTACATGGAGAGCCTCAATCCGCTGATTCTGTTCTTTCCTTCGCTGCGAAAGGAACACTTTGGGATCACTCCGTTTGCGAGCATTCACCGGTCGCGGCGGGCTCTGGAAGAAGTCCTAGAGGAACAGATTCGCAGGTGTCGTACGCGTGCGCCGGGGGAAGACATTCTGAGCCTGATGGTGAGTGCTCACTACGATGACGGCTCGACCATGAGCGATGAACAGATCCGCGATGAGTTGTTCACGCTGCTGCTGGCCGGGCACGAAACGACGGCGCTCGGGCTATCGTGGATGTTCTATCACTTGTATCAAAATCCCGAGACGCTGGTACGCTTGCGGAGCGAGCTTACGGCGCTCGGAGAACATCCGGAATCGGAAGTGATCGCGCAGTGCCGATATCTGGATGCGTGTGCCCATGAGTCGTTGCGGATCTATCCGATCGTTGGAGAAGTTTTTCGTAGGATGCGGGTTCCGCTACAGCTCGGTCCCTACACGATTCCGGCGGGATTTGCGGTGTCGGTCAGCGCGATTGGCGTCCACCACAATCCGGCCATTTATCCGGACCCGGAGACCTTTCGGCCCGAGCGATTCCTAGAGCGGAAGTTTTCGCCGTTCGAGTTTGTGGCCTTCGGCGGCGGAACCCGTCGCTGCATTGGGGCCGCCTTTGCGATGTACGAAATGAAGCTGGTCGCGCAAGAAATCCTGAGCCACTGCGAGCTGAAACCAGCGAACGCAAAGCCGATCCGTCCGGCCATGCGAGGTCCGACATTCGGGCCCAAGGGCGGAGTTCCGATGCAGATCGTTCGCTTGAACCTACAGGGCGAGCACCACGCCAGCTAATCTGATTCCCCGCTGCGAGAGCGTCCACGGTCCTGTTGTCGGCAGGTCGCGGGTTTCTCACGAGCCCGTAATGCGGCAATGGGACTCGCCGCATCATCAATAAAGAGTATTTTGAGATGCCTCTATTTGACTTGCGGAGACCCGAGCAGATCTTTGGGGGGTGGTAGCTCTGCATAGCTTGGCGGTCTACCGCCTCCCTTGGCGGCGGCTTGTTCCATGACGTCTTGCGCGGAGAGCATTCCCGACTGCCACACTGCGATGTACTCCAGCCCATCACGGACTCCGTGATCGCGTCCGTAGTTCAGTACGTCTTTGATCCCTGCTGTCACCAGGGGCGACTTGCTCGCGATCTCGAGCGCGGTCTTGCGAACCTCACTGAGCAAGGTCTGCTGATCGGGATACACCGCGCTCACCAGTCCCAAGGCAAGGGCCCGATCTGCAGGCAAGCGACGTCCGGTGAAACACATTTCGCGTGCCGCACCATCAGGAATCAAGCGCGGCAGACGTTGAAGCGTTCCAAGGTCTGCGACAATTCCGACGTTGGTTTCCTGAACACAGAAGAACGCATCTTGGGTGCAGTAGCGGAGATCGCAGGCGGTGGCGAGATCGACCCCTCCTCCGATGCATCCCCCATGGATGGCAATCAGGACCGGAATGCGCAATGTCTCGACGGCAGAGATGCTCTCTTGCAGTTCTCGGACACAGGTTCGCAAGCTGTACGCTGCCCGACTCCGTTCGCCATCAATGAGTTCGCCGGCCAGGGCTCCCAGCGCCTGTAGATCCAGACCAGCGGTAAAGTGCTTGCCGGTGGAAGAGATGACCAGCGCCCGGACCTCGCTGCGTCGCTCCAGTTCATGACAGACCGCTAGCAGTTCCTGAAAGAACGTGAGAGTCAGGCTATTGAGCTTATCCGGTCTGCTCAGCGTGAGCTGCGCGACCTTTTCTTCCACCATGAGCGAGAACGTCGAATAGGACATCGGCAGGGCCTCCACCAGGGAGTCATAGCAGAGAGACTAGGGTGCTACGTAGGTTGTCTTGTCTTTGGTGCACTCTGCCTGGACATCAGAGTTGGTGCGCGGGGCGTAGAACCAGTTCGTTTGCAGTCCCGCTCCGGTATTGGTCTGGCAACCGCCGACCGTGCCCTCCAACGGACACTTGACCGATGCAAAGACGCCGCTGCCTCCCGCCGTGTTGAGCGTCTTGCAGAGTGCTTCCTGGGTCACCGTGGGTCCGATCAGGTTCCGCCAGTCTGTACACTGCGGATTTTTTGGACGGAGATCGCAGGAATAGTCGCCGACGAGTGAGCCACACGCGCTCAAACCGAGCGCCACGGAGAGTAGCAGAGCAGACATCGCAGATCGCGAAAACAGAGACTTCATGGTTCCCCCTTTGGGATCGATCCGTTTGGGTGTTGGTTCCTCGTTGTCGCTCGCTTTCCCAAACGAGAATCGGACTCACGACAACCGGAATACTGTGCGTGGAAGACTGCTCTGGATCAAGAACTCGATTCCTACTGTCGACGAAGATTGGCGTTGTGTCGGACACAGTGGGAGTGCGAAAATGGGGACCGGAGGACATGTCATGTTCGCAGACAAGACCGTAGTCGTGCTCGGGGCCACCGGAGTGGTTGGCTCGGGGGTGGTTCGCAAGTATCTCGATGCGGGGGCTACCGTCGTGGGAGTCTCTCGTAGTGGGTCCAACCTGGATCGACTCAAGCAGCAAATCGGCGTCTCCGACAGCGAGCCGTTTGTGGGTGTGGTCGGTGACTTCGTGACTGAAGCAAGCGCCGCAGAGGTCTTTCAGTCGGTTGCAGCGGCACTCGGAGGACGCGCCATCGATCATGTGGTGTCGGTGCTCGGTTTTGCCGCAGTCGGAGCACCTCCGACCGCGACGGCGCTTGACTCCGTGACGGGTGCGCTTGCAGACGGTCTGTACAACAGCTTTTTGGCCGCCAAGGTGTTCTTGCCGAGCCTCAAGTCCCGTGAAGGTTCGAGCTACACGATCGTGAGCGGTGGACTGGCACACATGCCGCCGCCGTTTCCCGGATTGTGGCTGGCGACAGTCAAGAACGCCGCCGTCAATGCGCTGAGCAACTCGCTCGCTTCTGAAACCGCAAAGGATGCGGTGCGAGTCAACACCATGTGCATCCACTTTGGGGTCGCGCCGATTGGTGGCAGCAAAAACCAGTTCGGGATGCCCGCCGAGAGCGACACCCTGCGCCTGGGTCCGGCTTTTCTGGCGGTCGCTCGCGGTACCCAAAAGGGTCAGATCATCTGCCTCGACTCCTGGTCGACCACCGACCGCATCGCCGCATCGTAATCGCTACGCATCGAGCCCGACTCGGCGGCGGGCTTCCAAACAGTTGAACGTGCCCGCGCTAAAGTCGCGGCAGGTACGCGGGCGATCGCTGTAGATCAGACAGCCGAAGCTGTGTTCAGCCGTCTCGCCGAGTGCCGCGCAGCAGCGTCGCTCTGGATCGCGCAGGATGGTCAGGTCT
>WBZP01000887.1_pt1 | contig 39048 bp, 45 predicted proteins | sample 5204301 | NCBI WGS metagenome assembly WBZP01 (sample SAMN12412401, study PRJNA552823) | activated sludge metagenome | isolation source: activated sludge from nitrification reactor of wastewater treatment plant... | place: USA: Pennsylvania | collected 2017
CAGGAACGCCGTCGGCAACCTTCGAGACCACGTGCCCGGGCACCTCGACTTCGTGGTGATGCGTCTCGATCTCCATGTCCATCAGGCTTTCGATCTCGACGGTATTGAGGTTGCCGCCAACCATCATGCGCAGGTAGTCGGTGATGAACTCCATGACGTGATGATCGTTCTGCAGGGTCGGGTACTTGCCGAAGATGGGGCTGGCGTGGGGATCCTCGACGTCCGCTTCGATCGACATCAGACCTTCCTTGCGCACCTTCGCAAGAATCTCGAACAGCATCGCCAGCAGGTCGATGTAGAGCGCCTTGGTGAACTTCGAGCCCTTGAGGATGGACGGCAGGGCACCGACGGTCTTCTTGATGTACTTGATGTCGTTGCCGGCGAGGAAGCCACCGATGGTCAGGCCGACGATGGCGACGTATTCGGTCGGCACCCAGAGGGCGAGCAGGCTGCCGTGGATCGCGTAGGTGCCGAGCGACGCCGCGAGAATGACGACATAGCCGATGATCAGGAACATGCGCTACCCCTTAACCCCTTTTTGTTCATTGCTTCGCGGGCCGCCCGCAGTTCCGACCCTCACAATGCGCACCGCCCTGGCGGCGCGCTCGCTACTGTCCCGCTATTGTAGCCAGATGATTCGTACTACGGCAAAAAAGCGCATGCATAGGCCAATCGCCACAGATTTGTCACACTTCAGCACCGACGGAATCGTTCCGCTTCGGCTCCCGGGGTGCGCAGCCACAACCCGAGAATCCGAAATCGCCGAAATCCCCCTGTGTCGACTAAACTCGCATCATGAGCATCCACCCGCCGATCAACTACTGCAGCTGCTGCGGCGCACCGGTTACGCACACCGTGCCGGAGGGCGATACCGTCGAGCGGCATGTCTGCCCGGCCTGCGGCACCATCCACTACCAGAACCCGAAGATGGTGATCGGCTGCATTGCCGAATGGGAAGGGCGCGTCCTGCTCTGCCGGCGAGCCATCGAACCGCGGCTGGGGCTGTGGACCCTGCCGGCGGGGTTCATGGAGAACAGTGAAACCACGGCCGAAGCGGCGGCGCGCGAAACGCGGGAAGAGGCATGCGCCGAGGTCGCAATCGACCGCCTTTTCGCGCTCGTCAACGTGCCCCACATCCACCAGGTGCACATGTTCTATACCGCCCGCCTGATTGACGGGCAGTTCGGAGTCGGCACCGAGTCGCTCGAATCGAGCCTGTTTCTCGAAGCCGAGATTCCGTGGGACGCGCTGGCCTTCCGCAGCGTCAGCTTCGCGCTGAGGGCCTGGCTCGACGATCGTCGCCGCGGCGAATTCGGCCTGCACAGCATCGACCTGCGGCCGCCGACAGCGGTAGAAACTATTCCTCGAGACTGAAGCGGATCGGGAGCGTCACGGTAAAGTGCCTGCCACGCAAGCTTTCCGGCAACGGGGTCTGTGCCACGGCCCGGCCCAGCATCTCAAGCGCCTGTTCATCGAGCAGGGCATGTCCTGAACTCCGCGCCAGCTTGGTCGCCGGGGCGCCCGCAATATCCACGACCACGACGACTTCCGCCACGCCTTCCCATCCCCGCGAGCGTGCGAGGGCGGGATATCCCCGGAAGCGGCGAGTGGCACTCGCGAGATCAATTCGGTACTGGCGCAGGCCATCGGCACTGACAGTGCTGCCGCCTACCGAGCCGGTCACTGCGCCATCAGACGGATTCCGCATTTCGCCTGTAGCTGCTGGGGGAGATATTACCGCTGCCGCTGGCGCAGGCGATGCCGTTGCGGGAGGGGTTGCTGGAGATGCGGGGACCTGAAGTACCGGAGGGACGGCCTGGGGCTGTTGCTGCGCGCGCGGCACCGGTTGCGGCGCCCCCCCCACCTTTTTGACCGGGGATGGCACCGGTACAGCTACCGGCACCGCGTCCGCACGGACGAGCACCTGTAACTGCGGCGTCACGGTCTCTCCGCCCGGCGGGGCACTGCGCGGAAGCTCGCCCGCGAACAGGACAAGCAGGTGCAGCACGAGGGAAATGCTGAGCGCGGCGAACAAGGGCCGCTGGCGGAGGTCGAAGATCATGACAGGCGGCAAGGATAACCCACCGCCGCGACGGAAAAAACCGAATCAAGAGAAAGACATGGCCAGCAGCAGCGTCATTTGATACGCTTCCGGCAGCTGCTCAAAGTGTTCGCAATCGCTCGCAAACCTCGCGCGGCCGACTGGAGGATACGACTTGAAGTCACCACCGCCCCCGAACATCGAAACGCCAGCCGTAGCGCCCGCCACGCCGCTGATCCTCGCCGTGGATGTCACCGGGGCTCCGCGTGGCTGGATCACCTGGCAGGATGCGGTCGCCAGCAAGGCATCCGGGCGGGTAGAACGCGAACTCGGCGACTTCCATTTCACGTTTTACGGCGGTCACTCGCGCCTCACCGGCGAACGTTCCTCGATCAGCGTCAGCAGCATCCTTGCGCTGCGCGGACGCAATCCGCGCGGCTGGGAGCCGCTCGCCCCGGCACTGACCAACGCCCTGCTCTTCCAGCGCGACCGCCATCTCTGCTGCTACTGCGGCAGCCAGAAGCGGCCCGACCTGCTGACCCGCGACCACATCATCCCCGTATCGCGTGGCGGCGCCGACAGCTGGAAGAACGTCGTCACGGCCTGCAAGCCCTGCAATCAGCGCAAGGGGGCAAAATCCCCGGAACGGGCGGGGATGATGATGCTCTATGTCCCCTACACCCCGTCGATCTACGAGGCGATGATCCTGCGCAACCGCAAGATTTTGGCCGATCAGATGGATTTCCTGGCCAGCCTGCTGCCGGCCGACTCGCGACTAATCCTCTAGCTCGGCCTTCGCCGCCTCGACATCGAGGCGCTCCATGGCATCGGCTGCTTCAAAGGCTGCAGCCTCCGCATAGAGTGATTCCGCCTCCTTCATTTTCGCCTTGCCGAACAGCATTACCAGGCCGTTGGCCATCTCGGTACGGGCGATCGCGGAATCCGGATTGAGTTTGAGCGCCTTCGCCAGCAGATCGGCGCCAGCATCCTTCTTGGCGCCATAGGTCAACCCCCCGACCAGCGAGCCCACCTTGTCGATCACTTCGGCATGCCAGGTGCCCAACGCGATGTGGGCGTCAGCGTGCTTGGGCGCCAACTCGATTGCACGACTCAGCAACTGCTTGATTTTGCCCCCTAACCCCTCAGCCAGCGCCTTCGCCACCGAAATCCCCTGACTGTAACGCCCCAGCGCATAGGCCTGGATGTACCAGGCATTGGCGTTCTCCGGCTCGGCAGCCTGCAATTCCTCGCAGCGCGCAGCGATTTCCTGGAATATCACCAGCTTCCTGGCGTCGTCATCCTCAAGGTAATTGGCGTAGATCATCGCCGCCTTGTTGGCCGCGTTATAGCCCGCCAGTCCGGCCTGCAGACTCAACTCGACAGCTTTTGCGAAATCGCCGGCATGGTACGCCCGCCAGGCATCCTGCACGGTGGCATCCTCGGGAAACGGCTCACAGTCACCCTTGTGCAACCGCGGCCACGCCTTCTTCAGGGCGGCACCTGCGTACTGGTATTGCTTATCGGGATAGGGAAACTTCTTCCACGCAGCCTTCTTCATCCGTTCTCCTCCTGAATTGCCGTATTGGATTGGTATGGTTATTGATTTATCCGCAATGCCACCAGCGCTACTTCAGGTATTCGGCCGATAGCCGTTGCAGCAGCAGCCGGGCATCGCCGACGAGGAACGGCGCCAGCATCGCCATGACCTGGTAGACACCGCGCCCCAGTGCTTCGCCCTCGACCTGGCGGCGCGGATTGCGCGCGTACTCGAACGACAGCCAACAGGTCGCCAATGCGGCCATGTTGTTGGCCAGTGCCGCGATTTCGCTGGCAGACGCCTGCATTTCGCCTGCCTCGACAAGCCCCTCGCAGGCGTGGGTCGCTGCCCGCACCTTGCTCTCGAGGATCCGGCCGAGATGGACTTCGAGCAGCCGATTACGCGTCAGCAGGTCCGGGAGGTCCCGATAGAGGTAGCGATTGCGCCAGATGATCTCGAACAACAGATGCACGAACAGCCAGATGTCTTCCACGCTGGCCGCCCGACGCCCAACCGCGGAAAAGAGCTTGTCGATGTCGCGTTCGAAATCGCTGAACAGCGCATTGACGATCTCGTCCTTGCTGTGAAAATGGTAGTAGAGGTTGCCGGGGCTGATATTCATCTCGTCGGCGATGACCGTCGTGGTCACGTTCGGCTCGCCGAAGTCGTTGAACAGGCGCAGGCTGGTCTCGAGAATACGCTCGCGGGTGCGGCGCTTCGGTTTTTTGTCCATCGCCGGGCTTTCTGGTGTGCTGTCTCTGCCGGCGAGAATAGCATATGGCGCGTCAGGCGCCCCGCTTCTGCTTCAGCCAGTGGCCCAGGTCCTCCAGCACAATCTCGAGTGCCCGTTCGGTCGATCCCTGCGGGATGCCTTCTTCATGTGTCAGCAGGCTTCGCTCGTGATCACGGAGTACCGCGAGGTTGAGCGAGATGCCGTGGCGCTCGAGGATCGGCGCCAGTTCATGGCGACGTCGATAGAGATCCTGGCGCGTGCGCTGGTAGGCGTGCTCGCACAGCTTCTTCCGGCTGCTATAGCTGAAGACGTTGGCAAAGAACATGTCGGCATCGTCCCGGGTAGGCTCGAACAGTACGACGTCGACACCCGGGTGCAGGTGGCGATAGCGATCCATGCCAACCTTCATGCGCGAGTGGATGATCGCCCGGAACGTCTGCGACAGCACGACCGGCAACCCCCCCTCAACCAGATGATTCACGCTGTGGCGGGATTTGTGGTCACGGCGCTCGGCGAGCTCGGAATCGAAGGGCACCAGCGGATTGACGCAGAGCACGAGCTCGGCGCCGTCGCGCAGAGCGACCGAAGCATGGAGCGTCTTGATCAGCGCGCCGTCGACGTAGTAGCGCCCCTGGATCTCGACCGGCGGAAAGAGCCCGGGCAGTGCCGCGCTGGCCTGCACGGCCGTGGAAATTGGCACGTCGTCAAATCCGGCAGCGCCGAATTCCACCGCTTCGCCGGTATCGAGGTCGGTCGCGACAAGATAGAGGCGATGCTTGAGCCTGCGAAAATCGTTGGATCGCCCGCGCGTCGAGAACATCCGCGCCAGCAGACGGTCAATGCCGGCATTGTCGAAGATGCCGGTCGGAATCGCGTGCGACAGGCGCTGGAAGGATTCCAGGAGGCCACTGTGCCACGGATCCGCAAGGTAATGGCGAAATGCGTTCAACAGCAACGGCGGCACCGACATGGCGCGCCGGAAATATTCACCCATGGCCGGTCGCAACAGCGTATCGGGATCGAAGACTTCCTCGGTATCGTTCTCGACCAGCATGCGCGCCAACTTCCCCGGCGACATGCCGTTGGCCAGCGCTGCAGCGATGAAGCCACCGGAACTTACCCCAACGAAGATGTCGATCTCGGTGAAGTCGAGTCCGTCAAACGCTTCTTCCAGGGCCGCCAGTGCCCCGACTTCGTAGATGCCGCCCAACGGCCCGCCGCCGGCCAGCGCCAGTCCGACCGGAGCCTTTCGCACGCTCTTTCGTGACTGCGCCCGGGGGGCGGCAGATGCCGCCCGAACCGGGCGCGGTGCCTTGACGGCTTGCGTCATGCGAGCCTCCGCTCAGGCGATCAGGCTGCCGCTTTCTTGGCAGGAGCCTTCTTCGCAGCCGGCGCCTTCTTGGCGACCGGGGCCTTCTTGGCAGCGGCAGCAAGCGTTGCCGAGGGCACGGCCTTGGCGGCGGGCGCCGGCTTGCCTTCCGTCAATTCGGCGACGGCAACGGTCAACTCCGCAACGCGCTTCGACAGGCGGTCAATGTCCTTCTTGGTCGGCACGCCGAGCGTGCCCAGCGCACGGGCGACGCGCTCCTCGAACACGGTTTCCAGACGATCCCACGTTCCGGCCGCCTTGCCAGCCACTTCAGCGATCTTCTCGTCAGCGACCTTGCGGGTACGCGCCTGAATGCTTTCACCTTCCTTGACCAGTGCGTCGAATACCTTGTTGCCTTCGTCCTGGGCCTTGGCAAAAGCGCCCAAGCCAGCCAGCCAGATCTGGTGTGCGGATTCCTTGACGGTGGCAGCGAATTGGTTGTCGGCAACGGCGCCGGCGAGTGCTTTCAGTTTCTTGGCCATAATATCCTCCTGATAGAAAATGGCTTGTTAGTTCGCAGGCGGTCGGTGTTCAATCAACCCTGATTCAACCTATGTATCCACCTGCCTGACGATGTCAGTGTAGAGAGAATGTCTAGAGCGGGCACACTAATAAGCTAGGTGGCATACTCTAGTTTTTGCGATAACCACAACAAGTATCAGGAGACCACATGAACTACTTCATCACCGGTGCTAGCGGCTTTATCGGCAAGCGCCTCGTCCGAAAGCTGCTTGAGCGCGACGGCAGCGTCGTCTATTTCCTCGTTCGCGCGCTTGAGGCCGATGCCGTAGCGCAATTGCGCGAATACTGGGGCGCCGACGAGAGCCGCGCCATCCCGGTGGTAGGCGACCTGACACAGCCATTGCTCGGTGTCAGCGCGGCAGACAAGAAGAAGCTCGGCAAGAAGATCACGCACTTCTTCCACCTTGCAGCAATCTATGACCTCAAGGCGGATGCTGAATCGCAGCAGCGTGCCAACGTAGACGGTACGCGCAACACGGTGCAGTTTGCGGAGGCCATTGGCACCAAGCACTTTCACCTGTTCAGTTCGATCGCTTCGGCCGGACTCTTCGAGGGACTTTTCCGCGAAGACATGTTCGAGGAAGCCGAGAACCTCGACCATCCATACTTCCGCACCAAGCACGATTCAGAAGCGATCGTCCGCCGGGAATGCAAGCTGCCGTGGCGAATCTACCGTCCTGCGATCGTCGTCGGCGACTCCCGTACCGGCGAGATGGATAAGATCGACGGCCCCTATTACTTCTTCAAGCTGATCCAGAAGATGCGCAAGATGCTGCCACCGTGGATGCCGACGATCGGCCTCGAGGGCGGGCGAATCAACGTCGTGCCGGTCGACTTCGTCGTCGCGGCGGTAGACCACATCGCGCACCTGAAGAACGAGGATGGCAAGTGCTTCCACCTGGTTGACCCGACGCCGATGCGGGTAGGCGACCTGCTCAACACCATCGCCCGTGCCGCCCACGCGCCGGAGATGGCGCTGCGCATCAATGCGGCTTTGTTCGGCTTCATCCCCAGGCACATGCGCAAGGCCCTGATGGCGCTGACCCCGGTACGCCGCATTCGCCATGCAATCATGAAGGACTTCGGCCTGCCTGACGACATCCTCACCTTCATCAATTACCCGACCCGTTTCGACTGCCGGGAAACGCTGCGCGCGCTCAAGGGTAGTGACATCGCCGTGCCGCCGCTCGATACCTATGCCTGGCGCCTGTGGGATTACTGGGAACGCCACCTGGATCCGGACCTCTCGATCGACCGCACCCTCAAGGGTCAGGTCACCGGAAAGGTCGTGCTGATCACCGGCGCCTCCTCCGGCATCGGCAAGGCGACCGCCTGGAAGATGGCCGAGGCCGGCGCGACGGTCATCACGATTGCCCGCGACAAGGAGCAACTGGAAGCAACGCAACGCGAATTCGAGGCGAACGGGCACCGCCTGGAAGCCTATGTGGGTGACGTCACCGATTTCGCCCAGGTCGATGCGCTGGTGCAGCAGATCATCGCTGACCACGGCGGCGTAGACATCCTCGTCAACAACGCCGGCCGCTCGATCCGCCGTGCCGTCGAGAACAGCTTTGACCGTTTCCACGACTACGAGCGCACCATGCAGCTCAACTATTTTGGCGCACTACGCCTGACCATGGGCCTGCTGCCGAAGATGATCGAAAAGAAGAGCGGCCATGTGATCAACATCTCGTCCATCGGCGTCCTCACCAATGCCCCGCGTTTCTCCGCCTATGTTGCCTCCAAGGCGGCAATGGATGCCTGGACACGCTGTGCCGCCTCGGAGTTTGCCGATCGCGGCATCAACTTCACGACGATCAACATGCCACTGGTGCGCACGCCGATGATCGCGCCCACAAAGCTCTACGACCACGTACCCACGCTCACGCCAGAGGATGCTGCGGGCCTGGTGGCAGACGCCGTCGTGCACAAGCAGGTACGCATCGCCACGCGGCTTGGCGTATTCGGCCAGGTCCTGCATGCGGCCATGCCGCGCGTAGCGCAGATCGTGATGAACACCAGCTTCCGCATGTTCCCGGACTCCGACGCCGCAAAGCACAAGAAGGACGGCGTACTCCCGGAAATGCCGAGTGCCGACCAGATTGCGTTCTCGCAGATCATGCGTGGCATCCATTTCTGACATCGCACATGTCGCGCCATCTCCTCCATCCCCGCTTGCTCGTGTTGGCGGCACTGCTTGCCACCGGGGCCGCTTGCATGGCCCCGGCCGTCCATGCCGAAGGCAGTGCGCCGTCCCCGCGCAAGGCCCGTTCAGGCAGCATGGAGATGATCCGTTCGGTGCTGGAAGTCGTATCCGTGGATGAAAAATCGCGGAGGCTGTCGCTCAAGCGCGATGATGGCAATACGCTCACGCTTGTCGCAAGCCCCTCCGTGCGCAACATCGGCCAGATTCACGGCGGCGACTTTGTCGTTGCCGAGTATGGTCGGGCACAGGCCGTTTCGATCAAGCGAATTTCAGGGAACGGTGCAGGCAACGAGGGCAGGACGCCACCGGCGCCACCCGCGAAGGGAAAGACAGCAACGGCACGCAACGCAAAAGTCGTTCACAGCATCGTCGCTGACATCATTGCCATCGACGACAAAAAAGGATTCGCCACGCTCAAGGGATCGAAAGACAACGTGATTGACGTCGTCGTCACCGACCGCAAGGCCCTCGCCGCAGTGAAGATCGGCGACCAGGTCCGCCTCGACTACACCGATGCCGTAGCGATTTCCCTCAAGCCTGCCCGTTCGAAGCGGTGATCCCGGATCAGGTCGCTCACCTCACCCGACGCACATCCGAGGCCGGTGATTCCGGCACCTTGCCATCCACCGCCCTGGGCATCGGCTGAGGCAGGGGCCGCGGTGGCAGCCGCGGTCGCTGCAGCACATTGACGAAGCGGGTCTGGAAACTGACCGGTGTCGCAGCAATAACGACATTCCCTTCGAGATCGACGACCGACGCTTCCATGACGTGCTGCTGCGCGCCTGCGGGCAGTACATCGCCGAAAAACTCCGGTGGCACCATCATTTCGGTTGCGGTATAGCGTACCGGCACATTGCGCCCGTCCATCCGCAACGCGAAGGCATGCCCTTTCTCGATCTGCAGCGGGGGATCGATGGCGACCCGCACTTCAAAGGTTGCCGTATTGGCTGACATGCTACCGTTCGGCTCCGGCGAAGTGATGGCGAAGGACTTGTAGCGGAGGACGGCCGGAGCACGCCGCTCATCGGCAGGTGCCGGCGCCGGCACCGCTCCGGGCGGCGGAACGGGTACAGGTTCAACGACATTGAGCGGCTTCAGGTCGACCGGTTTGCTGCCAGGCACCGGGCGGTCTGAAAAGACTTTTCCGCCGGTGCTGCCTTTCGACTCATAGACGGTCTGTGCGCTCGCCAGGCCGGCAAACAGCAGAAGGACGGCAAATACCCGACTACGTGCGCGCATGGCCTTCACTCCGCAGCGGATGTAACGCTGCAACGTTGCGATGCGGACAAGTTTAGCGCCACCGCCATTCTGGCGATACCGCCCGCCCTCGCCGATGCGCTCAGGTACGTCTGGCCAGCATCTCCAGCAGGGCGGCCGCCGCCTGTCGTGAAAACAGGACCGCAAGATGCCCCGTCGCCGAGAGTTCGATATCGACGGCACCAGGCAGGCGCTGGTTATCCTGCGGCATCACGAAATTGTCATGGCTGTTGCGCAGCGACACCTGCGGCGTAGCGGATGATTGTTGCCACAAGCGCTTCAACCAGGCAGAACCGGGTTCCATCTGGCGGGCGTTCGTACCCAAGCCGACGCGCGCGAGCACACTTCCCGCATGCGGCGTTGCAATGCTCAGCAGCAGCGACACACGCTGCTCACCGTGCGCCGCCAGATAGGCGCGGGCAACGAGCCCCCCCATGCTGTGGCCAATCAGGGTGACCTGCGCACACCCTGCCTCACGGCAAGCCGCTTCTATACGCGCGTCCAGCAGCGGGACATAGTCATCGATGCTGGTATAGACCGGCTCAAGATTCAGGGTCGCAACGGAATACCCGGCACGCTCGAAGTGGCGACGCAACCACCACCAGGCGCCGCGATTGCAGCCGTAACCATGCACGAGCACCAGCACCGGACGCCCGGCCTCAAGTCGGTCAGCCCCCATCCACAAGCGCTCGAACGGCTGGATGAGCAGGAACAGGCGGAGGAAGGCGAGGTATTCGGCGGCAACCATCACCGTCGCCCGGAAAATTCCGAGCCGTGGCGCCGGCGAGTGATGGGCGAACGCTGCCAGATAGGTGGTCGCAATGATACCGGCGCGCATGCCAAGCAGGATGCAGACTGCCGCAAGGGCCGCCTGTTCCGCTGGCAAGGCAAGAAAACGACTGCTCGCAAGACCGTAGATCAGCAGTTCGACGAGCAGGGAGAAGCGCAGGGCTGCAGCGAGCATGAAGTTTCCGTCAGAGGATCGCCGGCGTCGGGCGGCCAAGCAGGTCGGCTGCAAGCAGGCTGATATTGCGGGCGGCAAGGCCATAGATCGAAAGTTGCGGATTTGCGCCGATGCTTGTCGGAAACACCGAGCCGTCGCACACCGTCAGGTTTTCCAGCTGGAAGTGGCGGCCACGATGGTCGACGACGCCCCGTGCCGGCGAATCACCCATCGCACAGCCGCCCATCACATGGGCACTGACGACCCGGCAAAGCAGGGGCTTCAGCCGCAAGTCAGCGATACCGCGCTTTGCTTCGCTCCAGGAGGCAAAGCCCGGCGTTTCCTCGTGCACCGGCGTCACGCGGCCGGCACCGGCCGCGAACTGGATTTCGGCCATCGCCAGCAGCGCGCGCCGGGCAGCTTCCCAATAGACATCATCGAGCGGGTAATCCAGATAGGGGGAACCATCACCGCGCAGCTTGACCCGCCCACCCCGGCTCTGTGGATGGAAACCGTCGCGGACAAGCGCGATGGTGACCTGAGCGTGCGGAAAATCTCGCATTTTCTCGGCATGCCCTTCGCCAAATCCCTGCAGGGTCGTCGCATACAGCACCGGATGCAGGGGCGGCGTCTCCAGCTTGAAGCCCAGCGGTCCGTCGATCGGGTGTTGATGCAGGAAATGGTCGGAGTAGATCGACTGCGGCGCCCCGGCGTAGCCATCGACACGATCCTTGAAGACGCCCGCAGAAACGACCGTCGGATGCAGGAAGGTACGCTGGCCAAGCAGCCCGTGCGGGTCAGGAACGCCACTCCGCATCAGCAGCGCCGGCGAACCGATGGCGCCGCCGGCGACGATGAAATGTCGCGCCCGGATCGTGACCTCGATGTTGCCCGGGCGAATGCCGTCCGCCTGCAGGGCCAGCCCCCGAAGCGCGACAACGCGCTGCTTGCCGTCAAGCAGCAGGCGCTCGGCACGCAGCCGCGAAACCAACGTTGCCCCCTTTGCCAGTGCCGACGGCAGGGTCGTGACCAGCATCGACTGCTTGGCGCCAGTCGGACAGCCCATCCCGCAGTAGCCGATGTTCCAGCAACCGCGTACGTTGCGCGGGATGACCCGGGCCTCGATGCCCAGCTGGCGCGCGCCGCGTGCCAGGATGGCGTTGTTCTCATTCGGCTCGACGGCCCACGTTCGTACGCCGAGCCGGTGCTCCATCGCCGCAAACCACGGCGCCATCGCCTCAGCGGAGAGCGGCTTGATTCCCAGAGCCCCCTGCCAGTAGGCCAGCGTTTCCGGCGGCGTACGGAAGCTGCTGGTCCAGTTCACCGTCGTCGAACCGCCGACGCTGCGCCCCTGAAGGATGTTAACCGCCTTGTCGGCCGTTTTGCGCGCTGCGGACTCCTGGTAGAGATTCGGATAGGCCTCTGCTTCGCGCATGCGGAAGTCGCTGGTCGTCCAGAGTGGGCCTTCCTCGACGATCACGACCCTGAGCCCTTCTGTGGCCAGGAGTTCGGCAGCAACGCCGCCACCAGCGCCACTGCCGACAATGACGACATCGGCCTCTAGCGCAAGATTGGCCGACAAGCGCGTGGCGTCGATATGATTCCAGCCGGCGGCCAGTCCCTCGCGCATGAGGTCGCGCACATTGCTGCCCATCAGAATATCTCCGGGGTGCCGGGATAGCCGATCGTCGGCCAGGCTTCGGGACGGGCGTACCAGGCACCGAGTACCAGATCATGCAGCGCCGCATAGGCACCCTGCAGCAGCGCGAAGCGGCTGTAGCGCCAACGGTTGAGGAAATTCGACACTTCTTCGTCTCCTGCGCTGCCCCATGAAGACGACACACCCGCAACGAGACGACGCGCCGGTGCCAGGGTGAGCAGCGTAAACAGCTCGCCGACTTCCTTTTGCGCCGCTGCGGACAAACCGGCGATCGCCCGGCGTACGCCAGCAACCGTTTCCGAGATCGCTGCCTGGCGCTGCGCCGGACTTGCCGGCAGCACGCCGGCAAGCACGGCGCTCGCGACGGCTGCCAGCATCTCAGCCTCGTCGTCGGCCGCCACCGTGACGCACCCGGCGCAAGCCAGCAGCACACTGCCGCCAAGCCCGGCCTTGAGAAAGTCTCGACGGGTAACGAGCGCCATCATCGCATCAGCAAGCGGATCAGGCGCTCAAAGCGTGCGCCATAAGGGGCTTTGAAGAGGCCGATGCCGGACAGGCGGGATTGGCGGAAAATCGCCTTCTGCTTGGAAAGCGTCAGAAACCCGGCATGGCCGTGATAGTGGCCCATGCCGCTGGGGCCAACCCCACCGAAGGGAAGTTCGTCCTGCGCAATGTGCAGCAGCGTGTCATTGACGGTGACGCCGCCGGAGACCGTCTCGGCAAGAACACGCTCGACGCGGTCCGGATCGCCGTCGAAGACATAAAGCGCCAGTGGCCGCGGGCGCGCATTGATGTAGGCGATGGCGTCACTGAGTTCGCGATAGCTCACGATCGGCAATACGGGGCCGAAGATCTCGTCCTGCATCACGCGCATGTCGTCCTTCACGCCGCGCACCAGAACCGGCGGGAAGCGCCGCGTGCCGGAATCGGCGGCGACATCGCTGAGCGGAATCACGCTCGCCCCCTTTTCCCGGGCCTCTTCCAGATACCCGGAAAGGCGCGCGAAATGACGATCGTTGATCACCGTGCTGTAGTCCGGCGAGTGGGCTAGCGCGGGATAGCAGGCAGCAAGCGCCGCCTTCGCCGCCGCGATGAAAGCTTCCTCCCGACCTTCAGGCAGCAGCACGTAGTCGGGCGCGATGCAGGTCTGCCCTGCGTTCAGGCACTTGCCCACCATGATGCGTTCCGCAGCCTTGGCCAACGGATAGTCCGGAGCGACGATGACCGGTGACTTGCCGCCGAGTTCGAGCGTGACCGGCGTCAGGTGATCGGCGGCGGCGCGCATCACGTGGTGGCCAACCGGGGTCGAGCCGGTAAAGAGCAGATGATCGAAAGGCAGGTGTGAGAAGGCCTGCGCCACCTCGGCATCCCCCCGCACGACCGCCACCTCGTCGGCCGCAAAATAGCGACCGATCAGCCCTTCGAGCAGGGCAGCCGTCGCCGGCGTGAATTCGGACATTTTGACCAGCGCCCGGTTGCCGGCCGCCAACGCCGCCGTAAGCGGTCCAATCGCCAGATAGAGCGGGTAATTCCAAGGAACGATGATGCCGACGACGCCCAGCGGCTGATAGCGAACCTGTGCGCGTCCGGGCTGGAACCAGAGTGATACCGGCCGCCGCTGCGGACGCATCCAGCCGCGCAGGTGGCGACGCGCGTGGCGCAGGCCCTCCAGACTTGGAAACATTTCGAGCAGGCGCGTCTCGTGCGGCGAGCGATGACCGAAATCTGCCGAGATCGCCTCGGCGAACGCGGTCTCGTTCTCTCGCAACAGCCGCTCCAGCAGATCGAGCCGGTGACGCCGGACCGCCAGCGACGGTTCGATCTCTGCCCGAGACGCCGCATGCATGCGGGAAAACAGTGACTGCATCGCTTCCATCGGGAATATTCCTCCGTTCGGCACCAGTGTAGTCGCCACCCTGCCGTGCTGCTAGGCGAGGGGCTCTAAACGGCGTTTGAGCGGGTAGCGATAATGCAGCCATGATCGATGAACATCACGAAGCCCAAAAGAAAGAAAAGCAGGCGGTTGCAGAACGCATCGGGCGCGACCTGAAGCTGGCGGCTGGCCTGCGGCGTAACGCGGCCGCGGATCCGGTACGCGCCGGGGAACGCGATGCGCTGCGGCAGTGGCAGGCCGATCGGCTGGCAAGAACCTATCCCAATCTTCTGGCCGATTCGCGTTACGGTCCGGCGGCCGCCTTTTTCCTGTCGGACCTCTACGGCCCGAAAGACTTCTCGGCGCGTGACAGTGAAATCGAGCGCATCCTGCCGATGCTGGTCAAGGCACTCCCGCTCTCCGGGCTAAGCACGCTGTCGCTTGCCATCGAGCTCGATGCGGTTTCCGAGGATCTGGATGCGCGCATGGTCGACGCCTTGCGCGAATACGGTCGTATCTCGCATATCGATGATTCTGCTTATGCCGAGGCCTATCGAACGGTGGGGCGACGCAGCGCACGCCTCCGCCAGATCAGCCTGATCGTCGAAACCGGTGAAGCGCTTGAGGCCCTGGCCAGAAAACCGCTCGTTGCCGGCGCTCTGACGCTGATGCGCGGACCGGCACATGCCATCGGACTTGGCGAATTGCACGATTTCCTCGAACGAGGCTTCACGACATTCAAGCGCATGGGACGCGCCACGGAATTTCTCGAGCGCATCGAGGCCAAGGAGAGCGAGTTACTGGAAAGCTGGCTAAAAGGTGAAACGCCCGTACTGGGCTGACTGCAAACCGACTACCAGTCACAGCCTGCAGGGCATACGTACTTCGATAACGCCTGCACGTCCGGTATGAAGATACCGTTGCGTTGCTTGACGACCAGTCCCTTTTCCTCAAGTTCGCGGAACGCCCGCGAAAGATGAGAATCGCTGACACCAAGCCGCGACGCGAGTTTTCCGCGCGGCACGGTGATGTTCAGGGACAGGGAGCCGTCCGGGGTCTTGGGCGCCTGGTTGAACTGGCAGACCAGGTAACAGACGAGTCGTGCGGTGGCGCTCTTGGTGCAGAAGGTGACCATGTCCTTCTGCAGATAGTCGGTGCGCGCGGCCAGAAGACCAATCAATCGACGTGAAAACTCGGGCGACCGGGCCAGCCATTCGCCGACCGTATCTTCTGGAATGCGCAGTATCGCTGCTGGCGTCAAAGTGCGCGCGGTATAGCGCACGGGCTGCTCTTCGAACAGGGATTCCTCTGCGAATACGCTGCCAGCGCGGGCGAAATCCACGATTTTCTCGTTACCGTCACCAGGAGCCACGAACATCTCGACAGTGCCGTGCGCGATGAGATGCAGCCCCGGGGCAAGCGCCCCAGCCACGATGACGACCGTGTCCGCCGGCAGCAGCAGCTGATTGGCGGGATTGCGCAGCGTATCCTCGAAGATCGGCAACGCAGGCAGGCCCTGCAGGAGGGTGCTGCTGCGCAAAAGGCTGATGTCGGTTTCGCTGAAGGGCATGCTGTCGGGGCATCCATGTAATAAGGCCCGGCGGGAGCCGGAGACTCCCTGCCGGGCCTACCTGCTGTTATGCAGGTGAGTTTACATGCGTTCGAAGATGACGGCGATACCCTGGCCACCACCGATACACATCGTGACCAGGCAGTACTTGCCGCCGATGCGCTGCAGTTCGTAGAGGGCCTTGGTGGCGATGAACGCGCCCGAGCAGCCGACCGGGTGGCCGAGGGCGATGGCACCGCCGTTCGGGTTGGTCTTGGCCGGATCGAGGCCGAGCACCTTGGAGACGGAGAGCGCCTGGGCGGCAAAGGCCTCGTTCGACTCGATGACATCCATCTGGTCGAGCTTGAGACCGGCCTTCTTCAGCGCCAGCTGGGTCGCCGGGATCGGGCCTTCACCCATGATGTCGTTCGGGACGCCGGCAACGGCATACGACACCATGCGCGCCATCGGCTTCTGACCGGCCTTGGCGGCTGCATCGGCAGAGGCAAGCACGAAGAAAGCGGCGCCGTCGTTGATGCCCGAGGCGTTACCGGCGGTGACCGTGCCGTCCTTCTTGAAGGCCGGCTTCATCTTGGCCAGCGATTCCATCGTCGTGCCGCGCTTCGGATGCTCGTCGGTATCGAAGACGACGTCACCCTTCCGCGTCTGCTTGACGATCGGCAGAATCTGCGACTTGAAGTAGCCGGCATCGATGGCAGCCGCTGCACGGCGCTGCGATTCGACGGCGAAGGCATCCTGGTCTTCACGGCTGAAACCGTGCTTGGCGGCCAGGTTCTCGGCGGTGATACCCATGTGGCCGACACCGAACGGGTCGGTCAGCACGGCAACCATCGCGTCGATGGCCTTGGCGTCACCCATGCGGGCGCCGGAACGCAGTGCCGGCATCAGGTAGGCGACCTTCGACATCACTTCGACGCCGCCGCCGATACCGTACTCGGCGTCGCCAAGCATGATGTTCTGCGCGGTAGTGACGATGGCCTGCAGGCCGGAGGCGCACAGGCGGGAAACCTGCATGGCGACCGAGTCCATCGGCAGGCCAGCCTGGATGGAGGCGACGCGGGAGACGTAGGCGTAACGGGAATCCACCGGCATCGTCGTGCCGACGGTAACGTAGTTGATCTGTTGCGGATCGACGGAGGAGCGGGCGATCGCTTCCTTCATGACCATGCCGCCAAGATCGCATGGATCCATGTCGGCCAGGGAGCCACCGAAAGCACCGATGGGGGAACGAACTGCGCTGAGGACGACGACTTCTTTACTCATGTTATTAACCTCTCTGATATCAACTCGACTACACGACTACTTCAACCGCCCACCAAACTGGCAAGCCCCAACAAAAGCAACAGCACAACCCAGAGCACGATTGCTCGCCAGACAAGTCCGACGGCACTCTGCATGAAATCAACGTCGGCATCGTCACCGGTGCCGAGTTCGGCACGATCGGAAACTTCACCGCTTTCCATCACCGGCATGCCCAGACGTACGCCGAGCGCCCCGGCACCACTCGCCAGGACGATGCCTATTTCGTCGTCAGGCCAGTTTCCGGCCTGCGTGCGCCAGCAATAGACGGCATCCTCGAAATCGCCGACAACGGCAAAGGCTGCCGCCGTCGCCCGCAAAGGCAACCAGTCGATCGCTACAAACGCCTGCTGCGCGAAACTCGCGAAACCGGGTGCCTCGGGATCAGTATCCTGGCGGCCCCAGTGCTCCGAAAAAACGGCGGCGGCGCGATACAGTATTGCGCCGCACGGCCCCGGAAGCAGGACGAACCACAATAGTACGCCGAATACGTGACGGTGGGACGACGCAAGCGCCTCCTCGATGGACAGTCGGGCGACGTCGCTCGAGGACAGCCCTTCGGCCGATTTGCCACGCCACTCGCCAAGCAGTTGGCGCGCACGCGGCAGATCCTGCATGCGCAGGGCGAGCTGGATATCGGTGTAGTAGTGGCTGAACTGGCGGAAACCCATCGTCGCGTAGAGAATGAGTACGTTCCAGGCCAGCGCGAACAGGGGATTAAGAGCAAAGAGCAGGGCATAGACCAGGCCACCGGCCAGCACCAGCCCTCCCACGCCGATCAGCCAGGCGACGACGCCATGTTTTTTTTCACCCGCGTTGAACAGGCCGTCCAGCATGTCGGCAAGACGGGAGACCGGCCCGAAGACGATCTGGCGATACTGCAGGGGCCGCGCCTGCTCGATCAGCAGGGCGAGAACGAGAGAAACGAGACTCAAGGGGCAAGGGCGACGTAGCGCCTGTTGTTGACTTCGGGTTTCACGATAACACAAAACCCCTGCCATTCCGGGCTTTTCGGATACCGGAAGCGCGCATCCATCAGGCTTGCGGCGCGAGCAGTGCCAACCGTCTGCACAGGGAAACGATCATGCCGGCGGTTGCCCCCCAGATGAAACGATCACCATAGGGCATCGCGTGATAACGCCGCAGGCGTCCCCGCCACTGGATCTCGTGCTCCCGATGATTGGCGGTATCGAGCAGGAAGGCGAGCGGCACCTCGAAGACCTCGGCAACCTCGAAGGCATCGAGGCGCAGGTCAAACGGCGGTGTCACGAAACCGACGACAGGCGTTACGTTAAAGCCGGTGCCGGTCCGGTACTCCGGCAGAAAGCCGACCACCTCGACATGACGCGGGGCAAGACCGATCTCCTCCTCCGCTTCTCGCAGCGCGGCATCTACCGGGCCGCTGTCCTCGGCCTCCATGCGCCCGCCGGGAAAACTGATCTGGCCAGCATGATCGCGGAGATGGGCGGTGCGCTGGGTGAGGAGGACGGTCGGCTGCCCCGGATGCAGGACGATCGGGACGAGGACGGCGGCAGGCGTCAATTCACCATCACCGAGAGTATCCTCATGCACGGCACCGTAACCACCCGGCTGCGGCGACAGGCAGGCACGCAGGAGATTGAGATCAGGCCCTGCCGTCATTTCGACTGCGCGGCCTCCTCCTCGATCTCGGCATGTATGGAACCCAGGGCGTCCTGCAGGGTTTCCTCGGACATCAGGTTGATGGTCGTTGCGACCAGATCGGCCGCCTCGACCGCACCGACCGGCAGATGCTTGCTCTCGAGGCTGGCAATCAGTGCTGCGGCAGAACCGGCCACCCTCAGCAAGACTTCGCGCTCGCCCATGAGGAGTTCGACCTCGCGGCGGAGCATGGCAATTTCCTGATCACGGTGGGGCATGGCAGCCTCCTCAAAAACGTTTCTTCAAAGTCATCGTCGTACCTTCGTTGCGCATTTCGGTACGCGACAGAAAACTCATGCCGAGCAGCACGATCGGCAGGTCTGACTCGTGCACCAGACCTTCGACGCCGTTGATCGTAATTTCACCGACGCGGACGCTGTCAAGCAAGACGCGCCAAGCGCGCACCTGGCCGTTAGCTGTCTGCACCATGCCTGGTTGCCCCTTGCGCCAGTCGATACCCATGCGAGAGGCGTCACCCGCGCCCATCGACACCATGGTCGCACCGGTATCAACGACAAAACGGGTACTGCGCCCATTGATGGCACCCTGCGCCTGGAAGTGCCCGCGCGAATCCGCTACCAGCTTCGTTTCCGGCGGCCCGTCACCGCCCTTCTGCGAAACGACATGCTGGCCCATACGAATGCTGCGACGCTTGCCGTCCAGCTCGACAACGACCGCACCACCCTCGACGGAGACGAGACGTACGCCTTCGGCGGTGGTCTGGCCGACGTGTACGATCGTCGGCGCACCGCCATCGATCACCAACAGCGCCTTGCCCGAGAACACGCCCGCTACCGCAACGCCAGTCGCAGCCGCAGGCAGTGCCGATAGGCAGAACACTGCAGCAACAATACAATGTCGTATCCCGTACAACTGCAGCAACTTGCACATGAAACCGGTAGCCATCTTCAGACACACTCCCACCGAGGGTCCGGGTTATTTTGCCACATTCCTTGAAGCACACGGCGTCCCGTGGCAGCTTGTCGCCATCGACGCCGGCGCGCAGGTGCCGCACGCCCCGGAGAACTTCAGCGGACTCTGCCTCATGGGCGGACCGATGAGTGTCAACGACCCGCTGCCGTGGATCGACGCAGTCTGCGATTTGGTACGCAAGGCGGTTGCCGCCGATATTCCGGTCATTGGCCATTGTCTCGGCGGCCAGTTGATGGCGCGGGCACTCGGCGGCAAGATCACGCGCAACCCAGTTAAGGAAATCGGCTGGGGAGAGGCGATCGTCGACGATGGCGAGGCCGCGCAGGGCTGGCTGGGTGATTTTTCCGGCAAGGCGACCGTGTTCCAGTGGCACGGGGAGACCTTCTCGATTCCGCCCGGTGCCACACGCCTGATGCACAACGATTGGTGCAGCAGCCAGATGTTCGTCCTCGGCCCGCATCTCGCGATGCAGTGCCACGTCGAGATGACGCCGGAGATGATCGTGACCTGGTGCGAAAGCTGGGAGGACGAAGTCAGTGGGTTGTCGGCACTGCCACCACCGGTACAGACGCCACAACAGATGCAGGATGAAACTGCTTACCGGCTGCCGGCAATGCGCGAACTCGCCGGCAGGCTATATACGCGGTGGATACGCGGGCTGAAGCGGGACTGATCAGTCCCTGAAATTTCCGTACTTGATCGGGAAGTCGGTGATGCTCTTGGTGACGAGGGTGATCGCCGACTGCAATTCGTCGCGCTTGGCACCGGTGACGCGCACGGCATCCCCCTGAATTGCGGCCTGCACCTTCAGCTTCGAATCCTTGAGCATCTTGACGATCTTCTTGGCCAATTCGGACTCGATGCCGATCTTGATCTTCAGTTCCTGCTTCACCTTGTTGCCCGAGATCTTCTGCACAGTCTGGTGATCGAGGCGCTTGACGCTCTCCTTCTCCTTCTTCTCCATCGCGGGAAAGAGGATGTCCTTGATCTGGTCGAGCTGGAAGTCGGAGTCACCGTAGAGGGTGATGCTCTTTTCCTTCTCGTTCAGTTCGACCTTGGCCGAGGTGCCCTTGAAATCATAGCGGGCAACGATCTGGCGACCGACAACGTCGATCGCGTTCTTCAAGGCTTCCATGTCGGCTTCGGAAGTGAAGTCAAAGGATGGCATGGTCGTTACCCCAGGTTGATCAGATCAGCAAAAGTAGCAGACGTAGTGATACGGCTCATCACAGGCGATTTCGAACGATGAATTGCCCGGAACGTTGAAGGACTGGCCTTCACCGTAGGTCTTCCATTCGCTCTCCCCCTTGAGCTTGACACGGCACGAGCCGCCGACGCCTTCCATGATCTCCGGCACGCCGGTGTTGAAGGTCAGCGACGACGGCAGGATGACACCGACGGTCTTCTTGCTGCCGTCCGCCATCAGCACGGTGTGGCTGACGCACTTGCCGTCAAAATACACGTTAGCCTTCTTGACCACGGACACGTTGTCGAATTGAGACATTTCAGATTCCCCAGATTTTTTGAATGACGGCCTTGGCGATGAAACCGACCATGCCGAAAGCGAGCACGAAGAACAGCACCATCGTGCCCGTCTTGCCGGCCTTCGACTTCCACGCGATCTCGCCGATGATGAACAGCATGAACAGGATGAACGCACCGACGCCCCAGGTCGAGACGAAGTCCGCGACCTGCTCTTCGGTAAAGCCGAACAGCGTTCCGTCCATGCCGCCTTACTTCTTGCGTGCCGCGAGGTTCGCGGCAATGCGCATGCGCAGCGCGTTGAGCTTGATGAAGCCGGCCGCATCCTTCTGGTCGTAGGCACCGGCATCGTCCTCGAAGGTGGCGATGGTCGGATCGAACAGAGAATCCGTCTTCGAATCGCGGCCGGTGACAATGACGTTGCCCTTGTAGAGCTTGACGCGCACCCAGCCGTTGACGACCTGCTGGGTATGGTCGATCAGCGCCTGCAGCGCCTTGCGCTCGGGGCTCCACCAGTAGCCGTTGTACACCAGGCTGGCGTAACGCGGCATCAGGTCATCCTTGAGATGCGCGACTTCGCGGTCGAGCGTGATCGATTCGATGGCGCGGTGAGCGCGCAGCAGGATCGTACCGCCCGGGGTTTCGTAGCAGCCGCGCGACTTCATGCCGACGTAGCGGTTCTCGACGAGGTCAAGGCGGCCGATGCCGTGCTTGCCGCCGAGCTGGTTCAGCGTATAGAGCAGCTCATGCGCCGGCATGCGTTTGCCGTTGATCGAGACGAGGTCGCCCTGCTCGAATTCGAGATCGAGGTATTCGGCGGCATCCGGCGCCTTTTCCGGCGACACGGTCCAGCGCCACATCGATTCTTCGGCTTCCGCCGCCGGATCTTCAAGGTGACGGCCTTCGTAACTGATGTGCAACAGGTTGGCGTCCATCGAGTACGGCGAACCACCCTGCTTGTGCTTCATGTCGACCGGGATGCCGTGCTTCTCGGCGTAGGCCATCAGCTTCTCGCGCGAGAGAAGATCCCACTCGCGCCACGGGGCGATGATCTTGATGCCCGGCTTCAGCGCGTAGGCGCCGAGCTCGAAGCGCACCTGATCGTTGCCCTTGCCGGTGGCGCCGTGCGAGATGGCATCGGCATTGGTCAGGTTGGTGATCTCGATCAGGCGCTTGGCGATCAGCGGACGGGCGATCGAAGTGCCGAGCAGGTACTCGCCTTCATAGACGGTATTGCAACGGAACATCGGGAAGACGAAGTCGCGCACGAATTCTTCACGCAGGTCATCGATGAAGATGTTCTCCGGCTTGATGCCGAACTGCAGCGCCTTGGCGCGTGCCGGCTCCAGCTCTTCGCCCTGGCCGAGGTCGGCGGTGAAGGTCACCACTTCGCACTGGTAGGTGTCCTGCAGCCACTTGAGGATGACGGAAGTGTCAAGGCCACCGGAGTAGGCCAGTACTGCGCGCTTGATGTCGCTCATGATGATTCCCTGCAAAAATTAACTGGATTGACTCAATTGCCAACGCGACCGAGGAGCAGATACTCCATCAGCGCCTTCTGTACGTGCAGGCGGTTTTCCGCCTCGTCCCAGACCACGCTCTGCGGACCGTCGATCACTTCGGCGGAAACTTCCTCGCCGCGGTGCGCCGGCAGGCAGTGCATGAACACCGCGTCCTTGCCGGCAGCGCGCATCATCTCGCCGTCGACCTGCCAGTCTGCGAAGTCGCGCATGCGCTCCTCGTTCTCGGCCTCGAAGCCCATCGACGTCCAGACATCGGTGGTCACCAGATCGGCGCCCTTCACCGCGTCCATCGGGTCGGCAAACTGTTCGAAGTGGTCGGTGCCATAAAGGCCGGCACGCTCGGCTTCGACCTCGTAGCCCGGCGGCGTCGACACATGCACGTTGAAGTCGAGCACCTCGGCCGCCTGCAGCCAGGTGTTGCAGACGTTGTTCGAGTCACCGACCCAGGCCACCGTCTTGCCCTGGATAGGGCCGCGGTGCTCGATGAAGGTGAAGATGTCGGCCATGATCTGGCACGGGTGATATTCGTTGGTCAGGCCATTGATCACCGGCACGCGCGAGTTGGCGGCGAAGCGCTCGATGATCTCCTGCTCGAAGGTGCGGATCATGACGATGTCGCTCATGCGCGAAATCACCTGCGCCGCATCCTCGACCGGCTCGCCGCGACCCAACTGCGAATCGCGCGTGTTGAGGTAGATCGCCGAACCACCGAGCTGCTGCATGCCGGCTTCAAAGGACAGGCGCGTACGCGTGCTCGCTTTCTCGAAGATCATCACCAGCGTACGGTCGGTCAGCGGCCAGTACTGCTGGTAGGACTTGAACATGTCCTTGATCCGGCGCGAACGATCGAACAGATAGTCGTACTCCTCGCGCCCGAGATCCTTGAACTGGAGGTAGTGCTTTACAGTCCCCATGGCCGCTTCCTTACGCCGTCAGGAAGGCACGGATCAACGCCGAAAGGCGCTCGACAAGCTCTTTCGCCTCGGCATCGGTCATCACCAGTGCCGGCAGCAAACGAACCACTTTCTCGGCGGTGACATTGATCAGGAGCCCGGCATCGAGGCCTTTGGCCACCAGTTCGCCGCACGGGCGATCCAGTTCGATACCGATCATCAGCCCCTTGCCGCGGATGTCGACGACGCCACTCACATTGGCGAGCGCCTCCTTCATGCCCTGACGGATCGCCGAGCCCACAGCCTCGGCACGTGCCATCAGGCCGTCCTGCTCAATCGTCGCCAAGGTGGTCAGCGCAGCCGTGCAGGCCAGCGGGTTGCCACCGAAGGTCGAACCATGGTTGCCCGGCTTGAACAGCCCGGCCGCCTTGCCGGCGGTCACACAGGCGCCGATCGGCACACCGGAGCCCAGCCCCTTGGCGAGGGTCATCACGTCCGGAACGATACCCGCGTGCTGGAAACCGAACCACTTGCCGGTACGGCCGATGCCGCACTGTACTTCGTCGCACATCAGCAGCCAGCCCTGCTCGTCACACAGTTGGCGCAGGCCACGCTGGAATTCGTCCGACGCGATGTTGATGCCGCCCTCCCCCTGCACCATTTCGAGCATGACAGCGACAACGCTCTTGTTGTGCTCGGCCACGGCACGAATGGCAGCGAGATCGTTGTACGGCACACGCACGAATCCCGAGACGAGCGGCTCGAAACCCGCTTGTGCCTTACGGTTGCCGGTCGCCGACAGGGTCGCCAGCGTGCGGCCATGGAATGCCTTTTCCATGACGATGATGGCGGGACTGTCGATCCCTTGCTGATGGCCATAGAAACGTGCCAGCTTGATCGCCGCCTCGTTCGCCTCGCAGCCCGAGTTGCAGAAGAAGGCCTCACTCATGCCGGAGAGCGCACACAGGCGATCTGCCAGTTGCTCCTGTTCACGAATGCCATAGAGGTTCGACACATGCAGCATGCGACCCGCCTGCTCGGCGATCGCCTTCACCAGAACGGGATGATTGTGTCCGAGCGTATTCACGGCGATGCCGGAAAGGGCATCGAGATAGGTCTTGCCGTGGATGTCCGTAATGCGACTGCCTTCCCCGTGCGAAAAAGTCACCGGGAGGCGTGCGTAGGTATTCATTAAATGAGACATAATGAGTCTGCCTTTTTTGAGGCCATGAAACTGAAACGGCGGCTTGCGCCGCCGGAGGCCCTGACGCCCGGAAAAGCACGGTGCGACAAGGGTACAAGGATGTGAATTTTAAGGGAAACGCAGCGCCTTGTACATATGAACGGGCACCGGGGGGCAGGGATGCGGATTGCGGTTTTCAATCAGAAGGGCGGCGTCGGCAAGACGACGACGGCGCTCAATCTCGCCGCGGCAGTTGCGCGCGACGACAAGCAGTCGCTCCTCGTCGACCTCGATCCGCAGTGCCACCTTTCCGGCGTTTTTGGCGACGCGCCGCAGGATTCGCAGAAAAGCCTCTTCGCCTACTATCAGGACCTCAAGTCCCTCGGGCAACTCGAGATTGAATGGGAAGGCCTCGGTGGGCTCATTCCATCGCACCAGCAACTGATCAAGGTCGATTCCATTTTCGGCAAGGGGCCGGCGATCCTCAACAAACTGCGGATCGGCCTCGACGCGCTCGACGCTGAAATCCCGGGTCGCGTAACCCTGATGGACTGCTGCCCTTATGTCGGCGTGCTTTCACTCAACGCCCTGTTCGCATGCGACCGCCTGATCGTGCCGATATCGACCGACTACCTGTCGCTCAAGGCAGCCGAGCACATGACACGAACACTGGAAATTCTGGAGCCGGTAATGAAGCGGCGCATAGAACGCCGCTATGTGCTGACCCGCTTCGATCGACGCCGGAAGATGAGCCAGGACATCCGGGACCGGTTACTGGGACTCTACGGCATGGAAGTCTGCGAAACGACCATCGCTGAGAACGTTGCAGTCGCGGAAAGCCCGTCGCTGCAACGCGATGTTTTCAGTCACAACGGCGCCAGCAGCGGCGCCCGCGACTACAGGGCGCTATACGAGGAACTCCGGGAGCAGGGTTTCTTCTGAAACCCGTTCAGTGCCCGGAAATCAGGTCAACGACGTCCTCATAGTTGACCGGACCGCTACGCGCCGGACCACAGGCGACGTTGCGCTTTTCAAGAATCTCGCACCCCATGTACATCTGGCGCAACTTGCGTTCAGCCTCGGAATCGTCGCGCCCGAAAATGAGCAGATTATCGACGACCGCACCGGAGCGCGTCCGGATGCGAAAGCCATATTTCATGCTTGCCGGTGCATGCATAAATACCTCCACTCATCAACGAGATGGATTGAGTATATGCAGTCGTTTCTACGAATGCAACGTAGCCCATTGTTTTTTAATGCCTGAAAATCAGGATTATTGAGCAAGGGTAGATTCCACGGGCATCCGGAGACGCTTTCTGATAGAATCCGCGACGAGACAGAAGACCACTTTCCACAGGCCGAAGAGCGCTTCCGTAGCGCATGAAAATAAGCGGGCAAGCCGCCAAGACATGACCGATTCCACCGACTCGCTCAATCACACCTTCATCATTCTTGGTCTGACCAAGGAAGGAAGGAAATTCCGCCCTAGCGACTGGGCCGAGCGACTGTGTGGCGTGATGTCGGCCTTCGGTGCCGAAAAGAAGATGAAATACTCCCCGTACGTCGGTCCGGGCGACTACAGCGGCGAAAAGGCCGTCTTCGTCGACGGTCGCCTGCATGAGGTCGAACCGATGGCCTACCGGTTCCTGCTCAATTTTGCCGGCGACAACGACCTTCAGGTCGTATCCGGCGTCTGCCCGATCGAACCGAAGGCCTGACCCAGGCCATCCTCGCCCCACGTCCTACTTTCACCTTCCGATCACGGAAAAACAAAAACGGCGCCCGCAGGCGCCGTTTTTCATTGGAACATCCGTCGATCAGGCAGCGAGGGCCTTGATCTGGGCCGACAGGCGGCTCTTGTGGCGCGAAGCCTTGTTCTTGTGGATGATCTTTTTGTCGGCAATGCGGTCCAGAACGGCAACCGATTCCTGGAATACGGTCTGGGCAGCCGCCTTGTCGCCGGCACCGATCGCCTTTTGCACGCGCTTGATCGCAGTGCGCAGGGTCGAGCGCAGGCTGGCATTGTGGGCGCGTTGCTTGTCGGCTTGACGGGCACGCTTGCGTGCTTGAGCGCTGTTGGCCATTGATTCAGTTCCTAATAAGTCGTTGGTGACAATCGAAAACGCGCGATTATACGGAGCATCGTCACGCAACGCAAGTCCACCGGCACCCGGGGGCAAAAGCGCATCACCCGCGCATGCTACCATTCGCCCCCATGAACCTGCTCAAGGCCCTTGCCACCGTCAGCGGCATGACGCTGCTGTCGCGCATCCTCGGATTCGTGCGGGATTTCGTCATCGCCCGCACTTTCGGTGCCGGCATGATGACCGACGCCTTCTTCATCGCCTTCAAGCTGCCCAACCTGCTCCGGCGACTGTTCGCCGAAGGAGCATTCTCTCAAGCGTTCGTTCCAATCCTTGGCGAATACCGCAACAAGCGCGGCGATGACGAAACCCGACGCCTGATCGACCATGTCGCAACGCTGCTCTGCCTGATCGTGACTGGCGTGACCATGATCGGCATTCTGGCGGCACCTGTCGTCGTTTATATTGCCGCACCCGGTTTTGCCGCCGACGCCGAGAAATTCGAACTGACGGTCAAGCTGCTGCGCATCTGTTTTCCATACATTGTGTTCATGTCGCTCGTCGCACTGGCGGGTGGCATCCTGAACACCTGGAGCCGTTTTGCAGTGCCCGCTTTCACGCCCGTGCTGCTCAATGTCTCGTTCATTGGCATGGCGCTTTTCGCTGCGCCCTATTTCGACCAGCAGGTACTGGTGCTGGGATGGGCCGTTGTCATCGGCGGCCTCTTGCAACTGTCGATCCAGGTCCCCGCGCTCATGCGGATCGGCATGCTGCCGCGCTTCGCCTTCGACTGGAAGGATGAAGGCGTCCGCCGCATCCTGCTGCTGATGGTGCCGGCGCTGCTTGGCGTATCCGTATCGCAACTGAGCCTGCTGATCAACGGCATTCTGGCCTCCCTGTTTGGCGACGGGCGCGTCTCCTGGCTGTATTACGCCGACCGGCTGATGGAATTTCCGGCCGGCATGCTCGGCGTCGCACTCGGCACCATCCTGCTGCCCTCGCTTTCGAAATACCACGCAGCCGGCAACCACGCGGAATACGGCAAACTGCTCGACTGGGGCCTGCGCCTGACGCTGCTTCTGGCAGCACCGGCCGCCCTCGGGCTCGCACTGCTCTCCGTACCGCTGATCGCCACCTTGTTTCATCATGGCGCATTTACCGCAGAGGACGTCCTGCAGACACGCAACGCGCTCGTTGCCTACAGCATCGGGCTGCTCGGGCTGATCCTGGTCAAGGTACTTGCGCCCGGCTTTTACGCCCGCCAGAACATCCGCACCCCGGTGAAAATTGCGATCATCTCGCTCCTCGCCACCCAGCTGATGAACGCGATCTTTGCCTGGGGGCTCGGCATGCAGCATGCAGGACTGGCGCTGGCGATCGGACTGGCCGCCTGCATCAACGCGCTACTGCTCTATCGGGGCCTGCGTCAGCACGGCATCTACACCCCGCAGGCGGGATGGCCCGCTTTTTACGTCAAGCTGGCGATTGCACTTGTCGTCATGGGCTGTGCACTGTGGTTCGGCACCGGCAGCCACGAGCTGTGGCTGCGGGCCGGGACGCTCGAACGTGTGCTCCACCTGTTCGCGCTTGTCGCCTTCGGTGCAGTGACGTATTTCGCTACACTGTGGATTCTCGGTTTCCGGCTGCGCGACTTCAAGCGTCGCGGCGCCTGAAATAACAACAAGGAGGAGCAAGGATGAAACTGACGAGCACCAGCTTTGCCGACAACCAGAAGATACCGGGCGAATTCGCCTTCTGCATTCCCGATCCGGCGCACCATGTCTGCCTCGGAAAAAATCGCAACCCGCAGCTCTCTTGGTCCGACATCTCCGCCGGCACAAAGTCCTTCGTCATCATCTGCCACGACCCGGACGTACCAAGCCGGGGGGACGACGTCAATCAGGAAGGCCGCACCGTGCCCGCTTCGCTGCCACGCGTCGATTTCTTCCACTGGGTGCTGGTCGATCTGCCAGCCTCCGTTTCACAGATTGCCGAAGGCGAATTTTCGTCCGACGTCACGCCGCGCGGCAAACCCGGCCCGGGTGCAGCACACGGCACCCGCCAGGGCATCAACGACTATACCGGCTGGTTTGCTGGTGACGGCGACATGCGCGGAGACTACTTCGGCTACGACGGTCCCTGCCCGCCCTGGAATGACGAGATCCGTCACCGTTACGTTTTCACCGTTTTCGCACTTGATGTCGAGCGCCTGCCGCTGGATGGAAAATTCGGCGGCCAACAGGTGCGCGACGCGATGACCGGGCACATCCTTGGGCAAGCTGCCATCACTGGCGTCTACACGCTCAATCCGGACGTGAAGCTCTGACCGTCCCGAACCGCCAAAGCAAACGGGGCAGCCTAGGCTGCCCCGTTTGCTTGATGCTGTTACTTGTTTAGACCATCAGCGGCACGATCAGCAGCGCCACCAGGTTGATGATCTTGATCAGCGGGTTCACCGCCGGGCCGGCCGTATCCTTGTACGGGTCGCCAACGGTGTCGCCGGTCACGGCCGCCTTGTGGGCTTCCGAACCCTTGCCACCGAAGTGGCCGTCCTCGATGTACTTCTTGGCGTTATCCCATGCACCACCGCCGGTGGTCATCGAGATGGCCACGAAGAGGCCGGTGACGATGGTGCCGACGAGCAGGCCACCCAGCGCCTGCGGGCCGAGGGCCAGACCGACGACGATCGGCACGGCAACCGGCAGGATCGACGGGATCATCATTTCCTTGATCGCCGCAACGGTCAGCATGTCGACCGCACGCGAGTAGTCCGGCTTGGCCGTGCCTTCCATGATGCCGGCAATTTCCTTGAACTGACGGCGCACTTCAACCACCACGGCTCCAGCCGAACGGCCGACCGCCTCCATCGCCATGGCAGCGAAGAGGTAGGGGATCAGACCGCCGATGAAGAGACCGATGATGACCATGTGGTTCGACAGGTCGAAGGTGATGCCCTTCAGGCCGGCCGCTTCCAGACCATGCGTGTAGTCGGCGAAGAGCACCAGCGCAGCCAGACCAGCGGAACCGATGGCGTAGCCCTTGGTCACGGCCTTGGTCGTGTTGCCGACGGCATCGAGCGGATCGGTGACGTCACGCACTTCCTTCGGCAGGCCCGACATTTCGGCGATGCCGCCGGCGTTGTCGGTGATCGGACCGTAGGCGTCGAGGGCGACGACAATGCCGGCCATCGACAGCATCGAGGTGGCGGCGATGGCGATGCCGAACAGGCCGCCGAGTGCGTAGGCGACATAGATCGCGGCACACACCGAAATCACCGGCAGCGCACAGGCCTTCATCGAAACGCCGATGCCGGCGATGATGTTGGTCGCGTGACCGGTCTGGCAGGACGAGGCGACGTGCTTCACCGGGCCGTATTCAGTACCGGTGTAGTACTCGGTGATCCACACCAGGGCTGCGGTCAACACCAGACCGACGATCGAGCAGCCGAACATGCTCATCGTCGTGATCTTGGCGGCGGGGTCACCCGCACCGATCAGCCAGGAGGTGATCGGGTAGTAGGCCACCAGCGCCAGGATGCCGGCGACGGCGAGGCCGCGGTAGAGAGCGGACATGATCTTGCCGCCATCAGTGGCCTTGACGAACATGCAGCCGATGATCGAGGCGATGATCGACACACCGCCCAGCGCCAGCGGGTAGAGCAGCAGGTTCTCACCCAGGCCCGGCGAAGTCTTGATCGTCAGCGCCGCCAGCACCATGGTGGCAACCACGGTCACGGCGTAGGTTTCGAACAGGTCGGCCGCCATGCCGGCACAGTCACCGACGTTGTCACCGACGTTGTCGGCGATCACCGCCGGGTTGCGCGGATCGTCTTCCGGAATGCCGGCTTCCACCTTGCCAACGAGGTCGGCACCGACGTCGGCGCCCTTGGTGAAGATGCCGCCACCAAGACGGGCGAAGATCGAGATCAGCGAGGAACCGAAGGCCAGGCCGACCAGCGGCTCGATCATGTGGTGCAGATCGACATTGGCGCCGGCCGTCATCTTCAGTATGGCGTAGTAGCCGGCCACGCCGAGCAGGCCGAGACCGACGACCAGCATGCCGGTGATGGCGCCGCCCTTGAAGGCCACGCCCAGCGCCGGGGCGATGCCGCCGCGCGCGGCTTCCGCCGTACGCACGTTGGAACGCACCGAGACGTTCATGCCGATGAAACCGGCAGCGCCCGAAAGGACGGCGCCGATCAGGAAGCCGATGGCGGTCGGCCAGCCCAGCTTCGGCACGAAGCCGATGACGAGGAACAGCAGGCCACCAACGATGGCGATGGTCTTGTATTGCCGGGCGAGATAGGCGGATGCCCCCTCCTGGATCGCCTTGGCGATCTCCTGCATCCGCTCGTTGCCCGCCGACATACTCAAAATCTGGGTACTGGCAACCCAGCCATAGATAACAGCCAAAACGGCACAGCCTAGTGCAAGCATCAATACTGACATGAACAACTCCCTCCTAAAGATTGCTCAGCCCCTCGGGAACCCTTGCGGACGCCTTCGGGTACGGTTTGCTACGAAGTGCTACAAACCTGCCTGATCGGCGACCGCGATGACCGGCGCCGACTGTGCCATGACGCGCTAGATGTGAAACTCCTCGAGCTGTCGGGGCACACCCCTGTTCTTCAGTCGCACGTAGTCAGGCAGCCCGTCGCGATAGGGAGGGGGATCCTCCCCGGCGATCAGTGGCGCCAGATACGCACGGCATTTGTCCGTGATCTGAAATCCGTCCGCGCTGATGAAGTCGCGCGGCATCTTGCGCTCGACGTTGGCCACATTGGCCAGGTCGGCAACGCCGATTTCCCAGCGATAGGGTGCATCGGAGAGACGTACGATGCCGGGCATCACCGCATTGCGCCCGGCAACCGCCAGTTCCACCGCGGCCTTACCCACGGCATATGCCTGGTCGACATCGGTTTTCGATGCCAGATGACGCGCCGAGCGCTGCAGGTAGTCCGGCAGCGCCCAGTGGTATTTCAGGCCGAGCCTGTCCTTGACGAGCTGAGCGACGACCTGCCCGACCCCGCCCAGTTGCGCATGGCCGAAGGCATCCCGCGTACCCATGTCCGACAGGAAGCAACCTTCGGCATCGTGCAGGCCTTCGGAGACCGCGATGGTGCAATAGCCAAAATCGGCCACGCAGGCTTGGACACGTGCCAGGAACGCGGCCTCGTCGAAAGGTATCTCGGGGAAGAGCAGGATGTGCGGCGGCTGCCCGGCGGACTCGCTGGCCAGGCCGCAGGCCGCGGTGATCCACCCGGCGTGGCGCCCCATGACTTCCATGACGAAGACCTTGGTCGAGGTCGCCGCCATTGAGGCAACGTCGAAGCCGGCTTCACGCATCGAGCTCGCGACATACTTGGCGACCGAACCGAAACCGGGACAGGCATCGGTATGCGGCAGATCGTTGTCGACCGTCTTCGGGATGCCGACGCAGGTCAGCGGATAGCCAAGCTTCTCCGACAGCTGCGACACCTTCCATGCGGTATCCATGGAATCGTTGCCGCCGTTGTAGAAAAAGTAGCCGATGTCGTGAGCGCGAAACACCTCGATCAGGCGTTCATACTGCGCCCGGTGCTCGTCGATGCCCTTCAGCTTGTAGCGGCAGGAGCCGAAAGCGCCGCCCGGCGTGTAGCGCAGGCGGGCAATGTCGGCATCGGATTCCTGGCTGGTGTCGATCAGGTCTTCGGACAGGGCGCCGAGAATGCCGTTGCGGCCGGCGAAGAGCTTACCGATCTTTTCAGGATGCTGACGGGAGGTTTCGATGACGGCACAGGCAGTCGCATTGATCACTGCCGTAACGCCGCCCGACTGGGCATAGAAGGCGTTGCGTCGTGCCGTCATCGGTTTGGCTTATTTCAGTGCGTCGAGGGCGCGGTTCTTGATGTCATCGACACTGCCGACGCCGGCAATCTTGCGGCATTTCGGCGCCTTGGCGTCGCCCGTCGCGGCCCACTTGCCGTAGTACTCGACCAACGGCTTGGTCTGCGAATGGTAGACATCCAGACGCTTGCGGACAGTCACTTCCTGATCGTCATCACGCTGGATCAGGTCCTCGCCGGTGACGTCGTCCTTGCCGGCAACCTTCGGCGGGTTGTACTTGACGTGGTAGGTGCGGCCCGAAGCCACATGCACACGGCGGCCGCTCATGCGGTCGATGATGTCCTGGTCCGGCACATCGATCTCGAGCACGTAATCGATGGCGACGCCGGCTGACTTCATGGCCTCGGCCTGCGGAATGGTGCGCGGGAAGCCGTCGAACAGATAGCCGGACTTGCAGTCATCCTGCTGCAGGCGATCCTTGACGAGGCCGATGATGATGTCGTCCGACACGAGGCCACCGGCATCCATGACCTTCTTGGCTTCCAGACCCAGCGGGGTGCCAGCCTTCACGGCGGCGCGCAGCATGTCGCCGGTGGAGATCTGCGGGATGCCGTACTTTTCACGGATGAACTGCGCTTGCGTGCCCTTGCCGGCGCCGGGAGCGCCTAGGAGGATGAGTCTCATGTCTTGACCTCGGAGGAATTCAATTGAAGCGAACGATACCTTCTGCCAATGCTGTTCTGGCTTGTTTTTCTGGCGCACTATGCTGTGCGCTTCGAACATACGAAAAGTACCTGCAAATCGGCCTTCGGTCAAACCGTTTGGCACTAATTCCGGTCGGATTCGCGCGCGAAAAACTGTCGCATGCGCTCCGCATCTTCCGGCGTGTCCACACCTGGTATCGGCAGCTCACCGGAAATCGATACGGTTATCCGATAACCATGCCACAGCGCCCGTAACTGCTCGAGCGCCTCGAAGCCCTCCAGCGGAGAAGGCGTCAATGCCGCATACGCTTTCAGGAAACGGGCGCGGTAGGCATAGAGCCCGACGTGGCGGAAGGCGGGAAATGCCGACGGCAAGGTCTCGCCGCCGGCTTCGCGGGCAAAATGGTCCCGTGCATAGGGAATCGGCGCCCGGGAAAAATAGAGCGCGTCACCATTCTCGCGGCAGACGACCTTGACCACATTCGGGTTGAAGAAATCGGCGGCATCCTCGATGCCGTGCGCCAGCGTCGCGATGTCGGCGCCGCTGGCGGCCAGCTGGCGTGCGGCGCCAGCGATCATGCCCGGATCGATCAGCGGCTCGTCACCCTGGACATTGACGACGATCGCGTCATCTGCCCAGCCGCGCAGCGCGACCACTTCCGCCAGACGATCGGTGCCGCTCGGATGATCGGCACGCGTCATCAGGACATTCAGGCCATGCTCGCGGCAGGCCGAGAAAACGCCGTCATGGTCGGTCGCCACCCAGACTTCGCTCGCACCGGACTGCAGCGCGCGTTCAGCCACGCGCGCCACCATCGGCTTGCCACCGAGATCAAGCAGGGGCTTTGCCGGCAGCCGCGTCGACGCGTAGCGTGCCGGAATGACGACCTTGAATTCGAGCGTGGAATCCACTCAGTGCTCAGGCTTCGGCAGCCAGCTGGCGTGCTTCGTCGACCAGCATCACCGGAATGTCGTCGCGGATCGGATAGGCCAGCTTGCAGGGCTTGCAGACCAGTTCCGACGCGCTCTTCACATACTCCAGGTTGCCCTTGCATACGGGGCAGACGAGGATATCAAGCAGCCTTGCGTCCATCGATTTTCTCCAGAATTCGTTCGATCAGGCCCGGCGACAGCGCCGCACTGACCGGCAACACCCAGGCTTCGCCGGGGATCAGGCCGGCGCATTTTACCGCATCCTTTTCCGTGAGCAGGATCACGCCGCCCGCCGCAGGCGCGAAATCGGCCGCGGTGAATACGTGATGATCCGGCAACGGGTATTCGGTCACACGCAGCCCAAGCGCCCCCAGGTGTCGGAAGAAGCGCGCGGGGTCGCCAATGCCGGCAAAGGCATGCAGGCTCTTTCCGGCGAGATCACCGGGCTTACAGCGTCGCGCCGGATCACTGACGGAGACAAAGGTCTCGCCGGCAAGGCGCATTGCGAAGCCCGGCACACCGGGCGGTAGTGCCGGCAACGCACCCTCCCCGTTGAGGACCACTGCGTCGACGACCGCAAGGCGCGCCAACGGCTCGCGCAGCGGCCCTGCGGGCAGGCGGAAACCATTGCCGACGCCGCGGGCATCGAAGACCGCCAGCTCGACATCGCGGGCCAGGCCGTAATGCTGCAGGCCATCGTCAGCGATCAGGACATCGCATTCCGGATGCCGGGCAAGCAGCAGCCTTCCCGCTGCCGCGCGATCGCGACAGACGGCCACCGGCGCTCCGCTGCGTCGCGCCATCAGGAGCGGCTCGTCACCGAACACCGACGCCTCGCCCGAAGCATCGACCAGCTTCGCATTTTCGGTATCACCGCCATGACCGCGGCTGATGATTCCCGGCCGCCAGCCCTTGGCCTGCAATTCCGCTACCAGCGACAGGGTCAGCGGCGTCTTGCCGGCACCACCGGCGATCAGGTTGCCAACGACGATCACCGGTACCGGCAGCCGCTCGGCGCGCAGGAATCCGCAACGAAAGGCCAGACGGCGCAAGCCGGAGAGGGCGGCGAACAGCCAGGAAAAAGGAAGCAGCGGAAGGAGCGGGAGGGCAAGGCCCCGGCGATACCACAGCCGGGGCAGCGTCTCGGAAAGTGCCATTACGCCCTCAGCGAGGCGTTTGCGTCGCGAAGGAAATATGCGGGTAGCCGGCGGACTGGGCAGCCTGCATGACATCGATCACGCTCTGGTGCGCAGCCTTGGCATCGGCATTGATGACGATCACCGGCTCCTTCTGCGAACCGGCAGCGCGCTGCAGGGCCGCACTGATCGCGGTAACATCGGGAGCAGACAGCGGCACCTTGTTTACCAGCACCTGACCGGCAGCGGTAATCGCGACGTTGACCTCGTTCGGCTGTTCCGGCTGCTTCGCCGTATCGGCCGTCGGCAGGTTGATCTCCAGCCCTGAGAACTTGGCGTAGGTGGTCGTCAGCATCAGGAAGATGATGATCACCAGCAGCACGTCGATCATCGGGATCAGGTTGATCTCCGGCTCCTCGCGGGAGCGGCCACGGCGGAAGTCCATGATTACTTTCTGGAGCCCTGGATCACTTCAACGAGGCGGATCGCCTGCATCTCCATGTCGATCACGAGGCTGTCGACCAGCGCGCGGAAGTGCCGCCAGAAGATCATGGCCGGAATGGCGATGACCAGGCCGAAACCGGTGTTGTAGAGCGCAATCGAGATGCCGTGTGCCAGTTGCTGCGGGTTGGCGCCGGTCGGCGACTGCGAACCGAAGATCTCGATCATGCCGACGACGGTACCGAACAGACCCATCAGCGGACTGATCGAGGCGATCGTGCCGAGCGTCGTCAGGTAGCGTTCCAGATCATGCGTCACCGCACGCCCGGCTTCCTCGATCGACTCCTTCATCACTTCACGCGAGCTTTTCGCATTCCGCAGGCCGGCGGCGAGAATGCGGCCGAGCGGCGACTGCTTCTCGAGTTCGGCCAGTTGCGCATCGCTGACCCCCTTCTGCTGGAATTCGGCGAGTACCCGCTGCAGCAGGCCTGCCGGCGCGACTTTCACACGGCGCAGCGCAACCAGGCGTTCGATGATGAGGGCAACGGCAATGACCGAGGCAAGAAGAAGGGGCCAGATGGGCCAACCGGCAGCCTGAATGATTGCGAACACGCGAACTCCCGTGGAAAATTTAGCGGGGAACTTTAGCCGACGGGGGTCGAACAAACAAGCCCCGGGCGCATCGACACCTCATTTTTCTACCCCGAAAATCGATTGCGCGTCCGGCAGGCGGATTGTCACGCTTACACGAAACTGACGCTTTCTATGACCAAGGTCAGGGTCCGATTTCTTATCCACAAAATCTGTGGATAACTTTGTTGATTGATTGTCACAAAATTGTCCAAATAGCCTTCCTGCAAGGGTTTTTCTTACTTTGCACAGAAAAGAGGCTTTGTTTTTAGTTGTTATTTTTCAACAAGTTATAAAGCCGCAACGAAGTCAAGCGGCTTTTCGCAAGGATTCGCCCTGCAAACCCGGCCGGGTGTGCATATCACCATCGGGTAGAATGCAGTCATGCCCGCTCCAGCCGCTTTTTCCCCGCTAAGCATTGCCACGCTTAACCGTCGCGTCCGCGAATGCCTGGAAGGTAACTTCCCCCTCTGCTGGGTGGCCGGCGAAATCTCCAATCTGACTGTCGCTTCTTCGGGACATGCCTACTTCACGCTGAAGGATGAATCGGCGCAGGCTCGCTGCGTCATGTTCCGCAATCGTAACCAGCTACTCGGGTGGAAACTGGCCAACGGGCAGCACATCGAAGCCCGCGTGCTGGTCAGCCTGTACGAAGCCCGCGGCGATTTCCAGCTCAACGTCGAGACGATGCGACAGGCCGGCACCGGCAACCTGTTCGAGCGCTTCCAGCAACTCAAGGCAAAACTGGAAGCAGAAGGGCTCTTTGCCGCCGAGCGGAAACGCCCGCTCCCTGAATTCCCGCGCACGCTCGGCATCGTGACCTCACTGCAGGCGGCAGCCCTGCGCGACGTGCTGACGACCCTCGCCCGACGCGCCCCGCAGGTCACGATCATCCTCTTCCCCACCCCCGTGCAGGGGGATGGTGCCGCGCCCCAGATCGCCGCCGCGATCGAAGCCGCCGGTCGCAGCGGCCTTTGCGATGCACTGATCGTCTGCCGTGGTGGCGGCAGCATCGAGGATCTCTGGGCCTTCAATGAAGAAGCGGTCGCCCGCGCCATTCGCGCCTGTGCCATCCCGGTGATCAGCGGTGTCGGCCATGAAACGGACTTCACCATCGCCGACTTCGCCGCCGACCTGCGCGCACCGACCCCCACCGCGGCGGCCGAAATCGTGGCCCCGGAGCGCGCCCGCCTGCTGCGCCAGCTGGAGGGACTGCAGGCAGCGCTGTCGCGCCAGACGATACGTGCCATCGAGCAGCGTGCCCTGCATCTCGACAGCCTGGCCCGCCGACTCTGTCATCCGGCCGAAAGGATCGAACGCCAGCACGAGCGATTGCAGCACCTGGCCCGCCGCCTCGCCGGCTCGGCACTGCGCCATCAGGGAAGCGCCGCAGCACGTTTCTCCGCCCTTCACCAGCGCCTGCTGCTGGCTCGTCCGCAAACCGACACCCGGCAGCGACGACTCGACCAGCTGGCAGCACGCCTTGCGGGGACGACGGAGCGCCGGCACGCAGTGCACGGCACCACGCTTCATCGCCTCGCCGACAGCCTCGAACACCTCAATCCACTGGCCGTACTCGGCCGCGGCTACGCACTCGTCAGGGATGACAGCGGGCGGATCGTCAGCAACGCTGCCACTGTGGAACCAACTACACCGATCCGTGTCTATCTCGCGCACGGACGGCTGGATGCCGAGGTCACAGGCATCGATGACCGCGAGCAGTTCGCACGCGACGTATAATCAGCCGCTTGTCCGCCAGTTACCCGCAGCACCCATATCAATCAATAAACCCGAAGAGAGAAACGCCATGGAACACCAACTGCCGCAACTCCCGTACGCCAAGGATGCCCTCGCCCCGCACATGTCGGCCGAGACCTTCGACTACCACTACGCCAAGCACCATCAGGCCTACGTGACGAACCTGAACAACCTGATCAAGGGCACCGAGTACGAGAACCTCGACCTCGAAGCCATCGTCAAGAAGGCCCCGGCCGGCGGCGTCTACAACAACGCGGCACAGGTGTGGAACCACACCTTCTTCTGGAACTGCATGAAGCCGAACGGCGGCGGCGCCCCGTCCGGCGCGCTGGCCGACGCCATCAACGCCAAGTGGGGCTCGCTGGACGAGTTCAAGAAGGCCTTCCAGGCCTCTGCCGTCGGCAACTTCGGCTCGGGCTGGACCTGGCTGGTCAAGAAAGCCGACGGTTCGGTCGACATCGTCAACATGGGCGCCGCCGGCACCCCGCTGACCACCGGCGACAAGGCCCTGCTCTGCGTCGACGTCTGGGAACACGCCTACTACATCGACTACCGCAACCTGCGTCCGAAGTTCGTCGAAACCTTCCTCGGCAACCTCGTGAACTGGTCGTTCGCGGAGAAGAACTTCGCCTGATTGCGGGTTCTGTGCAAAAAACAAAAGAGGCCGTAAGGCCTCTTTTGTTTTTCAAGGGTACCGTCTGCTATCGACGGCGGATTCAACCGGTGAATGCAACACACTAACGACTGCTTAGGCGGAAGGAGTGTTGCAGATGAAACAGCGGCCACGGATCTACTACACGGAAACTCAAAAGGCGCTCATGTGGGAGCGCTGG